>Ga0070733_10003824_pt1 | contig 10205 bp, 8 predicted proteins | sample Coa_R1_9_FD_66450 | JGI IMG/M metagenome (GOLD analysis project Ga0070733, IMG submission 66450) | Surface soil microbial communities from Centralia Pennsylvania, which are recovering from an underground coalmine fire - Coalmine... | ecosystem: Environmental > Terrestrial > Soil > Unclassified ... | reverse complement strand
CTCGCCTATATCGCCGGCCTGATCATCGGTTGGGCGCTGATTCGTCGCATGATCGCCGATGAGGCGCTTTGGCGCGGCGCAAAGCGGCCAAGCGTCGACAGCATCGACGATCTCCTCGTCTATTGCGCTTTAGGGGTCATCATCGGCGGCCGGCTCGGCAATGTGCTCTTTTATGACCCCAGCTACTATTTTGCCCATCCGATCGAGATCTTCAAACTCTGGGAAGGCGGCATGGCCTTCCATGGCGGCCTGATCGGCGCCCTCGTTGGCGTCGCGCTCTTCGCCTGGCGACATGGCGCGTCCTTCCTGACGACGCTTGATCTCGTTGCGCTCGCCGCGCCGATCGGCGTGTTTCTTGGCCGCATAGCGAATTTCATTCGCCCGGAATTATGGGGTCGGCCAACCGACGTTCCCTGGGCGGTGATCTTTCCGGGCTCTGATGGCCTGCCGCGCCATCCAAACCAGATCTACGAGGCGCTTCTCGAAGGGCTCGCCGTCTTCGTGATTTTGCAGATCGTCGCGCGGCGCGGCGCGCTCCGCCGGCCGGGCGTCGTGACCGGCCTCTTCGGTGTTTGTTATGGCGTCGCGCGTATCTTCTGCGAGTTTTTCCGCGACCCCGATCCTCGGCTGGAAGATCTCGGCCATGGCTTAACGATGGGGATGGCGCTGTCAGCGCCGCTCGTCATCTGCGGCCTTTGCCTGTTAATCTGGTCGTGGCGCAGGCGGCGAGGGAGCGCAGATGAGCGCGCTGGGGGATGAGATCAGGGCGTTGATAGAAGCTCACGGCCCGATCTCGCTCGAACGCTTTATGGCGCTCGCTCTCACCCATCCGGTCCATGGCTACTACATGCACCGCGATCCTTTCGGCGCCTCCGGCGATTTCACCACCGCGCCGGAAATCAGCCAGATGTTCGGCGAATTGATCGGCCTTTGGGCGGTGGAGGTCTGGACATCAATGGGCTCGCCGAGCGCGGTCAGGCTGATCGAGCTCGGCCCCGGCCGCGGCACGTTGATGAGCGATGCGCTGAGGGCGGGACGCGTCGCGCCGAGCTTTCGCGCCGCGGTCGATGTCTGTCTGGTCGAGGCCAGTCCGACCCTCGCCTCGATTCAGCATGAGACATTGCTGACGGCCGGGGCGCCGATCTCCTGGGTCTCGCAATGGCGGGATGCGCCCGAGGGACCGTCGATCATCATCGCCAATGAATTCCTCGACGCTTTGCCGACGCGGCAATATGTGCGGGGCATGCGCGATTGGCGTGAGAGGCGTGTGGCGCTGGACGACAAAGGCGCCTTGGCTTTTCAACTCGCGCCCGACGTCGAACCCTATATCGCAGCTCGCGCCATGGAGGGCGCGGTGCTCGAAGTCAGCGCCATGGGCCATCGGCTGGTCTATGCGATCGGCGAGCGCGTCGCCCGGCAAGGCGGCGCCGCCTTGTTCATCGACTATGGCCATACGACGACCCGTTTCGGCGACACATTGCAAGCCGTGCGCTCTCATCGTCCGGTCGACCCGTTGAGCGAGCCAGGGACCGCCGACATCACGGTCCATGTCGATTTCGCGGCCATGGCGCGAAGCGCGCGCGCGGCCGGTGCAGCGGTCTACGGGCCGATCGAGCAGGGCGATTTTTTGCGCGCTCTCGGCCTCGACCAACGGGCGAGCGCGCTCATGCGCCGGGCCGGACCGCAACAGGCGAGCGACATCGAATCGGCGCGGCTCCGCCTCGCCGGCCGTGGCGAAAACGAAATGGGCGCCTTGTTCAAGGCGATGGTTGTCGCCAATCGCAATCTGCCAACTCCGCCGGGCTTTCAACCGGTCGGCGTTTCGTGAGCGAAGCGCGGGCGGCGGCCCTGACGAGTCGCGTTCTCGACGTCAAAGGAATCGCGCATGCTTTCTTCACGCGCGCCGGCGGCGTCTCGACCGGTCTCTACGCTTCGCTGAACGGCGGCGTCGGCTCGCGCGACGATCCGGCGTCGGTCGCCGAAAACCGGGCGCGCATGGGGGCGGCAATCGGCGTTTCGCCGGAGCGGCTGCTCGTTCCTTTTCAGATTCACTCACCGGACGCGCTTGCCGTCGAGAGGCCTTGGGCGCCGGCGCTAAGGCCGCGCTGCGATGGGATTGTGACGACGACGCCGAGACTCGGCCTCGCCGTCACAGGCGCGGATTGCGGCATGATCCTCTTCGCCGACGCCAAGGCCGGCGTGATCGGCGCGGCGCACGCCGGCTGGAAGGGCGCGCTGACCGGGGTCGTTGAAGCGACGGTCGCGGCCATGGAGCGGCTGGGCGCTCATCGAAAAGCCATTGCGGCGGCGCTCGGCCCGCTGATCCGCCAGGAGTCCTACGAAGTCGGCCCCGAATTCGTCGCCCGGTTCGTCAAGACGGCCGCCGCCAACGCCTCCTTTTTCGCGCCGAGCCCACGCGCGAGCCACGCCATGTTCGATCTGCCGGGCTTCATCGCTTCGCAAGTTGAGCGCGCGGGCGTCGACGCCTTCGAAGACCTTGCCTGCGACACTTATGCCGACGAAAAGCGCTTCTTCAGCTATCGCCGGGCGACCCATCGCCGCGAAGCCGACTACGGCCGCTTGGTCGCGGCGATCGCGCTGAACTGACGACGCGCGCCCGTCGCGCGCATGGTTTAAGGCGGCGCGTTCCGCGGCTCGAGATTGGCCAGCGCCGCTTCGAGTATCTCGTCGGACAAAGCTGGATCGGCTGTGGCGACGCTGCGCGCGAGCGAGACCGCGCCGACCATCGTCGCGAAATGGGCGATCGCTTCCGACCGCGCATTCTCGCCCGTCGGCCGCTCGGCTGAGAAGGCGCGGACGAATCCTTCGAGATAGCGTCTGAGACCTAAGGCGTATTGTTCGCGCAAGGGCTGCGCCTGACGCGAGACGTCGCTGCCGAAGGCGACCATCGGACAGCGAAAGCCTTCGGCGTCGCGGCTTTTGCGCGAGAGGTAGCGCCGCCGATAGTCGCTGAGCGTCTCGTCTTTTTGTCCCGGCGCCGGCTCGGCGACCGCCTCGATCGCCGCGACCGCCTGGGACAGAGCATGGGCGCAGGCCGCGGCGTTGAGATCGTCTTTGGATTCGAAGTGATTGTAAAAACCACCGTGGGTTAGCCCGGCCGCGTGCATCAGATCGGCGACGCCGACACCGTCAAAGCCCTTTTCGCGGAAAAGCCGCGCCGCGGTCGCGACGACGCGCGCGCGGTTCTCTTCCGCTTGCTGTTTGGTGATCCTCATCGCCTTGCCGAATAGTCTCCGTTCGACAACGCATAGGCGCTATGCGTCCACTCTCTTGACTTATGATGATTGATATCATCATTTAACGATGACTGTCATCATTAAAGCGATTAAGGCGGCGCGTCGCCGTCTTTTTTCATCTTTTTCATAAGCTGGGCCGCGCCCGAGGAGAGAGCGAATGTTGGCTGAGGCTCTCGCGCAAAGATTGGCGCGTCGCGGCGTTCATTACGGCTGGGCGATCGCCGCCGTGACGTTCCTCACTATGCTGACGACGGCTGGCGCCGTCGGCCTGCCCGGCGCCTTCATTCTGCCCCTCGCCAAGGAATTCGGCTGGGACACGGCGCAGATTTCCGCTCCGCTCGCGGTGCGTTTGATCCTTTTCGGCCTGATGGCGCCCTTCGCGGCGGCGCTGATCGAGCGTTTTGGCGTGCGCAACGTCGTCGTCTCGGCGATCGGCCTCATCGTCGTCGGGCTCATGCTCGCGCTGACGATGAGCGCGATATGGCAGTTGTTCCTCTATTGGGGGATCATCATCGGCGTCGGCACCGGCCTGACCGCTCTGGTCTTCGCGGCGATCGTCTCGAACCGTTGGTTCAACGCGCGGCGCGGGCTGGTCCTTGGCATGCTGACCGCGGCCAATGCGACCGGCCAGCTCATCTTTCTTCCGCTTGCCGCGTGGCTGATCGATCATTTCGGCTGGCGCTATGCGCTGGCGCCGTCGATCGGTGCCCTTATTCTCGCCGGCCTGCTGGTCATCCTGTTCATGCGCGACCGCCCCTCCGATGTTGGCCTCTCGTCCTATGGCGATCCGCCGCCGGCGCCGGGTCATATTCCCGCTCCTCCGCCGCCCGCCCCAGCGATCGGGCGCGCCTTTTCGGTCCTCGCCGAATGTTCGAAAAGCAGCGCGTTCTGGATTCTCTTCGGCACCTTCTACATCTGCGGCCTAAGCACCAACGGCCTCATCCAGACCCATTTCATTTCGCTTTGCGTCGATTTCGGCCTGCCGGCGGTCGCCGCGGCCTCCACTTTGGCGATGATGGGCATATTCGATCTTTTCGGCACGGTCGGCTCCGGCTGGCTGTCCGACCGCTACGACAGCCGCATGCTGCTGTTCTGGTACTATGGTCTGCGCGGCCTTTCGCTTCTGTACCTTCCCTACTCCGGCTTCACCGTTTATGGGCTTTCGCTGTTCTCGGTCTTTTACGGGCTCGATTGGATCGCGACGGTGCCGCCGACCGTGCGCCTCGCCACGCAAATTTTCGGCAAGGAGAAGGCCGGCGTCGCCTTCGGCTGGATTTTCGCCGCCCATCAGCTCGGCGCCGCGACCGCAGCCTTCGGCGCCGGCCTATCGCGGACCGAGTGGAACACCTACCTGCCTGCCTTCTTTGGCGCTGGCGCGGCCTGCCTCATCGCCTCGGCGTCAGTATGGTTCATTGGCGCGCGCAAGCCGACCGTTGCGGCGACTGCGACGGCATAAGCTCATCCCTTCTCCCCGCGCGGCGGCGAGAAGGTGACCCGAAGGGCCGATGAAGGGCGGGCGTAGGACTCGAAAGTGCGCGCCTGTCGAATGCTAATCCCAGACTCAGCGCTGCCCCTCACCCGGCGGCTTTGCCGCCGCCCTCTCTCTGCTTCGCGCGGGGCGAGGGGTCAACCCGTCAATGCAACGCCATGCCGCTGTTGGCGTCGAAGAGATGAATGCGCTCGGGCGGCGCCGCAAGCTTGATCGCGCCGCCCGGCTTCGCGTCGATGCGGTCGCGGAACACGCTGACGATTTCGCGCCCGCAGAATTTCGCCAATACTTGGGTCTCCGAGCCGGTCGGTTCGACGACGATCACTTCCGCGTCGGCGCCGCGCTCCGAATCGAGCGCGAAATGCTCCGGCCTGACCCCGATCGTCACCGCCGTCCCGTCGGCGGCGGCGATATTTGAGCCAAGCGGTAGGCTTTCCCCGGTGTCGGCGATGAATTTCGCGGCGCCGCCGGCCTTGGCCACGCGCCCGTTCAAGAAATTCATCGACGGCGAACCAATGAAGCCTGCGACAAACAGATTGGCGGGACGGTCATAGAGATCGAGCGGCGCGCCGATCTGCTCGACGACCCCGTCATGCAGCACGACGATCTTGTCGGCCATGGTCATCGCCTCGATCTGGTCATGCGTGACATAGACGGTGGTCGTTTTCAGCCGCTGATGAAGCTCTTTGATCTCGGTGCGCATTTGCACGCGCAATTTGGCGTCGAGGTTGGACAAAGGCTCGTCGAACAGAAACACTTGCGGATCGCGCACGATGGCGCGGCCCATGGCGACGCGCTGGCGCTGGCCGCCTGACAACTGGCGCGGATAGCGGTCGAGCAATTTGTCGAGGCCGAGAATCTTCGCGGCCCGGTCCGTGCGATCGGTGATTTCCGCTTTCGAGGCGCGCTTCAGGCGCAGCGCGAAGCTCATGTTCTCGGCCACCGTCATATGCGGGTAGAGCGCGTAGTTCTGGAACACCATGGCAATGTCGCGCGCCTTAGGCGGCACGTCGTTGACGACGCGCTCGCCGATGCGGATTTCGCCGCCGCTGACGTTTTCCAATCCCGCGATCATGCGCAGCAGCGTCGACTTGCCGCAGCCGGAGGGGCCGACCAGCACGACGAACTCGCCATCTGCGATGTCGATCGATACGCCGCGCACGACTTCCACAGGTCCGAACGACTTGCGGATGTCACGAATTTCCATCGACGCCATGTGTCCTCCCGACGCTCGCGCGCTTCATTTGATCGCACGCTTCGGTATTTCGTCAACAGCGGCGCGCCTGACCGCTAATTTTGAGCGCGCGAAGGCCGCCGCGGCCGGAGCCGCTGCAAAGATGGAACGGCGATCGGCTATTCTTCGCCGCACCCGATTCCCCCTTTGCGGCGTCTTGTAGGAAAACCTTTTCCCACTTACACTTTTTCGATACGGGTCCCCGGCGGCCCGGTCAAGATGCGCGGCCGAGAACGAAGATCGGCCTGATGACAGGGAGGACAGGATGGGCAAGTCAAACTGGCTGCGCGGCGTCGCCTTGATCGCCGCGCTCGCTGCGACCACGGCGGCGGGACGGGCGCTTGCGGCGGATAATCTCACCATGTGGGTGCGCGCCAGCGGCGCCAACGCCGCCCAGCATCTCGTCGACCTTTGGAACAGCGGCCATCCCGACAAGATCAGCCTGACCGTCATCCCGGACAATCAGATGGTCTCGAAGCTCGCCACGGGCGTCAAAGCCGGCGAAGCGCCCGACGTGATCTCGTTCGACCTCATTTACATGCCGGACTTCATGCGCGCCGGCTTCCTGACCGACATTACCGATCAAATGAAGGCCGATCCGGACTTCGCCAAAGTGGCGCCAGCCTTCACCAACCTCGCGACATACAAGGATCGCATCTACGGCACAGGCTTCACGCCGGACGTCTCGATCCTGATCTACAACAAGGACCTCTTCCGCAAGGCGGGGCTCGATCCCGACAAGCCGCCGAAGACCCTCGATCAGATTCATGAGGACGCCAAGAAGATCAGGGCGCTCGGCGACGATATCTACGGCTTCTATTTCTCCGGCGCGTGTCCCGGCTGCAACATTTTCACGACGTCGCCGATGATGGTCGCGGCGGGCGCCAAGATTCTCCCGCGCAACGGCGACGAGGAGCCGCTCGACGGCGCCGGCGTCAAGCAGGTGCTGCAATTATTCCGCGACATGTGGACCGAAGGGCTGATCCCGAAGAGCGCGCAGGCCGACAACGGCTCGAATTTCGTCGCCAATTTCAAGACCGGCAAGATTGGCGTCCAGGGAGCAGGCGGCTTCCTGATCTCCGATCTGAAGAAGGAAGCGCCGAACCTGGATTTCGGCGTCACTTTCCTGCCGGGCGCCAAGGAAGGCGAGGTCTCGGCCTTTGTCGGCGGCGACGTCGTCGCGATCCCGAAAGGCAGCAAGCACGCCGATATCGCGCTGAACTTCATCAAATGGGAGCTGAGCGACGAAGCGCAGCTCGAGGGCCTCGCCAAGAACAATATTCTGCCGTCGCGCGTCGATCTCGCCGAGAACAAATATTTCAAGGATGAGCCGCGCCTGGTGACCACGGCCAAGGCGGTCGGCATCGGCTATGTGCCGTGGGTCTTCCATTTCAACGACATGGTCAACAGCGATTCTTCGCCGTGGATTCAGATGATCGAAGCCTCGGTATTCGACGGCAAGATCGATGAGGCGATCGCCGCGGCCAAGGCGAAGATGAAGGACATCGCCAGCGACTGATGCCGTCGCGTCCGGGCGCCGTTCCATTGGCGGCTTAACGATGACCGACGCTCGGGGCCAACCTTCATCCGGCCCTCCGGGCCACCTTCTCCCGCAAGCGGGAGAAGGGTTTACCCGGCGCCGCGCGTTTCTTCCTGACCCTTACAAGATGCGCGGCGCGCCCCCTCTCCCGCTTGCTTGCGGGAGAGGGCTGGGGCGAGGGTAAGCCGCCGCGTCTCTCGGCCGATTCAATGAGCTTTTGCACAGGACGTTGATGCGAACCCGAAGCGGAACTGTCGGCCTTCTCTACGCCACGCCGGCGCTCATCTTCGTCGGCGCCTTCGTGCTCTATCCGCTCGTCCAGCTCTTCCTCACTTCGTTGACCAACGCGTCGCTGCTCGGCGGCAGCGACTATATCGGCTGGCGCAACTATCTGCGCGCCTATCGCGACGAGACCTTCTGGCATGCGCTCATTTTCACCTGCAAATACACGCTGATCATCACGCCGATCCTGATGATCCTCGGCTATGCCCTCGCCCTGCTGACGCTCGGCGCCGCGCGTCTCGGCAAGCTGACCCGCGCCGTCGTTTTTCTCCCCGTCGTCATCGGCCTCGGCAGTTCCAGCTTTCTCTGGTTCTGGCTGTTCGACGAGCAGGTCGGCCTGATCAACAAGCTGCTGCAAGACTTGCATGTGATCGGGCAGCCGATCGTCTGGTTCGTCGACGCCAATCTCGGCCTTTGGGCGGTGATCATCTCGATCGTCTGGAAGGTTGTCGGCTTCGGCATGATCTTGTTCATCGCCGCGCTCCAGTCGATCAACGCCGAGATCAACGAGGCGGCTCTGATCGACGGCGCCAGCTATTGGCGGCGAATAGCCCATATCGCTCTGCCGCTGACCTCGCGGACGATCCTGCTGACGACGCTGGTCAGCGCCATCGGCTCGATGCTCGCTTTCGATCAATTCTACATCATGACCGCAGGCGGACCGGAGAGCCAGACGTTCACTTCGCTGTACTGGATCTACCAGAATTCGTTCATCTACTTCAAACAGGGCTATGGCGCGACGCTGTCGGTGATTTTGATGGCGATCATTCTCATCGGCTCGGCGCTGCAGCTCCTCCTGATGCGACGCGGCGGCCGGACATGAGCGCGGCGGATTTCGCCATCGAAGCCGGCAGCGCGGCGGCTCGCCGCCACGCGCCGCGTCGGACGACGGGCGTCGCGCCGCTGATCGGCGCGCTCTGCATCGGCGTGATGGCGATCATGCTGTTTCCGCTGATCATGTGCTTTTCAGCCTCGATCAAGACCGCCCAGGAAGCCTCGGCCGTGCCGCCGCACTATTGGCCAGGCGCGCTCAGCATCGAGAACTATCTGAAGGTCTTCCACTACCAGGCCGGCCTGCCGGTCTATCTCGGCAACAGCTTCGCGGTGGCGGCGCTGACCATCGCCCTCTGCCTCGGCCTCGGAACGCCCGCCGCCTATGGCCTCGCCCGCTTCCCGGTGCCGGCCAAGGAGCTTGTCTTCCTTGTGTTGCTCTCGGGGCTGATGATCCCCTATCAGGCGCTGCTCACCCCGCTCTACATCATGGCCGCGTCGCTCGGCCTCGCGAACACGTACCTGGGCCTCGCCATCGTCCATACCGTGGTGCAACTGCCGTTCAGCATCTACCTCCTTCGCAACAGTTTCGAGGAAACGCCGCGCGAATTGGAGGAGGCAGGGGTGATCGACGGCTGCAACAGCGTTCAGCTCCTGCGCTGGATTTTCCTCCCCGCCGCCGCGCCGGCGATCGTCACGGTGACCCTCTTCGCCTTCATCACCTCTTGGAACGAGTTCCTCGCCGCCCTGATCTTCATGAACAAGGAGACCGCCTTCACGGTCCCGATCATGCTGGTCGGCGTGCGCCAGGGACATTTCGGCGCGATCGACTGGGGCGCGCTGCAAGCCGGCGTCGTCGTGTCGATCCTGCCGTGCCTGGCGATCTACCTGCTGCTGCAACGATACTATGTCTCGGGCTTCCTGAGCGGCGCGATCAAATGACGACGATCGACGCCAGCGAAACAACGAACGATGCGATCACGCGGAGAACCCCTTAATGCGACGCTACGCTCCAACGCCTTTCACCGCGGTCCGCATCACCGGCGACTTCTGGCGCGAGCGGCTGGACACCGTCCTCGCCAAGACGATCCCCAGCCAGTGGGAACAATTGGAGAGCCATGGCATTCTCGAATCGCTCAAAGTGGTCCAGCCGCCGCCGCCTTTGCGCATCCCGATCAGCAATCATGGCATGTCGACGCAGGTCTTCTGGGATTCCGACGTCGGCAAATGGATCGAGGCGGCGAGCTATGCGCTGTCGCACCGGCGCGACGCGGCGATCGAAGCCAAGATCGACGAGATCGTCGAGCGGCTCGCCGCCGCGCAGCTCCCCGACGGTTATCTCAATTGCTGGTACATCGGCCGCGAGGTCGACAAGCGCTGGACCAATTTGCGCGACCGCCACGAGCTTTATTGCGCCGGCCACATGCTCGAAGGCGCGATCGCCTATTGGCAGGCGACCGGGCGCCGGCGTCTGCTCGACGTCATGCTGCGCTATGTCGATCATATCGCCGCGACTTTCGGGCGCGGGCCCGGCCAGAAACGCGGGTATTGCGGCCACCAGGAGATCGAGCTCGCGCTGATCAAGCTTTTTCATGCGACAAAAGAGAAGAAATACCTCGACCTCGCCGCCTA
>Ga0070733_10003823_pt1 | contig 10206 bp, 7 predicted proteins | sample Coa_R1_9_FD_66450 | JGI IMG/M metagenome (GOLD analysis project Ga0070733, IMG submission 66450) | Surface soil microbial communities from Centralia Pennsylvania, which are recovering from an underground coalmine fire - Coalmine... | ecosystem: Environmental > Terrestrial > Soil > Unclassified ... | reverse complement strand
CACCAGTGTCGGGTTGCCGACGACACTCGAAGAGGTCGGTCTGGGTGGCGCGGATCGCGACGATCTGATGAGGGTTGCCGAGGCGGCGACCGCGCCGAACGAAACGATCCACAACATGCCGTTTCCGATCGACGCCGAGATCCTGTGCGACACGTTGATCGCCGCAGACGCGTACGGCCGAGGGTTCCGCGAGGCTGGACTGGCAGGGGAGTACACGACTTCCTCGTCGCATGAACACGTCTGAGTTCCAATCCCGCGCCGACCCTCCATTCCGGCCGGTGCGGCGGCACGATGGGTACCTCGCGCTCGAGGACATGGGGCTGATCGGCGACGGGACGACCGCCGCCCTGGTGGGACTCGACGGCAGCGTCCAATGGCTGTGCCTTCCCCGCTTTGACTCGGAGCCACTGTTCTGCGGCCTGCTAGACACTGCTCGGGGTGGACACTTCACGATCGCACCGGACGAGGTCGTCGAAGCCCGACAACGCTACGAGCCCGACACCGCGGTCCTGGTCACAGAACTGCGTAGCCCCACGGGCTTGGTGGCTGTCACCGACGCATTGGCACTACGACCGGGCGAGGATCTCAGTGACAACGTTCCGGCCGGACGCCGAGAGCTGATCCGGTCGGCTCGGGTGCTCGACGGCTCGGTTCGACTCGGTGTCGAGTTCGAGCCGAGGGGCGGCGCATCGGTACAGGCAGCGGCCGGAGGGTTGTCCGTGCAGGCGCGGGGCCGGCACGACCTCGACCTGCACCTCCGCTCCAACCGGCCGCTTGGAGCTCTTCGCAGCGTCCACGATCTGCGGGCGGGTGATCGTCTCGATCTGACTCTTTCCTGGGGCGGGGGCGGGCAGCGCCGCCAGCGCTTCACCGAGGATGAGTTGCTGGTCGAGACCGCCCGGTCCTGGCGCCGCTGGATGGAAGGCTTCCGCTACGAGGGGCCCCAGCCGGCGCTGGTGCGAAGGTCGGCGCTGACGCTCAAGTTGTGCGATTACTGGAGCAATGGGGCTCTCGTCGCCGCCCCGACCTCCTCGTTACCCGCTCCGATCGGTGGTGTCCGGAACTGGGACTACCGGTACACGTGGATTCGCGATGCATCGTTTTCCGTTTACGCGCTGCGTCGGATCGGCTTCAAGGAAGAGGCCGGCGCGTTCCTCGGCTGGGTGCTCGACACCTTCGAGCATGGCCGTGCGCCGAAGATCATGTACCACCTGGACGGCGGGCCCGTCCCCGATGAGCGGGTCGACGCCGAGCTCGACGGCTACCGCGGCTCGGCACCCGTGCGCTGGGGCAACGGCGCTGCTGATCAGCGACAGCATGACGTCTACGGCGAGGTGCTGGATTGCGCGTTCCAATGGGTTCGCGAAGGCGGCGAGATCGACGCGCACCTTTGGACGCGGCTGGCCGCGCTGGCTGACCTGGCGATGGACGCTTGGAGGCTGCCTGATCAAGGGATCTGGGAAGTTCGCAGCGAGGGCCGGGTCTTCACCTACTCGGCGGCGTTGTGCCAGGTGGCGCTCGACCGTGCGGCACGCGTGGCGGAACAACTCGGAATTGGAGCGCCGGTGGCGAAGTGGCGCGCGGCAGCTGAAGAACTCCGGGAGCTGGTGCTCGAGCGGGCGTGGGATCCGGATGCCCGGACGCTCACGGAGGACCTCAACGGTGGAGGCGGCGTCGACGCGAGCTTGCTGGCTCTCCCGCTGCGCCAGGTCGTGCCGGCCGATCACCCTCGGATGATCGCTACGACGGCCGCAGTCGCCGATCGGCTCGGAGCCGGGGGTGGCTTGCTCTACCGCTATCTGCACGACGATTCACCAGATGGAATCCCCGGCGACGAGGGCGCCTTCGTCTTGTGCAGCTTCTGGCTGGTCGAGAACCTCGCAGCGCAGGGCCGACTCGACGATGCAGCGGAGCTGTACGCCTCCCTGTGCGACCGCGCGAGCAGCTTTGGACTGCTCTCCGAGCAGATCAGCCCGTCGTCAGGCGAGTTCTACGGCAACTTCCCCCAAGCGTTCAGTCATATCGGGGTGATCGCGGCCGGCGTGACGCTTGCCAGGGCCGCTGAGGAATCACAAGTCTTGGGGATCGGCGGATGACCATCCGCGGTGGGCACCGAGTCAAGGACACCCAGGCGTGATCAATCGGCTCGTGATCTTCGGTGGGACTGGCGACCTGACGGGCCGCTTTCTGATCCCAGCTCTCGCCGCTCTTCGGAAACGAGGTCGGCTCCCTGAGCGATTTGACCTCGTCGCGGCCAGCCCCGCCGATTGGGACGACGAGCAGTTCCGGAGTTGGGCTGCCGACTGGCTCCGGCGGGAGGCTCCGGACGCCGACGCAGCTGAGAACGCTGCGCTGCTGCAGTCGTCGCGCTACCAGCGGATCGACTTCGACGACGACGCAAGCGTGGCGGCGTGTCTGGCGGGGGAGGGACCGGTCGCGGTCTACCTGGCGCTACCCCCAGCCGTGTTCCCCATTGCCGTCTCGGCGCTTCGTCGAGTAGGGCTCTCGGATGAGAGCCAGCTCGTTCTCGAGAAGCCGTTTGGGGAAGACCTGGACAGCGCTGTGGCGCTGAACCGCTTGCTCCGCGGGTTCCTGGATGAACGCCATGTGTTCCGGGTGGATCACTTCCTGGCGATGTCAACCGTTCGGAACGTGCTCGGGACACGGCTCGCAAACCGCGTGCTGGAACCGATCTGGAACAGCGCGCACGTCGGCGCGATTGAGATCGTGTGGGAGGAGTCACTCGCGCTCGAGGGGCGCGCCGGCTACTACGACCACGTTGGGGCGCTCAAGGACATGGTGCAGAACCACCTCCTGCAGGTGCTCTGTCTGGTGGCGATGGAGCCCCCGATCAGCTTCGGGGAGCGAGATCTCCGCGACCGCAAGGTCGACGTGCTGCGCTCGGTGCGCCCGCTCGAGGCGGAGCAGGTCGCGACCCGAACGCGCCGTGCCCGATACCGGGCCGGTCATGTGGGTGAGAGAGCCGTTCCCGCCTACGCCGATGAGGACGGGGTGGAGCCGGCACGCGGCACTGAGACGTTCGCCGAGGTGTCGTTCGAGCTCGACAGCTGGCGCTGGGCGGGGACGCGATTCCTGATGCGCACTGGGAAGGCGATGGCGGAGGACCGCAAGGAAGTCATCGTCCATTTTCGACCCGTCCCGCATCGCGCGCTGCAACAGCAGGGAGCTGTATCCAACCGGTTGCGCTTCGGGCTCGAACCCGAGGGGCTCAGCTTCGAGCTGACGGGCACGGGACCTGGTGTCGAGCCCAGCCTGGTCCCGCTGACGCTGACGGCGGAGATCGAGCCGTCCGAACTCCCGCCATATGGCCGGATCCTGCTCGATGTCCTCAGCGGCGAAAGCGCCCTGTCGATCCGCGCCGATGAAGCAGAGGAGTCTTGGCGCGTACTCACCCCGGTCCTCGATGCCTGGTCACGCGACCTCGCGCCGCTGGAGGAATACGACGCGGGGTCAAGCGGGCCGCCCTAGTGACCGGCGACGTCCGCCGGGGCCACGCGTTCAAGATTTCAGGTCGGGTACCCAATCGACGCCCTCCTGCTCCTGGAACGCGTGCACCGCCGCCTCCAGGGTCGGGAAGAAATGTTCCGGATCGAGTGGCCCGATCAAGGCGTAGCGTTCGAGCTTCGCGCGGACAGGGTCCTTCAGCTCCGCGAACACCAGTGACGTGCCTTCGGCGTTGAGTTCTTCATCGAGCTCGGCGAGCATGTCGGCAGCGGTGGTGTCCACGTCGGTGATCGGCTCGGCAGCGATCAGGATCCATTTCGGTCGCGGCTCGCGAGCCGCGAGAAGGCGGATCTGCTCGCGAAACGTCCGAGCGTTCGCGAAGAAGAGTTGCGCGTCAAATCGGAAGATCACGAGGCCCGGCAGCTCCTCCGCGTCGGGATGCAGCTCACGGTCGTGGTAGCCGGGCACCGCGGGGACCCGACCGAGGATCGTCTGATAGGGCCACCAGGCGCGTCGGAAGACGTTGAAGATCGAAAGCGCGACAGCCACGGCGATCCCTTGGAGCACCCCTAGGAGCGCAACTCCGAGGAACGCGGTGATTGAGAGCGCGAACTCGACTCTGCGCTGCTGCCAGAGCCGCATGGTTCCGGGTATGTCGGCCAGCGAGAGCGACGCCGCGATCACCACCGCAGCGAGCGTCGGATTGGGAAGGTTCTTCAGGAGCCCGGGAACGAGCACCAGCATCAACACGATCAGCCCCGCCCCGATAACACCCGTGACCTGCGTCTTGGCGCCGGCCCGCTCGGCAACCGCTGTGCGCGAGCCGCTGGTGCTGACCGGGAAGCCCTGGAAGAACCCAGCGGCGACATTCGCAGCGCCGATCCCGATCATCTCCCCGTTGCCATCGAGTTCCTGCCCGGTACGTGCGGCGAAGGCGGACGCGGTGGAGATCGTGTCGGTCAGTGCGACGAGTGCGATCCCGAGGGCGCCTGCCACCAACAGCGGGAGATCTGAGACCGGGTGCGGAAATGTCAGCGGAGGAAATCCCTGCGGCAGGGTTCCGACGAGCGACACACCGTGGTCGGCGAGGTTGAAGACCGAGGTTGCCGCGATCGCCAAAACGACCGCAACAAGTACGGCCGGAAGCTTCGGCAGCCAGCGACCGAGCGCCAGGATCATGCACAGACTGAAGCCCCCAATCGCCACCGCGGCCGGGACCGCCTGGCCCGACGAGAGTCCGTCGACGAAGGCGCGCGCCTCGTTGATCAGCCCGTCGGCGTGAACCGAGAACCCAAACAGCTTCGGTAGCTGGCCGATGAGGATCGTCAGCGCGAGCCCGTTCATATAGCCGATTTGGGTCGGCTTTGACAGGAGATCGGCGACGAATCCGAGTTTCGCGGCTCCGGCCGCGATCATGATCGCCCCGACGAGGAGTGCGAGCATCGACGCCAGGGCGATCGCGCGCGCCGGGCTTCCGTCCGCGCCCAGAATCGGCAGGAGCGTGGCCGCGATCATCGGACCGAGTGACGAATCCGGACCAAGCACGAGCAGCCGCGACGGCCCGAACATCGCATAGCCGAGCAGGCACAGGATGGTGGTGTAGAGACCAGTGATCGCCGGAAGGCCGGCGAGTTCCGCATACGCCATGCCCTGCGGCACGAGCAGGGTAGTCAGGACAATCGCGGCGACTGCGTCGCGACGGAGCCAGGACGCCCGATAACCGGCGATTGCTCGCACCCCGGGTACCGCTTGCAATCCCATCGGCCTCGCCTTGCCTGGTCAGTTAGTAGTCGCGAGCCAGGCGACGCGTGCGCTCGGCCGGGCAGCCACCCAGTACGAAAGGTTGCGAAAGGCGATCGTCGTGTTCATCACCCGGTTCAGGTGAAGATGACGGCTACGGATCGCGCAGCCCGAGAAGGTGAAAGAGTCTGCTCATCTGCCGATAGGGGTCACGCAGACTCGCCTCGAGTTCCACGCGAAGAGCCGTCGGCTCCGCTTCCTCCGCTATCGGCGCTCCAGTCCAGCCATCCGTGAACAGCCGCACGCCGTACCAGGCGATCGGGCTGATGCCGTTGGATTGGAACAGATCGTTGAGATGCTCAACGGTGTCAGCACGTGTGTCGAGCCCAAGCCCGTTGATCTGGCGGTCTGAGTCGAACGCGTCGAGCGCCGCCTGCCGGTCACCGTCCAGCGCTGGTGCTCCGCAGACTCCTCGCTCAGACGCAGTTTTGCGCGCTCGAGCATCGCGGCGGAAGGGTCGACGATCGTGACGCGGTATCCAACTGCCGCGTCGAGGCGAGTCGCCGCCCACCGTCCGAGAAGCTGCGAACCTTGGGATGAACTCGGCAAGGAGCGTGGACGGTGTCGCATGCGGATGGTCATAGGACGGCCCTCGGATTCCTGCCGGTCGCCGCCACCGACGAGCTGGGCGGGCAGGGGGTGCGCGTGCTCGATCCTCACTCCACCCTGATCTCGAGCTCGGCCACGTTCGGTGCCGGCACAGTCATCTATCCGGGCGTGGTGATCAGCACCGAGCAGAGAAGCCGGATCGACATCGGCGAGGGCTGCGTCCTTTACCCGGGGTGTCTGCTCGAGGCTCGCGACGGCGGCCGGCTCGTGATCGGCGACGACGTGGAGCTCGGCCCTGGCGGGGTCACCATCCGTGCAGGGAGCCAGGACGCCATCGTCGTCGACGATCACGCGCGACTATCAGGTAACTGCGAGCTGAGCGGCGGCTGTGAGCTAGGACGCGGTGCGCAGATCCTGGGGCCGATATCGGCACGTTCCGTGCGCCTGGGAGGGGGCCGTGGGGGATATCGATGGCCCAACCCCGACGAGCGGGGCGCGGTCCTCAAAGGCGTGGGTCTCGCCGACGGGATCACCCTCGCCCAAGGCGAGGTGAGGAGTTGTCGGCCCTCCTTCGGCGACGTTCCTACCGAGCGGCAGTCGCGCTATCACCCGCGGCCCACGACGGGGAGGCGCAATCGGGCCGATGAACGCTGACATCGTGGATTCACGTTGCGCGGCGGTTTGACGGCTTTACCATCGGGTTCACATGGGCGTGTAACACATTGGTGGGATCCGGTGACCACATTGACGGACATGCTTGTTTCCCTACGCACCCCGACCGCCGCGGACGCGGCGCGCCTGTCGATCGCTCGTTCAAGGACCGCTGAACGCCGATGACCGAGCAACAGCCGTTCTCCCCGGATGGGCCGGCCAGCGAAGTCTCCGGCAGGCTGCCCGACGAAGCGCCAGAGCGGGAGGGGACACAGGAGCCGTGGAGCAAGCCGATCGGGCGCCGCGCCGTGCTGTCCATACTCGGACTGGGGGCGCTCGGCACGTTGTTCGGGTCGCACGTGCAGGCCGGAATCTCCAGCCTGCTCGACTCGCTGCACGCGAACAGCGTGGCGAGTCTCCTCCCGGGTGGTGGTCAGTTCACGATCTACACGGTCACCAACGGATATCCGGCTGCTCCCGCCGACTACACCCTGCGCGTTGACGGGCTCGTTCGGCGGCCGCTCTCGCTATCCGTGGCCGACCTCGAATCGCTTCCTGCGACGCGACTAACGCGGAACTTCCAATGCGTCACCGGGTGGGAGGTGAACGATGTCCATTGGGTCGGGGTGCGCCTCGTAGACCTCGCCGAGCACGCCGGCGTCGATCCTTCCGCATCAGCGTTCCAGCTCAGGTCGTTTGACGGCGTCTACACCGAGAGCCTGACGATGGAGCAGGCGCACGAGACCGGAGCGATCGTCGCATACTCGATGCTGGGGGCGCCCGTCACGCGAGCGCACGGTGGTCCAGTCCGCCTCTACGTGCCGGACATGTTCGGCTACAAGTCGATCAAGTGGCTCTCACGGATCGAACTCGTGGCGCACGCGCAGCCTGGCTTCTGGGAGCAGAACGGTTATCCGGTGGACGCGTGGATCAGCGGCGGCCCACCCGTGCAGTCTGCAAGAGCGTTGAGACCGTCGTGAGCGCTACACAGGTCACCGAGGCCGAGTCCAAACAACGGGTGCTGCTCCGATTCGACCGCATCGAGCGCACGGTGCACTGGGTCAACGCTTCGCTGTTCCTGATCCTGATCGTGACCGGCGCCGCCTTGTACTTCACGCCGCTGATCGCACTCGTAGGGCGGCGCCGGCTCATCGAGCAGATCCACCTTTACGTAGGTCTTGCGCTCCCACTGCCGCTGCTGCTCGGACTGGCCGGCAGCTGGGGGCGACGCCTGCGTCGCGACGTCCGCCGTATCAACAGGTGGAGTGAGGAGGACATGGAGTGGCTGCGCGGGCTCGTGGATACCACCTCGGGTCGCCGGCAGGCGGCCGTGCGGCCACGGCTCGGCAAGTTCAACCCGGGGCAGAAGCTGAACGCCGCGTTCGTAGCCGGTGGCGGGCTGGTCATGCTCGGAACCGGAGCGCTACTCCGCTGGTACGTGCCCTTCCCGCTCTCCTGGCGTGAGGGAGCCACATTCGTCCACAACTGGCTCGCCTTCGCCTTTGTCGTCGTGATCGCCGGCCATCTCACGCTCGCGCTCGCGGATCGCGACGCACTGCGGTCAATGTTCGGCGGACGCGTCAGCCGGGCATGGGCTGCGCGACACGCGCCGGCGTGGCTCGACGAGTCGGCCGAACGAAAATAGGCCGACCGGAGCTGGGCGGTTCTACGTCCGGGACCCCGCCGAACTGCGACGGGGTCCCGGCCCGAGCTCAGTACTCTGCGGCAGCCTGAGTCGTGGCGATCTTGTAGTTCTTGAAGTAGACCGTCGCGCTCGGGAGCATGCCGAGCTGGTAATACAGCTGCTCGTCTGACATCCAGGGGCCGGTGCTGTCGGACGCGTCGATCAGGTCGATCGGAAGCTGCTTGTACGACGTCTTACCTTGCAGCAGGCTCTGCTGGACGTCATTCATATAGAGCTCGACCCAACCGGTGGCCGAGAAGAGGAAGTGCCAGGTGAACCGATACCACTGGCCCTTGACGACCGGCGTGCTCCAAGCGACCTGCCACGGGTCAGGCCCGTGGCCGCTGCGCTGGAACCTGAAGCTCCCATTCTCGATCGAGATCGCCGCTGGCGGCCCTCCCGCGTAGGGGTAGCCGAACGCGGCCGTCTCCAACACGACCCATCCGGTCTCTGGTGAGGTGAAGCCCTGCGGGATGTAGACCTCGAAGCTCTCCCAATAGGTGTTGCCAGGCTTCAGCACTGTCAACGGCGTGACAAGCTGCGAGCGCGGGTTGGCAGTAGGAGTCAAGGGATATACGTCGCTGTTGTAGGTCGTGAACTGCTGGGCCATGTTGGCGGCGCCATCAGGATCCGGCACCATCTGCACGCGCGAAGCGACCGCCGACTGGTTCAGGAACCAAGACGTCACAGAGGTTCCGTCGAACAAGACCGTGCCGGTCACCGAGGAAGAACTCGGGCCCGCGATCGCGGCGTTTCCCGCCGCCGTGCTGGTGTGCGACCGACTCTTCTTGTGGACAGCAGCTCTGGCATGGCTTGGGACGAGCAACATCGCAAACAGGAAGACCGGCGCAAAGGCCAGCCAGACGGCGCGTGGCGAAGCAAGCGTCGTGCGGTCTTCAGTGGGAGCGCGCGGCGGCCGTGCCGGCGAGGGGAGAGCGCGAAGCGCCAACCGGGGAATGGTGCGGGTGTATGGCATCCACCGATGGACGCTCCATCCGGGCTGTAGTGAGGAGGCAACCGGCCTGCCTAGACGTGTGTACTAGCTCCTGCACAAGCTGACTGGACGGCCGCCCATCACACCCAACGGCGCCCAGTAACCCAAAAAGCTGCCTAGTTACCGCCGCCACCCAGGCACTCGCGTAGCCAGTCGGCCGCGAACGTCTTGTAGAGGTAGGGCATGTTGTTCACAACATGGTTACCGCCGGCGTACAGACGCCAAGTGGCGTGCTGAGCCTCGTCGGCGATCCGCTTGGACTGCTGCCAAGGCACGATCAGATCCCGATCCCCGGTGATCACCAGCAGGGGCTGCTCGATACGCTCGGCGTCACCGGCCAGGCTGAACGCGGCAGCGAGCCGCCTCGCCTCCGAATCGTTTTCGGCTCGTGCAGCATGGGCGAAAGAAGCGCGCGTCAGCTGCGGCATCTGGTCCCAGTTGGCGCTGAAGTCGTAGGGCCCGCTGATCCCGGCGGCTGCCTGAATGCGGCGCTCGAACGCGGCCGCACGGGCCACGTAATAGCCACCGAGACTCAGACCGATGGCCCCGATCCGCGTGTGCCGGAACTCCGTCTCCTGCTGCAGGTGATCCAGCGCCGCAGCGACCGCGGTCTCGAAGTCATGCCGGATCGGTAACAGCAGGCCGGCCTCGCCCTGACCAGGGCCGTCGAGCGTCAGCGTCGCCAGCCCGCGCTGATGGAAGATCTCCTCGGTACCGAAGAACTCCTCCTTGGTGGAGTCGAGGCCGGCGATGATCACCACCAGCGGCCAGTCCGACGCCTCTCCCGCCGGTCGCCTGTGGATCGCGATCAGATTGGCACCGTCGAACGGGATCTCGAGCCTGCGAGCGGTTGGGTCCAGCAGCCGCAGCGCGTTGCCGAGCGCCGCCGCCGCCTTCCGCGTAACACGTGCGTTGTGCTCGACGTCGACGATCCAGACGAACTTTCCAAAGTGATATGAGCTGGCCGAGCGGCGCCACAGCTCGCCGGCGGTCTCAGTGCGGCCGAGTTGCTCGGCTTCGGACGCCAGCTCGGCCAGCGTGTCGCCATGGGCCTCCCACGCGG
>Ga0070733_10003822_pt1 | contig 10206 bp, 9 predicted proteins | sample Coa_R1_9_FD_66450 | JGI IMG/M metagenome (GOLD analysis project Ga0070733, IMG submission 66450) | Surface soil microbial communities from Centralia Pennsylvania, which are recovering from an underground coalmine fire - Coalmine... | ecosystem: Environmental > Terrestrial > Soil > Unclassified ... | reverse complement strand
CGGTGCCGCAACCGGAGATGCCGCAAATGTGGCAGCCACAGTTTCCGAACGGCCCGTTTCCTTACTATCAACCGCAACAGATGCCCGCTCCCACGTACAACCGGAGGGCTTACCGATGAGTGAGAATTCGAACGGGCGGGTCTGTTTCGAGAATATGCACGAAGCAGACCCGCCAGTAACCGGGCAGCCGGTCGCAGCAAAATCGGGCACGGGGGATCGGTACTCTGTCGCACTGAGCGCGGCTCTTCTCATTCTTGAAGACATCGATGCATCTCCGGCGTCGAACCAGCCGATCCGGCTGGCGAAGGTGATCGGGCATGTGCTTGATGCCATCTACGCAGCAGACAGCGGGCAAGTCGTGCGGAACACGATCGCTACGAAGAGATCAAATTATGAATGACGAGCACAAGATCAAACGAATTCGGTTTGACGGACGTGAATACGAGATTATTCACGCGTATCTCTATGCGGGCGAGAAGCCCTTCAATATCTGGTTGCGGGACACCGAAACCGGCCAGTTCGCGCACCAGTGCTGCGAGGGCATCGACGAATTTGCTCTGGGCGACCATCAACTCGTGATTCGGGACAAGTATTTCCACGTTTTGGCGGAAGCCGGAGGGGTGAAGCGTGTCGGCGAGGCATTCGCGATGCCCGGACGCGGCTCGCTCCACAAATGCGAGGTTGCGGTGCGAGAGCCTGTTCAGGACGTGTATGAGTGGGTGTCTGCCGCTGGAATTGAGGCTCCGGCGGTGCCCGATGCTGTCCGTGAGGCGAAAGGGGAAATCTCCTCCGGATTCGGTGGTTCGGCTGAGGATGGCAAAAATCCTTACGGCCTGGCCCATGTAGACAGCCCGCGAGTGTTCTTCGAGGGACGCGAACGAAGAGTTATTTTCGCAGCCATCGATATCGGCCACTTCGTCGATATATGGCTCACTGATGCCGAAACAGACAAGATCACGCACTGCTGCACCGCGATCGATCCAGGCAGCCGAATTGACGAGTATGAGGTGCTAATCCATGACAAGTACATGGGCATTCTGATGGAAAATGGTGTCCTGAAACCGCGCGGCGAAGTCGTGATGAAGGATTTTGAGATGCTGCACCGATGCAAGATGCTCGAACGTGGGTTCATTCCCTGGCTGGACTACCACGCAGACTTCGCCAAAGAGATCGACGAAAAATCAACGCAGCCGGTCAATAGTCTCGAAAAGAGCACGGGACCGATACACGCCGATCGAGAATTGGACGATCGCGACCTGGGCGACGAAATCGAATTGTAGTCGGGTAACCCTTACAGAGGTGTTGTCGTGTTAACCGTCGCAGATGTGGCCGAGCGGCTTGGCGTATCGGTCAGCCTAGTGTACGAGATTGTCGCCAAGGGTGACATTTCGTGTTACCGAATCGGCCCGCGACGAGGGGCGATCCGGTTTGAAGAAGAGGATGTCGACGCGTATCTCAAAAGCCGGCGGCAACCAGCGGCAAGGTCGGATTCCGCCAAACCGCGTAAGCACCAGCCGGCCCGTGACTGGTTCTAGGCAGCGCCCCACAATCCTTCATTGTCGGCCTCACTGAACCGCAGATAGTGGTCGATGCACACCTGCACGGTGTTCCCCATGAGCCTGGCCAGCGTCTTGATGCTGGTTGGCTTACCTGTCCAGTAGCCTTCCAGTGTGCGCTTCGCATAGGTGTGTCGGCAGGTGTACATACACGCGTCGGCGTCGAGGCTTCGTACCTTCCTTTTGAGCCGGCGGAAACTTTTCGACAGCATTCCGCGAGTCCACGGGCCGCCGCTCCAGTTACAAAAGATTGGCCCATTGGAATCAAGCCGCTCCCGCACCAGGCCGATGACCTCGGAGTCGGTGATACGGATGATTCGGAGTTTCTTGTTCTTGCTCTCCTCCGGCTTGAACACCCATTCCATGCGGTCGCCATTGTCCTGGACGTGTCGGGCTTCGAGCACTGCAAATTCTGAGCCGAAGCGGGCGCCGGTGCGGATGCAGACTTTAAGGGCGACCGCAAAAGCAGGGCCGGCCGCGGCAACCAGCGCCCGTTCCTGATCAGTCGTGAAATAGGTCACGCGGCTGATACTTTTGGGGACCTTGTAACCCTTCAAGGGATTGGCCGAGATCATCCGCCGCTCGACGCCGAAGTTGAACGCCCGCTTCACTGCTTGGATGTGGGTGCGCTGGCCACCAGACGTCCAGCCGGAATGAAATTCGATCCACTCGTCGATGTGTACTGGTCTCAATTCGCTCACCGGCAAGGATCCGTATCCGTCGTGAATGCGCTTAGCCTCGGCGTCACCCTTGGCGGCCCGTTTCTTCAAGTCGCCATCGCAGAAGAATTCTCCTGGTAGCCCGTAACAGAAGTCGAACAGCGTCCTGCCGCGATTGCGAAAGGTGCTGGCGACTCCCCGTGGTTCCTTGCCGATTTCTCCCGCCTGTCTCTTAAGATGGGCGAGGTAGCGGGCGCAGACGGCCCCGACTTGCGGATCATCGCCGACAGACGTCGACTTCCCTCGTGCAAGCAGGTGGCGGGCATAGGCTTCCTTGACACCCTCGGCGTCGCGTTCGGTTAGTCGAATTCCCGCTCCATCAGTGAGCGGCACGAAGCGGCCGTTTTCCTTCGCGAACCATCCACGGCCGGTGCGGAAAAAGTATCCTCGATTGCGTGACCCCTTGCGTCTGCCGATTCTTTTTGAAATCATTTTGGGTCTCCCTGCTATATGTCCGATGAAGGAAGTGCCGGAGAAAGTGCCAAGTCAATGCACGGGGTATTCTAGCGCCGGAAAAATAGGGGAAAAGCCCATTGTGCCCCCGTAGCTCAGTGGATAGAGCGACGGTTTCCTAAACCGTAGGTCGCATGTTCGATTCCTGCCGGGGGTATTTGCGAGATTAAGAAGGAGTGAAGAAGCATGAGTGAAGGGCGAGCCGGGAGTGTCAACTCTCGGATTGGTGAACTGGCATCAACGCATTGAAACGCACGGAGCACTTTGTGAAAAACAGTCGCTCGTATTTGCAAGCTGGAATGATCGTCATGTCGGTCGGTTTTTGTCTGATGGGCAACGCTGCACGGGGCGCCGACAAACAATGGATCGAGTTTCCGGGCGGCGCCGGGCCGGGGCACTGCAAGCAGGTAGTCCTCGTCAGCGGCGACGACGAATACCGGTCGGAAGAGGCCCTACCGCAATTGGCCAAGATCCTGTCGATGCGGCACGGGTTCGACTGCACGGTGCTGTTCGCGGTCGATAAAGATACGGGAGAAATCAAGCCCGACAAACAAGACAATGTTCCCGGCCTGGAGGCACTCAAGACGGCCGACCTCCTGGTGCTGTTTCTTCGCTTTCGAAATCTTCCCGACGACCAGCTCTCGTACATCGCCGATTACGTGAACTCGGGAAAGCCCATCGTCGCCCTGCGCACGTCGACCCATGCGTTCAACATCACCGGCGAATCCAAGTTCAAGCAATACACATGGACCAGCAAAGAACCCGAATGGGATGGCGGCTTCGGACGGCAGGTGCTAGGAGAGACCTGGATCTCGCACCACGGCAATCACGGCAAACAAAGTACGCGAGGTATCATCGCGCAGGGCATGCAAGACCACCCGATTCTTCGCGGGATCAAGGACGGCGATATCTGGGGACCGACCGACGTCTATGGCGTGCGGCTGCCGTTACCCGGCGATTCAAAGCCACTCGTCCTGGGACAGGTCCTGGAAGGGATGAAGTCAGACGACAAGCCGGTCGAGGGAGCGCAGAATGCGCCCATGATGCCGGTCGCCTGGATCAAAACTTACACCGGCACGTCGGGCAAGCCGTCGCGCGTGTTCACGACGACGATGGGAGCGTCGCAAGACCTCGAGAGCGAAGGAACGCGGCGGATGCTGGTCAACGCCTGTTATTGGGGGCTGGGGCTGGAAGAAAAGATCACCGCGGATTCGAACGTGGCAATCGTCGGCGAATTCAAGCCGAGCAAGTTCAGTTTTGGAGGATATGTGAAAGGGAAGAAGCCGGCCGACTATGAGAAGTGAGCCAACTGACAACTGAGAACTGAACAAATATGGAATTTCTGTTCATCAGCACTGGTCTCGTGGGCCTGGCAGTCGCGCTGGGGACGTACGCCGGCGAACCGTACTTTGCGCAGGCGATTGGCTTCGTCGAAGACGACCTGCGCGATAAGCTGCGGCGATTGCGGATCAACACGCGGTCGCTGCACAAGTGGGTCATCGCCTGGACGATCGCGATTTTCGGCGGGTTGTTTGGTTTGACGATCGGCTTCGACAGCCTGCCGTTCGGCATCGTGTTCGCGGTTCTGCTCATCTGCGTCCCCTGGTATCAGGTGCGGCGAATGGCCGAGAGGCGGCGGCTGCGCATCGAAGATCAGTTGGCCGACGCGATGGTCGCGCTCTCCAGCGCCATTCGAGCGGGCCTGTCGCTGGGTCAGGCGCTCGAGATTCTGGCCGAGCAATGCCCCCGCCCGATCGGCGAAGAATTCCGGCAGATGTATGGCGAGTACCAGATGGGCAAACCGCTCGAACGAGTGTTGATGGAGACCCGCGACCGGCTCAAGAGCGAAAATTTCGCGCTGTTCGCCGCCGCCATGCAGGCCAGCCGCGAAAGCGGTGGACGGCTCAACGAAACGGTCGAGCGAATCGCCCACTCGGTCATGGAATTGCAGCGGCTGGAGCGCAAAATCGTGTCGGAAACGGCCCAGGCCCGCACGTCGGCCGTGTACATGGCTTTGGCGCCATTTGCCGTGATGCTCATGTATTACTTTTTCATCGATCCGGAAAATACCGAGAGGTTGTTCACGACCGTCCCCGGTCAGCTCATCCTGTGCGCGTCGCTGGTGTTCAACCTGGTCGCGTATTTGTGGGCGCGGAAGATTTTGAATGCGGATATTTGATAATAGGCATTAAGCATTAGGCATTAGGCATTGGGCATTGGATGTTAACTGTCAAATACCCAATGCCAAATGCCTAATGCCCAACGCCAACTGACCAAACAATGCCTGATCATTCCCTGAACACGATTCTCTTACTTGCGGCCGACACGCCGGCCGACATGGTCCCGGCGGCGATCGCCAGCATGGTGGTGGCGCTCGCCGTGTTCGTGTTGATCATGTCGGTCCTCAATACGCTGCACTCGGCCGATCTCGAACAGGACGAAAGCTGGAGGTACGACGTCAACCGCATCAATGAGCTCAGGCGCATTGACATCGTGTACCGCGGGCTTCAACCGGTGGTCCAATTGTTCGCCCGCATGAACCGAATGGTCTTCCACGACTACATGCCCGAAATCGGGCGCGAGATTCAGGCGGCCGGGCTGCCGCGATTCTGGACTCCCGAAGAGTACCTGGCCAAGCTCGAGATCATCGCCTTGTTGCTCTCGCCGGGATTCGTTTACGCGTTCGTGTCCATAATGGGGCCGGCGGGCGGAGTGACGGCTATCGTCATGACGGTGGTGACGGGGTGGCTCTTGCGCCGGCGACTGGCGGCGCGGGCCCGATACAGGCTGATGCAGATCAAGCGGCGATTGCCGTTTCTGCTAGACCTGTTGACGCTGCTGATGGAAGCCGGATCGACGTTTTTGCAGGCCCTGGGAGATGCCGTCGAACAGTTTGGCGAGCATGCCGTCGGGTATGAATTCGGGCGGGTCTTGCAAGAGATCAACATGGGCAAAGGCCGCACGGGCGCGCTGGAGGCTCTGCGCGACCGGTTGAGCGACGACGAAATCACCAGCATTGTCGGGTCGATCATCCAGGGGGAAGAACTGGGGACACCGCTGGCCCGCCTGTTCCGCATCCAGGCGGACGTGTTGCGAATCAAACGGACTCAAAGGGCCGAAACCATCGCCGGCGAAGCCGGAGTCAAAATGCTGTTGCCGGCCATTCTGGTGATGGCTTCGACCGTCTTGATTATTCTGGGGCCGTTTGTGTTGGGTTTTATTTATGCGCCGATCGGGTAAAGAGAGTACTGAGGACTCAGCACTGGGTATTCTGGAGTCAGTGGTCAGTAGCCAGTTGTCACATGTCTGGAGGCGGTCTGCTCTCAAAATCGCCGGCCGGGCAGTTCCGGCGTGCGGAGGCTTGATCCTCGCGTTACAATAGCGAATGAGAAAGGGCCGCCCGGAAACCCGAGCTGCGGCTCTGAACTCGATGTCGTTTAGGGGCCAAAGGGGCATTCGTCCCTGTTTAGTTCGAAATTCGTCGTCAGATTCGACGCGCCAAATTCCAAAATGTCCGACACTGCCAGAATCACCGTAACCAGTGGTCCCGATAAGGGGCGGGTTTACGAACTGACCGGAGAGATGATCCGGCTGGGGCGGTCGCCCGACAACGAGGTCGTGTTCACCGATTCGCAGATTGAAGAACTGCATGCGAGTGTCGTGTGCCGCGAAGGGCGGTTCGCCATCCATACGTTGCTCGCCAATGGCCTGGAAATCGACGACACCGAAGTCCCACCCGAACGCTGGGTCTGGCTCCCCGAATCGGTGTCGATTCGGATCGGCAGACGCACGATCGTTGATTTCACCGCCGGCGGGGAAGCATCTGATGACGGGGCAAGCCAGGCCGAGCAGGCCAGGATTCAGCAGGCTGCCACGTCAACTTCGCGAACCGGGTCGTCGCGTCCGTCAGTCGGTACGTCCAACCCCTTGTCTGTCGCCGCGGCGGGAGCCTCTACGGAGGGCGCAGCTACTTCTGGCACGGCGACGGCGAAACAGTCGTCGCGACCGTCTGGGGCTGCTGGTAATACGGGGAGTCGTCGTACGGTCGAGACGACGGCTCCAGGCAGCGACGGCCAGTCCCGGCGGAAAAGAACGGGGGGGGATCGCGGCGAAAAGAAGAGCCGCACGCTGGCCCGATTCATTACCGACGGCCCGGGCGATCCGCTGGTCAAACTTGGTGAAGACGGGCATCTTCCCGAATTGAATCTGCACGAAGCCCGGTCGAGCGAAAAGCAGGCTGCTAGACCGAAAGAGTCGAACTCGACGATGCTCCTCCTGGTGCTGGGAGTGTCGTTCGGGCTGACGATCCTGATGTTGTTCATGGATGCCAGCAGCCTCGGCGACAACCAGGAGTCGAAGGAGAAAGCGCGGATCGAAATCAAGGATTACTACGGCGCCGACGGAGATTCGCCCAAGCCCTATCAGGAAATTTTGCGCGAAGCGCGCCGGGCGCGGTCCCGCCGCGATTTCGATGCCGAGCGCAGGGCCTACCGTCAAGTGCTGTCGATGTTGCGGTCGGAAACCAAAGACAAACTCAACAAGTACACGGGCCTCACCGGCCAGATCGACTATGATCCCGATAGCGGTAAAAAGAAGAGCGACAAGCGGCTGGAAGAACTGATCGCGATCCTGTTAAGCGAATAGCTAGAGTTGTCACACCCTATGGAATCTCATCCTCGCTATCAATTGCTCGACAAGGTCGCCTCGGGCAGTTTTGCCACGGTGTACCGCGGCCGTGATCTGGAGCTGGGGCGCGAAGTCGCCATCAAGCAGATTCACGAGCAGTTCCTCACCGACCCGGCGCAGCTCGATCGCTACTGGGCAGAAGCCCAGCTCCTGGCCAGCTTTCAGCACCCCAATATCGTCACGATCTACGATATCGTCCGCGATCGCGGCTGGTTGATCATGGAGCTCATGCAGGGCGATCTGTCGAAGATCGCCGGCCGCAAGCAGATGCCCCTCGAATCGCTCAAGACGACCCTCGCCCATTGCCTGCGGGCCCTCAAGTTCCTGCACGCGCATGGGATCGTGCACGGCGACGTCAAGCCCAGCAACATGATGATCGACCGCCGCAAGCGGGTGAAGCTTGGCGATTTCGGGCTGGCCCGACGTGTGAGCAACGAAGAAGGCAGCCTGATCAAGGGCACGACCAAGTATATGGCGCCCGAAGTGGTTTCCGACGAGTTCGGCGAAGTGGGCCCGGCCAGCGACCTGTATTCGCTGGGCTTTGCCGCATTCGAATTGATGTGCGGCGAGAATTTCAATGAGCTGTTTCCGGGCCTGAACGCGTTCGGCCGCGATAAGCAAATGGCCTGGATGATGTGGCACGCCGCTCCCGACCGCCGACTGCCCGAGATTTCGCGCGTCTTGGCCGACGTTCCCGAAGACCTGGCGAAAACGATTCAGAAACTCATTGCCAAGCCCCAGTCGCAGCGCTACAAGTCGGCCGACGAAGCGCTCTCCGATCTGTCGATCGACATCAAGCTGGTGAAGACCGGTGAGCATGAAGCCGTTCACCTGGGCCAGACAGGAGCGTGGTCGAATCCCTCGCGTCGCCGGCGACTCATGGTCATCGGCGCGTTTGCGCTGAGCGTCATGGCATCACTGGCGCTGTTGATTCCGGGCGGCCCGCCGGCCCCCGTGTCGCCGCAGCCCTCGAGTGCGCGCACTGGAATCATCCGCGAGGTGCGCACCGACAAAAACGAGATCGTGGTCGAAGACGAGCAAGGCGTTCCCGAAGAAATCTCTGTCGGCAAGAAACCGCGGATTCGACAGAAGGACCAGGACAAATACGTCCTTCTCGAAGAACTGGCCCCCAACGACCGGGTCGAAATCGAAATCAAGGAGTCAGAGAAAGGCCGCACGGTGTCGATCAACGTACGGCGTCCTCGCGAGAACAGCGGCAAAATCAAGGAAGTCGATCCCCAGGGATCGAAATTGACCATCACCATGAACGATCCGCAACCGCAGAACGTGCCCATGTACGTTCCCGATGGGGCCAAGCTCTTGCTCAACGGCCAGAAGGCCAAACTGGAAGACTTGTTGCCCGATGATCGGGTCGAAGTTTTGCACCTTCTGGACACGCACGGACGCGCCCCGCGCGACATCATCAAGCTCGAGGCGTTACGCACATTGGCGCTCACAGGGTTCGTCAAGGAGGTCAAGCGGCAGGATGACGAAGTGTGGCTGTACGTCGATCACCTCGGCACCGTGACGCCGCTGCCGTTCGGCGACAATTGCCGCGTGACGATCAACCATCAGTCGGAAGAAGAGGGGCGAAAATACGCTCCGCTCGACCTCAAAAAGGGGGACCGCGTTCAGGTTTCGTACGACACGCACGTGCTGAGTGTCGATGCCGCCCGCCGAGAGAGTTTTACCGGGGCGACATTGCGGAAAATCGACCAGTCGTCGCGAGAGATTCTTGTCCAACCCGATAATGCCGACGCCCTGACGCTGGCGATCGGTGAAAAGTGCGAGATTATGCGCGACGACAAAAAGGCCGACTTCACCGACCTCCGCGAAGGAGACGTGCTCGACATCACGTTTGTGCCTCAGGCCGACGCCCCCGGCGTGGCCCATACGATTGACGCGCGGGCCGCGAAGTAAGAAGAATTCGGATTTCGGAATTACAGAGCTGTTTAGCGGCGAGGCGTAGCCGAGTCTCGGTCACGTTTGACGCCGATTCGCAGGCTGCACTCGGCTGCGCCCCGCGGCTGAACGAGGTTATGTCACATTTAGCACCGGCAGTTTTCTTGTTCGAGAAAGCCCCGCGCTGGGAGGCGGAGCTGAAGCGACGCTTGTCCAGTCGCCAGATCCTGGTGCGTCCCTGCCGCAGCGCGCAGGACCTGCTCGCCCTGTGCCGGCAGGCCCCCGGCAGCGTGGCCGTCGTCGATTTTGCCGCCGGAATCGACGACGGCTTGAGGCTGGTGCAGGCGCTCGCGGGGCTCTCCCTGCGGATTTCGCCGGTCGTGATCGGTTCCCGCGAGACGGCAGAGCTCGAGTGGGCGGCCCGCGATCTGGGTGCGGCTGGGTTCGTCACCGACCGGATCGGCGGCGATGCTCTAGCCGACATCTGTCGCCGGTTGCTGGAGCCGTCGCACGCAGGCGCAGCCGAGCCGTCCCTCCCCCCCTTAGGAAGGGGGGGCAGGGGGGTCGCGCGGAATGGTGATAACGCTCTGCTGGCCACGATTGATTCGTTTAACCCCGAGCCTGCGGCGAGGCCGGCCAAAGTCAGGCTCAACCTGTAAAATTGTTTTCGGTCGCGAGGGGGAGTTCTGCAAGGCGTACTGTCGCGACCGAGAGCGCAATTCGATCATCGCGAACCATGGCCGGCCTCGCCGCAGGCTCGGGGTCAAACAACCAGCGCAGGACGGGCGTTCACACAAAATCCATCCGCGCAAACTCGCCGTCCAGGATCTGTTTCGCCTCGCAACCTAACCACTTGTCGAGCAGCGTGGCGTAGACGCTGCGGAAGTCGG
>Ga0070733_10003821_pt1 | contig 10208 bp, 10 predicted proteins | sample Coa_R1_9_FD_66450 | JGI IMG/M metagenome (GOLD analysis project Ga0070733, IMG submission 66450) | Surface soil microbial communities from Centralia Pennsylvania, which are recovering from an underground coalmine fire - Coalmine... | ecosystem: Environmental > Terrestrial > Soil > Unclassified ... | reverse complement strand
CAGGTTTTCATCCGGTCTCTAATGGAATTTCCGCTTTGATGAAATTTCCGCCGATGCTTCAGTCCCGGCTTATGAAAGCGGCGCCCATCGCGGTGAACTTGCGCTCACGCATCCGGCGCAACTCGACCGGCTTGAGCCGCCCGAGCTTCGCCAGATGTGCAGCGAGCGCCGTACCAACCGCGTCAATCGCCGCGTGAGGCTCGAGATGCGCGCCACCCGGCGGTTCGGGCACAATCGCGTCGACCACGCCGAGCCGCAGCAGGTCCGGTGCGGAGAGCTTGAGCGCTGCGGCCGCCTCGGCGACCCTTTCCGGACCGCCCTCGCGCCATAAGATGGCGGCGCATCCCTCAGGAGTGATCACCGAATAGCAGGCGTTCTCCTGCATCAGAATAGTGTTGGCGACTCCCAGCGCGAGCGCTCCGCCGGATCCGCCTTCGCCGATCACGCAGGCGATCACCGGAATCTCGAGCCGCGCCATCAACTCGAGATTCGCCGCGATCGCCTCGGCCTGGCCGCGCTCCTCGGCGCCAACCCCGGGCTCGGCGCCCTGCGTGTCAATGAAAGTGATCAGCGGAAGCCGAAAACGATCGGCCATCGCGTAGACGCGTGCGGCCTTACGGTAGCCCTCCGGATGTGGCTTGCCGAAGTTCCGCCGGATGCGCTCGGCGGTGGAACGGCCGCGCTGATGGCCGACGATGGCGACGGCTTTGCGCCGGAAGTACCCCAGGCCGGCCACTATTGCGCCGTCGTCCGCATAGCGGCGATCCCCATGCACTTCGAAAAAGTCGGCGACCAGGCGCTCGACGTAATCGAGCGTCTGCGGCCGATTCGGATTTCGCGCCAGCCGCACGCGATCAAACGGGCTCAAATTTTCGCGCAGTTGCTGCTCGATCCGCCTCATTTCGGCGGCCAGGCGCCGCTGCTCGGATGCCGCTGGCCGTCCGGCCAGCCGGCGTTTGAGGTCGTCGAGTTGCGCTTCGGCTCCGAGCGCCGCCGCATCGTTGCCGTCGGAATGCTCAGCCATCGCCACCTTCGCGCGTGAAAAAGTGATGCAGCAATCGCGTCGCCTCTTCGAGTCCGTCGCGGGGATCGAGCCAGATGATTCCCGGCTCCGCGCGAAACCAGGTGAGCTGGCGTTTGGCCAGTCGGCGGCTCGCGCGTTTGGCCTGTTCGATCGCGGCGGCCAGTTCCGTCTCACCGTGCAGGAAAGCGGCGATTTCGCGATACCCAATCGTGCCCAATGGCGCTGCACCCGCGTCGTATCCGGCGGCGATCAACCCGCGCACTTCGTCGACCAGCCCCGCCGCGATCATCGCGTCGAACCGGAGATCGATTGCTGCGTACAACTGTTCGCGCGCCGGCGTCAAGCCGATCATCAGGGTCTCATATTCACGCATCGCGAACCGATGGGCCCTCTGATGAACACTGATCGGAATACCGGTCAGGCGGAAAACTTCGAGCGCACGCACGATCCGTTTCATGTCGTTAGGACTAATTCGCAGCGCCGCATCCGGATCGACGTCGCGGAGTCTATCGTGCAGCGCCGTTACGCCCTCGCGCGCGGCGGTGGCGCACAGTTCCGCACGGATTTCTGCCGCTGCCGGCGGTCCCGCGAAAATCCCCCCGCGAATCGCGCGCAGATAGAGCCCGCTGCCGCCGACCACCAGCACCCGGCGCCCGCGCGACGTCACTTCCGCCATCGCCGCTCGCGCCATCCGCGCGAATTCAGCTACGTCGATCGCTTGGTCGGGCGCGCGCACGTCGATCAGGCGATGCGGCACGCGCCCGCGCTGCTCCAAGGTCGGCTTGGCCGTGCCGATGTCCGTTCCCCTGTAAAGCTGGCGCGAATCGGCGTTGATAATCTCGGCGCCGAGCCGCTCGGCTATTTCGATCGCAAAGGCAGTCTTGCCGGCGCCGGTCGGTCCGACGATAAAGCCGGCGCGAGGCAGCCGCACGCCGGTGACGGCAGCCGCCCTCTCCGACGGCGCGCAGTTCATCGGCGAAACATCCGCTCGATCTGCCCGCGGCGGAACTCGATATGCACCGGCCGTCCGTGCGGACAATTGGTCTTGAACTCGGTGCGGTCGAGTTCCGCGAGCAATTCCGTGATTTCACGCTGCTCGAGTGTGCGTCCCGCGCGCACCGAGCCATGGCACGCCAGCGTCTTGAGGCAGTCCTCGAGCGCAGCCTCGCCATGATTGCGAAAGCCGTCCTCGCCCATGCTCTCGATCATCTCGCCGAGTAACCTGACACCGCCCTCTGCGCCGAAAACCGCGGGTGCGCCTTTGACCACCAGCGTGGCCGGGCCGAACGGCTCTACCTCGAATCCCAGTGCGCGCAACTCCGGCAAACTTGCCAGGACCTGCGCCGCGCGCGCCGGATTAAACTCCATTGTCGCCGGCGTCAGCATCGCTTGCACCCGGATTCCGCCCGAGCGCAGCTCCCCGCGCAACTTCTCGAACGTCACTCGCTCATGCGCGGCATGCTGATCGATCAGGAGCAGCCCGTCTTCACCCTCGAGCGCGATGAAGCCCGCAAAAATCTGTCCGATCACGCGCAAATCCGCGTAGCGCGGGACACGACTCGCGGCGAGCGGCGGTGATGTCTGCGCCGTGACCGCATCGCGGCCATAGCCGAGGCCAAGCGGCGTCTGCATCGCATGCGCGGCGGGTGCGTCGGCGACCAACCGCAGCAAATGATCCCGCTGGTCGCTGATGCTGCGAGTCGGCGCCGCCGGCTGCACTGCCGTACCTGCGCCCGCGTTGCCCGCGATCGCAGGTACGACCGCAGTGGAAACATCGTCTGCGCCGGCAGCCGCGGCGGCTGGTAGAGCCGTTGCCACCTCGCTCGCCTGATCCGCCAGCCGCGTGCGTAAGGCTCGGTAGACCAGCTCGAACACCGCACCCGCGCGCCGAAAGCGGACTTCCGTTTTCATCGGATGGACATTGACGTCGACATCTTCCGGGCGCAGTTCGACGAACAGCGCGACGGCGGGATGGCGTCCGCGCGGGAGGAGTGTCTGATAGGCCTGTGCGATCGCGCGCAGCAGCACGCGGTCGCGGACCGGACGATGGTTGACGAAGGTCAGCACCAGCCGCGGCGTCGCGAACGACTCCTGGCTCGTCGCCGCGAGTCCCCATGCACGTCCGCCGGCGTCGGCGAGTTCGAATTCCAACATTTTGTCGGCCAGCCGCGCGCCGAAAAGTTGCCGCATCCGCTCCAGCGCCGAGGCGGCGCGGGGCACGTCGAACAGCAAGCGCCCGTCCGCGGCCATGCGGAACGCGACCTTGGGGTTCGCCAGCGCCAGCCGTTGCAGCGCTTCCGCCGCCGCGCCCTGCTCGGTCGCCGCCGTCTTGAGAAACTTGAGTCGCGCGGGAGTATTGAAAAACAGGTCGCGCACTTCGATCCGTGTCCCCGGGGCGATCGCGCAGGCGCGCGTATGCTCGACTGCGCCGCCGCTGACGGTGAGTTCGACTCCATGCTCGTCGGCCGCCCGCCGCGTCCGCATCGTCGTATGCGATACGCTCGCGATCGACGCCAGCGCTTCGCCGCGAAACCCAAACGTGCGGATCGCGAACAGGTCGGAGGCGTCGCGAATCTTCGACGTCGCATGACGCCGAATCGACAGCACCGCGTCCTCGCGCCCCATTCCGCAACCGTCGTCGCTGACCTGCAGCAGGCGGGCCCCGCCGCCTTCAATTTCGACGCTTATCGAGCGTGCACCCGCGTCAAGCGAATTTTCGACCATCTCCTTCAACGCCGACGCCGGCCGTTCGACCACCTCCCCCGCAGCGATTTGGCTGGCGATCTGTTCCGGCAGGATATGGACGACGCGTTCGATCATCTCGCGATCCTGAATCTCACTGTGCGGTTTTCCCTTTCCCGACTCAAGCCGCCTGGCGCCGCTTATCCCCCACCGGAGGGCCGCGGTTGGGTAGCGAGTCAGTTTGAAGACCCACTACCGGCGGTCGCGCCCCTCTTTTATCTCAGCGCGTATCCCGCTAGGTTGAAGCGTTCAGACGCCGCGCCCGGGGAAACGCGTGGCGATTCCAGCCAAGGATTAGCAGCGATGAGGCATTGTGCAGTTTGCGGTAAGCGTCCGTCGGTCGGCAATAACGTCAGCCACGCCAACAACAAGACCAAACGGCGCTGGAACCCCAACCTTCAGGAAGTCCGCGCGGCGGTCGGCGGCGGCGTCCAGCGCATCCTCGTATGCACCCGATGTATCCGCAGCGGCAAGGTCCGCAAGACCGCCTGACGTTTGTCCACCGGCAGCATTCAGAGAAGCGCCGCCAACTTTTCCGCCGGACGCGCAATTACCGCCCGCCCTGCGCGTATCACGATCGGGCGCTGCATCAACTCCGGATGCGCCAGCAGCAGGTCGATGACCGCGTCCTTGGTTGTGTAATTCTCGGCCTTGAGCTTCAATTCGTCGAAGCGCTTGTCCTTGCGCACTAACTCCGCGACCGGTTCACCGATCATCGCGATAATCCGCTCCAGCGTCTCGCGCGTCGGCGGTGTCTTCAGATACTCGATAGTGTCGAACTCGACACCGCGCCCTTTGAGCAACTCGAGGGCGCCACGTGAATGGCTTCAGCCGGGATTGTGATACAGCGTTACGCGTTCCATGGGTCTCCTTCGCTCACCGCTTTTGCCTGTGAGCACGCTTCAGGATAGAACATGATTCGTACCGTTTCGAGCATCAACCAAAGCTGACGGAGGCTTTTTGAATTTTCTATGTACCGCTTCGTTGCAACTCGACCCGCGCCCGCGCGCCCACTGCGACGGTTCGCCGCGGCAAATGCCGCCGTCATCCTTGCCCTCGCCCTCCCCGCCGCCGCCAACGCCGCGCGCGTCAGCGGAACGTTGATGGGTTATGAAACCTCCGCGCCGCTTCCCAGCCGCGATCTCCATTTCGAAAACTCGGTCACTCATGACGTCTATCTGACTCCGACCCATGCGGACGGTTCTTTCGCCGGCGACCTCCCCGCGGGTCTTTACGACCTGCGGGCCGAGCGCGGCGCTATCCTCGTTCACGGAGTTCTGGTACGCGAGACCGACGTTCAACTCGGCCATGTCAGCGAAGTGGCGCCCTACTCGCCCGCGCGCTTGTTCCAGTTTCAGGATGTCGCCAATTCCCTTGTCACCAGCCCGGCGCCGTCAACCGCATTCATAATGACCGTCGATACAACGGTGATCCCGCCGTCCGCTGCTGCCGTGCCGAAACCCGAAGTAAATTGGAACAAGCTTCCCCCCGGTTCCGAGGCCACCGGCCCGACCGGTGCGGACCTCCCACCTGCCGGCGCTAGTCGTCCGACCCCGTAATAACCACATCCCGAGGTGCCCCGGATTAGTATCCGCGCGATCATATTTGACCTCGACGGCACCCTCGCCGACTCCGAACCGCTTCACTTCGAGGCCTTCGCCGAGATTCTCCGCTCGCGCGGCATTGAACTTTCGCGCGACGAATACTTCGGCCGCCTTATCGGCTACGACGATCACGATTGCTTCGTCGAGGTCATGCGCGATCACGGGCAGGTTGCCGACGAACGCCTGCTCGCGGAACTGATGGCGCGCAAGGCCGCCGTCTATCAAGCAATGATCGCGCATCGCGACGTCACCTATCCGGGCGCCGTCGACTTCGTCCGCCGATGCGCCGAGCGCTTTCCGCTCATCATCGCTACCGGCACGCTCCGCGCAGAGGCCGAAATGATCCTCGGGCGCGCGCAAATCCGCACGCTCTTTGTCGACGTAATCGCCGCCGAAGATGTTGTCCGCGGCAAGCCCGAACCCGACGGCTTCGTCGCCGCCCTCGGCCGCCTCGGCTTCATCCTCCGTCCGCATCCGTCGATCGCGGCGAGCGAATGTCTCGTCATCGAAGATACCGTCGCAGGCATCGAGGCGGCGCGGCGCGCGGCGATGCGTGTGCTGGCCGTGGCGCAGACCACGCCCGCGCCCAGGCTCGCGGCGGCCGACCTGGTCCGCCCGTCGTTGGCCGCCACGGATCTCGACGACGTATTGCGCCGATTGTCGCTGTGAACCGAATCTGCGCGGCACCAGGATCGCGTTAAGTACGCCGCCCATCTGGGGTGATTCCCAATAGCCCTGGCGACAACAGGAATTCTTCCGCGCGGCGAAGGGAGTGAAGGCGCTTACCCGCGCTCGGCCAGGGCCGCGACCAACCGTTTCGGCAAACCGTCAAAAGGCCCGTTCGACATGCACACCAGCACGTCGCCCGCATGCGCATCGGCAATCATCCGCGTCAGGATATCGTCGGTGGACTCGCATGCCGCCGCGGCCGGCCCGCGCGCGCTTATCGCCCGCGCCAGCATCGCCGTATCGAGCCGCGCGCCCGGCGGAATCGGATCGTTTTCCTTGAAATAGACCGGCCCAAGGTAGACCCGCGCCGCCTCGTCGAACGCCGCCGCGAAATCATTCTGGAAAACGCTTCGCCGCGCCGTATTCGATCGCGGCTCGAACGCCGCGATTATTCTGCGCCCCGCAAAGCGCTCCGCCAGCGCCCCGAGCGTCGCCCGAATCGCCGTCGGATGGTGCGCGAAATCGTCCACCACGGTCACTGCATTGACCTCGCCGACGATCTCCTGGCGGCGCGCCACGCCCCTGAACGACTTGAACCCGCGCGCGATCTCGTCATCGCTGAGCCCGAATTCTTTGAGCAGCACCCAGACCCCCAGCGCATTGGCGACGTTCATTCTGCCGCCTATCGGAAGATGGAGATCACTCGCGACGGGCCGGCCCGCGCGCGTGATCGCGAAATAGGCGCCGTCGTTGCCGATGCGTACCGCGCTCGCACGGAACTCACCCGCGCTCAAGCCGAAAGTCAACTGTTTGGCCCGCGCCGCCGCGCTGACCTCGATCGCGTTTGGAAAGTCCGCGCATACCGCCAACACGCGACCCTCGTTCATTTGGACCGCCAGCGCCCTAAACGACGCCTTTACATGGTCGAGGTCCCGGTAAATGTCCGCATGGTCGAACTCGACCGCCGTGAGTATCGCGCCGCGCGCTCCATAATGGAGAAACTTCGGCCCTTTGTCGAAAAACGCGGTGTCGTATTCGTCCCCCTCGATCACGAAGTCATCGCCCGCGCCGATTCTGTAGTTGGCGCCGAAATCGCGCGCCACTCCCCCAACCATCATCGACGGATCGCGCCCCGCGCTGACCAGCACGTGCGCCATCATCGCGGTCGAAGTGGTCTTGCCATGGGTTCCGGCGACCATCAACACACGCTTGTGGCGCAGGAAGAAATGCCCCAGCGCCTCCGGCATTGAAACGTATGGAATCCGCGAGGCTATCAGCGCCGCCGCCTCCGGATTCGCCCGCGTGACGACATTGCCCACCACCACGAGGTCCGGCGCCGGTTCGAGGTTCCTGGGATCGTAGATGTTGCGGACGTCGATCTTGAGCCGCTTCAACAGCGACGCGCTGGGCTCGTAAAGCTGATTATCGGAACCGGTAACACGAAACCCGCGAGCAGCAAGCATCCCCGCCAGCGCTGCCATCGCCGATCCGGCGACCCCAATCAGATGGATGTGGCGGACGGTCGGCGGAATCCGTTCCAGCCGCGCCCGCGACTCAGCTGCACTCTCGGCCATGAGTTCTTCTCAATAACACCTTGTCGGCATCACGATATTGTACGCGGAGCCTCGATCGTACCTCGCAGCGCAGCAGCAGCAAATTCATCACTCCGTCCGGCGTATACGCACCCGTCAATGCTCCTCGCCGAACAAAAAAATCGAAAACGCGACCATCGAAAAAACCAGATTCGGCAGCCAGGCCGCGACCGCGGCGGGAATAATCGCCGAGCGCCCCAAAGACGAAGTCAGCCCGAAAGCGAGCCAATAACCAAAGCCGATTCCGATCGCGAGGCCGAAGCTGCGCCCCAGGCTCAAATGGCGCGGCAAAGGGTCGAGACTCAACGCGATGCCGAGCGCGACCATTATAAGGCATGCTACCGGCATCGCGTACTTGAGGTCGCGATCGACCACGTAGCCGCCGGGGTCGAGTCCCTTGCGCTTGAGGTCGCGGATGTAGTGGTCAAGGTCCCACAGGCTGAATTCCTCGGGGTCGAGCCGCAGCAGGCTCAGATCCGAGGGCTTCACCGAATTGCCGAAGAAAGCGCTGCGCTCGGCCGTCGACACGACGCCGTTGTTGGCGATTCTGTAGGTCGTGGGATCCTCGGGAGTCCACGAGTTGCCGTTCCAGGTCGCCGTCTTGGCGTGCACGATGTCGCGCAGGTCGTAGTCGGGTCCCAGTCGATATACGGTCACGCCGCGCATCGTTTGCGTCTTTTGATCGTAACGATCGGCCGAAAGAAAGCCGCTGCGCACCCGCACCCAGATACGCTGATTTGCGAAGACCCCTTTAATCTCCCGTTTCTTCAGTTCGACTTCATAAAGATAGCGGGATTGTCGCGTTGCCAACGGCACAATTGTTTCGCTCACGGTGAAATCGAATACCGATATCAGCGCCGCTACCGCCAACACCGGCAACGCCATTTCAAGCCGGCTGATGCCCAGTTGCTGGCAGGCCAGAACTTCGCCGGAGCGATTCAGCAGGGCGAAGCCGAGCAGCACGCCGGCCAGGCATGCGACCGGCAGCAACTGCGAGATGATCAGCGGTATCTTCAACGCGAAATATTCGAGGCCGAGCAGGCCAAAGCCGCCATAGTGGATAAGATCGTTGAAGCGGTCGAAAACGTCGCCAAGAAGATAGGCCAGCGTGAACGCGGCGAGGCACACCAGAAACGGTCCGAAGAACTGGCCGGCGAGAAAATGATCCAACGTCGGCGAAAGCCGTGGACGTTCGTTCATGCCGCGGCCTCGCGCTTGCGCTCGTAGCGTTCGATCAAATCCCACAGGAAATCGCCGGCGCCGCGCCCCTGGTCGCCACGATCGCTCGCGCTGCGCATGAAAAACCACGCCGCCAGCGCCGCGAAAGCCAAATCGGGAATGCTCATTGCCAAAAACGCGTCGAGCCGCCCGCGTTGCGCCAGCGCCTCGCCCGCGCGCATCAACGAATAGTAGAGAAAGAACAATGCGATGGCGACGCCAAAGCGTTCCGATTGTCCTCCGCGCGCCGGCTTGAGACCCAACGGCACTCCAAGGATCGCGAAGAGCACCGTGGTAAACGGCAGCGTGTACTTGCTGGCGAGTTCCGTCTCCGCGTCGTAGTCGGGTTTACCCGCTGCCCGCGCCCGCGCAATCGCGGCGCGCAACTCGCGCAAGCTCATCTCCTCCGGGTCGCGCTCGACCATTCCCAACTCCTCTTCCGGCCGCACAACGAGATCGTAAATATGGAAACCGGTGACGTGAGTTGCGTTATTTTCCGGCTCGACTCCGAAAATGGAGCCGTTGAACAGGCGCAGAGTTATCGATTTGTCCTGCTGGTCCGGGATGAGGATTCCTCTGCGCGCGATGATCGTGTTCTGCTGGCTGGGGTTGCGCGCGTCGGAGATCATTACGCCCGAGAGGCTTTCGTCGTTGGGCGACACGCTGTCGACGTAAACCACGAGTCCGGGGAAATTGCGATTGAACACCTTCTCCTTGAGCCCCGCGGTCGATCGCATTTGCGTGAGTTCGAACATGTGCTCGCGCAGATGGCGGTTGGCCCAGGGCCGCACGGAAAAGGCGAACCAGCTTGAAACCCCGTACACCACCAGCGCGACGGCCAGAACGGGCAGGGTCAACCGATAGAGGCTGACGCCGCAAGCGCGCGCGGCGACCAGTTCGCGGTCGCCCGACATCCGTCCGAACCCCATCAGCACCCCCAGCAGCACCGCCATCGGGAAGGTCAATTCAAGGAAGGCCGGCATGATGTAGCCGATAAGTCCGGCAACGTCGCCGATCGTGACACCGTGATTGACAACCATTTCGGTGAGTTTAAGCAGACGGCCGGTGACCAACGCGAAGGTCAACAGCACAACGCCGAGCGCGAACGGCGCGATGACCTCGCGTGCAACATAGCGGTCGAGAATCGTTATCCGGTACATCGCTACAACTATACGCGCAGGCGCGCGGTCGTATTCAATTTAAGCGGCGCTGACGATCAATGGAATTCCGGCGCGGCGCGTATTCACGCATGCGCTTAAACACGCCGATGCGATTATGCGAATCCTGACCCGGTGTACGCCCTTCAGAATAGGGCCACCGGATTGGCCGGTGATGCGGTGCCGCGTTCGAGCACCAACG
>Ga0070733_10003819_pt1 | contig 10210 bp, 8 predicted proteins | sample Coa_R1_9_FD_66450 | JGI IMG/M metagenome (GOLD analysis project Ga0070733, IMG submission 66450) | Surface soil microbial communities from Centralia Pennsylvania, which are recovering from an underground coalmine fire - Coalmine... | ecosystem: Environmental > Terrestrial > Soil > Unclassified ... | reverse complement strand
GGACTTCTGCTCGGCATCCTGGCGAGCCGGGTGTTGGCTTCGATCGTGTATCAGGCCACGCCGCGTGATCCGCTGGTATTGGCTGGTGTTGTCGTCGCGATGGCGTCGTTTGGGCTGCTAGCCACGTGGATTCCAGCGCAACGCGCGTTGTCAATCGATCCTGCCATGCTCCTGCGTGAGGAATGAGTGACGCCAATCATTAGGTAGCTTCTTTGAAGTGAAGGCGGAGGATTTGTCATGACATCTCTGAGACGGTTTCTCACTCGCGTGGTTAACCTGGCGACCGGGCATACACAGGACGAACGATTGAGCGAAGAGATTCAGGAACATATCGCTCTGCAAACCGCGGAAAATCTTCGCGCCGGTTTATCACCCGTGGAGGCGCGGCGCCAGGCCATGCTGAAGTTTGGCGGCGTCGAGGCGATGAAACAAGACTATCGCGCCGAGGGAGGACTGCTATTCGTCGAGAATTTCCTTCAGGACTTGCGATTCGCGATCCGGAGCCTGCGCCGCACGCCCGGACTTACCGCGTTCGTGGTGATCACGCTCGCGCTGGGGATCGGGATGACCTCGGCGACATTCAGCATGGTGGATGGCCTGATCTTCCGACCTTACCCCGTCCCGCGTCCGAGCAACGTGCTCACGCTGGTGAGCACCACACACGACAATGTCTTTGACTACTTTTCCTATCGCGAATACCTGGACATCCGCGACAAAACGAAGAGCTACGATGGCGTGATCGCCAACGCCGATATGGAAGCGGTCGGCTTCAGCGCGGAACCCACGGCAACGCCCCGGATTAAGGGCGGGATGATGGTTTCCGGTAATTACTTCCACGTGCTCGGCGTGGAGCCGCGGCTGGGACGCGGGTTTCGCGAGGACGAAGATCAGGTGCCCGGCCGCAATGCCGTGGTGGTGCTCGGACCGGATTTTTGGAGGCACGAATTCGCCAGCGACCCATCTGTCGTGGGCAGGACGATTCGCCTGAACGGCACGGAGTTCACCGTGATCGGCGTGGCTCCGGATTCCTTCCCGGGGATGCTGACATTTGGAGTTCCCGACTTCTATGTGCCGCTGGCGATGGCACGGGTGTTCACGACGAACCTCCAGAAGAATTTCTTCGAGGACCGCGACGATCGCGAGTTGAATGTAAAGGCGCGCTTGAAATCGGGCACGCCTCTCGAGCAGGCGCGCAATGAACTCGCCGTGCTTGCGCAAAACTTCGAGCGCGAGTATCCGAAGACGAATCGCAGCCGCGGCGCGGCGGTATATACCCTGCTCCAAGCGCGGACTATAGAAGACGATAATTGGAAATTCGGCGTGATCTTTGCGATCCTTGCGCTGGCGGTCCTGCTGGTGGCTTGCACCAACGTCGCGGGACTTCTTTTGAGCCGCGCCCGCGCGCGAACACGCGAAATCGCCGTGCGCTTGGCGCTTGGCGCCGGGCGTTTCCGGCTTATCCGGCTGCTGTTGACCGAAAGCCTGATTTTGGCGTCCCTGGGTGGAGCGGCCGGGATCGCCATCGGGTACGGCATCGTAGAGTGGTTCCACAGTAAAGACACCATCGTATTTATGACCGAGTTGCCGGCTGCGGTGCCATTCCGGATGGACATGCGCATACTGCTGGCGAGCCTCGCGTTGTCCTTGCTGAGCGCGGTTCTTTGTGGCCTGGCGCCGGCGCTGCAGAGCACGCGCGTGGACCTGCTAAGCGGACTCAAGTCGGCCGAAGCGGATCTGCCGGGACGCAAACGCCTATGGGGACGGAATGTGCTGGTGGTGGCGCAGGTTGCCACGTCCCTGATGCTGCTGACGGCTTCTTTCCTGATGGCCCGGAGTTTCCAACATAGCTTGCTGGATGGAACCGGTTTCGCGAAAGACCATTTACTGATGGTCAAGTTCGATCCGCGTCTGATGCAGTACAACGCAGGTCAGACGCAGCAATTCTATAAGCAACTAGCCGAACGTGTGCGGGAAGCGCCGGGAGTTCAGAGCGAAGCACTCACGCAGAATATTCCGATGGGACAGGACGAGTTTTACGGTCTGGCGTTCGTGCCGGACGGGTTCGAGATGCCGAAGGATCGCGAGAATTTTAATTCGACGATGGATACGGTTGACGAAGGATATTTCGTGACCATGGGGATTCCGATCTTGCGTGGCCGTGGCTTCCTGGCCTCCGATACCGCGGATGCGCCGCGCGTCGCCGTGGTGAATGAGCGGTTCGCGAAACACTATTGGCCTGGAGGCGACGCAGTGGGCAAATACATCCGCCTTGATAGCCGCACGGGGATGCCGGTACAGATAGTGGGCGTCGCGCAGACGATCAAATATCAATCGTCCATGGAAAAGTCGATGGATTTCGTGTATTTGCCGCTGGCTCAACATCCCATCGCGCGAATGGCTTTGATGTTGCGTTCGAGCGGCGATCCGCTGCAATTGGTTCAATCCGTGAAGGACGTTGTCCGTACGCTCGATCCCAACATGCCGATGTTGCAGACGAGGTCTTACGAGGACCTCTACCTGAATGCGGCCGTGAAAGGGCCGGGAATTGCGATACAGCTGGTGGGTACCATGGGGCTGGTGGGCCTCCTGATGGCCATCGCCGGTTTGTACGGACTGGTGGCGTACAACGTGAGCCGCAGAACCCGCGAGATCGGCATTCGTATAGCCCTTGGCGCGGCTCAGTCGGACGTTCTGCGCCTGGTGATGGGCAAGGGCCTCGTGCTGGTGGGGATGGGAACGGTGATCGGGCTGGCGATGGGCTTCGCCGTCGAACAGCTCATGAATTCCATGCTGTTCAATGCCGGCGGCGTGGATATTGTGGCTTATGTCATCGTCGTGCCGTCGATGTTTCTGGTGACCATGCTGGCGGCCTACGTGCCCGCGCGACGAGCATCCCGGATTGCGCCGACACAGGCGCTGCGATATGAGTAGTGCAGTTTGTTCGTGGACGATAGATCCGCCACCGCGCGCGACACTGCTTGATTTCGCCTCGCGAAGCGCCTAAAATCCATTATTCAAGATGAGGGTCGTCCGCTACAAGAGAATCAACCTACAGCCCAGCGAAGCTTGCTGGGCTGAAATGTTTATGGGGCCTTTGCGCCACCAGGAGAACCGATGATTGAAGGACCTATCCCGGAAGCGCTGACGTTCGACGACGTGCTGCTGCTGCCGGGGAAATCGGCTGTGTTGCCCGCGCAGGCCGACACGCGCACCTGCCTTTCGCGCGGCATTGCGATCAACATCCCGATCGTCGCCGCGGCCATGGATACGGTGACGGACTCGCGCCTCGCGATCGCCATCGCACGTCAGGGCGGCCTGGGGTTCATCCATCGCAATATGACGGTGGATCGCCAGGCGGACGAAGTGGACAAAGTGAAGCGCTCGGAAAGCGGAATGATCGTGGACCCGGTGACCATTTCGCCCGAACTCTCCGTCCGCCAAGCCCTCGATATCATGACGAAGTATCGCGTCTCCGGCTTGCCCGTCACGCGCGGCGCGCACCTGGTGGGAATCCTGACGAATCGTGACCTTCGCTTCGAGCGCAATCTCGACCAGCCCGTGAGCGCGGTGATGACCAAGGACAATCTCGTCACCGTTCCCGTGGGCACCACTCTCGAGGAAGCCGAACGCCTTCTGCAACGGCACCGCATCGAAAAGCTTCTCGTTGTGGATAAAGACTTCAACCTCAAGGGCCTGATCACCGTCAAAGACATTCAGAAGAAGATCGAGTTCCCGCTCGCCACAAAAGACGAACACGGGCGCCTGCGCGTGGGTGGCGCCATCGGGGCCACAGGAGACTTCCTCGAGCGCGCGCACGAGTTGGCCCGGGAGAAAGTGGACGTCCTGGCGATTGACACCGCGCACGGCCACACCTCGCGAGTGATGGACGCGATACGCCAGGTGAAGCATAAATTTCCCGAGATGCAGCTCGTGGCCGGCAATGTGGCCACGGCGGAAGGCGCGCGCGATCTGATTTCACTCGGCATAGACGGCCTCAAGATCGGCATCGGGCCGGGCTCGATCTGCACCACGCGCGTCGTCACCGGCGCGGGCGTCCCGCAGATCACGGCCATTCTCGAGTGCGCGCGCGCGGCCAAGGGCACCGGGGTGCCGCTCATGGCCGATGGCGGCATCAAGTTCTCGGGCGACATCACCAAAGCGATCGCCGCCGGGGCTTCTTCCGTAATGATCGGCGGCCTTTTCGCAGGCACGGAAGAGTCGCCCGGCGAGACGATTCTGTATCAGGGGCGCACGTTCAAATCCTATCGCGGCATGGGCTCGCTTGGAGCGATGGAAGCGGGCTCCGCCGACCGCTACTCGCAAGAAGGCGCGGAGCGTGGGAAATCCGTGCCCGAAGGGATCGAGGGCCAGGTGCCCTACAAGGGCCCGCTCGGTGGTCTCGTGGACCAGCTTGTGGGCGGATTGCGCAGCGGCATGGGTTATTGCGGAGCGGCAAACTTGAAAGACCTGCATGAAAACAGCCGCTTCATCCGCATTTCCTCGGCCGGGCTGCGGGAAAGCCACGTCCACGACGTCATCATCACTCGCGAAGCGCCGAACTACCGCTTGGAATGAGCGGTCCTCCCATAGAAAGCGACCTCCCTGCGGAGCAGTTGCAGCCGCGTCGAATCGAGAAAATGGGCTGGCTCAAGCAGTGGTGGCCCGTGCTCGCGTGGGCCGCGCTTATTTCCTGGCTTTCGACCGGCGCCTTTACGGCCGAAAAAACCGGGAAGATCATTATCCCCATCCTCCGTTGGATCTTCTACGCAGCCTCACCGGAGACGATCGCGTCCCTGCACTACCTGATCCGAAAGAGCGGCCATTTCGTCGAGTACTTTGTCTTGAGCCTTCTGATCCTGCGGGCCCTTCGCGCGGGACGCCAGCGCTCCCGCCTCGGTTGGGCATTCTTGGCCATCGCGCTCGTGGCCGGTTATGCCGCGCTCGATGAGTTCCATCAGTCATTTGTTCCCGGCCGCACCGCGTCCGTGGCTGACGTGCTGCTCGATACCGCCGGCGGCATCGCCGCGCAAGTCCTCGCCGCGCTGGTCACGTTGTTGGGCGACGTTCGCGCGCGCGGACGCGCCGGGAAGGTCCCTCCCGCCACTACCTGATTTTCTCCTGGACGTGATCCTTGCAATTTGCAGAAGTCGCGCTACCCTGTTTGCGCAACATTGGGGTTGGAAAGGCTGGGAAGCGCCAGCAGGAGCGCCGCACCTGCATACCAGAGGGCTCTTCGTGCGTCTAATTCCACACTACGCAGTTCGCATACTTTCGGGAGGAGACTTGATGACTCGCCGCTTTTTCCACACTTCTTTGCTGTTCGCCGCAATTCTGTTGCTTTCGGCTTCTGCGGCTCGCGCATCCGAGCCGTTGCGCTATGAGCTTCATTTCGAGAAGCCCAACACGCATCTGATGGACGTGACGATCCATGTGACGGACCTCAATGGCCCCAGCGTCGAATTCGCGATGCCCGATTGGGCGCCCGGCTCTTATGCCATCGAGGACTACGCCGCGAACGTGCAGCGATTTCGGGCCGCGGATCCCGGCGGAAAATCGCTTGCCTGGCGCAAGACCGACAGCGAGACGTGGCGGATTGAGCTTGCCGGCGCCGGCGCCGTAACAGTTGAGTACCAAGTGTTCGGAGACCTGCTTCAGAACAACCAGGCGCAATACAATGAGCGCCACGTCTTCATCGGCGGCCCCGCCGTTTGGATGTACCTCGTCGGCGGGAAAGAGCGGCCCGTCGAACTCACGATCGCGGTTCCTTCCGGGTGGAAAGTAGCAACGGGAATGGAGCATACGTCCGATCACACGTTCCGCGCCGCCGACTTCGATTGGTTTGCCGATGCGCCGCTTGAGATTTCAGACTTTGCGGAGAAGGATTTTCAGGTGCTCGGCTCCACCTATCATGTGATCGTCCACGACGTGGAGGGCCACAAGGATTTCTCGAAATTTACCGCCGATATTCAGAAAACGGTCGAAACCATGGTTCCCATCATGGCTCCTGTGGCGGCCGCAGGCGAGCAAGCTGCTCCGTTCAAGGAATACTGGTTCTTGTTTCATATCGCACCGCATACGGGAGGGGGACTCGAGCATCTGAATTCAACCCAGATCAATTTCGGGACAGATTGGGACGACACCGGACCCGCGGGCGATTTCGGAACGCAATATCTTCTAAAGCTGTTTGTGACGTCGCACGAATTCTTCCACGCGTGGAACGTGAAGCGTCTGCGGCCGAAACCGCTGGGGCCGTTCGACTACACCCAGATGGTTCACACACCGTCGCTTTGGATCTCCGAGGGACTCACAAGTTACTACGGCTCGCTGGTGCTGGAACGCGCGGGTCTCGTGACGCCCCAGCAGTATCTCGACGGAATCGGGAAGCTCATCACGAAGTTCGAAGCAGAACCCGGCCGCAGCGAACGCAGCATCGAGGACACAAGCTGGGACACCTGGCTTCCGCGCGCGCTCGGCCAGCGAGAAAACAATCTTGCGAACACGTTCTATTCCTACTACGACGGCGGGCAGGTGATGGGCCACATTCTCGATTTTGCAATCCGCCAAGACACGAAGAATCAAAAGTCGCTCGACGACTGGATGCGGCTGCTCTATTCGCGCTATGCGCTCCCGAAACCCGGATTCGAGCCGGAGGATGCGGTTCGTGCCGCTTCGGAAGTAGCGGGTACGGATATCAGCGGCATTTTCCGCCAATACATCAGCGGCAAGGAGCCGATTCCCTACGAGAAGTATTTTGCATACGCCGGAATCGCCGTTGAGAAAAAGCTCGAAATGGATAAGCCGTGGATGGGCGTGGATACGAAGAAGGGTGATGACGGCCACGCAACAATCACCAATGTGGCGCCGGGTAGTCCTGCGGAAGCAGCGGGGCTCGACCGCCAGGACGCGATCCTCGCGGTGGACGGTCGGGCGGTGGATGTGGACGGCTACGATCGCGCGTTGAAGGAGCACAAGCCGGGTGACACGGTCCGCTTCACTGTGGTGCGGTTCGGCGAACTCAAGGAAATTCCGCTTACGTTCGCAGCGAATCCGCACGCCACGTACACCCTGAAGCCGATGGAAAAACAAACCGGCGAGCAGAAAGCTATTTACAATGGCTGGCTCGGAATCAAATAAACGCCGCCACATCGCGCGAAAACAAAAAGGCCCGCGCCGGTTTTCCCGGGCGCGGGCCTTTTTTTACGTTTGCGAAGAGCTACTTCTTGTCTTCCTTCTCTTCCTGCACTTCTTCGGGCTTTTCCTTCTTCGCCTTCTTTTCTTTTTTCTTCAGCTCGGAGCCGAGGAACTCAAGGATGGCGAGCTCCGCTCCGTCTCCTATGCGCCACCCGACCCGGATGATACGTGTGTACCCGCCGGGGCGATCCGCGAAACGCGGTGCAAGGTCCGCGAAGAGCTTCTTCGCGGCCTCGGGGGTTTGAAGAAAAGACGCAGCCTGCCGCCGCGCGTGAAGCGAATCGCGCTTGCCGAGCGTGATCATGCGTTCGGCCAGCGGGCGAGTTGCTTTGGCGCGCCGGAGCGTGGTGTGGATCCGCTCCTTTTCGATCAGGTTCGTGACCAGATTGCGCAGCACCGCGCGCCGGTGCGCGGGGTTCTTTCCGAGTTTGGATCCTGATACGAGATGTCTCATGTTTAGGTCCCTGGCCCCGCGTTACAGGGTCGTGGTTTCCTCCGAAGGCGGCGGCGCCGTCTGGCTCGGGAGCGGAGGCCAGATGATGCGGCCGTGCTCGTCGAACTTCATCCCCAGGCTCAGGCCCATTTTCAAGAGAATATCCTTGATCTCGTTCAGCGACTTGCGCCCGAAGTTTTTCGTCTTGAGCATTTCCGATTCCGTCTTCTGCACCAGTTCGCGCAAATTCTGAATGTTTGCGTTCTTCAGGCAGTTGTAGGAGCGCACGGAAAGCTCGAGCTCTTCGACCGACCGGTCGAGATATTCCAACCGCGGATCGTTGAAGCTCTCGACCACTTCTTCGGCAATCTCCGGCGTTTCTTCGAAGTTGATGAAGATGCTCATGTGATCTTTCACTAGCTTCGCTGCCAAGCCGATAGCGTCCTGCGGTGTGATTGCCGCGTTGGTCCAAACGTCGAGGGTGAGCTTCTCGTAGTCGGTCATCTGCCCGAGACGCGCGGCTTCCACAGCATAGTTGACCTTGCGCACCGGAGAGTGGATCGAGTCGATCGGAATGTAGCCGATCGGCAGGTCCTCATCGAAATTGCGGTCGGCGGCGACGTAGCCGCGTCCGTTCTTCACGCGCAATTCCAACTCGAACTTGCCGCCCTCGCTGACCGTGGCGATGTAAACGTTCTTGTCCAGCACGGCGATGTCGGCGTCCTCTTCAATCTTCGCGGAGGTTACCGGCCCGGGCGTCTCGACGTTGAGCGTAATCGTCTTCGGCTGATCCGTGTTCAGCTTCAGGGGAACCTGCTTCAGATTCAAAATGATGTCGGTGGCGTCTTCGACGACGCCGGGGATCGGAGAAAACTCGTGCAGAACGCCTTCGATTTTCACGGCAGTGATCGCCGCGCCTTCAATCGAGCTCAATAGCGCACGTCGCAGAGCGTTTCCGACCGTGGTGCCCCAGCCGCGCTCAAACGGCTGAGCGGAGAATTTCCCGTACTTATCGGTCAGTGTTTCGGGTTCTGCCGCCAGTCTCTTTGGTTTCTGAAAGCCCTTCCACATCTTCGCATTCCTCCCGGCCCGCCCGTGGCGAACCTGCAAGCTCTAGCAAACGAAAAATAATTGTTGGACTACTACTTCGAATAAAGTTCGACGATGAGCTGTTCGTTCATCGGCGGCGTCTGCACGTCTTCGCGGCGCGGCAACGCAACCACGCGAGCCTTGAAATTCTCGCGGTCAATATCGAGCCACGGCGCAACGCCCTGGGTCTGGGCCAAGTTGCGCGCTTCGAGCACCATCGCGTTCTGATGCAGGCTGTCCTTGAGCGCGATCTCATCACCGACCTGCACCAGATAGCTCGGGATATTCACCTTCTGCCCCTTCACGCGAATGTGCCCGTGGAGCACGAATTGCCGGGCTTGCGCGCGCGAGCCAGCCAGTCCCATGCGATAGACTGCGTTATCGAGCCGCCGCTCGAGCATCACGATCAGGTTCGATCCCGTAGGGCCCTTTGTGCGCACAGCTTTTTCAAAATAACCGCGGAACTGCCGCTCGAGCAAACCGTACGTGCGCTTTACCTTTTGCTTCTCGCGCAACTGCACGCCATAACCGACCATCTTCGGCCGGCGCGCCTGGCCATGCTGGCCGGGAACGAAGTTGCGCTTCTCGATCGCGCACTTTTCCGTAAAACACCGGAGGCCTTTGAGGAAGAGCTTCATGCCCTCCCGTCGGCACAGCCGGCAAACCGCTTCACGATGTCTTGCCAATTCCTTGTCTCCTTTTTATCGACTCCGAAAATCCTATACGCGGCGGCGCTTCGGCGGACGGCACCCGTTGTGCGGCACCGGCGTCACGTCCTTGATCGCGTTGATGTGCAGCCCCGAAGTCGCCAGCGCGCGCACGGCAGACTCCCGCCCCGCGCCCGGCCCTTTGACGCGCACCTCTACGGATTTCATGCCATATTGATCGCGCGCCACACCGGCGGCCGACATGGCCGCTTGCTGCGCCGCATACGGCGTGCCCTTGCGCGACCCCTTGAAGCCGGCTGAGCCCGCCGAGGCCCAGCTCACCGTCCGGCCGTCCGGATCCGTGAGCGTGATGACGGTATTGTTGAAAGTCGCCTGAATGCAGACCACGCCGTGCGGCACAACGCGCTTTTCCTTCTTCTTGCGAAATTCCTTCTTTCGCTTCGAAGTTTTCGCCGGCGCTCCCGGTGCTGCTGCGGCGGCGTCCTTCGGTTCTTTGGCCACGTTCTTCCTTCTCCTTTGCGAACCCTACTTGCGCGCCATCGTCTTCTTCTTCGCTGCGACCGCGCCCTTCCGCGGTCCCTTGCGGGTACGCGCGTTCGTGTGCGTCCGCTGTCCACGAACCGGAAGATTCCGCCGGTGCCGCAAGCCACGGTAGCACTGGATTTCGATCAGCCGCCGGATGTTCATCTGCATCTCTTTGCGGAGATCGCCTTCCACGCGCCCTTCGGATTCAATCGCGGCGCGCAGGCGGGTCACTTCATCTTCCGTCAGGTCTTTTATCTTTTTCGTCGCGTCGACCTTCGCCTTCTCGGCAAGCGAACGCGCGCGC
>Ga0070733_10003818_pt1 | contig 10212 bp, 9 predicted proteins | sample Coa_R1_9_FD_66450 | JGI IMG/M metagenome (GOLD analysis project Ga0070733, IMG submission 66450) | Surface soil microbial communities from Centralia Pennsylvania, which are recovering from an underground coalmine fire - Coalmine... | ecosystem: Environmental > Terrestrial > Soil > Unclassified ... | reverse complement strand
ACATCTTGCAATGTGTGATGATTATTTGAGGAGACTACTAAAGTAGAAGGCATTGAAACCGCTACCTGCGGCACTGGTTGAGCCAGCATGGGATCATTCGCCAGAAATCCTACCAGGCTTGCTACTTCTGCCGCACATTGCACACACATACTCAGGTGGTTTTTCACGGCGGCATTAAGCTCTTTGCTCAGCAAACCCAACTCGTATTCACCAAGTACCTGGTTGGGCGGGCAATCCCAGCGAAAGAGTTTGCTGGACAGGGTAAGTTCTAAACGGCGATAGTCCGCTAATCGGTTTGAACAGTATTGACATGTTGTCAGATGCTGTTCGACGAGCGGTCGCACCTTCTCTCCCGCGAGGTAAGCGAGCAGTTCCTCATCATGAATAGCACCCGGATCAAGACACTCCATGAGCGTTTCCTTTGATATAAAAGTTGCGAGCAGATTATTTTACGGTACGATGACAACTCTCCCCGGTGTTACCAGCATACTGTTACCTATCACCTACTCATCGGATTTTCTTATCCTCTTTACCTCAATAAACGCGATTGATTCCTCTTTTAGCACCTATGTACAGGCATAGAGACAAATGACCTGTACCGCCTCGTAATCATGAATGCTGATGTTTCAATAATAATTGCAGCCGACGATTACGGCGCAATCGCTCCAACACATTACGTTTAATACGATACACATCGTCAACGGTCGGGAACAGACGCCGATTCTGACTGCTAATCTCGCTGGGTTTCATACCATGAATATAGGCAAGGTAAATCAGCAAGCGTTCGTCTTCGCCGTTCAATTCTTCTTGAATCACTTGCCAGAGACCTTGCGCGGAAATAGTGGCGACGACATCATCAGCAGGATCATCAGAGGCGGGTTCGTGTTCAATTAACTCCAGCGTCTCTTCATACTGACGCGATTGCCGCGCACGCACCTCGTCAGCAACAACGCTATGGACGCACATTTTGAGATATTTCAAGATGGCTGCCAGCGAGTCAAAATTATCCATCTTTGCTGGAGTAAGGGCTTGCGAAAATTTGGCGAACGCAGCATTCACCAGCGGTGCACTGCCATCCTGGCCCAACATGGGGGCCGCACTCTGGTGCTGCGTTACCCATGTCAGCACGAGTGGTGCATACTGCGAATAAATACATGCCCATGCATCATCGTCTCGTTGCACAATCGCTCGCCGAAATAACTCCAGGCAGAAACGATCGTTTGAAACACTCTGTTTGAGAAATTTATTCGTTTCTTCAGAGCAACACCGCGCCAATTCGTTGATTGAGAGCGTCTGAGGTGGACTCTGACCTTGTTGCGAACGTTGTGTCTGTCGTGTTGGCTCCGACACACTATCACTCAATCCTCTCAGATTCAATGGTAAGCCGCTGGACTGAGAACGGTTTCGAGACTCCATTGCCTGTCGCTCCCTGCTTCCAAAATACTCGGCATTCCCGAATGCCTATGCAGTATAGCATGATACATATCCACACACAAGCATACATGACAAACGGTTAGACAAAGCACACCTTTTCTATAGTATCGCACGTTTTAAAAAATCAAGTGTATTCGCAACCGTCTGAAAGTACTACTGGATATGGATATAATATGACCATCGGAAATCATCAATTTGCGGGATATTTCGGCATCATACCAATGGATTTAATCATATGCTAAACTATACAATATTCGGCATGATATGGCAATTGTTTAAAACTCTATGACTCTGTAGCAACGTAACAATTTTTATCGGTTTCCGTATTTTGTGAGAGGAACTTGTATGGATGCACCATTCTGGCAAACCATCATAGACAACGATTACCTGTTGTCCCCGCAGCAATCCACCGCTGCTCTGACACCTGAACTCCTCGAGAATCTGGGTTCAACCGACCCGGAACGTAGGGAACAATCCGCGACCATTCTTGAAAAGTGGTTCAACAGAGGATATTACTCGCCCGGCGAATTATCACAGATCATTGCACAACTCTCGGATAATTTAACGGTCGGTCTGGGCGAACACGGCACCAATACAGTTCTCTTGCGCTCATTTTCCGCCTTAACACTGGCGGAGATTGTCTACTTCGATTGTGAGCATCCTTTCTTAACAGCAGTCCAACTACGGCAACTGCTGGAAGATGGCCTGGCATATTTCCTTGCCGAGCGTGATTTGCGCGGTCACGAGGCGGGCATTGGTTGGATGCATGCAGTCGCACACGGCTCTGATCTGTTAGGGGTGTTAGCACTGCATGACGTACTACAAATGGCAGACCTGCAGCGCATTTTGGAGGCTATCGCAACGAAAGTAGCGCCACCAACTCCGCATATCTACCTCTACAACGAAGACCAGCGTATGGTACGCGCCGTCCTGTGGGCATTGCAACGAAACATACTGACGCTGGATTTTTTGGGTCACTGGCTTGACCAGATCACCCACTATGAGGGTAAAACAATTGGCGTTGAAGCGTTCCTCGCACTTCTCGATGGAAACAAATCAGCGACAGTCAACCAGACATATATCGGCATCTTACAGAACACAAAACAGTTCTTGCGCAGCCTGTATTTTCATTTCATCAAAGCTGAACAACAGCCGAATGTGACAGCTGAACTGCTACCGAAGGTACAGGCCGCGCTTGAGCCGATCAATGCATTTTGAGAGCCGTAATAAACTGTCTGCAAAATTTTTGCAGAGGTTGCAAAATTTTACGAAACATGACTTGCATTGGCAGGATGAACCGCCATCACATACCTCAATGACTGCTCGATAGCTTCAACAAGGTCAAATGATGAGCCTTTGCCATCTGCACACTGCCAGTGGTAACGGCCATTTTGCCAGATGATCGTAATGGGCGTAGGTAATTGCCGCAACATCGCCATCAATGCTTGCTCTGTACTTGCCATATCGATACCTCGTAACCTTCATTTAAGTTTGTAGATAAAAAAGAGTTATTACATAAAACATAGCCTGAGTAGATTAATACAACATTATAAAATCGTTAAAAGTTCGTTCCTTTTTGCCTTAAGCGCAGCTTTTCCTGTACTATGTGGTAATATTTGAGTACAACCAGCACAGACTGAAACATCAGAGAATGAGAAAAGAGAGAATTTGAGTATGCGTGAACTTGGTCGTATTAAACAGGTGCAAATACAGCCCTCCCCACTCAAAGTGGAGTCGTCCGACGTTGGATACTATGACCCGACTCCATTATTGGTAGTGGAGAGCCTTGAGCTGACACCAGATGGCATTTTTGGCATTACAGCAAAGCAAAAACGAGTGATAGATGTGCATCATATAGACCATCCGACATCGGGTAATCTTTATGGAACCAATGGCGTTTCCTTCGGCTTTACCAGCCACTATGAGACCATGCGTACTCAGTTTGGAGAGCATATGGTGGACGGTTGCGCGGGCGAAAACATTCTCATCGAAACAGATGCCCTCATCACACTATCCGATCTGGGCAACAGAATAGTAATACAAAGCGAAGAGACAGGACAGTTTGTCTATCTCACGAAATTCAAAGTGGCTGCTCCGTGCGTTGAGTTTAGCCAGTTTGCCGCCAATCACGGTTTGCCGCTTGATGCAGCACCCTTGAAAGCAACGCTGCAATTCCTCCACCAAGGCCGACGCGGGTTTTACGCAACGGCAGAGGCACAGGAAATGCCTGTGCTGGTGAAGGCTGGCGACAGGGTATTTGTGGTGGAAGAGGAAAGAGAATAAGAATAGGGTACCCGCAAGGGGCACCCTGGTTCCACTGATTACTATCCTATTCTCCATAGGGTACCCAGATATTTTTGACCTGGGTAGCTTCACGCAAAAACTCTTCACCTTCGCCCTGTATCGGCACAAGCCAGTTACGAGAATGACCGTAGTTGACCCATGTACGCTTCATATTGCCAGCCGAGGCCATCTCAACGCGCTGAGAACCTTCAGCAGTACCGAAATACCATATTGCATCTACATCATCGTGATCACTCAACACCTGGGCAAGCGCGTCCCTGTCACCCGTCACAATATTAACAACACCGGCGGGTATATCAGAAGTCTCAAACACCTGATAGCAATCTGTGGCACTCAGAGGCGCTTGCTCCGAAGGGATAATTACGATTGTATTGCCCATAGCGATGGCTGGAGCGACAAGCGAGATAAAACCCAGCAAAGGTTGTTCGTCGGGACAGGCAATGCCTATAACACCAATTGCCTCTTTCATCGCCAGTACCACGCCGCGCAACGGTGGTCTGTGAACCGTTCCCTCGTATTTATCGGCCCACGCGGCACAGGTGAATAGGCGCGAAAGAGAAGTTTGTACCTCGGCAGCAGCATCTTTGTAAGAACGACCAGTTTGTTGAACAATGCGGCGGATAAATTCATCTTCGCGTATCGCCAGATTCTCCGCAATATAGTAGAGTATCTGGGCGCGGTTATGCGTTGTGCTATTCGCCCAGCCACTCGCGGCGTGGGCAGCCTCTACCGCGTTACGAATATCTTTGCGATTACCTTCGCCAATCTGTCCTATGACACGATGTTGTGGATCGTACACGTCACGGCTGTAGCCAGAATCAGGTCGTTCCTGTTTGCCCTTAATGAACAATTTGGGCGTGCGATCAATTGGCGGTAGAGTCGTGGATGAGAATGCCGCATGACCATTTTCGTGTTGTTCGTCAGTTTCGGTCGCGATGGATGGTGTCCCAACAGGAGTATGTCCATTAGAAGGAGACGCAGGCTGATCAATGCGCTGTGTTTCCCATGAAGGGCGCACATATTCATACAAACCTTCTTTACCACCTTCGCGCCCATAGCCGCTTTCTCGATAACCTCCAAACCCGCTGGATGCATCGAACATGTTGGTGCAATTGACCCAGACAGTGCCAGCTTTTAGCTTTGGCGCCACATCAAGAGCGAGGTTGATATTGTCGCTCCACACGCTGGCAGCCAGACCATAGCGCGTATTATTAGCAAGCGCAACCGCTTCAGCAGGAGTACGGAATGTCATAGAGACAAGCACCGGGCCAAATATCTCAACCTGAGCAATGGTAGTGGCTGGCGAGACGTTCGTAAAGAGCGTCGGTGGAAAGTAGAATCCTTCCGTCGGGCAAGCCCACGAGGGTTGCCACATGACAGCGCCCTCTTCAACGCCCTGATTGACCAGTCGCTGTATTTCCTGTAGTTGTACCGCAGAGACGATAGCGCCAATATCCACAGCCTTGTCGAGGGCATCACCGATACGCAACTTCTCCATACGATTGCGTAGTTTTTCGATCAGGCGATCAGCAATATTTTCCTGTACCAGCAATCGCGAACCGGCGCAACAGACCTGACCCTGATTGAACCAGATGGCATCAACCACGCCCTCGACAACACTATCCAGATCGGCATCATCAAAGACAATAAATGGCGACTTTCCGCCAAGTTCGAGCGAGAGCTTTTTGCCAGAACCCGCTGTAGCGCGGCGAATACCGCGTCCCACGTCGGTTGATCCAGTAAAGGCAATCTTATTGACATCTGGATGTCGTACCAGCGCCTCACCAACTTGCGACGCCTCACCCGTCAGAATGTTGACCACGCCGGGCGGTAAGCCTACTTCCTGGCATATCTCAGCGAATTTGAGCGCGGTAAGCGGCGTGTAACGTGCAGGTTTCAGCACAACAGTATTGCCCATTGCCAGCGCCGGGGCGATTTTCCACGCCATCATCAACAGAGGAAAATTCCAGGGGATAATCTGCCCTACTACGCCAACAGGTTCATAACCGGGAAGTTCTGAAGCCATCAATTGCGCCCAACCAGCGTGATAGTAGAAATGACGAGCCACGAGCGGTATATCCAGGTCGCGGGTCTCCCGAATGGTTTTGCCGTTATCCAGTGATTCCAGTACCGCCAGCAAGCGCGAGTGCTTCTGAATGTGCCGTGCAATCGCGTACAGATAGCGAGCGCGTACATGTCCCGGCGTCTTACCCCACAACTCGAAAGCATCACGAGCAGCTGAGACCGCTACCTCTACGTCGGCACTATTAGCGGCTGCAACCTGTGCTAATGGCTTGCCTGTCGAGGGATTAATAGTATCCAGATATTGACCGCTGGCGGGTTTGGCCCACTGGTTATTGATAAAAAGCCCGAAAGGTTGATGCTCCTTTATCCAGTCTAAACCAGGCGTAGCGGATTCTGGGGCTGGCCCATACTCCATCGTCTCAAAAATATCCATAACGCTCATGTATCTCTCCCTCTTCTCCCTACACCATCGGGTTATAATGTGCCGCCGCGTAATGTCCGGTCACATAGTACGATAGTTGCCGCTCGATATCCGATAACAGACCGCTCGCGCCAATTCTAAACAACGTGTTATTTAGCCAGTCGTTACCAAGTTCCTCTTTCATCAAAATGAGCCAGTCAAGCGATTCCTTCGCGGTACGTATACCACCCGCTGGTTTATAGCCGACCTTGTAGCCGGTCTGCTCATAATAATCGCGAATGGCGCGGGTCATCACAATCCCCACTGGAATCGTGGCGTTCACCGGCTCTTTCCCAGTCGAGGTCTTGATGTAATCGGCACCAGCCATCATACATACTAAACTTGCCATACCCACATTGCGCAACGTGGCAAGCTCGTATGTAGCAAGAATGGTCTTCATATGGGCTTCGCCACAGGCAGCCCGGAACGCTCGCACCTCGTCATACAGCGCCTGCCAGTTTCCGGTCAGGACGTGCGCTCGCGAAATTACGATGTCAATTTCGCTGGCACCAGCTTTGACGGAGGCGGCGATTTCACCCAATTTCTGCTCAAAGGGATTTTGTCCGGCAGGAAAGCCTGTCGAGACAGCAGCAACGGGAATATCTGCCCCACGCAACGCCTCTACAGCTACGGAGACAAGGTTATGGTAGACACAGACCGCCCCAACCTTCAACGCATAATTTTCCACGCCGAGCGCATCCAGTATCTCCTGGCGCACAGGCTGACGCGCCTTCGCACACAGGCGCAGGACATTACCTGGAGTATCATCGCCTTGCAGCGTAGTGAGATCCATACAGGTAATGGCACGCAACAACCACGCCGCCTGCCATTCTTTCTTCACTGTGCGCCTCGTACTCATCGTCGCCGCTCGCCGCTCGACAGCGCTGCGATTGACACGTACCCGGCTCACCCAATCCATATCGAGAGGCATACCTGGATTGCGCTCAATATGCGTATGAATTTCGGGCTGTGATGAATCAGTCTCCTGTGTCTGTTCGGTTCGTCTTTTGGTCGTCGTCATCGGCGTGTTCCCTCTGGCTGTGCAAAAAATGTTGCAATGATGCTATGTTACACCTGTATCTTCATGCATGACCGAGGGTGTTGTCAAGTATGCTAGTAGCCGGGGTACACGCAAGGGGAATGCTCCTATTACATATTTTTACCCGTTCTGCGTGTATAGTAGGGGCGAGCGGGGTGTGGATGTGGGTGGGTGGACCCTTGTGGTCGCCCGTCCTCCCTTCTCTTTATGTGACCAGTATTGACCTTTGCGGGTACCCTGGCCTCACAGCGACAATCCGCAAACACTGGATACAACATGATATCAATCACGTTTTCTGAGCCACGATAAAAAACTGGTGAAACAGCACATCAACGTAGCCATCACGTTCGATAAGTTGATCAATTTCTAGCAGCTTATCGAAGTACTTCTCTACCGAAAAGCCGGGAATCTCCCAGGGAATGGCCTTCAGGTAATAGACTATCGCACCCACATCGTAGTAGCGCGTAGTGAAAAACTCTTCCTCTTGATCACCAATCTGCCATCCTGCATCTTGCAGTTCCTGCACGGCATAAGCGAGATTCCACGCGGTTTTCTGCTCACCACCTGGATAGAACGTATCTTTCGGTTCGTAATCAAACAGTTGATGTAACCGACGATTGGTCTGATCGCCGACCTGCTGCGTGATGAAGCGCTGTCCAGATTTGAGGATACGCAGAACTTCGTGCGGGTCATAACTGGCGTGACGATTGATAATCAGACCAAACTGCTCATCTGCAAAAGGCAAATGCTGGTCATCATCAATGGCGACAACGGTAACGTCGAGCGGCTCCAGTCTCTGACGAGCAACAGCAATATTGGGAGCGTAGCCCTCGGTGGCATATATGTGGTTAGGTAATGGCTGAATTGTGGCTAAAGAGGCCAACCGCTCGCCACCACCCGTTCCCATATCAAGCATGGTTTCAATACCATGCATTGCTGCGAGAACAGTCTCTGTGTAGTCCCAGAGATGTTCTGCATGCAGATCAACGCTCCGACCTTTCAGATAAGACATATCCCAGCCTGCAAATGGCATGTTGTACTCAGCGACGAGGTATTGATAAAACTCGTCGCTGGTCATGTGATGTGGCATTCGGGTTCCCTAGTTGTGCCAGACTATCCTGCGGATAATTCGTCGTGCCATTTCAAACAGGACAATCTCTGCTATCCATCTGCCAATACGTGAACCTTTTCTTCTTTTTTCTCCGGGTCTGCGTGATCTATATGGCCTATTTGGTCTGTACATATTCCTGTGCCTCTTCACTGAAGTTGGAGCATGCCAACAATTATTATAAAAACAACGATCGTTCCCTATATAATACGTCCCGGTGTGAAGAAGGTTTCTGTTACAACGTAAAAGGCATTAGCTTTTACTCTGGCAAGCTGACACCGGGGAAGCTCCGAAATGGATGAATTTCATAGACAAAAACACCTGCCTGTATCTCTGGGTCCTTTCATTAGTTGGTTTTTCATCTTGAACCATGCCTTTACTCCCCGCGACAGATCATCTTATGACCCCTTGACACCTGACGATTTCGCGTGTATTATCATTAAGATGAAATCACGTAGAATGTACACCATGCGTACACGGGCAAATTCCGCAGCGGCAACTCGCCAACGTATCCTCAACGAGACAACGGCGCTGTTGAAGACCCATTTTCGTGCGGATATCCACTTGGACGATGTCGCCGGTGCTGCCCAGGTGAGCGTCCAGACGATTTTGCGGCTTTTTGGCAGCCGGGTGGCGCTCCTGGAGGGTGCCATGGAGGAGTTAGGACGGCACATTAGCGATCAGCGTGACCGCGCCGCGCCGGGCGATATCGACGGTGCGCTAGCCGGTCTCTTCGACCACTACGAGGAGGTCGGCGATATCGTCATTCGCAACCTGGCGGATGAGGCCGATCCCGCGGTGCAGCCACTGCTCGGCATTGGTCGCACCATGCACCGGCAGTGGGTCGAGCAGCACTTCGCTCCCCAGCTTGCGGGGCATGTCTACGCTGATCGGCATGTGCTGCTCGACGCGCTGGTGTGCGCCTGCGATGTCTACACCTGGAAGTTATTGCGGAGGGATATGGGCCGCTCCCGCAGTGATGCCGAACGAACGATGGCCTGGAGCGTCAAAACCCTGTTAGGGGAGGTGTAAGATGGCACGGTTTTTGTTCCTGACCTGGGATGGTTCTGGGAACCAGACCCCTGAGTTGGGCATCGCCCAGGCCTTGCGCGTGCGAGGCCACGACATCGCCTTCGCCGGCTACGAAAGCCAGCGGGCGCGTATCGCAGCGCAAGGTTTCCGTTTTGCGCTGCTGGAGCGTTCCAACGCGACGCTCCACATTCCAGCGCACGGGAATAAGTTGGCGGCAATGGTCGCCGGGGTGTGGGCAACGGCTGCCCATCTCGACGACGTGAGTGCCGCTGTTGCGCGTGAGGCCCCTGATCTGCTGGTGATCGACTGCTTGCTTTTCGGCGCGCTCGCTGCTGCCGAATACAACCATTTGCCTGCGGCCGTGCTGGTGCATAGCGCTCCTGGCCTACAGGTACCCCCTGGCGGCCCATTTGAACGGCTTGTGTTGCTCGAACCAGTGAATGCTCTGCGCTCCGCTGCCGGGCTGACATCGGTCGCCAGCGTGTGGGAGATTTGGGCGTGCTTTCCCACGCTCTGCGCTTCCTTGCCTGCCCTCGATCCCCTGGCCGCGTCAGCACCACCAACGTTCACCTATGTCGGCCCAATTCAAGAACAGCTACCGGCCTCCGGCTGGCACATGCCCTGGCCCGAGGACGACCCACGCCCGGTAGTGCTGGTCAGCTTCTCCGCCGCACACATGTGGGACCAGACCTCGCGCATCCAACGCACGCTCACCGGTCTCGCTAAGCGGCCCGTTCATGTGCTGGTCACAGCCAGCATAGCGGACACCACACAGTTGACCATTCCCGCGAACGCACGCGTGGTGCCTTT
>Ga0070733_10003817_pt1 | contig 10214 bp, 6 predicted proteins | sample Coa_R1_9_FD_66450 | JGI IMG/M metagenome (GOLD analysis project Ga0070733, IMG submission 66450) | Surface soil microbial communities from Centralia Pennsylvania, which are recovering from an underground coalmine fire - Coalmine... | ecosystem: Environmental > Terrestrial > Soil > Unclassified ... | reverse complement strand
TACGCTCGGCTCGCGATTGGGGCTGCGGTGACATCACGGATCTGCGCGCCGCAATCGACGTCTTCGCTCAAGCGGGCGCGGCGTTCGTCGCGCTGAATCCGCTGCATGCGATCGCCAATCGCCAGCCTTACAATACCAGCCCTTATCTGCCGCAGAGCTCCTTGTTTCGCAACTTCATCTATATCGACGTGGAGCAGACGCCGGGATACGTGCCGGAAGAATGGATCACGCGTGAGGCCGCGGAACTGCGTGCCACCGAACTCGTCGAGTACGAACGCATCGCGAGATTGAAGTTGAAGACCCTAAGCGGCGCGTTCGGGCGGTTCATGGAAAACGGAGCCGCCCCGGAATTCGACGCCTTCATCGAAGCCGAAGGCTCCGCACTGCAAGATTACGCGGTGTATTGCGCGCTGGATGAAGCGATACACAGCCGCGATCCGAAGCTGTGGTTGTGGACGGACTGGCCGGAGCAGTATCGCGATCCGCGCGCGGCGGCGGTAGAAAAATTCGCGCGGGAGAATCACGGCCGCGTGCTGTTCTTCAAGTTCCTGCAATGGCAGCTTGACGTGCAGCTCGCGCGGGCGCAGGAGCACGCGCTGGCGCGGGGAATGACCATCGGCCTGTATCACGATCTGGCTCTGGCGACCGACCGTTTCGGCGCGGACCTGTGGGCCAATCGCGCGTTCTATGTCGCGGGCTGCCGCGTGGGCGCGCCGCCCGACGAATTCGCGCCCAACGGCCAGGACTGGGGCTTTCCGCCTCCCAACCGCGAGGCCCATCGGGCCAACGGCTATAAGCTCTTCGCGCAATCCATCCGCAATAGCGCCCGTCACGGCGGAGTGCTGCGCATCGATCACGTGATGCGCTTCTTCCGGTTGTACTGGATGCCGGATGGAGTCAGCGCGCGCGACGGCGCCTATGTCCGCGACTATGCCGACGATTTGCTGGGAGTGGTGGCGCTGGAGAGCTTGCGCAACGGGTTTCTGGTGGTGGGCGAGGATCTGGGAACCGTCAGCGGAGACGTACGCCAGAGGCTGGCCGAGGCGGGCATCCTCGGCATCCGGCTGCTATGGTTCGAACGCCATGACGACGGCGGTTTTCGTGCGCCGGCCGAGTACCCGGCTCAGGCATCGGTCTCCATCACCACGCACGATCTTCCCACGCTCGCCGGATTTTTCTCGGGTCGCGACATCGAGGCCCGCAAGGCGGCGGGGCTCATCGACGAAGCATCTTACCAGGGGCAGTGGTCGTCGCGGCGTCGCGAAATCGAGTGGCTCAATCAGACGCTGAGCGCCGCCGGGTTTACCGGCGATCCCCTGGGCTTCGTCCTGTCCACGCCGTGCTCGCTCGCGGTGGTCAATCAGGAGGACCTGACCGGCGAAACGGACCAGCAGAATCTTCCCGCGAGTACCTGGCAATATCCCAACTGGCGGCACAAAATGAAAGTCGCGGTGGAGGATCTGGCCGGCATCGAGCAGGATCTGCGCCGGCGCATCACTCAATCGGGGCGATCCCCGAATTCCGGACGAGCCCCCGGCGCAGGGCATGCGTGAGGACCTCAGGGCATGCGTGAGGACCTCAGGGCATGCGTGAGGATACGTAAGCGGCGATGTTCACCATATCGTCCAGCGTCAAGTTGGCGACGGCCTCCTTCATCAAAGGACTCCAGGGACCTTTCCGCGAGCCTTTCTGAATGTCGTAGAGCTGGCGCACCAGGTAGCTGGGCGATCTTCCGGCGAGAAACGGCACGTTGCCCAGTCCTTTCAGATCCTGGCCGTGACAGATGGAGCAGCGCAGCGTTTTGCCGGAACCACCGGTAGTCACCAGGGCCTCGCCCTTCTTGATGCTGCCGATGGGCACGTAAGCGACGAAGGGAGAAGCGTCGTCACGAGCCTCGGTGGGCTCCAGGCTTTGCGCGGTTTCGACGATGCGCTGGCCGAGCGGCTCCGTCGCGCTGCCTTCCAGTGGAACCAACATGCCCGTGACCACGCGTGTCTTGGGCGCGGTCTTCGATTCCATCACCTTGATCCACGGCTTGTACTTGAGCTTGGAGAAATACTCGGCGGCGATCATGACCTCCGCGTCGTTGCTGGCCTTGGCCAGGTTGAGCATCGCGGCGGGCGGACCCATGCTCGGCTCTGAGCTAGCGCGCAGGCCGTTGCGCATATCGGCGACCTGCGCCACGATGTACGCGGCGGAAAGGCCGGCGATGCTGGAATTCTCCGGACGGCCCTGGCCGTTGGGCAGATGGCAATAGCCGCAGGCGCGGATGTCGGGACGGCGGCCATGGCCCACAATCTCAGGCATGGCGGGATGGCCTTCGGGATGCCAATCGGGGGGATTGAAACCGTCGGTGACCTGCGCCTGCGTGAACGCCTTGGCGCTGTTGGGAACGTGCTTCAACGTGGGATCGGTGGAAGGCGGCGCAGGGGGCGCCGGAGGACTAAGAGGATAGGCCCACGGCAAAGGCGTGACCGCCACGGGAGTTGGCGCGGGCCCGCGAGCAGGGGGCGCCTGCGAAAGTGCGATCGCCGCCCACAGTGCGGCGGACGCTGTCGCAAGGAACGCGTAGCGAAGCTTCATCTTGGAATACCTCCGTACGAGGGTATCAAGAAGCCGCGCCGAATGCGCGCGGGCTCAGTTCTCCACCGGAACTTTCTCCGCGCGATCCACGAAGATCATATCCAGCGGTTGTGCGTCACGATCCGCGCGCGCCGCCCTGTCCGATTCGCCCCTCAGTGGTGCACGGTGAGCACGGTTCCCGGCTGCGTCGTCAAGCCGTTGTACGTCGCCGTGATCGGCTGGTCTCCATCCGCGAGCGACATCGGCACGGTCACGTTGAACTGGAACTCGCCGGGAGAGACCAGGCCCGCAAACTGCACCACCGCGGTGACGCCGCCGATCTTCACAACCGGCAGGGGAGCCAAAGTGCCCGATTGATGAATCGAACCGCCCGCGACGGGCATCGAGGTCGGCCCGAAGCCGTTGGCGTAGACCAGCACGGTGTCGCCGGGCTTGGCGGGAGAGAATGTGTACCCCGGAACGGACAAGGACGCTGGCCCGAGCAGGCTGTAGTCCGAGTGGAGCGCGGCGACGTGGGTGGCGTCGAAAACGAAAAAGGAAGGCGACAGCAACTGCGCTTGCGCGCTGAAGGGGGCGCTGGCGGCTGTGTTGTTCGCGACTACCACCTGGACCGGTCCCGCCAGCGCCTCCGGTGGCGTCAGAATGTTCACCTGCGTTGGACTGATGTAGTACACATAGGCGCTGATCCCGTTTACCGTAACGCTAACGTTATCCAACTTAGTGGGCATCAGGTTGTTTACAAAATCCGAGCTTTGCCAGATGCGCGTATCGCCGGCCGGCGCGAGGCCGGTACCCTGGATCGCCACCCACGTGTTCGGCGCAATGGTGGCGCTGCCGCCCTCCGCGTTCGTAACCTGCTTGATCGCCGACGCCGGACCCGGCGTGTTGAACAGGTTGAGATCGATGAACGACGCCATCGCGGCATACCCGGCGGAGTTGGGGTGCACGCCATCCCAGCAACCCCACTTCGCCGGAATCTCCGGGATTCCGGTGGCTGCGTTGACCGATCCCTGCATCAGCGAATCGAAGTCGATGACTCCGTCGAAATTGGCCGTATGGCGGATCCAGTCATTCAAGGCCACGCGCTGCTGTTCCTCAAAGCTGGTCCACGCCCCTTCCCCGCCTCGCGGAAGGAGCGTTCCGCCGATGATTTTGAGCCCCGCGGCGTGCGCTTGGTCGATAATCTTCTGCTCTCCCGCGATCACCGTCGCGGAGGTTGCGCCTTCCGAACCGATGTCATTCGTCCCTTCAAAAAGAATTACGTGGGTGGCGCCTTCCCGGTCGAGCACGTCACCCTCAAGCCGGTCCACCGCGGGCGGGCCCGCTAGCGGCGGCGCGCCGACCGTGTTGCCTGAGATTCCCTCGTTGGCCACCGCCTTGGATTGACTCGCCTGCAAACCCGCGAAGCGCATGGCCAGCAAGTCGGGCCAGCGATTATAGAGGTCGGGCACCACCGTGCCGCTGAAGGCGCCGTTGTTTGTCCGCGTGCTGCAATAGCCGTCGGTGATCGAGTCGCCGAGTGTCACCACCGTGCCGGTATTCGACGGAGACTCGACGTCGACGGTGGCTACCCAATAAATCGGGAACGCCGGACCTTTGCTGGGGTCCGAATCGTCGCTCGGGATGGCGGTGAATGCACTCGCGGAGGAGTCCGCGGCATGCGCCCCCACCGCCATGTAGTTGGTCACCAGTCCGAGCCCATGGCCGCTGACCACCAGAGCCGTGGTCACGTCCAGGCTGACGGCGTACCGCGTGAAGGCCACCACTTGAAATGGGAGCGGATCGCTATACGCATCCGCGCCGGGAGCCAGAGTCAGGCCGGCGCTTCCGTTGAAGCCGAGCTGCGTATTGATCCCGGGCGCCAATGCCGCGCCCGACTGCACCTGCCCGATATAGGCGGACGAAAACACGATCGGAGTCTGCCCAAACTTGTTTTGCAATTGCACCCGTACGGCAGTACCCGAGATCGTCGGCCTTACGATCATCCGGACACTGGTTCCGCTCATCGACATTGTCATCACGGAGGAGGGCGCGGCCGACCACGCCGAGAACCATTGCTGGCCTCCGCTCGGCTGAGCGTTGACGAAGCTCAGCGGCAGCAGCACGAGGATCGTGAGCGGACCCCGGCTCATGGGACCTCCTTTGTCACCCGTTATCTTAATCGCAATCGACATGCGGCTTCAACGCAAGGCGGCTTATGTAGAATAATAATGCTGAAAGGCTCAGGTTGCCCATGAACCTACGTCATGGAATTGCCCCGCTGCTGCTGGTCACTTCGGTTGGGTGCGCACAGGAGTGTCCCGTTACTACGGATGCCGCGACCTATCCGGCGACGCCCCTCACGTATCCCATGACCTCGAACCGCTACGCCGTTCAATACCAACTCGGCGGCAACGGGACCTGGACGAATGCGCAAGTCTATGCCAGCTACTATGGCCAGACAAATTCCTCGCCCTACATCAACGCCTCCCGTTATCCCACGGACGAGTCGCTGTCGTTCGTCAGCATTCCCATCGGCGCAAGCACCGCGGTTGCCGTCCGAGTGACTAAGATATTCGGCTCCAATTTCCCGGCCATCGGCCAGATTTCGATCCGGCCGGCCGCCAAGGGGGTCGAACTCAGTTCCGTGACTCCGGCGACGGTCCAGTTCAACATCACTACGCCCGCGAACTTCGCGGGAGATCAGTATACGCTTCACTGGAACGGCAACGCGCAGGCGAGCGGGTCGATTCAGGGTTTGGCTATCTTCCTGGATCCGCCGTACGTGAAGCCCACCGGGAGCAATGTGAAAGTCGTGACAACGTCCGCGGATCTTGCCGCCGATCTCTCCCCATACGACACCTTGGACATCGAGGGAACGGTGGCGGTTGGGTCCACCGGAGCGCTGGCATTCATCGTGCCCGCCGATATCAACAACATCTTTCTCGGTCCAGGAGCGTGGCTACAGGGCAAATTGCGCTTCACGCAAAGCGGGCTCGGCCATACGCGCAAAATCTATGGGCCCGGAGTATTGGATAACAGCCGGTTTAACTATGCCTACCGGCAATGCCGGAATTCCGCAACTCACGCGGACGACGGTTATCAGTCCATTTCCTGGATTCCGCTCCCGGGAAAGATAAACGGGGTTGCCACAGTTCCCGACGGCTACATCGTAGATGGATTGATTATTACCGACCACGACTACTACGCCACCGATTGGTTCAACAACACCACCATTAACAACCTGAAGATTATCGGTTGGAACGGGAACAACGACGGGATTCAGATGGGGAAGACCGTTCGGGTTTCCAATGTGTTTATTCACACCGGCGACGATTCGCTGAAAATGTGGGGATCCTACATCACCGTCACCAACGCGACGGTCTGGCAGGGTTGGAACGGCGGCGTGATCAACCTGGGCTGGTCTGACAACTCGCCGGGAGACGATTGCGTCATCGACGGCGTTTACGTGGTGGAAACGGACTGGAGTTTGGCCAACGCTCCCACTTGGACCAGCACCGGCCTCAATTTCGACAATTCCGCGATCGTCGCGTCGTTAATGGTGCCGGGCACGAATTACGGCGCGCTGATTCCTTCGGTGTTCCGGAACATTTACGTGGAGGATCCTCCGCGCGTATTGTTCAGCCTGAAGATTGTGCCGCCGGACTGCGCCCTCTGCATGCTGGTGAATCCGACCGCTCCTCCCGTGGACTTGACGCTGCCAAGCGTGCTGAACCTCAACCTCGAAAATGTTTTCACTCCGGCTTCCAAGTTTGAGAATTCGATCGGATTCCAAACGGTGAGCGGCGCTCCGTTAACGGGCAGCATGAATATCGGGCTGACCAACATCCTGTTGACGCCGCCGAATGGAGCCGCCACCGCGCTTTCGAGCGCCAATGCCGCGGCCGTGGGACAAGTCACGACCAACGGAAGCAACGTAGGCATCGAGTACTCTTCCGTGCCGGTCGCGACGGCGCCTCCCGTGGCGAATAGCGGCGGGGTTCTCAACGACGCGGGTTTTGCGGTGGGGGCGCCCGTGGCGCCGGGAAGCATTGCCTCTGTCTTCGGCAGCGGCTTTGGCTCAACGCCCGCCGGTGTCACCGTGCTGATGGGCGGTATCGCCGCGCCTCTATTCGGCGTGTACGGAACGCAGATCAATTTTCAGGTTCCCTGGCAATTGATTGGACAGACGCTAACCACCCTAAGCGTTACGAGTGGCGATCTGACCAGCGCTCCCATCACCGTTCCTGTGGCGAGCACTGCGCCTGGAATCTTTTTGCTCAATACTGTGAATCAGGCGGCGGTGCTGGTTGCAAACACCGTTGCGATCGCGGCTCCGGTGGGAATTTTCCCAGGCTCGCGCCCGGCAAAACAGGGCGAGTACATCTCGATTTATTGCACCGGTCTGGGAGCAGTCGGCAGCCAGCCCGCGACCGGCGCCCCAGCGGGGAGCAATCCCATATCGCAAACGCCCATCGGCGTGGTTACCGTTTCGATCGGCGGGGTAAACGCCCCGGTGTCATTTTCCGGCCTTGCGCCAGGATACGTGGGCTTGTACCAGGTGAATGTGCAAGTACCGCCGGATGCGCCAACCGGGCCGGCTGTGCCCGTCACGATTCGCAGCGGAGGGATCAACAGTAATCAGGCTACCATCGCGGTTGCCGCTGCCGGTTCGTAACCCGGTTTTAGTTCTGCACCGGAACTTTCTCCGCGCGATCCACGAAGATCATATCCATCGGGGCCTTGCGCAATTCGGCTTTGAGGCCCATCTGCTTTTGCAGGACTTCCTGTACCGCGTTGATCACCGTATCGGGGTCCGGCCTTTGCCCGGCGCCGATGGCATCGGTGACCTTTTGCATGAGCGCAGCGGCATCGATCGTGAAGTTGTAGCGTCCTTTCAAGCCGGTTTGATCCACCACCGGCTCCGGGAGGTTTAACATCCTGGTTGCGCCCATGGTCAGCATATCGGCAATCTCCTGCATCGACATGTTCGTGACGGCAATCTTCGTGGCGTTCGGACCACCGTCTGGCTGAATGTTGTTCTTGCCCGCGGGATCGCCAGCCGCCAGCTTGAGCCCGTTCTTGTCCACCAGCAGCGCGTACATCGAGAGCACCTTCGTCTCATGACGAACCGTCATCTTGAACCGGTCGGTGAGCAGCGTTTGCAGCATCTGCCTGAGCTGCGATTCACCCGCCGTGGCCGCGGCCTTGGCGAGGATATCGTAGCGTTCGTCGGCGAGCCAGCCCGGGCCGGAAATCTGGACCTCGTTCACACCGTAGGCCCACTGCAGCGCCGATTTCAAGCTCACGTTGCGCATCGTGAGCGTGCCTGGATCGGCCGAGATGTTCTCCCTGCGGTTGCGTTCGCCGTTCGGGTTCGAGATCTCACTGCGCTTGACGGAGGCCACTTCGAACTCGACGCGCGCCGCGGGCGCCTGAGCAAACACGCCGCAAACGGTCGACGCAAACAGGCCCGACAGGATTATATTTCGCATTGGTTCAGATCCTCTCTTTTTGAATATACGAGGCAACCCGAGTCTGTGCCGTCAAGAAATGCCAAGATCTGCACGCGCCGGCTAATTCTCCGAAGGCTTCGCTACCTGGTCCACGACGAGCAACTCGATCGGCTCCTTCGCGGCTTCCAGCTTCACCCCGAGCTGATCCTTCGCGGCATCGATGAAAGCACGATTCGCATCATCCAGAGTCCGGACGCCCTCCTGGGGTATCAGGATGTCCCAGTCGATGTCTCCGGTCATACCGGTTTTGTCGATCACTGGCCGATCGGCGGAACCGGACATCATTTGGACGAAATCCACAATCGGAGCCTTGGTCGCTTTGCCTCGGACCGTTCCCCCCGCCTCCGCTGTGACGTTGAAGCTGAACGTCTCGCCCGCGGCGGCCGGCGTCAGCTTGCTGTTCTTTTTGCCAGGCGCCAGCGTCATATGATACACCGGCATCTCTTTCGTATCGTGGTGGAGTTTCAACTGAAACCGCTCGGCCAGCAGGGACTGAAGCATCGGGCGGATTTGTTCCTGCGTGGGCGCGGAATCGCCGGCTGTACTGGCGGCGATGACGTAGACCAGGGAGTCGGCCCAGGCTGGCGTGCCTGTAATCTGATAACTCTTGACGCTGTAGGCGGCGGCGATGATGGTGCGCAAGGAACCGGTCAGGGTCACCCGGCTGCCGGAGATCTTGGCTGGCTTGCCCGCTGTCCCAATGAAGGAGAGGTCGGGACGCCCCTGTTCCCGTGCCTGATCGAGCTGCTTGACGGAAGCTACTTCAAACTCGACCGCCGTTTCCCCGTACGCCATAGAGCACAACAGGCAGCCCAAAATCAGTCTTCGCATCGCCTCGAAATCTCCTTGCTTGAATATACGATGAGATTCCAGGCTTGTATGGTCAAGAATGGATTACGGGCCTTGACACTTCTTGACAACTCGCCTCGCCGTGAACGCCTAAAATAGTACACGATGATTCTCGTCATCGACGACGACATCGAGCTGTGTGCGTTAATCCAGCGCTTCCTCGCCGGCGAAGGCTTCGAGACCGAGTGCGCGCACAGCGGTGTCGAGGGAGTGCGGCAGGCCTTGAGAGGCCGCCATGCGCTGATCCTTCTGGACGTAATGCTGCCTGACATCAGCGGCTTTGAAGCTCTGCGGCGGCTTCGCGCCGGATCGCGCACGCCGGTTCTTATGCTCACCGCGCGAGGCGATACTCTCGACCGCGTACTCGGGCTTGAAATGGGTGCGGACGACTATCTTCCCAAGCCGTTCGATCCTCCGGAGCTTGCCGCGCGCATTCGCGCCATCCTCCGGCGCGTGAATTCGCCGCCGGTTGCCGGGCCCGCGAGACTCACGCTGGCCGATCTCGAAGTCGATTTCGGTTCGCGAACCGTGCGGCGGGAGGGCCGGTTATTGGATCTGACGACGGTGGAGTTCGATCTGCTGGCGGCGCTGATGCGCTCCGCGGGCGCCGCAGTCAGCCGCGAGCATCTGGCGCGCGAGGTCCTGGGCCGGGAGTTTTCACCCTTCGATCGCAGTATCGACACGCACATCTGCAACCTGCGCAAGAAGCTCGGCGCGCTGACGGATGGAGGCGAGCGCATCAAGAGCATTCGCGGCGCGGGCTATTTGTACGCTGCGTCAATGAACGCGGCGATCCCGCGCTGAACCCCATGCGACGCCTCTTTCTCAAGACATTTCTCTGGTTCTGGCTGACCGTGATTCTGGCGGTCTTGGCAGCGCTGCTTCCGAGTGTTTACTCTCAGCGTTTATCCCAATCGAAGTGGAACGCGGTGGTTCCAACTCTTATGCCAAGGGCCTCGCGCGAGGCCGTCGACATATTCGAATCCTCCGGGGAATGGGCTTTACTTCAGTATTTGGGACAGCTCCAGCGCGAGTTCTCCGTGGAAGGTTTTTTGTTTCGGGATGATCAGGAAGTCCTGGGTCCGCGGCTGGATCCTGAGCTCGCCCGCAGTCGTGCGGCTCAAATCGCAGAACGGCAGCCTGGACCGTACGTACGCGGCCTTGAGGCCGCACAGCGAGTCACTGGCGCGAGCGGGAGAAGCTATGCTCTTGTCCTGGCGTATCGCGACTTCCAGGGAAACAGGTACTTCGCGCTGGAAGTCCCGCTGGTTCTGCTGCTCGCAGGCG
>Ga0070733_10003815_pt1 | contig 10215 bp, 10 predicted proteins | sample Coa_R1_9_FD_66450 | JGI IMG/M metagenome (GOLD analysis project Ga0070733, IMG submission 66450) | Surface soil microbial communities from Centralia Pennsylvania, which are recovering from an underground coalmine fire - Coalmine... | ecosystem: Environmental > Terrestrial > Soil > Unclassified ... | reverse complement strand
CTCCGCCAAGCCCAGAAGATGGAAGCAGTCGGCCGCTTGGCGGGCGGCATCGCCCACGACTTCAACAATCTGTTGATGGTGATCTCAGGATATTGCGAGTTCCTGCTGGAGCGCATTGGCCCGGATCCGGCTGTCAGAGGTCCGGCTCAGGAAATCGCCAACGCCGCCAACCGCGCGACCGCGCTGACTCGCCAACTGCTCGCCTTCAGTCGCAAGCAGATGCTAACTCCCAAGGTCCTTGATCTGAATGCGGTCGTCACCGAAAACTTCAAGATGTTGACTCGTCTGATTGGGGAAGACGTCGAGTTAGTCATGGTGCCGGGAGCCGACTTGGGCGCGACTAAGGCCGATCCGGGTCAGATCGAGCAAGTCATCATGAACCTGGCGGTCAACGCCCGCGACGCCATGCCTCGCGGGGGCAAACTGACGATTGAAACTGCGAACGTTTCCCTGGACGAAAGTTACGCGCGTCTTCACCCTCCAGCGGAACCGGGTGAATACGTGATGCTCGCGATGAGCGACACCGGCGTCGGGATGGATTCCGAAACCCAGAGCCGCATCTTCGAACCGTTCTTCAGCACAAAGGGCGCCAAAGGCACGGGACTCGGCCTTTCCATGGTCTACGGCATCGTCAAGCAGAGCGGCGGATACATCTGGGCATACAGCGAACCGGGCAAGGGAACATCGTTCAAGGTCTATCTACCGCGAGTGAGTGCGACCGGCGAAGTGGCCGCCGTGCAACCTGCGGCCGCAGCCAAAGATGTACAGCAAGGGCGTGAAACCGTTCTGCTGGTCGAGGATGAACTCACCGTCCTGCGCCTGGCTCGCGAATACCTGGAACGCCAGGGATACACCGTGATCGACGCAGGTGATCCCGCGACCGCAATTCTGATTTCGAACGCTCACTCCGGCCCCATTCATTTGCTGCTGACCGATGTGGTCATGCCGGGAATGACCGGGCGCGAATTGGCCAACCACCTCGGTCCGCGCCGGCCCGAAATGCGGGTGCTTTATATGTCGGGCTATACCGAAAACGCGATTGGCCAAAACGGCACGCTGGACCCGGGAATCAACCTGCTCCAGAAGCCCTTCACCCTCCTCACGCTCAAGGCAAAAGTGCGCGAGGTGCTCGACGCCCCAGTCCCCAAGGAGGTCTCCATGTCCGCTCGATTAGCCATGCAAGCAGAAGCTGGTGTTGTGAACGGGAAGTTGTCGCCTTTCCGCGCGCAACGTTTCAAACTCCAATTGCCGCTGAAGTACCGTCCGATTGGCGAGGACGCGTGGCGTGCCGGCACGACCGAGAACATCAGCCGATCTGGGTTGCTGTTTCGAGCGGAGGAATTAGTTCCCGCTAACGTCCAGCTTGAAATTAATTTGGTGCTGCCCGCGGAGATCGCAGGCCTGTCGGCGGCTGAAGTCGTTTGCCGCGGTGAAGTGGTTCGGACGATGCAAGCCGAAACGCCTTCGATGAATCCAGCCCTCGCCGCGAAAATTCTGCAATACCACTTCCAGCACGGCTCGCACATGCCGGAAGCGTAGAGTGCGGCTACCCAACGCGAAGAAGTGTCATCATGAGCGAAGTTGCCGTCGCGTAGCGAGGGCAACGCAGTCGAAAGACCCCGCTTGGCTCATGCGACCACCATCTCTCAGGAGTTCTCCCGCGCCTTTGCGCTAGCACAGTTTATAAACTAACTGCGCGAATGCCCTAGCTGGAGCCTCTCCTCGACCGCTGCTGGATCTCTGCGTCCAAAGGCTCTTCCTGAAGCCCAGGGCCGGAAGCCGGAAGCCTGGCTTCTTCCACTTTGTCCGCCATGGCGTATTTCAATTCTTCGATGCCCTTACCGGTCACCGCTGAAACCGGAAACAACTCGAGCGCCTGCTTCTTGCAATAACGCTTCAACTTCGCGAGCTTCTCTTTGTTCGCGACATCGATCTTCGAAGCCACCATAATGACCGGCTTCTGATCGAGTCCTGCGCCAAAGCTTTTCAATTCGCCGTTGATCACTTCCACATCCTTCACTGGATCCGGCCGCCCGCTGCCATCCGACACATCCACCATATGAACCAGCAGCCGCGTACGCTCGATGTGCCGCAGGAACTGAATGCCTAGGCCCGATCCCAAATGAGCCCCTTCAATTAGCCCGGGAATATCCGCCACGACGAAGCTACGTTCTTCCTTGGCTTCTCCGACCGCCACGACACCGAGGTTGGGTTGCAGAGTCGTGAAGGGATAATCGGCAATCTTGGGCCGCGCGGCCGAGATGCGCGAGATCAGCGTGGACTTTCCAACATTGGGATAACCGACCAACCCCACATCGGCGAGCAGCTTGAGTTCCAGACGGAAGACACGCTCTTCGCCTGGGCGTCCCTCTTCGTGCTCACGCGGCGCCTGATGTGTGGAAGTGGCAAAGCGCGCATTCCCCCGCCCGCCGCGCCCGCCGCGAGCAATGACGACGCGTTCATCTGCATGGGAGAAATCGTGCACTTTATCGCCGGTTTCGGCGTCGTACACAATCGTTCCGACGGGCACTTTCAGCAAAACGTCCACACCTTCACGTCCCTTGCAGTTGGAGCCCTCGCCGTGGCGTCCGCGTTCCGCCTTGTATTCAGGGTTGAAACGAAAGTGAACGAGAGTGTTGTGGCGCTCGCTCGATTCCATAATGACATCGCCGCCATCGCCGCCATCGCCGCCGGATGGCCCACCCCGCGGAACATACTTCTCCCGCCGGAAAGCCAGACAGCCATTCCCGCCGTCCCCGGCCTTCACGCGAATTGTGGCTTCATCGATAAACATGAGTCGTTGGTCGTTCGTCGTCGGTCGTTGGTCCGAAAACAAAAAAGCCTCGGCCCGAAGGCGAGGCTCTTCAAAGCGTGTGGCGCGGGCGCCCTCGCCCGCGAGGCAACGTCAAAATGCTACTCCGCAGCGATAGGCTCGATCATCACGTACTTGCCCAGCTGACCCCGGTCCTTGAACACAATCTTGCCGGTGATCTTGGCAAACAGGGTATCGTCCTTGCCCCGGCCGACGTTCAACCCAGGTTTCACCCGCGTGCCGCGCTGCCGCACGATAATTGTGCCGCCGGGAACGAGTTGTCCGCCGAACGCTTTGAAACCTAAGCGTTGCGCATTTGAGTCGCGCCCGTTTCGAGATGTGCCTTGCCCTTTTTTATGTGCCATGACTTAGTTTCCTGGTTTTAAGCTTTCAGCTACTTCTTTTTCTTCGGTGCAGCTTTCTTCGGCGCCGATTTCTTGGCAACAGCCTTTTTCTTCGCCGGAGCCTTATGAGCCTTCGCCTCGGCTTTGACCTCTTCGACTTCTAGCGGAGCCATCTTTTTCGGCTTCGCTACTTTCTTCGGAAGCTCGGGAGCGGTGAACTTCTGCCCATCGAAGGCAATCTCGGTAATCCGCACTGCCGTGTATCCCTGACGATGTCCGCGCAGTTTCTTATACTGCTTCTTGCGTTTGTAATGGAAAACCAGAATCTTCTTCTCGCGGCCTTGCTCGACCACATCGCCACTCACCAGCGCACCGGGCTGCGGCTTTCCGATCTGGCCATCGCCAGCCGAAACCGCCAGCACATCGCTGAACTCAACCCGACCGTCGGTGCCGGTACCCTGACTCTCGACGCGGATAACATCGCCGGGCGCAACCCGGTACTGCTTCCCACCAGTGCGGATGACCGCGTACATGCTTATGTCTCCTAAGTCCTGGCGCGTCCGATTGTAGAATGAACTAAAAATCCATCCTGTCGCACACCGGCGCGATCTACAGAACCTGATGATTTCTATGCTTGCTGCTTTCCGCGTCGGCGCTCACGGCAACGATGGCGGACGGCCCCAGAACGGAACCGCAAGTACAGGCAAACTCAACTATTCTAACGTGCGACAGGAGAAGCGTCAAACCAAGTGGCAGTACGATCCTGATTCACAGAGTGGTCAAGCGGGCGTGTATGTGGGAAACTGTGTTCATGGGAAACAAAGACGCACCAAAACGCGAGAAGCGAAAACCGCCGAAGAAGAAGTGACCTGAAGGCCCATTTCACGTGTCGATTCGCCGGCGCATGAAAAAGCGGGCATCTTTGCGATGCCCGCCGAACATTTTATCAGCCACGATTCCCAGGTTATCTCTTCCCCGAAAAGACTCCGGGCAACACTTCTGTGCCTTGCGTCTGAACTGCCTGCAAGCTCCCCGGATTGAGTCCGAGAGCCTTCAGGATAGTCGGAGCAACTTGCGATGTGGTTACCGGAGTGGTCAAGGTCTTGGCTGCGAAACTCGGGTTCGACACCAAAATCATCACGTTGGTGTCATCGTGCGCGAAACCACCATGTTCCGCTTGCTTCGCGGTGCTACCGGAATAAGTCACGCCCACATTCGGAGCAACCGCGATGTCGGGGCTTCGCGGATCGCCGTTTGGTGGAATGCCTGGCGGATTAAACAGCTGATTGATCGATTGACCGAAGAAGATTTGGCCGATGCCTGCAATGTTATTCGAGGTTGGAGATTGGGTCTCCAGTATCCCGACCTCGGTCGCTGCATTGCAGGACTTTTTCAGCCACAACAGCGAAACGTCATCTTCGGTTGGGCCGATTTGCCCGCCGCTGTTCGACTCGGAAGGCGGCAAGCAGTCGTCGATCAGCATGCTCGGTGAGGTTGTCACCGGCCCGGAAGTGGTGATCCCAACGTAGCGTTGAGAGTCGATTGGACTCTGGCCGTGTTTGGCCGTGATGATGACCAGCGTCGAGCCGGACAATCCCTGTTTTTGTAGCTCCGCAGTCCATTCTCCGATTGCTGCGTCAGCAAACTGAATCTCCTGGACCAATAAAGCGCTTGGAGTGCCCATTGCGTCCAGGTAACCACCGCTGCCTACGTTCGTCTCGATCAGCTTTTGGCCTACGCTCACGGCCTGGAAATTCATGCCGAAGATTGTGGGCACTTGCGTCTTCTTTTTACGGTCGTGGCTGTAGCCATCGATTTCGTTGAGAACGCCGTTTACTTTAAGCGTGTCGTAGCACTGAATGTTGAGAAAGCTGTTGGTCCAGGCGCTGAGATCAGCGTTCGGGTCCGGAATGGGATCGCAGGCTAGCCCGAGCGGCGTCGTGACACCCTTCAGGGCAACCACGTCAGAATTGATTTCGGGGGCATAGAAATCATCCAGGTTCGTTCCGTCTCCAGGGCCTGAAACCGCAGAGTAAGCTGGGTGCTTGTCGGACCAGGCGGTGTAGCCGCCGGCGGCGTGAATCACGCCGAAAATAGTGTTCACCCGGACGAAGTTCCACGGGTACACCGGAAGGCAATTGTTAAACGGATCCCGAATCAACCTCGCCGGATCAATTGAGTTGATTCCGCCGTCTCCATTCTTGGTGCTGATGCCGTCGATCCCGTTCAAGAATTTCTGGTTGATGTCGATACCCTCTTCATACTCACTCGAGGTACCGTTAGCCCGGCCGACAGTGCAAGGTCCGCCCTTGAGCCCATTGCCTGTGGTTTTCAGTGGAGGGGCGTAGACCCGGTCGTAGGCCACATCGTAGAACACGCCCATGGTACGCGGTGTGCCCCCGGTTACGATCGACATCAAGCCGGGAAATGAGTCGGAGGGCCGCGACGTGCTGGTATCCAGATAGTTCACGGCAGTCGCACCCAGTTTCGCCAGATTCGTGCAATACGGCTGTCCGCCGTTTATTCCTTTGACTCCCTGCGAACAGTTCATGTAGTCCACAGCGTGCATACCATCAATGCTTACCAGCAAGACGTGGCTGATTTGGCTCTGTTTTCCGGAAGTTTGCGCAACCGCGGCCTGTACCATAGCCGCAGCCAGAACAACAATGGTGACAAAAGCCTTTGAAGGCCTTCGAGTTCTCATGTGAATAATCCTCCTGAGATGGAAACTCTAGCGGTCGAATGTGGCGCCCAAGTTAAGCGCTAATGAATTTTTCCTGTACCCATGTGGAAATCTTGGGTTGCCCAACCCTGCCATCCTCGGCCGGAGCCCTGCCCGCGCTACAATCAATTTGTGCAGCCACGTATTGCCATCCCCGTTCCGCATTCCACCGACCCTGAATATGCCGAACGCTCCATCCCTCAATATGAACGGGCCATAGAAATGGCTGGAGGAGAACCTGTTCGGATTCCTTTGGATCAGCCGCCCGCGGAAGTGATGAAGCTGATCGAGCGTTGCGACGCGGTGTTGTTACCGGGAAGCAAAGCCGACGTCGATCCCGCCAAGTACGATGCGCCCCGAGGCCCGAAAACCGCTGCCGCCGATGCTGGCCGCGACACTGTCGACGAGTTGCTATTGCAGGACGCCTACAACATGCGCAAGCCAGTCCTCGGCATCTGCTACGGCCTCCAGATCCTGAACGTATACCGCAGCGGCACGCTGATTCAGCACATTGAGTCTCCGGTAAAGCACGACGCAGGGCGAAACGTCGCAGTGGCTCACAACGTAGAAGTGACGCCGGGGTCCAGACTCGCAGGGATTGTCGCCTCTTCGCTCGATACCTCCGACGGAAGGAAGTTCGTCGTCTCGGTGAATTCCAGCCATCACCAGGCAGCAGACGTTATTGGGGATGGTCTACGCGCGGTTGCTCGCTCGCCGCAAGACGGAGTTATCGAAGCGCTCGAGGGCACTTCGCCAGACCACTTCGTGCTTGCGGTGCAATGGCATCCCGAACGGTCGGTGGATGAGGACGAACCGTCACGAGCGATCTTCCGGGCGCTGGTCCACGCCGCAAAGCTCAGACACGAGAAACTCAAGGGAGAATTTGAGTCGGTCTAAAACCGCCACGGATCTGCACGGATTCACACTGATCAAATCGAGAGAATGAATTCGGTTTATTGGTGAGAATCGGTTTCCGTGGCTAGCGTTTCTTTTCCAACAGCACTACTGCGTTCGCAATTGCTGCGTTGTCGGTGCCCAAGCCTTCCGGTGTCTTGGCTTTGAGGCCAACGCAATCCACGGAGACGCCCAACAATTCCGCAACGTGCTCGCGAATAGCAGTGGCATGAGGACCAATCTTAGGTGCAGCCAGAATGAGCGTGGAGTCGACATTGACCACGGCATAACCGGCGGCTCGAACGCGATTCAAAGCCTCGCGCAAAAAAACGGCCGAGTCCGCTCCCTTCCACTTAGGATCGGATGGTGGAAACAGCGATCCGATATCAGGGGCAGCCACAGCCCCGAGCAGGGCGTCTGTAAGCGCGTGCAAAAGCACGTCGCCATCGGAGTGGCCACCGAGCCCTTTCGGATGAGCCAAAGTAACTCCTCCGATTTTAAGCGGAATGCCAGCTTTGAACTCGTGAGAATCCCAGCCGTAGCCAATTCTCATGCGGAAACCCCGGCCACGGATTTCCACGGATTTTCACGGATCTTTTTTCTTTCGTTGTCAAACAGCAGTCTGCGAAACTGAGGCCGCGCTCCAAAGTTAAGCAACATCCCGACTTCAATCTCCGTAGACTTCAAATAATGGAGCAACTGAGCCTCGTGAGCAGTATCCAACGATCGGGCCGTCTTCAGTTCGAGCAACACGCAATTTTGGACCAGCAAGTCCGCACGGAATTCACCGACTTTCTGACCGCGAAACCAGACCGGCAAAGGTATCTGACGGTTCGCAGTAAGTCCTGCTTCGTAAAGGGCGATCACAAGCGACTCCTCGTAGACGCATTCGAGAAATCCGTAACCGAGCTCGTTGTAAACGTCATAGAAGACGCCGATGATTTTCTCAGTAACATCCGCATGCTTGAGTCCTGCTTCTGTGCTCATACAACCGAAGTGTATAGCTCGTTCTGAATTGATCCGCTAGAATCTGTGAAAATCCGTGGCCGCCTCTACCGTTTCAGGAAAAACTCCGCCAACTCCATGTCCGCCGGCGCCGTGATTTTTATATTTCTCGCGGATCCCATCACGACCGCGACTCCGTGTCCCGAGCGTTCGACCAGGGAGGCTTCGTCTGTTCCCACAAATCCATCGGCTGCCGCCTCGTCGAGGGCCTTCTTGATCACATCGTAGCGGAAGCCCTGCGGGGTTTGCGCCATGACCACGCGCTCCCGCGGAATTGTTGCGGTGATCAACGCGCCATCCGATGTCCGCTCGACCTGTTTCACGGTGTCGACCGCCGGCACGCCAGCGATCGCGGCGCCGTATTTTTGCGCAGCCCGGATCACATCGTGAATGATCTCCTCGGTTACAAACGGACGCACCGCGTCATGAACCAGCACCACATCGTCGTCGCTGGCGGAGACGGACCTTATGGCATTAGCCACTGAATGCTGCCGGTGCTCTCCGCCTTCGACCAGATGAATTTTCTTCTGCAGAATGTCTTTGGCGTCTTTTTCCAGGCGGGCGCGGAACCCTTCGATCTCATTCGCTCGCAACGCAATATAAATCTCGGACACCTCTGGACTAGCCACAAACTTCCGCAGCGTATGGATAAGAATCGGCACACCCCCAAGCTCGGTGAACTGCTTGGTCGACGCAGGCTTCTTGCCCTCGGTGCGCGGCGCCGAAGCCATGCGCGTGCCCAAGCCTGCGGCCGGAACAATCACAATTACCTTCATAGCGGGCTGCAAGTATACGAGGGTGAGGGCCGCAGTTCAAATCCGCTCACGGCGTCTCGGTCCGTTTTCCCATACAGGATTTACCCTACCCACATTTTGCTCTGATCTGGGAAATCTCGTTCCTGCGGGCACAGCGTCTCGTGGATCGTGCCGCCTGAAGTTAAATCGCTTGAATGGCTTACATATAACAAAGCCCGTGTAAACCGTGGCAATCCAGTTGCACTACGGAGCGGTGGCACGGGACAAAAAGCTGCCAGCTTAAGGAGCAAGATTTGAATAAGAGGCCTTCCTGGTTCGCGCTCATAACGCTCTGTACAAACCCGGCGCTGGTTGTTGCTCTGAGTTTAGCTCTTCTTTTCACGAGCGCAGCCGTCGCCTTCGCAGCCGGCGATGGCGGAAAGCCGGCGGCAAATCAGGAATCAAGCAAACCAAAAGCAAGAGTTTTTGCCGGCTTGGTTACGGATGATCATTGCGGCGGACGGCACGACATGGATTCCGGTAAGAGCCCGATGGAATGTACGAAGATGTGTGTACGAAACGGCTCCAAGTACGTGCTCGTCGAGGGGGACAAGAAGTACGACTTGGCAGGAAACGAGAGTGAGCTTGAAGCGCAGGCAGGTCAACGAGTGAAAATCATAGGCAGCCTCGACGGAAACACCATCAAGGTGACTTCGATAAATTCGGGACAATAACCCCTGTACCCGGCGACTGCGGGGCGGTCAGGTCCTTCGACACGAAACCTGAATCTTCCTGTACCGGTTACTCTGCTGGCCGTTCCACAACAAGAGGTGCGGTCTTCTTGGGCTCCCCATTCGGAATCACTGTTGCTGCCCCGGTTGTAACCACGACCGCCGGGCGTGGCTCTGTGCGGGCCATGGCGCGCTCATCCCATTTGCCGAAGATCATTTTTCCCGCTGTGGTTTGCAATACCGACGTCACTGAGATGTCAATCGTCTTGCCAATCATTTTTCGCGCATTGTCGACGACCACCATGGTGCCATCGTCGAGGTAGGCGACGCCCTGATTGTATTCTTTGCCCTCTTTGAGGATGAACACCTTCATGGTTTCGCCGGGCAGCACAATCGGCTTCAGCGAGTTTGCCAGCTCATTGATATTCAGCACTGCGACGCCTTGCAGTTGCGCCACTTTATTAAGATTGAAATCGTTGGTGATAATTTTGCCCTCGTAGAGCTTGGCAAGTTCAATCAGTTTCAGGTCCACTTCGCGGACTGCAGGAAAATCGTCTTCCACAATCTGGATTTGCACCGAAGCCATCTTCTGCAGACGTTGCAGGATGTCGAGGCCGCGCCGTCCGCGATTGCGTTTGAGTGAATCGGCGGAGTCAGCGACCAACTGCAACTCGCGCAGCACAAATTGTGGAGTCACGATCACACCATCGAGGAAGCCGGTTTCGGCGATGTCGGCGATGCGTCCGTCGATGATGACGCTGGTATCCAAAATCTTGTAGCTTTTCCTGGATTGCTTCTCGCCCCCGAAAATGCCACCCAGCGCAGCCAGATTCAGCAGATCGCCTTTGTTGGCACCGACTATCAAGCCGACGTACGCCATCAAAAACATCACCATAATCTGCAGGAAACTTTGCGTGTGTCCGACCGGAATGCTATTACGGATCACCAGGGCGAAGAGGTAAGCGCCGAAAAT
>Ga0070733_10003814_pt1 | contig 10216 bp, 6 predicted proteins | sample Coa_R1_9_FD_66450 | JGI IMG/M metagenome (GOLD analysis project Ga0070733, IMG submission 66450) | Surface soil microbial communities from Centralia Pennsylvania, which are recovering from an underground coalmine fire - Coalmine... | ecosystem: Environmental > Terrestrial > Soil > Unclassified ... | reverse complement strand
GGCGCTGCTTTGCAGCTGATCCGCTATCGCTGGGCGCGCTGGGAAATCGGTCCCTGGATGCTGAGCCTCAGCTTGCTGGCGGTGCATCTTGATTGGGCTCCATTAAACATTCATTTGCCACCCGGATTCAGCCTGGCGGTCGACCTGCTCCTCGGCTTGAGCATGCTTCTGATGGTCTTCGACGATTCCAGAATGCGTACCCGGCGTCTGGGCGTGCTGAATGCCTTGACTACGACCATCACGCGTTCCCAGCAGCACGGGCCCATGACCGAGACCGCCTTGGGAGAGTTGAAGACCCTGATGGGAGCGCAAGCCGCCTGGTTCCGATTGCTGGAAAATGAGAAGTTGGTGCTCACCACTCAGATCGGGCTTTCCGCGGACTATGTGCGTGATCGCTTTTCCGTGCCCTTGGACGAATCGACCAAGGCCATGCTCGCTGAAACCGTCCCCATGGTGATTGAAACCTCCAGTGCGGACGACAGTGCGCGACCTCATCTGAAACGCGAACGCTTTCACCATGTCGTGACCCTGCCGGTGTCAGGCAAGAAGTCGGTGATCGGAACTTTGTCGCTGGGCAGCCGTCATCGGCTCTCTTACACTCCCGACGACATGGAATTTCTGGTGACCAGCGCGCATCAGCTTGGCCTTGCCGTCGAAAACCTGCGATTGGTCGAACAGATTCTGCGCTCCCATCGGCAATGGGCAAACACATTTGATTCCATCCAGGATCTGGTTCTGGTGCACGACGCCGAGTTCGTGGTCATGAAGGCGAACATGGCGTTGCTGCAACGCCTCGGGCAAGCCCCCGCCGACGTCATCGGACAGCCTTGCGAATTCGTGCTTCCGCGCAAAGGCGAGTGGAGCGGATGCCCCTACTGCGTCGCCGCTGAGGAAGGTATTCAGGAGGCGCAGGACCCGTGCTTCGGCGGCAATTGCATGATTTCCACCTCGTCCTACAGCGAGCACGGAAGCCAGCAAAAAGGCACCATCCACGTGGTGCACGACACCACCGACCGTCACGATGCGGAAGAAAAGTACCGGTTGATTTTCGAGCAGGCTCAGGAAGGCGTCTTCGTGGCAACTCCCGGCGGCAAATTGCTCGATTGCAACGATGCCTTCGTCGCCATGCTCGGCTACGGCAGCCGCGCCGAGCTGATGGCCATGGATCTCGACACAGAACTCTCCGCCTCGGTCGAGCAAACCGACGCCTTTCACCGCGAGATCGAATCTCACAACTATGTGCGCAACTTTGAAATGACGTTGCGTCGAAAAGACGGGACCGCGATCACCGTACTCGAGAGTTGCTTCGCGACCCGCAACGCTCTCGGCAAAATCGAGCGCTATCAGGGATTCCTGCTCGACATCACCGAAAAGAAACGCGCAGAAGACGAAATCCGCAAGCGCAACCGCGAACTGAACGCGCTGAACGCAATGGCCGTGATCGCAACCCAGTCCTTCGACCTGGACGAGATCCTCAATCTGACCTTGCGCCAGGTAATTTCGCTGCTGGGCGCACAGACTGGATCAATCTATTTAGGCGACGCCGACCAAACCACATTCCGCCGCCGCGCCGGTTGGGGACAGCGCAGCGCCGACCGCGCCCGCTTGTCTGAGGTCCAATTTCACGGCGGCTTCGGCGATCTGGTCACCCGTTCCCGCACCGAAGTGATCACGCCCGAATACCTGCCGCATCTTCCTGAGCCGGTCTCTGACTTCATCCGCGCCGACGGTTCGAGTTCCTGGATCTGGGTGCTGCTGTGGAGCAAAGACGCGCCCATTGGCATGATGGGAATCAGCAGCCGCGAGAATCGTGTTTACACCAGCAATGACGAAAATCTATTGGTCGCGATCGGCCGCCAGTTGGCCACGACAATCGAAAAAGTCCGTCTCTACGAAGAGACCTGCCGCGCCTACGAAGACCTGCGCAAAACGCAAGAACAGTTGCTGCAGAGCGAGAAGATGTCTGCCGTCGGACAGTTAATTGCTGGCGTCGCACACGAACTCAACAATCCCTTGACCGCGATTCTGGGCTATGCCCAGCTGCTCGAAAGCGAAGGGCTGAACGATCGCGCCTCCGATTTCGTGAGCAAACTTTTCAAGCAGGCGCAGCGCACGCATCGCGTCGTGCAAAGCCTCTTGTCATTCGCGCGTCAGCGCAAACCGCAAAAAGAGCACGTCGATATTTGCAAAGTGTTGGACGAAACTCTCGCGCTCCGCGACTATGACTTGAAAGTGAACGACATTCGCCTGCAGCGCGAATTCGAACTTCCCGCTCCGGCGGTCACGGCCGATCCTCACCAACTCGAGCAGGTGTTTCTCAACATCATCAACAACGCCGTGGACGCCATGCTCGAAGCCGGCCAGGGCGGCTCGTTGAAAGTTCGTGTCTACATCAAAGACGGAAATGTCCACACCGAATTTCACGACTCCGGTCCCGGCATCAAGGAACCGCATCGCATCTTCGAACCCTTCTACACCACTAAGGGCGTTGGCAAAGGCACTGGCCTCGGCCTAAGCATTTGCTACGGAATTATTCAGGAGCATGGCGGACAAATCCGCGCCGACAACGGAACCAGCGGCGGCGGTGTCATCGAAGTCGTGCTTCCATCTGCGGGACAAAGCGCAACTGAAGAGAAAGCCGCGCCGGCAGCCCGTCGCGAAGCAGCGCTTGCCGGACGCGTCCTGCTCATCGAGAACGAAGAAGCGGTGCTCGAATTCGAGCGCGACGTCCTCACCGGCGCCGGAGCCGAAGTCGTGACCTCGATGAATGTCGAAGAAATGAAATCCCTGTTGCCCAAGCAGTCGTTCGACGCCATCATCATCGACGGCAAAGCCCAAGGCAGCGGCAGCGCCCGAGAGATCTACGCATGGCTCGTGGACAACTGTCCCGGCATGGAGAAGCATTTACTGTTCACTTTCTCCAGCGTGGCCGAGCCCGACGTGCGCAACTTCCTCCAAGACAAAAGCGTGCCCTGCCTGGTAAAACCCTTCGAAGTAGCCGACCTCATCACCCACGCCCGCCGTCTGATGCAAAAAGCCCAAGCCGCCAGCGCCAGCTAACATCCTTGAAGAATCGAATAGCCAAGATTGAATAACGAAGACGAAGGGTGGCCCATCCTTGTCCGCGTTTGTTGCGGAAAGGGTGGGACGCGAGACTCTAAAGTGGAAACGCCAGTGCCAATGCACCCGGAGCGAGGAAAGACCGTGACACCGAGCATGAGTGCGCCGAACGTTTGAATTGTGACAATCGGTTTTTCGAATTGGACGCGCAGCCGGCCGTTGTGGCATCCTTACACCCAGGTGCACTGACCCTTATAAGAACGTCGAACCTCGCCGTTCAAACGCAGCCTAACCTTGGCTAGATTTTAGTCAACCCACCGTCATCAACTATCAGGAGGATAATTTTGAAGTCGCGAAACTGCTTTGGAAGAATTGTGTGCATGCTGCTTCTGTGGACCGCAGGACAAGCGTCCGCCCAAACTCTTACCGTATTGACGAGCTTGAGCTCAGTCGCGCCGCCGGGCGGCGGTGGCAACCTGGTTTGGACCCTCGTTCAAGGCCTCGACGGCAACTTCTACGGAACTACCCAGGGCGGCGGCGAGACATGCGCGAACAATCCTTTCGCCACCTGCGGGGTGGTTTTCAAAGTCACTCCCGCCGGCAAACTGACTGTGCCTTATGACTTTTGCCAGAATGATTGCACCGATGGCGGCGCGCCTTTCTCGGGTCTGTTCCTGAGCCCCAGCGGAAAATTCTATGGAACCACTACCAGCGGCGGAGTCAACCACAATGGCGCGCTTTACGAGATCACTCCGTCGGGCGTGTTGACAACCCTTCACAGCTTCACCGGGACGAACTCGGAAGGCATTCCTTACGGACCAGTGGTTGAGGCGGATGGCGCCTTCTATGGAATCACCGGGCTTGGCGGCGCCTCTGCTTACGGCACGATCTATAAAGTCACACCTAATGGCACCCTCACCACGCTGCATACATTTAGCGGCACTGACGGTGATGAGGTCGGGCTTGAGGCAGAAGGGCTACTCGAAGCTCCAAGCGGCGATTTCTACGGAGCCACAGCCTACGGCACTCTGAATTCCAACGGCTGCGGCACCATCTTCAAGATGACTTCCAAAGGGACGTTTAAAACACTCTATGGCTTTCCTTCGAGCAGCACCCAAGGCTGCGGGCCCTTCGATGGCTTGGTTCAAGCTCCTGATGGAGACGTTTACGGAACCACGGTCGGTGGCGGACCGGCCAATGACGGCACCATCTTCAAAATGACGCCGAACGGCACGCTGACCTCGCTGTACAGCTTTTGCAGCCAGTCCAATTGTGCCGACGGTAGCATGCCAAATGCCGGCATGATTCTCGGCACGGACGGGAATTTCTACGGAACCACCATCTACGGCGGAGCGACCAACCAAGGTACGATTTTTCAAATCACCCCCGCCGGCGCTTACAAAGTGCTTTACAGTTTCTGTAGTCAGTCGGGATGCACCGACGGTGCCTCTTCGTATAGCAGGCTGATTCAGGCGACGGATGGCAAGTTTTACGGAACTACTTCGGTTGGAGGCGGCGGAAACAATGGTGGTACCGTCTTCGCGCTATCCATGGGTCTTGCTCCATTCGTCCAAACTCTGCCGACTTCGGGCAAGGTGGGCGCGCAAATCAAAATCCTCGGCACCGATCTGACCGGAGCTACCAGCGTAACCTTTCATGGCACCGCCGCGACCTTCAAGGTCAATGGGCCCAGGCTCATCGTCGCTACCGTACCGGCTGGCGCTACTACAGGCAAAGTTCGAGTGAAGACTCCGAAAGGAACGTTCGTCAGCAACGGAGCTTTCACCGTTCTCCCATAATCCATCGGCGCAATCAAGGCGGGTGGCTCGACCGTCGCGTTCATTTCACCCTCCAGAGTGCCCCGTCCAAGCTTCGCTTGGGCGGGGATTTTCCTCGACCGACCCCACACACATCGTGACGAAAACATCGGTCCATGGCTTTCGCTTCCCGTTTCGGGACTGAACCCGCTTTTTCTTCTCAATTCGCTTGACTTCACTCCAGCTATACCAGATAACAGATATATAGCTCATCCACCGAAATGCCCTCCCCCAACCACAACTCGTTTGTTTCCAAGATTTTCCCTGTAACTCCTTTCAACTCAAAGATTTCAACCCTAGTCCCCTGCTATCCCTCTGATTGCAATAGATCAGAGGGGGAGGGGGTGGAGAATTCTCATGTCGCTTTATCCCGATAACATTCCCCGTTGCGAACACGTGAAAATCAACGGCACTCAGTGCGGATCGCCCGCGCTGAAGCGCAATCACTTTTGCTATTTTCATAAACGCTGGCAAGAAACCCGCATCGTCCTCAACGCCAACCGCGCCCGTCGCGGCCGCGCCGCCCTCGACCTTCCCGTGCTCGAAGACGCCAACTCCATCCAGGTCTCGCTCATGCAAATCATGCGCCTGATCCTGAGTGGACAAATGGACACGAAAACCGCCGGCCTCCTGCTCTACGCCTTGCAGACTGCGTCCTCGAATCTGAGCCGAATCAACTTCGAGCCAGCGGTAAAGACCCGCGTGGTAATCGATCCCCGCACCGTAGATCAAACCCCGCTCGGCGAGGATCCCTGGCGCAGAGAGGATTTTGAGGAAGACGAAGCAGAAGAAGCCGATGCGTGCGAGCCGGTCGCGGCCAAGGCCAAAGCCAACAATGAAGATGAAGACGAAGACGTCGGCCGTGACGAAGAATGGTTGGCCGAAGAAACCATCCCCGAAATCGAAGGCCGAGCCGAGTCCGAAGAGGAATCAGAACAAATCATTCCGCAGATTCAAGCCGTGGCTTGCGCCCCAAGTCATCGACAGCAACATCCTCCGGCGAAGTTGCACCCGCACATTGTCCGCGCCGCTAAAGGCTCTCGCGCAGTTGGCGGGCGAATTCGCGGAGGGCGGTCTCGTCGCGCCGGTACCACATCCACTGTCCCAGCTTCTTTGCCTCCACCAATCCGGCTTTTTTCAGAATCGACATATGATGGGAGATCGTAGGCTGCGACAGGTGAACCCGCGGCTCGATATCCGATGCACATAGACCGACGTCCTTGCCAATGGAACAGGCTCCGCGCTCTTTGAGAGCCTGCAGAATTCGACGGCGGGTTGGGTCGGCGACGGCATGCAGCATGCGATTCAGGGTTTGCTCGGGATCAGACATGGTGAGATAGCAATAAACCGGGGATCGATGGTTGTCAATATGTGCGGGAGAACGATCCTGGCGAGGCAATGATTACTTGTTGCTCCGGCTAGAAGCGAGATCCCTCGCTTTGCTCGGGGAGGACAATTTGCTGATAGGAAATGGGCGTGCTCGTTATCTTTTCAGGATTGGATTGTAGCCGTCGCTGACCAGCTTGCCGCGCATCAGTTCAGCATCCTTGATGTCGGCGTAAGGCCCGACCTGCACGTGAATAAGCTTGTCGGTCGGCGTATTGGTCGAGAATGCGGGATATTGCTTTTTCTTGAGTGCATCGACCAAAGCCGCCGCATCTTCTGCTTTGCTGACCGCGGCGACTTGCACAAAGTAACTGTTTGATGAGGCTGGCGCGGCGGGATCAGCACCAGCAGTTGTTGCGGGCGTTGTAGTTTCCGGAACTGCGGCTGCGGCTTCTTTCACGACGGGCTGACTATCTCCGCCCTTGCTCTCGACGGTTTTGTAAAAAGTCATATCGGCGGGAGCTGCGGCGCTGGTGGTTTTGACCGCGGAAGGCCGCTGGCCGCCGGTACTGACATTAGTGGACGCGGGGAGATCAGGAGACGCAATCCTCACGGAACTTCGGCCTAGCGAGAATCCCATGCCGAAAAAAACCGCGCAAACTGCTACCAGTCCGAAAAACAGGGCAAGCATTTTGCCCGTGCCTAGAGTGATTTCCGTGTCTTGCGAAGTGGCTGTTGGCATTTCAACCTCGTCATTGTTGTCGATGCCGGCCTTAGCTCTTGGCCGGAGAAGCGTCTCCATCGGGTTTCGCAAATAGCTTTTGTATTCCGGAGAAAAAGTCCACGGGAACAGGGAAGACGACCGTGGTATTTTTCTCCACGCCGATTTCAGTCAAGGTTTGCAGATAACGCAATTGCACGCTCACCGGTTCGGTGGCCAGCAGATGAGCCGCATCCACCAACCGCTGAGCGGCGGAAAACTCACCTTCCGCGTGAATGATCTTGGAACGCTTTTCGCGTTCAGCCTCGGCCTGCTTGGCCATGGCGCGCAGCATGGACTCGGGCATGTCCACCTGCTTGACTTCGACGTTCGCCACTTTCACTCCCCAAGGCGCGGTATGAGTGTCGAGAATGCTTTGCAGCCGCAAGTTGATCTTGTCGCGATGGGCGAGGAGTTCATCGAGTTCCTGTTCGCCGAGGACGGAACGCAAAGTTGTTTGAGCGAACTGCGAAGTTTGATACACGTAATTGGAAACTTCGACCACAGCTTTTCTCGGCTCGATCACCCGCAAAAAGATCACGGCGTTGACCTTCAAGGTGACGTTGTCACGCGTGATGATGTCTTGCGGTGGCACTTCGAGAGCCTCCTGACGCAACGAGATGCGCACCATGCGATCGAGCGGAGCGAACACGAAGATGAGGCCTGGGCCTTTAGCTTCCGGAAGCAGACGTCCCAGGCGAAAGATTACCCCGCGCTCGTACTCCGCCAGAATCTTGATCGAACTTAGCAGGTATAAACCGAAGATGATAATTACGATAGTCGTGAAACCAAAGCCAAGCTCCATCTGGAATGCCTCTGAAGCGGATTGTATCGCAATTAAGTTGGCCGGTATGTGATTTCAAAAGCTTGCGGGGTTGCCTGCTGAGGTGCGGGACTTTGGGTCGCGTCTCTCCAACGCTTGGTTACGCTTGCGTGGTTTGCTGGGCGGACGGAGCTGGGTCGACTGACAATTGCAGTCCCTCTACCTGGCGCACAACGACTGGCTGGCCTGCGGGGAGATTGGCTGAGGAAATGGCGTCCCAGAGTTCGCCGTGGACGAAAACTTTTCCTTGTGGCGACAGGGCGCTCTGAGTGAGGCCGATTTCTCCGATCAAGCCTTGCACTCCGGTTACAACTTTATTGGCTCGCGCTTTCAAGGCAATGCTCATTAAAAAGACGGTGATGATTCCCAGCGGAATGCTGACAGCAAGCGCGGTCAGCAAGTGAACGCGCATCTCGGGGATGGGAGCGTCTACCAGCAAAAGTCCGCCTAAGGTGAGCGTGACGATGCCGCCGATGGCAAGTACGCCGTGAGCAGCAAATTTGGCTTCGAGCGCAAACAGGATGAAGGACGCGAAAATCAGAACGACCGCTGCGAAGCGAGTGGGCAGCAAGTTCAGTGCGAAAATCGCGAGAAGAATAAAGACCACTCCCACGGTTCCGGGCACGACCGCGCCAGGATGGTTGAACTCGGCGTAAAGGGCAAGCGCACCCACTGCGAGCAGGATGAAGGCTACGTTTGGATCGAGCAGATAGGCCAGAATGCGCTGTTTCAAAGTCATGTCAAAAGGACGAATAGGCTGTCCAACCAGATTGAGGGTGACAGTCTCGCCGCTGAAACGCTTAATGGGCTTGCCTTGCAGTTGTTTGAAAAGATCTTCTTCGCTGGACGCATCGTAGTCAATTAGTTTTTGCGAAAGAGCTTCCTGATCGGTGAAAGATTTGGATTGGCGCACGGCGGTTTCGGCGGTTTCAACGTTGCGTCCGCGCTTCGAAACGACGGATCGCAATAGCGCAGCCGTATCGTTCTCGATTTTTTCTTTCATCGTGTCATCCATCTTGCCGCCGCCGAGGGTGACAGGATGAGCGGCGCCGGTATTGGTTCCGGGTGCCATAGCCGACACATCGGCGCTTTCGAGAATGAAGAATCCAGCAGAAGCGGCACGGCTGCCGCTGGGAGTGACGTAGATAATTACAGGCACGGGCGAGGCCAGGATTTTTTCGATGATGTCGCGGGTGGAATCGAGCAGGCCACCGGGGGTGTTGATCTCGATCAATAGAGCCTGATCCTTATTGCGCGCAGCTTCGGCGATGGCGCGGCCGATGTATTCATCGGTGATGGGATGAATGGCGTCGTTCACCACGATCTTCAACACTTCTGCAGAGGACGCAGCGGAGAGGACGAATAGGCTCAGCAGACAGAACAAAATGCGCGAAACGGAAAACAGTTTCATCGATTGGGCAGTGGCTGCGCTTCCTGCGCGAGCTTGGCTGCGACGGCACGCTTGAGCGCCAATGCGGATGCGTTGGAGGGTTCCAGACGCAAGGCCCGATCGATGTTCTCGGCGGCCGCTTCAGCTCTATTGTCTCGCAAATCAAGCTTGGCCAACACTAAAAGAGGTTCCGGAAATTCCCGCAGGCGCAAGGCGTCGTTGGCTTCGGCTCGCGCTGCCGTGGGATTATTTTCGGCCTCTAGCACGCTGGCCAATCCGGCATGGGCTTCGGGGTTTGACGGGTTCAGGGTGATGGCCTCGCGGAATTCATTTTCTGCTTCGGAGAGGAATCCCTGAGCCAGCAGTTGATGTCCGCGATCGGTGTGGAATTGGGCATGAGTTTTAGGATCGGTCTTGCTCAGACGTTGCTCGGCAGCAGCTTCGATTTTCAAAGCAAGCTGGCGGAAGGAACTTTCATCGTAGTTGGCGCGGATGCGTTCGACCGGGGTTTTCTGGGTCGCTGGCACGATTGATCCTTGAGCGGTGGCGCCGACGTCAGGCGTGATTGTTTCAAGCAGAGACTTCGCAGCGCCGTCGCTGGGCCGTAGCGATAGCGTATCGCGCAGTTGACAAGACGCGCCTGCCGCGTCGCCGGTGCGGTAGAGTTCGATTGCCAGATTGAAGTGATAGTCGGGATCGTTCGGATCGGCGTCGATCGCCTTCTGGAAATATTCGGCGGCGCTTTTTCTGTCTCCGCGAGAGCTGACCACTCCGAGATTGTTGTAAACCTCAGCCAGGGGCAAGCGCGTGGCGACGAAGTGAAATGCCGACTCGGCTCGCGGAAAATCTCCCTGGTAGTAAGCCGCAAGTCCCAAATAGAAGTTCGCCTCACGTGCCAGCGGATTATCTTCGGGCACGCGCGCGAGCGTGGAGACAGCTTGCTCATACTGTCGTCCGCGATAGTAGGCTTTGCCCAATTGCAGGAGTGCTTCGGGGTAGACGGGACTGAGGCGAACGGCTTCACGAAAGTGCTGAATCTG
>Ga0070733_10003813_pt1 | contig 10219 bp, 8 predicted proteins | sample Coa_R1_9_FD_66450 | JGI IMG/M metagenome (GOLD analysis project Ga0070733, IMG submission 66450) | Surface soil microbial communities from Centralia Pennsylvania, which are recovering from an underground coalmine fire - Coalmine... | ecosystem: Environmental > Terrestrial > Soil > Unclassified ... | reverse complement strand
CAGGCGTTTATCAGCGCGCAAGCCTGTCATCGTGAAATTTGCGAGCTTCTCGAGTTACTTACGCCGGACGCGGGCGGTAATGAGTGTGATACCGGCTATATGCGCGGGCTTTGCTGGTGTCCATTTTCCAGTCGTTGAGGATCGTTCCCAGAACCGGGATCTGATCCTGCATGAACTTCACGTACGCCTCTCTAAGTTCTTCCGGACTCTTGGTGTCGGCGCGCACCACCATGACGACGCCATCCGACACGCGCCCCAGTTCCCGCACGTCTGCATACAGCATCATGGGCGGGGTGTCGATCAATACCAGATCGAACTCTTTCCGGAAGCGATCGAGCAACACATTCAGATCCGATGAGTACAGAAGGCTGGCGGTGGCCCCGTCGACTGGGCCGCTGGGCAGCATCCACAGACCAGGGATACGGGTCGGCCGCACCAGTGCCTCGAGCGGTGAGTTGTCGGCGACCTCGGCCAGGTCGTGGCTCTGCAGCAGATCGGTGAACCCCCACGCATTGGAAAGATCGATGACCTCGTGCAGCCTCGGCCGCCGAAGGTCGGCGTCGATCAGCAGGACGCGCTGCTTCCTTTCAGCCGCTGCAATTCCCAGGTTAGTGACGATGGTGGTCTTTCCCTCCATCACATCGATACTCGTAACCGCCAGCACCCGGCCGTCCGACGGTCTCAACCGGGGACCGCGGTGGAGGCCGGCGCCGAACATGACCGAAGTGAGAGTCGCTCGGAAGGACTCGGCCATTACCGAGTGATTCTGATCGCTGGTTACCAGTCCGAGTTCGCGAACTCGCCCCTTGAATCCGCCCAAGCCGCGTCCGGCACGATCCAGCACATAGGCGTCTTTAGCCGACGGAATAACCCCCAGTTCGGGGATATCCATCAGGGTCGATTCGCCGGGCTGTCTGACCTTGCGGGATCCCGCCCGCATCAGGACCAATCCGATTCCTCCCAGGGATCCGACCGCGAATCCGATGGCCATATTGAGCGGAAAATTCGGGCTGTAGGGGAGGGAGGGAACGCTGGCCGCGTCGATCATTCTGACATTGGTGGTCCGCAGGGCGGAAGCAGCGCCCGCCTCTTTCACCTTCTGCAGCATGGATTCATATAGGCGCTGGGTCGCATCGATCTCGCTCTTCTCGACCTCATAGCGCCTCTCCTTGTCCATCTGCTGCTCCACCGTCTTCAACTGATTGCCCTGAGATGTGGAAAGAAGACGCTCCAAACCGGCGGCGGCAAGATACTCGGTACGCAACCGGTCGACAGTTTGGTTGCGCTCCTTCTCGATCACCTGTTCCGCTTCGGCGATTTGGGCCTGCACACGTTCCACCTTGTTGTTGGTTGGCGTGTACATCGTTTTCAATTGAGCTAGCTCCTCGCGCAGCTTCTGGAGGTTTTCCTGATATTGCCGCAGCGGGCCGGATTCAATCGTATCCGACATAATAGCCCCCGGATTGGCCACCGCAGCCTCGTAGCGGGCCTGCCGGTTGGCACGGTCCGTTTCGGCCTTGGCTAGTGAATCCTGAGTCTGCCTCATCTGATCCTCCGCCAGGGTGCTCTGCTTGCCGGCGAACACCAATCCGGAGGAGCGCGCGAAGGCCTCCAGGTGCCGGTTGGAGGCGTCCAGTGTCGCCCGCAGATCCGCCGCTTGTTTGTTCAGCCAGTCGGTGGTGTCCTGCGCCAGTTGATACCGGGCTTCCCGATTGAGGTTTACGAACTCGGAGGCGGCCACGTTGGCGCCTCGTGCCGCCAGGTTCGGATCCGGCGCCTCGTAATACAGCTCGAGTACTTGCGATTGCAATGAGGTCCGCACGGAAAGAGCTTTTTGGACAGCCTTGATGCGCCGTTCCTGTTCGGTCGTGGCTGCGGGATGCAGGAAGCCGAACTGACTCCCGAGTTGCTTTACCACCGTGCTTACTGGTCCCGTGGTGTCTTGGCCCGAGATCCCCATCTTATCCGCCACCCGTTTGGCCAGCGTGTCGCTTTCGATCAACTTCACCTCGTTCTGGATGTAGTTCTCGGGCGTTGAGTTGGGGAGCGAAGAAATCGGATTGACCTCGCGCGAGAATTGATCGTTGTTGAAGCCCTCGATCTGCATCGATGTCCGCGCCCGATAAGTGGGGGGTATCAGAAAACTGATGGCCAGTCCTGCCAAAAGGCCTGCCATCGCCACGCCGATGATGGTCATCTTTCCGCGCCATAACGGGGTCGTGATTTCATTCAGCCCGACGGAATCCCCGGCCGGCTGCACCACCTGTGGAATCGAGTAGTTATTTATCAACGCCGGGACATACGAATTTTGTCCGGTGCGCTCCATTTCCAAACGATTCCCAACGCGGTCACGTGACATGTGTTTTTCCCTTTCCTAATTCACACCGGTCGGCCGGCGGTATCAAGCGATGCTTACACCAATTTTTCCGAGTTCGGTTCGATCATCAATCTGCGCCAACATCAGGCCTGTGCGACCGAGGGCTACGGCATATGCCAGATCATGACACCTGTGGCCGTCTGAATGGCAGCTTCAATGGCCCTGTATGCCACCTTCTTGGGGCCGCTGGGCGGAACCACCAGGATGTCGTTCGGCCGCATGGAGACGTCCTCGGCCGTACCTGCTATCACCTTTTTCAAATCCACGGGAATTTCTTTTCGCTCGTTAGTGCCGGGGACGATACGAACGATCTTGGCGTTTTGCGGAGCCGGGGTCGGCCCTAATCCCTCGGCGCTCGCCAGTGCCTGAAGCACCGACATGCCCGCGTTACTCTTGAGGGGGACTTCACCGGGTTTTTTTACCTCGCCCATGACAAAAACCGCCTCCGCTACGGGCACCGTGATCACGTCGTGCGGGAGCATCAGAATGTTTTCGCTCGGATTTTCTCCGGCCAGCAACTCCTTCACTCCTACTTCCGCTACGCTGTACTTGCCGGTTGGATCGGGTTTCGCGCCGGGCAGCGGGAGTGGCCCGTACTGGATTTCCCGGCTAATGTTGACGCGCGGGCCGGCGTCCGGCCTCAACCCATCGGCCGTCGACACCACCTCCATCAGCGTCTTGCGGCCGCGCAATTGAAATACGCCGGGGTGGTTCACCGCGCCCATCACCGACACCGGCTGGCTGCCGAAATCAACGAGCTCAACGGAAACCTGAGGCTTGAGAACCTCCTTGGCAAGCCGCTGCAGCAGTTCCCCTTTGAGTTGCTCCAGTGTCAACCCACGGGCATGGACCTTGCCGATCACGGGAAGGTCGATATCTCCGTTCGGATCGACCCTGACGGGCTTGTCTGTGATCTCCTCGATCCCGAGCGCCCAAATCTTGAGCTGATCGTCCGGCCCAAGCAGGTAGTGCGAGATATCCTCATCCTGTACCGGCTGTGGCGGCTTTTCGGGAGTCATCTGTGTTCGAGGCGTTTGCGCTTGCGCCGGTTGCGCTTGCGCCGGTCGCGCTCCAGCCGGATGTTCTTGGTTTTGCGGGGCAGGGGCCTGTGGACTCGCCACCAACAGAGAGGTGGTTAGCAGCCCGATCGCGTAATGTTTAGTGGTTTTCATACCGCTTTCTTTCAATTCCTTTTGGGAGATTGGATAGAGCTACCGCATGCTCAAGTGCCGTGGGCCTGATGCCCAGTCCTTTGCCCCTGAGTCCCGCGAGAATTCATTGCAAGGCAGGTGCCAGCGAGAGCGTGACGCTTGGCTTCGCCCCGAACTTCCACGATCCAAATAAGTTGCGCTGGTTATCCGGCATCGGTCTCAGCGGCTTTCCGTCCTCTCACCATTGCGGCTGGCCGGTCAAAAGTGGAAGAACAATGCCTACCAGCACCACGAACGCTTCCGGCGATGTATGTTTCTGCACAACCCAAGCCGCCTAAGGTCTGAAACCAGACCGATACCTGTGGGAAGTTTATGGCGTGTGAAGCGTTCATGACTCGCGGCGCTCTGAAGGGCTAAGTTTGGACTACTGGCGGGCAACACAAGGATGGTTTTAGGGTGTCGGCGCGGAACAGCTCTGCCCAAGAGTGGAAGCTAGTTTCCGCTGCTGGCGCTAGAGGCCACCTGGGCATTTTGCCCCGAGCCGTTGCGACTCACAGATTCATCGCGATCCGTCAACTGCCACCGATGCAGCTTGTTCAGGAGAGACTTGTAGCAAATGTTGAGCCGCCGCGCGGCTTCTTTCCGATTCCAGTTCACTTCGTTCAGGGTATTGAACACCAGTTCTTTGGCAGCCTTATCCGCAGCGTCGCCGGCCAACTGTTTGAGGGAGGTGCTCGGGGGCGGATCGGGCTGCTGGGCTTGGAAAAGCGGCGCTTCGCCGTCTTCCAACTCCGCCAGTGCCTCCTGCAGATCCGGAAGGATGAGAAACCGCCGCACCACGTTTTCAAGTTGGCGAACGTTGCCTGGCCAGCTATGCCGCATGAACGCGCTGATCAACTCGCGGGGCAGCTTCTTTACCGAACTCTTATATTTTGCGCCGTACTTTTCCACAAATCGATCGCACAGAGGCACGATATCTTCGGGCCGCTCCCGCAGAGGTGGAACTTCGATCGTGATCACGTTGAGCCGGAAGTACAGATCTTCCCGAAAATTCCCCTTCGTGACCAGGTTGTGGAGGTGCTTGTTGGTCGCCGCGAGGACGCGGGCTTCGGAGGTTAGTGTGCGGGTACCACCCAATCGTGTGTACTCTCCGTCTTGTAGAACATGCAAGAGTTTCGCTTGCAGCAGCGGGCTCATCTCGGCGACTTCGTCGAGCATGATCGTTCCCTGCCCCGCCAACTCGAATTTTCCCGGTTTTTCGTGCTGAGCCCCCGTGAAGGCTCCTCGGTCATGGCCAAACAACTCGGACTCCAACAATTCCGCCGGCAACGCCGCGCAATTCACCTTCACAAAGGGGGCGCGGCGCCCGGATTGAACGTGTATGTACCGGGCCAGAACCTCTTTTCCTACTCCGGATTCGCCGAGAATCAACACCGGCACGTCGGTCTGGGCCACTTGCCGGGAGATAGCTCCGATCTGCAGCATTCGCTTGTTTGAGCTCGGATAGCCAACGTCAGGAGCCGATCCATTCACGTTCCGGGCCTGTCCATTTTCCTCCAGAACCCTGTCGATGGCTTCTTCCAAGTCCGTTATGTCGATGGGCTTGACGAGATAATCGGAAGCGCCCAGCCGCATCGCCTGTACCACCGTCGAGGTCTGGTCCACCCCTGAAAGAACGATCGAGGGAATCCGGCGCCCCAATTTGTCCAGTTGGGCCAGCACCTCCAGGCCCCCGACTTTTGGCATTCGAATGTCAAGTAGCAGCAGCGAAGGTGGTCCCACCGATGTGATTTGCCGCACAACTTGTTCCCCGGAGTCGAAACAAAGCACGCTATAGCTCCTGGATCTAAGAAAATCTGAGAGATAAGAGCGAATACTGGCGTCGTCGTCTACTACCCAAACGGTCGGGGGATCTTTTCTCGGCACAAAGTTTACCTAGCACTCAGATAGCCGAATCCCTTAGCTCTCTCTAAGCCGGATCACAGGCAATTCGCAGCTAATCAGATAGCCGTCACTAGGGGGTTCACCCCTCCTACTTATAAAGACGTTCCCCCCGTGTAACCGTAAGATTTTGCATGCCAAAGACAGATCAGCCAAGGGCGTGTCGGGGGGCATCCCCGGGGGCTGGGTGGCCGAGAATTGCACCGAAATCTGCTCGTTTTCCTCATGTGCACACACCCGTACGGCTCCCCCCGGGCCGGTAAATTCGAATGCAGCTGCCAAAAAAGCTTTCACTGCCAGGGCCAGCTTGGCAGGGTCGCCAACGGTGGGAAGCAGCCCGCTATCAACCTCTTCGATGACCTGAACGTTACTTGCGTGGGAGCTGGCGCGAACCTCGGCAATCGCCTGTCGCAGCAGGTCGTGGAACTCGATGGTATCAAACTCAAACCAGTCTTTGGCCGGAAAGTCGTTGAGTTCCTGAGTCAAGGTGACGAGTCGGCCAACGTTTTCGAGGCTCGATGTCAAATATCGCCGCTGAGGCTCGGGCAAAACTCCATTTGGCTCCTCCAGCACCATCCGGAGGTATCCGCGCGCTGCGAATAGCGCGCCCGAGAGATCGTGAACGACGTTGGCGAGCCAGTGTGACCGCATTCGGTCGAAGACTTCGGAACTGGCGATTCCGGCCTTCTGCGCCTCCCCTGGCCTCATAATTGTGCTTACGCTACACTACCTCAGTCCGCTGCAATGTGCAATCCTGAATTCGTAACGGCCCTGGACAGGAGCAACGGCCCATTATATGCTTGGTGAGCGTGTTCCTTAACCCCCGCTCGCCGATGAATCCGCCCGAAGCCGCGCGCTTATGAGAGTTCCCATCCTCAAACAGGGCGACTTCGTGATCGCCTCGATTCAGTCGGCGCTGACCGACGGCGATCTGGTTCAATTGCGGGACGATTTGGCCTCGCACGTGGGCAAGTACCGTTCAAAGGGCGTGATCGTGGATGTTACCGTGCTAGATGTGATGGATTCGTTCGCGACCCGGACGGTCCGCGATCTGGCACACATGGTTCGTCTACGGGGGGCGCGCACCGTCATTGTGGGCATCCAGCCGGAGGTCGCGTTCGCGATGGTTCAACTCGGTCTGGAGCTGGGCAACGTTGCAACGGCCCTGGACCTGGAGGAAGCCTTGGACTTGTTGCGAAATGAAACGGAATGAATTGAGTTCCGCGGAACGGGTAATCGCCATCGTGTCTGACGCTGACATTGTGGAGGCGCGGATGGCCGCGCGGGCCCTCGCCGCCTTTGTCGGATTTACGGAAGGCGACCTGGTCATGATCGCGACCGCGGTGTCCGAGGTGGCTCGCAACATCATCGAGTATGCCAAGCCGGGCGAAGTGGCCTTGTCGGTGGTCCAAAATGACTCTAAACGCGGGGTCGAAGTGGTGGCGCGGGATCAAGGCCCTGGAATTGCTGACATCTCGCAGGCCATGCAAGACGGTTTCTCGACTTCGAGGAGCTTGGGTCTGGGTCTGCCTGGCTCTCGACGGTTGATGGACGAATTCCGGGTGCACTCCAAGATCGGCCAAGGCACCACGGTGATTATGAGGAAATGGCTGCCATGAAACAGGTCGAAACATTGCTGCAACTGGAGTACGGCGTCTCGTCGATACCGGCCCCAGGAGAGGTAGAATCGGGCGATCTGCACTTGGTCAGCACTATCCCCGGAGGCACGCTGATCGCGGTCGTGGACGGTTCCGGGCATGGCCCGGAGGCAGCCTTGGCCGCGCGAATGGCGGTTGCCACCATCGAGGGCCATCGCCGTGAAGGGGTGATTCCCCTGGTTCGGCGCTGTCACGAGCGGCTCAAGGGCACCCGGGGCGCGGTCATGAGCCTGGCGTCCATTGACGGAATCGAGAACACCGTGACGTGGCTGGGCGTCGGCAACATCGAGGGAATTTTAGTTCGCACCAGTGCATCGGTAGACCCAAGTGTGGAAACGATTTTCCTGCGTCCCGGGGTGGTGGGGTATCGGCTTCCTCCCCTTCAGGCCGTAATTACCCCCATCGGCCCCGGAGACCTCTTGATTCTGACGACCGATGGCATCCGCAGTGATTTCACCCACCATTTCTCCTCGGAAGACTCGCCTGAAAAAATTGCCGATTATATTTCATCGAATTTCCGCAAAGGAAACGACGACGGCCTGGTTCTGGTGGCGCGTTATCTGGGGTCGAGTGAATGAACGACGTTGCGAGCCGGCTCGCCCACGAATACGCCGAGGCGATGCAAGATTACCTTGCCGGCCAGGGCGAGGCCGCGTTGCGGCGCGCCTATGAGGCTGGGCGCAGGGCGCTCTCAGAAGGCCTGGGGGTGCTCGAAATGGTGGCGGTTCACCAGGAATCGGTGATCGGCGCCTTACGATCGCAGTCCCACGACGGCGACCAGGAACAAATCCTCAGAAACGCCATCAGTTGTTTCGCCGAGAGTCTGTCTCCTTTTGAAATGGTGTTGCGCGGGGCGCAGGAGGCTAATGCCCGCTTGCATCACAGCCTCGGTAACCTGCAAAGCGTGGAGGAGCAGCTCCGCCGCCAGAATGAGGAGCTCACCGCCGCGCATCGGGCCCTTGAAAAGGAGAGGAGCAGCTACCAGGCCTTGTTCGACTTCGCTCCCGACGGTTATCTGGTAACCGGCTTTGAAGGAGCCATCCGGGAGGCCAACACCGCTGCGGCGGCGCTTCTAAATACACCCAAGGAGCTCCTGCCGGGTCAGTCGCTGAGCGAGTTTGTGGTCCCCGCCGACCGCGATGAGTTTCGAGAGCGGCTGCACGCGCTGCACGCGGGGTCAATCGAGAGGGTGGAGGACTGGCAGGCGTCTCTCCGGCCCAGGAACATGACGCCAATTCCGGCCGCGCTGACAGTTGTGGCCGAGCGGTCCGTTCCCGCCGTCGCCGCTTTGCGCTGGCTCATCCGCGACGTGACCGAACGCAAGCGCCTGGAAAAGGAGCGCGAGCGTTGGCTGGTGGGCCAAGCCAAGGCTCGGGCGGCCAGGCGTTTCGAGTTTCTGGCCGAGGCGAGTTCCTTGCTGGTGGGATCGCTCGACGTCGAAACCAGCCTGAGCAGTGTGGCCAATCTCGCCGCTTCCTTCGTCGCGGGCTGGTGTTTTATCAGCGTGGTCGAGCCGGACGGGTCGCTCCGTCAATTGGAAGCAGCCCATGCCGACCCCTCCGCTGCGGATATCGCGATGAAGCTCAGGCGGCATTGCCTGTTCGGTGGGCCCGCCTCCACCTACCTCCGTTCGCAACTGGATCAGTCCCAGGTCATCCAGCCGTTGACGGAAGAATGGTGCAGCCGGGCTGCCGATGGCCCCGGGCATGCTGAATTACTGCGCCAGTTGAGCGGCGGCGGCGCTATGATCCTTCCGCTGCGGTTCCACAACCGCCTGACCGGCGTATTGACGTTGATCTCGCCTTTCGGCCACCACCGTTACCGCCCCTCGGACCGAATCGTGATGGAAGACCTCGCGCGGCGTTGCGCTCTCGCGCTCGAAAACGCGCGGCTCTATCGGGAAATGGTTGCCGAGCGCGACAAGGCGGAGCGAGCCAGCCGCGCCAAGGACGAGTTTGTCGCCATCCTCGGTCATGAGCTCAGAAACCCGCTCACCCCCGTGATCGGCTGGACGCGAATCTTGAAGAACCATACTCTGATCTCCAGGGACCCTGTGCTGGCGGAAGGTGTGCGGGCTATGGAGAAGAACGCCATGACGCTCGCCCGATTGGTGGGCGACTGCACCGACATGGCCAAGATCTCCGAGGGAAAGATTCAAATCGAGAAGGCCTGCGTAAACTTGAACCAGATCGTGATAGCGTCGGTCGATGCCATCGGGGAAATGGCCGCCGAGCGGGGGATCAGCCTGGCGACGGAGCTGTCGCCGATGGGGGTGACGGTGTTGGGCGATGCCATGCGCCTGGAGCAGGTGATCATGAACTTGCTCATTAACGCGGTTAAGTACACCAACGGCGGCGGCCTCGTTTCGATCCGCACGGAATTAGTGAATAAAGAGATCCGAGCGGAAATCAAGGACACCGGAATCGGGATTGACCGGGCGTTTCTCGAGCAGATTTTCGAGCCTTTCCGGCAGGGGACCACCTCCTGGCTCACTTCCCGGTCGGGCCTGGGACTGGGCTTGGCGATCGCTCGAAGGATCGTCGAGCTGCACGGCGGCCGGGTGTGGGCCGAAAGCCAGGGGCTCGGTTATGGCAGCACGTTTTGTATCCGGTTGCCTCTAGCCGTAAAGGCCCAGGAAGAACGTCACACCGATGCGCCTGCCGTTCGGTCCGGCGGTAAACAGAACGGGGTTCGCATTCTTCTCATCGAAGATTCCGAAGACATCCTGTTTTTGATGAAGTCGGAGCTGGCGATGATGGGGCACACGGTGATCACCGCGGCCAACGGCCAGTTGGGAATGGAAGCGGCTCAAGCTCATCGGCCGGACCTGATCATCTCCGACGTCAAGATGCCGGTGGTCGACGGATACCAACTCATGCGCACCCTTCGAGGCATCGCTGAGTTGAGCGCCACTCCCGCCATCGCCCTTACGGGATTCGGGTCCAAGGCGGATGTCGAGCGCGCGATCGCGGCCGGTTTCGACGCGTGTCTGAGCAAACCGGCGAAGCCGGAGGAAGTTGGCCTTCTGATCCGACAGCTCACGGAAAAAAAGCGTGCAGTTCCCGCCGGACCCAGACCCGGTTAAATTAGTG
>Ga0070733_10003812_pt1 | contig 10220 bp, 12 predicted proteins | sample Coa_R1_9_FD_66450 | JGI IMG/M metagenome (GOLD analysis project Ga0070733, IMG submission 66450) | Surface soil microbial communities from Centralia Pennsylvania, which are recovering from an underground coalmine fire - Coalmine... | ecosystem: Environmental > Terrestrial > Soil > Unclassified ... | reverse complement strand
ATCTACTGGTTTATTACCTCGCGCACCACCTTCGGTTACGAAGTTCGTGTAATCGGCATGAATCCTAAAGCGGCGAGATATGCGGGTATCTCTATCAAACGCAATATTCTGCTGGTGATGGTCATCGCCGGCGCGTTCGCAGGTCTGGGCGGCGCGCTCCGCTTGATGGGACAGCCTACCTACCAGTTAACTGCTACTGCAGCGGCGGCAGACCCCACCGGCTTTGATGCCATCGCGGCGGCGTTGCTGGGACGCATGACTCCTGTTGGCATTTTGCTTTCTTCGCTGCTCTTTGGCGGCCTGCGCTCCGGGAGCACGAACATGCAGGCTATTGCGCATGTTGATCCCAATCTCGTTCTGATCCTTGAGGGCTTGATAATCTACTTTATGGCTGCCGATTTCATCCCCGTTTTCCGGCGCTTCTTACCTCGTTGGTTGAGACCTCGTCTCAAGCCCACCCTGACTCTGCCACCTGGAGCGCTTGTCAGCACGATGGTTAGTGTTGATATCGACGACAATGCAGAAGACGATGTCACCGATTTAGAGAAGGAGGGCTGACCATGTTTTTTCAAGTGCTTTTTCAGGCGTTCACTTCGAGCAATACCTGGCAGACTACCCTGGAGTTTGCCGCGTTGCTGCTGCTGCCCGCCCTGGGCGGCGTGATCTCCGAACGCAGCGGCGTCGCTAACATTGCTATGGAAGGCATGATGCTGGCGGGCGCTTTCGCCAGCGTGATGGTGACGCTGGCGTTTAACAGCCTCGGTGTAAGCAGCGGACTGGCCGTCATCCTTGGCGTGATTGCCGCTATACTTGCAGGCGGACTGATGGCTCTGCTGCATGCATATTTTTCCATTCAATTCAAGACTGACCAGATTGTAAGTGGTGTAGCCATCAACATTATCGCTCTGGGCTTGACCAGTTATTTACTGTTCGAGATCGTACCCGTCGGCGTGCCTTCGCTGCCTGACCGCTTGCGCCTGCCGAATTTCCCCTGGGGACCGCTGGCGCATATTCCTTTCCTGGGAGCTGTGCTTTTCCAGCAAAATGTGATCTTCTACGTAGCCTTGCTGATGCTATTTGGCGTGCAGTTTCTGCTTTTCCGCACCAATGTTGGCCTGCGCATCCGCGCCGTCGGTGAGCACCCGCAGGCTGCCGATACCGCCGGTGTCAATGTGCGCCTGGTACGCTATCTATGCGTGGTGAGTAGTGGTTTGCTGTCCGGATTGGCCGGCGCATACCTGGCGTTGGGCGTAGCGGGCGTTTTCAATCCGAACATGACCAATGGACGCGGTTTTATCGCCCTGGCTGCTGTGATCTTCGGTAAATATACGCCTCTGGGCGCGGCTGTCGCGTGCATCATCTTCGGTCTGGGCGGCGCTCTCAGTTATGCCCTGCAGGGTTTGAGCACATCGGCCAACCTGTCGAATTTGCTGAATACGCTGCCCTACTTACTTACCTTGATTGTGCTGGTTGGCCTGGTTGGTCGCACGACCCCACCTGCCGCCGATGGCATTCCCTATGAACCAGGATCGGATTAAGTTTTTCCAGATCGAGGAGAAAATACGAATGCAGGAAAGTACAGCGCTGGCTACAACCGAAGAAACCTCGCCTCCTCTGGCAGTGGAGTTGCGCGAAATCACCAAAACCTGGCCGGGGGTTGTGGCTAACGATCACGTCAATCTCAAAGTGCGCAAGGGTGAGATTCATGCGCTGGTCGGTGAAAACGGCGCGGGAAAGACAACCCTTATGAACATTCTCTACGGGCTGATTCGTCCCGATAGCGGAGAAATCTACATTAACGGCGAACCTGTCCACGTTGGCGGTCCGCGCGATGCCATTCACCTGGGCATCGGTATGGTTCACCAGCATTTTATGTTGATACCCCCCTTGACGGTTGCGGAAAACATCGTGCTGGGGCATGAACCGGGCGGAGTCAACGCGATTTATAATGTGCGGCAAGCGCGCGAAATTATCCAGCAATTGAGCAAACAATATGGCCTGCCCATCGATCCTGATGCCAAAATTGAAAAAGTCTCGGTCGGTCTCCAGCAGCGCGTCGAAATACTCAAAACGCTCTATCGCGCCGCCGAAATCTTGATTATGGACGAGCCGACGGGCGTGCTCACACCACAGGAAACAAATGAGTTGTTTAGAGTGCTGCGCGGGCTGGTGCAGCAGGGCAAGACCATCATTTTTATCACACATAAACTGCGCGAGGTGCTTGAACTGACCGATACAATCACAGTACTGCGGCGCGGCAAGAACGTGGGCGAACTGGTCACCAGCCAGACCAACCAGGCTGAGATCGCGCGCCTGATGGTAGGCCGCGAAGTGTTGCTGCGTGTCAATAAAACACCTGCCAGACCCGGCCCGGTCGTGCTGCATGTCGAAGATTTGCATGCACTCTCCGACCGCGACCTGGAGGCGCTGCACGGCGTCGGCTTCGATGTGCATGCGGGCGAAATCCTGGGCATCGCGGGAGTAGAGGGCAATGGTCAGTCCGAACTTGTCGAGGCGTTGACAGGCATGCGCAAGATTACCGGCGGCAAGATCAGCATCACGCAGGTGAATGATGGACAGGCCGGTGAGACACAGGACCTGACGACATTGGATGCCCGTCAGGAACGCCTGGTGGGCCTGGCGCATATCCCGGAAGACCGGCGCGGCAGTGGGCTGGTATTAAACGATACCATCGAGGACAACATGATCCTGGGAAGGCAGCGCTGGCCGCAATTCTCGTGGAACAGGATAGTTTTGCTACTGCGCAATATCGCAAACTGGGCGAAGCGGCTGATCGCTGAATTTGATGTGCGTACCTCATCCGCTATGGCTCCGGCGCGCTCATTATCGGGTGGTAATCAGCAGAAGGTCATTATCGCGCGCGAATTTTCTGCGAACCCGATGGCCTTGATTGCCGCGCAGCCAACACGCGGCGTTGATATAGGCGCCATAGAGTTTATCCATCGCCGCCTGATCGAACAACGCGACGCGGGCAAAGCCGTCCTGCTTATCTCAGCCGAACTGGACGAGATCCGCTCGCTATCAGACCGTATCGCCGTAATGTACGAGGGGAAAATCGTAGACATCGTCTCCCCCGACGCCAGCGAGGAACAGTTGGGTATTCTAATGACCGGCGGCCATTTTGAGAAATGATTTTTATGCTGCCTTCCTTCAGATAAACGCTCTAACGGAAGGCAGGCTGGAGAGACTACGGTAGGCGTGATATAACAGGGAATTATGCTTGCCGCTTTCGTCCTGGTTGGCTGGAGCGCGCTTGCGGTAATCCAGCAGTTGTATGCCCGCGTCAAGGTAAGCACGCAGAAGAGGTAAAGGGTCAGCCATCTGATCTAAGCGCCGTGCCTGATCCTTCAAAATGGCCTCAAGCTGCTTCTTAGGGAAATGGCTGATTTCGTGTGCCACGAGCTTGAATAGCTGCTCTCACTTACTATATCGTCAACTATCTCTTCCTCTTGTCCTTGCCAGCACGGGATGTGGCTGGAATAGACCCAACCACGTACCAGGAGTTTTAACCGAGAGCGAAGGGTAGACCAGGAGGAATCGTCGTCGTACTCGAAAACGAGGTGTGTGATTATGGCCATAATAGGTCACTCCTTGTCGATTAGTGATGCAGCACATTGTGAATTGCCTACAGAAAGAGCTCCGCTTGCGCTTTACCAGGCCATTTCAGAACACTCAACCAGGCAACAAATCAACAAGTTGTGACGAAGAAACTGAAAAAAGGAGTTACTAAGAGTTATCATCGTATTTCTCTGCGATAACTAGAATATACCATAAAAATACTAAGTATACAATAGGGAACTTTCATTCTAAATGAGAAAAAGTAAGTTCGAAATTTATGCCAATCCTATTGTTTACCATAAGGCAAGTAAATATGAGAAATATTTATTTGTATTTACAATTTGTAAGTAATTCTCTTGCTATTGCTTTGCATAATGCTAATTATATCTCAGGATATGTTGCAACTATTCTTTATATTTATGTCAAATCGAATGTCTCTGATGATAATCTTATGTAACTACGAGATATACAAAAGATTACTGAGACAAATGGCGAGAATTCTTGACTAGTTGGCGCATGTAGTTTAGAATGACAAACGTGAAAATGCTGTACAACAGAGTATTTCTCAATTATCTCAACTGTTTCACGGCACTTCAATATGTTTCATAATGTCTCCTCTGCTACAATGATGAAGGGCTAACATTTTTGTCAGGAAATGTCGAAGCGAATAACTGTTAATAGTCTCCGACCCTGAATATGTTTGGAGAAAATGGTGAACAGGCAAAATACATCAAGCTCTGCTGATGAAAACATACTTCGCGTTCGTGAACACTTGCAGCGGCCTGAAGCGCGAGAACGCATTCAGCAGTATATGCAAGATGTGCATTCAAGGGCGACGGTGACAACCAGCAGCGCGGCCAGGATATTCGGTTTTGGAGAGCAACAACTGCGCGACTGGGAGAAGAAAGGACTTATTTCGACCGAAAGAACCTCAAAGGAGGGAAAAGAAACGCGCGGGCATCGTCAGTTCACCTTCGACGAGCTGAACAAGCTAGCAATTATCAAAGAACTCACAAAAGAGGGCGGCTTTACGCCAGGCGATATCCCAGCGATGGTTGACGCAATCTGGCTCGAGGTCATTGCGAGTGAAGAGCAGCAAGCACAGTTTGAGTCAGGAGACCTGGAAACTATCCTCGATGCCGAACTTCCTATCATTCAGCGTCTCGTTAATGCGCGCGCCCAGCTCTTCTTGCGGTTTTACGCCTCACATGCACTGCGTCTGTCGCTGATGCTGATAGGTGAGGATATGCCGGGCAATGCTGTCGGATTGCTGTTGCCTTTGCGACCAGAAGCGCAGCATCTGCCCGTGACACGAACTGAGGACCTGTATCTCCTGGGCGAGTCTCTGCTGGGTTGGCTCAGCCGCAGCCATTCGACACATACCCTGCTCACCCGCAGACCGTCATTTGAATATAGCACAGACTATCGCATTCATCCCCTGTGGGCGATGGAAAATGATAAGCCGACCAGAGAAGTACCCATAGATCAAACACACATCATCGTGCGCCGTGACGCAAGGCCATTAACTTTGAAATCAGAAGTTGTCGAGACGATCAGCGCCCTGCTCAGGCCACTTTACGAAGATAAGGATAATATAAGAGATTGCTTTGGGCCGGGCATGAACGACGCACTCGAAGCATCTACAGACCTGGATTACAGTGTGCTCTACCCAGACTTTATATTTAATGGTCTGGCGAGCATGATCGTCAGGTTGGGTGGCCACGATGAGCAGAAGGGACGCTGGCGTTTCTGTTGTATCCTTTTGCCAAAAGATCTGGCTCGCCCATTGCAGCAGCGCACGCTGGTGGTGCGAGCGCAGAGCCCCGATTCACCTCATAAAGTTGGCGTCGCCAGCGTTGCTCCAGAATACGACTTGAATAGTCTGAGTTTGCGCGCCTATCAAAGCGGCCAGGTGTGCTATCGCAATAAAATTTCACCCGAAGACTCGGTCATCGCCTTCCATGACGTTGAACATCCCATAAATTCTGCCATCGCTATACCTGTCGGCGCAGAACATGGCGAACCCGTGGCAGTCATCTACGTGGTTTCCGAATTGGATGGTGCATTTGCACAGGAAAAGGACAGGCGCGTATTGCGCTTGATGGGGAGAATGGTTGATGAGGTCGTGAGAATCTACCAGTTGCGCAGGCAAGAAGCTGAAAACCTGGGAAATATTCTTCTCTCGCCCGATATCGTTGATAATGTCGTCGGCATTTTTTACTCCGAGAACAAATTTATTCACGATCTCGAAGAGTTTCTGCTTGGCTACAATACATATCGCGAGCAGCAGAAGATAGCTATACATCAAACGCCTGCGCCTGCCGGAGCCGATCAAGAAGCAGGAGAAACGCTAACCGAGCAGCATGTTATCTCTCTGATCGGCATTGATGTAGACCATCTTTCGCGCATTTCTCAAAAGTATGGAGAGCACGCGGTTAGAAACCTTTGCAGGGATATCGGACGGCGCATCAAGGGCGAACTGGCTTCAACTTTCAAGAAGTATCCAGGTTGCAAGTTCTATCACATCTACGCTGATCGCTTTTATGTCCTGATGCAGAATGTTCCCTATGAGCAGGTCATCAGCAAAGCCAGACTGCTCAAAAAAAGCCTGGATGGTACTTACAAGATCAATCTACTCAGTCATCAGCCACCTGTTTCCGGAACCCTGCAAGAAATCGGAATTACGGTGCGCCTGGCGGTCAGTGCCTATGATGATGCTACGCTCGATGTGCTATTTGATCTTTATCCTGACGATACCGGCGTGTACAGTGTGCGTGAGATGATCGAGCGCTCGCTTTCGATAGAGCTGAAAAAAGGCATGGACGAAGGCGGCGACGGGATCAGAGCATGGAATCCCATAACGCGTTTATATGAAAGTTTAGGCGAAGGCCAGCAGTAACATCAATCTCAACTTCCAAATACTGCTGATTAGAAAGTGTGTCGCCCGCATGGTTCGTAATGTGTTTGTATTAGGTCGTACTGGCAGCGGTAAATCAACTGTTGTGCGTTTCCTGAGAGAAACGGTGCAACAATTTGGATGGTCAGTTAAGACCTTTAATGATTATCCCATCCTACGAGAAATGTATGAGTCAGAAGCCAGACGAAGTTTTCGTCCCACTGACCACGATGGTTTTGAAGTGCTTGATCTCTCTGTCTACGAAACGGCGATACGATCACTTGCGCAGCAGGTTCAAAGCTATTGTCCCATAAATGACAGGACATTCAATACTGTCGAATTTACAAGCAATAATTACCGGGATGCCTTGCAATTCTTTGATAATACGCTGCTCCAGGATGCATATTTCATTTTCGTTGCCGCCGATTTAAAAACATGCTTGGAAAGAACTAGCAAACGAGCATTTTATCGTGCCACCGAAGATGATTACTATGTTATCGATAGTGTTCTACTTAGTCATTACCCTTGCCCCTATGTACCTCCATGTATTAATAAGGGAAAAGTGACTTTAATTGAAAACATGGGATTATTGGATGAAGTGAGATTCACTATGAACAGATATGTATTGCGCTTACTAGAGCATGATGGGCAATCTTATTTATCTGTACCCGAATATCATTTATCTGCCGCTTTTACTGATAAATGCTGTAAATGGTAGTTGTCTCATCCTCGATGAATTTGCTCTAAGTATCGTTCTCTTTCCACGCCGTTGCCATATATAGAAAAGCGCTTTATTAATGCCTTTGGTTGTCAGGGAGTATTGGTGACTTTTCTTAAATTTGGAGAAAGAAAAGCCATATTATTCCAATTGCATAGAGAAGTCCTAAGACGGCTAAAAATTTGCCAGTTGATCGATGGAACTTGTTTTTACGTTGTTCATAAAGTTTGCTTTGAAGATCAAAGGTACTACGTCCTGACTTTTCCAAGTATATCAGATAGTTACGTAAAAATTTGTTGTGTTGATAGAAATGTGCATGCATTATGACAGCAAACCAGTAGATAAACAAACCAAAAATTCGAATAGCTAAAGCTGGAAGCGGCTTTATTTGGAAGGAGTAAGCGAAGATGGCAAAACTGGCGCTCATAAAGAAAGTTGTAATTGTCCATCGAGTTCTTACAAATTCTTGATCTGCTTTCCAAATCTCCAGGTAGTAATTATCTTCAATTTTAGGTTGTGTTTGAATTTGGTTGCTTTTCATATGAATCCTCCTCAGGATCAATGTACTTTACATAATTAGACGTACAAAAAGCATTTTATCAAATTAAGGGCCGTTTCAGTAGCGACTAAAGCTGCCGCGTGATACTCCCGCCGTTTTTGACGTAATGCAGTATAGCTCGCAATACTTTCCACTGTATTGCGTCTATTTTGATGAGCGAAAGAAAACAAGCCGGTGCAGGGACACAAACATATGGAAATGGGGAGCGACATGGGGGTACCGCTGGTAGGTACCCGGCTCTCGATTTGGCCGCTGCCTGTAAAACAGGGCAAAGAACAAACTGCTCGCGCGCAGGTTATTCAGGTTGGCAGGTATAAGATTGCCTTCGATGACCTGTACGGGCAGTACTATGCCCGCGTCTACGCCTATTTGCGCTTTCGCGTTGGCTCGCCAGAGGTGGCCGAAGACCTGGTTTCGCTGGTCTTTGAACGGGCATTAACGCACCTGGCGGATTTACAATCGCCTGCGCCTGGCTGTTTCGCATCACTCGCAACTGCGCTGCCGATTATTTCCGGCGATTGCGCCCTGCGGCTTCTCTCGACATTCTGGTCGACACCAATCATCCCAGGGAGTGTTCGCCGGAGGAGATGATTGTAGCCCAGGAAGAACGCGCGCGCCTGCTTATCCTGCTCAATCATCTTCCTGAGCGCGAGCGCGAGGTGATTGGTCTGAAATTTGTGGCAGGTCTTCAGAATCGCGAGATCGCGCGCGCCCTGAATATGCCGGAGGGAACGGTGGGTTCTCTGCTTCATCGCACGCTGGCTCGCCTGCGCGGCGCGCTTCACGATGATGGAGAGAGAGGGTAAATGCAATGAATGAGAAGCAAGAAGAGGTCGATGAGAGGTGGCTAGATCGCCTTGACGAAATTGTGGACGGTGTTGATGAATCCTCACCTGAGGATGACGAGCTGCTGCAACTCGCCCGGCAATTGCATGTCGCTCTCGCTCCTTTTCGGGAACTTGATGCGCCCGCGCGAGCGCATCGCCAGCGTTTAAGATCACGGCTGCGCGTCCAACTCGCCCACACGCATTCGTGGAAAAAGTGGGCCTTACGGCCTTTGATGGTGGCAGCGGCTGTGCTGTTCTTCATCTTGCTTGGCCCAGGTGTGATTTTTGAATTGAACCTGGCCGGGCAGAATAACCATCCCGGCGCTGGTGTGCATGGTGCGCATGGCCTGCAGGGTTGGCAAATGTCGGGCTTACCTTCTACACTGTCCTATGACATTCTTCCACCGGCCAATATCCCACGTGGCCTGGTACTTTTGCTGTCCACCGGTCTCGCTCCCAACGCCTACCTGCTGGCCGTAAATGTGAATAATTATGGGGCCGATGCTCCCGTCAAGGGCTACCTGGTCTATGAGCAAAACGCTCTCATTTACGAGACGCCCTCGCCTCCGCTTCCTGCTATCGCCAACTCGAACTCCGTGTATCAAACCGTTTACGCGGGAATTAATAGAGTGTTCGTGGCACATAGCGGCGATGGACAAAACCGCCTCGAATGGTATCAGGATGGTTTATTGTGCGACCTTGTGAGCGATCAGCCTGTCGCGCAACTGGTAGCAATGATACGGCAACTTCAACCAGTCACCTATTGACGAAGCGCTCTGACTCTTGACAGATATGGTATCCTTTTCTGGTAAAGAGAGCGCAAGACAGCCGTTCAGGCCTGTTGTGGCGGCGTAGCTCAGTCGGTAGAGCAAGGGACTCATAAGCCCTGTGTCACAGGTTCGATTCCTGTCGCCGCTACTTTTATATTCAAAAGGCGCGAAGAGCCTCGATCATTTTCGGATGCACGATCTGTATCTTTCCCGAGATTTATCTGCCTCTTACCCAATCAAGCAACTCCTCCGGCACGGCGTCTTGCAGCGTTTAGCACAGTAGGGGCAAGAAACCAGTTCAGGAGTTGCCTGCACTAAAAGCAATGAAAGGAAATTGTAATGAAGTTGAACGCCAATGGCTTAAGCCATCTTGGTCTCAGAGTCACCGATCTGGCACGGGCGAAACGCTTCTATATCGACACACTCGGATGCCAGTTGATAAGAGAAACAGAAGGAGTGGTGTTAATCAACGTGTATGGAGTGTTGATTGGACTGCAAGGGGCTGATGCGTACTCGTCAAAAGACGATCGTTTCGACCCATTTCGAGTCGGCCTGGATCATCTCGCTCTTACTGTGCAAGATGCAGGCATTCTAGAAAGCCTGGCGCGGGATTTGGATGCAGCAGGGGTGCGCAACAATGGGGTTGAGATAGACCCGGAGACCCAGGACAAATACATCAGTTTCTATGATCCTGACGGCATTGCATGGGAGCTCTATTCGGCTTCCGCTCACCCCGACGCAGCGCTGTGAGTTGACATCTCGCAAAGTCTGTTGTATGATATACAAGCCAACGCGGGGTGGAGCAGTGGTTAGCTCGTTGGGCTCATAACCCAAAGGTCGGAGGTTCGAATCCTCCCCCCGCTACCAGTTC
>Ga0070733_10003811_pt1 | contig 10222 bp, 8 predicted proteins | sample Coa_R1_9_FD_66450 | JGI IMG/M metagenome (GOLD analysis project Ga0070733, IMG submission 66450) | Surface soil microbial communities from Centralia Pennsylvania, which are recovering from an underground coalmine fire - Coalmine... | ecosystem: Environmental > Terrestrial > Soil > Unclassified ... | reverse complement strand
AGGCTGGGGTCACCGAGTCGGCGGACATCTTCTCGCTCGGCTATGTCAGCTCACTGTTCGCGATGGAGCTGGTGATGTTCATGGAGAAGACATTCGCCATCACGATCCCGAACGATGAGCTGCGCATCGACAACTTCCGCACGGTCGAGGCGATGACCGGCCTGGTGGGCCGGCTGCGGGCCGCGACCGCGGCGGCCTAGTCATGGAGATCACCACGGCGGCGCGAGCCGGCCCAGCCGCAGCCCTCCCGGCCGTGACCGGCCGGGAGGCGGCGCGAGCCTTCGTGGACGAGCACATCGCGCCCCGCGCCGAGGAGTACGACCAGCTCGGCGCGATCCCGGAGGATCTGCTGACCCGGCTCGGCCAGGCCGGCCTGTGGGCACCGTTCCTGCCCACCGGCATGGGCGGATCCGGGATGGATATGGTCACACTCGGCGAGATTCACGAGGAGCTCGGCCGGGGCTGCTCCTCGGTGCGCAGCCTGCTGACCGTGCACTCGATGCTGGCCTGGGCGGTCTATCGCTGGGGCACCCCTGGCCAGCGGGAGCGGTGGGGCCGGGCACTGGCCGGCGGGCATGTGCTCGGCGCGTTCTGCCTGTCCGAGCCGGGTGCTGGCAGCGATACCAGCGCCATCACCACCACGGCCACGCCGTCTGGGGATGGCTGGCGCCTGCGCGGCTCGAAGACGTGGATTACCGGCGGCCAGCGGGCCGGCCTGTTCCTGGTGTTCGCCCGCGGGCCGGCCAGCACGGTTGCGCTGCTGGTGCCGCGCACCGCGGCCGGGGTGACGGTACGGCCGATCGACGACATGCTCGGCACCCGCGCCTCGATGCTGGCCGGGATCCGCTTCGATGACGTGTCACTGGGGCCAGAAGCGCTGCTCGGCCCGGCCGGGTTCACCTCGGGCATGGTCCTGAGCAGCGTCCTGGATCTGGGCCGTTACAGCGTCGCCGCGGGCTCGGTTGGCATCGTGCAGGCCTGCCTGGAAGCGTGCGCCGGGTACGCCGCGACCCGCCGGGCCGGTGGGTCGCTGCTGCGGGATCTGCCGCTCATCCAGGCCAAATTGTCGGACATGGTGACCGATGTGCGGGCGGGCCGGCTGTTGGTAGCGGAGGCCGGGCGGCTGAAGGATGCCGGCGACCCAGCCACCATCATGGCCACCTGGGTGGCCAAGTACTTCGCCGCTACCGCGGCGGCCCGGCACGCGGCCGAGGCGGTGCAGGTTCACGGGGCCAGCGGGTGCAGCCGCGATTACCCGGTCGCGCGCTATTACCGGGATGCGAAGGTCATGGAGATCATCGAGGGCAGCAACGAGATCCAGCGGATAACCATCGCCGAGCAGGCGTACCGGAAGTGAGTACAGCACAGTGAGTACAGCACAGTGAGTACAGCACAGTGAGTACAGCACAGGGCAGGCCGGCCCGAGGCAAGATCAAGTGCGTCGTGTGGGACCTGGACAACACCCTGTGGGACGGGATCCTGCTGGAAGATGCCGGGGTGACGCCGCGGCCCGCCGTGATCGGGCACATCCACCGGCTGGACCGCCTCGGTGTGCTGCACTCGGTGGCCAGCAAGAACGACCACGACCTGGCAATGGCCAAGCTGGCCTCGCTGGGGCTGGCCGAGATGTTCTTGTACCCGCAGGTGACCTGGGGCGCCAAGTCCGCGTCGATCGAGCGGATAGCCGGGAAGCTGAACCTGGGCCTGGCGGCGTTCGCCTTCGTCGATGACCAGGAGTTCGAGCGAGCCGAGGTGGCCGCGGCGCTGCCCCAGGTGACCTGCGTGGACGTGGCCCGCCTCGACGAAGAGCTGGCCCGGCCGGAGTTCGCGCCCCGGTTCGTCACCGACGAGTCGGCGCAGCGCCGGGCCATGTACCGCAGCCAGCTGATGCGCGACGACATGGCGGCCGCCTTCACCGGCACCAGCGAAGAATTCCTGGCCAGCCTGGATATGACGTTAGCCATCGCCCCCGCCCTGCGTGAGGATCTGCAGCGAGCCGAGGAACTGACCGTGCGGACCAACCAGATGAACTCGACCGGGCGCACCTACTCCTACGCCGAACTGGACGCGCTGCGGGAGTCGCCGGATCATCTGCTGCTGGTGGCCTCGCTGACCGACCGGTTCGGCTCTTACGGCACGATAGGCCTGGCCCTGGTCGAGACGGGCAGGCCGGACTGGCGGCTGAACATGATGCTGATGTCCTGCCGGGTCATGTCCCGTGGCGTCGGCACGGTGCTGCTCGGCCATATCATGCGCCTGGCCAGGACCGCCGGCGCCGGCCTGCTGGCCGACTTCGTGGAGACCGGCCGGAACCGGATGATGCAGATCACCTACGCGTTCGCCGGATTCCGGGAGATCGCCAGGGACGGCGAGCGGGTCGTCCTGGCCGCCGATCTGAGGGCCGTTCAGGACTCGCCGGCCTACGTGCGGCTGCAGGTCAGCTCGTGACCGCGGTCACCGGCCGGAGGCCGGCTGCCGGTGGCTGCCCTCCTGTTCGGCGATATGGGTGCTGAGCAGGCGGACGGTCGGGTACTCGAGCACCGCGGTCACCGCCAGCCCGGCGCAGAAACCGGCCCTCAGCCGGGCGGCGATCTCCACCGCCGCCGGTGAGCGCCCGCCCAGGTCAAAGAAGTTGTCCTCGGCCCCCACCTCGGCCAGCCCGAGGACGTCCGCCCACACAGCGGCGACGCCGCCTTCCAGGCCGCCGCTGACCAGAGTGCCAGCGCCGGCCGGACTGCCGTCACCCCGGAACCCAGTCCGGCCCACCGCCCTGGCCAGCACCTGATCCAGATCCGCGTCGGCTCCCACCGCTATGTGGCGGCAGCCCAGGAACCGGTCCTGGCCAGCCAGCCGGGGCGCGAGCGCGGCGACCCCGGCGCGTTCACGCTGCTCCAGGCCCGGGCCGGGCACTCCCACGGCCCCGCTGGTCAGCAGGATCAGCTCGACCGGTGGCAGTGCGGTCGCTGCGGTCAGGGCGGCGGCCAGCGCAGTCACCGACGCCTCGCCCAGCTCACCGGCTGGATCGTCGCCGGCCAGGCTGAACCCGTGCACGACCGTGCGGGGCGTGGCGACGAGCGAGCCGAGCAGCCCGGCCAGGTCACCGCGATCCGCCGGGCGAACCGTGAAGTCCCCGGCCTCGTCGGCCACGAGGCGGCCGCCCGGCGTCACCGTGACAACTTCCGCCCCGGCATAACCGAGCCGCTCGGCCAGCGTCCGGCCGCGGGCATCGGCGGCCAGCACCAGCCACGGCCCGGCTGCCCGCAGCCGCCGGTCCAGGCCGCCGGCCGACGGCGGGCCCGGGTGCCGGGAGGGCAGGGGACGGCCGGCGGCAGGCACTGAAATGAGCGCCGGGCCGCTGTCCGGCGGGTCGATCCAGTAGCGGCGCCGCTGGAACGGATAGGGCGGCAACTCGACCCGCTGCCCGCCGCCCCGGTGCAGCCCGGCCCAGTCGATGACCGACCCGGCCAGCCACAACCGCGCCAGCACGGCCAGCACCCAGCCGGTTGCCGGCCCGGGGCCGGGCGCCACGCTGATCTCGGCCGCGGCCGGCTCGCCCGGGCCGGCCAGCCTCACCCCGAGCCGCCGCAGCCCGTCCGCCAGCGCCACCAGCCCCCCGGCTCCTCCGGCCGCTCCGCCAGCGAGCGGGCACCCGGCCGCGCCGAGCCCGGCCAGCCACTCGTCCGTGACGCCGGTGGGCGGAACGAGACGCACCACGGGATCCCGTCGCCGGGTCTCACCGTCGATCCACCGGGCCGGATCGGCCAGTGCCGCGATCGCGTCCGCCCGGTCCCGGACGACCACGGCCCGGCGCAGTGCGAACCGGCTGCGCGAGATCTGCAGGGTGTAGGCCACATCGGCCAGGTCAGCGTCGTCGCCGGAGGCCAGGTGGGCGCGCAGGCGGCCGGTCAGTGCTTCCAGCGCGGCACTGTCTATCGCCGAAAGGGTCAGCAGGTGTGGTCCGGGCCGGGGCGGGCGGCCCGGCCGCGGCGGTGCTTCCTGCAGCACCACGTGCGCGTTGGTGCCGCCCAGGCCGAACGAGCTGACCCCGGCCCGGCGTGGTTGCGGCCCGGCCGGCCAGTCGCGGTTCCCGGTCAGCACCGTGAACCGGTCCAGGGCCGGGGCCAGCGCTGGGTTAGGCGTCCGGAAGCCCGCCGTCGCGGGCAGCAGCCGGCTGCGCAGACTCAGCGCGGCGCGGATCAGCCCGGTGGCGCCTGCGGCCCGGTCCAGGTGACCAATGCTGGGCTTGACCGAGCTGAGCACGCACGGGTTCTCCCGTGCGGTGCCGAACACCCGGCTGAGGGCGGTCAGTTCGATGGAGTCGCCGAGCAGGGTACCGACCGCATGGCACTCCACGTATCCGATGGACTCCGGTTTGACCCCGGCCACCGCGAGCGCGGTCTCGATGACCGTGGCCTGCCCGGTGACGCCGGGCGCGGCATAACCGGCGCGGTCCCGGCCGTCGTTGTTGACCGCCGAGCCAAGGATGACCGCGTGCACCACATCGCCGTCGGCCAGGGCGTCAGCCAGCCGCCTCAGTGCCACCACGGCCACGCCCGAGCCCATCACCGTGCCGTTGGCGGCGGCGTCCAGGCTGCGGACCTGGCCGTCCGGGGACATGATGCCGTCCTCCTCGAAGTGATATCCGGCCGGCTGAGGGAGCGGCAGGAACGCACCACCGGCCAGTGCCAGGCCGCACTCGCGGACGAGCAGGCTCTGACAGGCCAGGTGGACGGCGACGAGCGAGGTTGAGCAGTACGTCTGCACGGTCAGGCTGGGGCCGCGCAGGCCGAGCTTGTAGGAGATCAGCGAGGTCAGCGAGTCCCGCTCGACCCCGGCGGCCAGATGCTGCTTCCCGCCGGGCTCGGCGGCCAGGCGTGGCAGATGGCGGGTCAGGTAGTCGGGGAACCCGGCTCCGGCGAAGACACCGACCGGCAGGCCAGGGTCGGTCGGGCAGTAACCGGCCCGTTCCAGAGCCTCCCACGAGCACTCCAGCAGCAGCCGGTGGTGCGGTTCCATCGTCTCGGCCTCGCGTCGGCTCAGGCCGAACGCACTCGCGTCGAGCAGTTCGATGCCGTCCACCGGGCCGCCCATCCGCACATAGCCGGGGCCGGCGGCCGCCGCCGGGCTCACCCCGGCGGCGGCCAGCTCCGCGTCGGTGATCTCCCGCAGCCCACTGACCCCGGTCAGCAGGTTCTGCCACAACTCACCGGCGCCGGCCGCTCCGGGGAACCGCCCGGCCATCCCGACGATGGCCACGACCAGGTCGTCCGCTAAATCCGACACGGTGAAGATCTCCTTCTTCGGCTGCGCGGCGGTTATCGGTGGCGGTCATCGGCGGTGGTCACACAAGGTGGCTGCGGCCCCATCCGTGGGCCAGCCGGTAGGTGGCGATGGCCCCGGTCACGATCCCGATGCCCAGGCACACCGGGGCCGCGCGCAGTACTCCAGCCGGGTTGCCCAGCACCGCCGAGCGGATGATGGCCAGACCCCAGTAGCCGGGCGAAAACGGCGCGATGGCCTGCGCCCAGCCGGGCATCAGGCTCACTGGCAGCAGCGTTCCGCCGATCGAGCTGATGGTGATCGCGCCGACATCGGCCGCGACGATCAGGTCGCCCCGGCTGCGCATCAGCGTGGCCATCATGGAGCCCATCGCCATCAGGGTGAATCCCCAGATCGACATGGCCAGCAGGACCAGGCCGGGCAACCGCGGCGCCGGCAGGCCGATGACCAGCATCCCGTAGATGATCAGCACGAACTGCTGGAAGAGCAGCACCAAGAACACCGGCACCGACTTGCCGATCAGCAGCTCGGCCCGGGCGGCCCGGCTGACCCGCAGCCGGTCCCAGGTTCGCCACTCCCGCTCCATGAAGATCGCATTGCCGACGATGGCCATCGCGAACACCGAGAACATCACGAGCTGCCCGGTCACCGTCTGAACCCGGCCGGCGCCGATCGCCCTGGTGTACAGGGGCCGGAACAGCACCATCAAGATCATCGGCGTGACCAGGTAGCTGACCAGCTGTGACGGGTCGCGCAGCCGTTGCAGCGCGTTGTACTTGATCAGCACGCCGACGCGGTACAGGGACTCAGTCATGCGGTGCCGCCAGGGATTTGTAGAGGTCGTCCAGGGTGGGGTCGCGCAGCTCGACCGACTCGACCGGCTGCTGCCGTTCCCGCAGCACTTCAAGGAGCGTGGCCGTGGAGTTGGTGGTGCAGACGCGGACGTCCTCCCCCCCTCCGGTCACCCGCACCTCGCCGGGCAGCTCGTTGAGCAGCTCGGCAGCGCTGCCGCGCGCGATGACCCGGCCGTGGGCTGCCACCGCGATGGTGGCCTGCAGGTCACTCAGCTCGTTCAGGTAATGGGTGGTATAGACGACCGTGGCGCCCTCCGCGGCCCGCTGCTTCACCACGTCCAGCAGGGCCTGCCGGGTCTCCGGGTCGGCCCCGGCGGTCGGCTCGTCCATCAGCAGCAGCGGTGGCCGGTGGATCAGCGCGGTCGCCGCCTGTGTCCGGCGCTCCTGTCCGCCAGACAGCAGACCGGTCTGGCGGTTCAGGAAGCCGGTCAGCCGCAGCGCGTGGGCCAGTTCGTCGACCGCGGACCGCAGGGCGGCCCGGTGCAGCCCGGCCAGCGCGCCGTAAAGCTCCAGGTGCTCGCGCACCGTCAGCGATCGGTACAGCGCGATGTGCTGCGGCGAGATCCCGATCTGGCCGCGGACCTGTGCGGGCGTCCGGCCATCGATGCGCACGGTGCCGCTGTCCGGCCGCACCAGCCCAGAGACCACCTCGACGAACGTTGTCTTCCCGGCACCGTTGTGCCCGACCAGGCCGGCGATCTCCCCGTCGGTGACCTCGAGACTGAACCCGTCCAGGGCTCGGATGTCGTCGTATCGCTTGGTCAGATCGGTCGCTCGCAGCACGATGACTCCTTCGGTCAGGCCAGATCGGCGGCGGCCGCGGCCGGGTGCGGCTCGGACGTGGCTGCGGCCGGGCACCCCGCCACCGTGGGCACGGACCAGTGCGGCATGGCCCGGCGCAGTCCGGCCCGGTCGAACTTGCCGTTCGGTGATCGCGGCAGCTGCGGCAGTACATCGATGTGCTGCGGTCGCATGTACGCCGGCAGCTGGCCGGCCAGCGCGCGGCTCAGCTCGTCCCCGCCCCGGCCCGGCCCGCGCATGGTCACCGCCAGCACGATGCGCTGACCCAGCTGGGCGTCTTCGACGCCCAGCGCGACCGCCTCCGCGACCAGGCCGGTGGCGTAGGCGGCCTCCTCGATCTCGGCCGGGCTGACCCGGTAGCCGGATGTCTTGATCATCTCGTCGGTGCGGCCGACGAAATACAGGAACCCGTCGTCGTCGCGGTACACCGTGTCGCCCGACCACACCGCGATCTCCGGCCGGGGGCCGGCCGATCCCGGCACGGGCCGGAACCGCTCGGCCGTCCGGGCCGGGTCGTTCCAGTAGCCAAGGGCCACCAGCGCGCCCCGGTGGACCAGTTCGCCGTGCTCGCCAGGCGCGCACGGCGAGCCGTCGGGCCGCACCACCAGGATCTCCGCGTTCGGGATGGCCTTGCCAATGGAGTCCGGCCGCCGGTCCACCTCAGCCGGGTTCAGGTAGGCCGACCGGAACGCCTCGGTCAGCCCGTACATGAGGAATGGCTCGGCACCCGGAAACTGCCCGCGCAGCCGGTCCAGCGTGACCCTGGGCATCCGGCCGCCGGTGCTGGCGAAGTACCGCAGCCGCCTGGTGGCCCCGGCTGGCCAGTCCGGCCCGGCCAGTTGCAGCCACAGCGGGGGCACGCAGGTCAGGCCAGTGATCTGGTGCGAGGCGCAGAGCCGGATCACACCGGCAGGCAGCAGGTAGTTCATCAGCACCACGTGTGCCCCGGCGATCAGTGCCGTGGTGACCTGGCTGAGCCCGGCGTCGAAGCTGAGCGGCAGCACGGCCAGCAGCACGTCGTCCGGCCCGTGACCGAGGTAGGAGGCCACGCTCGCCGCACCGGCCAGAATGTTCCGGTGGGACAGGACCACGCCCTTGGGCTGACCGCTGCTGCCGGAGGTGTACAGGATGGCCGCGACGTCCTGATCGATCACCGCTGCGGCGCCGGGCACCAGGACCGGCGCCGCCCTGGCCAGCGCGGCCCAGTCGTGCACCCGCCAGCCGGCCTCACCCGGACCCTGACCAGGAACGGCTGGCCCGGCCGGACGGCCGATGAGCACGACGTGCCCGGCCGGGGTGTCAGGGACGAGCACGGCGCGGACGGTTGCCCACCGCTCGGCCGTGGTGATGACCACGCGGGCGCCGCAGTCGGCGAGCACGTGGCCTAGCTGGCGCGGCCGCGACAGCGGGTTCACCGGCACGAACACCGCTCCCGCGGCGGCCGTGGCGAGCAGGGCGACCACCGTCTCGATCCGCTTCTCGGCGTACACCACCACCCGGTCGCCGCGTTGCACGCCCAGCGCGTGCAAGCCGCTGGCGGCCCGGCTCACCCGGTCACGCAGCTCGCTGTAGCTGAGGGTGTGCGACCGGAAGGTTACGGCCGGGGCGTCCGCCGCGCCGAAGCTCAGCAGATGGTCGACCCGTACCGGCATCGCGGGCAGCCGCCCGTGGCGAAGCTCAGGCATCGACCGGCAGCTCAGCTGCGATCAAGCCGCTCACCATCTGCCACAGCGAGCCGGCCGTCGCGAGCGTCTCCTCGGTGATCACCTCGTCCGGCAGCTCCAGGCCAAAGGCTTCCTCCAGGTCGACGAGCAGATGCATCATGCCGATGGAGTCGAGCCCCAGGGCCGCGAGGTCATCATCCGGGCTGAACTCCTCGCTGGCCGCGTAAGGGAGGTGAGCCAGCAGAATCTTCCGGAAACTGGACGGCATATTCATCGTCGGCACCACGGCTTTTCATCGGTGACTCACCCGGTGGGGTGGCTGCCGCCGGCAGACAGCGCCACATACCGAAGACCACTAGCCCCCGGCATCAGCCCGCCACCATTTCGCTATCACGAGCCCGGTAGTGGCACAGCGATAGCGGTTTGATGGCGCGGGCCGGCCACCGTGAGGCAGTCAGAACCGTCCCAGCTTCGGGAGGCGACATGACCCCGGTTACCCTCGCCCAGCCCAGGACCGCCCCTCTCGCCGGCGATCCAGCCCGTGGCGACGGCGGCCTCCCCGAACACGAAGGCGAAGGCGGGGCCGACGGCAGGGAAATCCGGATCTATGAGTATGTTACGCGGCGGGGCGAAATCTCCTCCATCGCCGAGACCGCGGCCCACCTGGGCCTGTCCGTGTCCGAGGTTGCCGTGTCGGTGGCCCGGCTGGCCGGGCTGCACCTGCTGCGGACCAGCGGTGAGCGCCTTGTGCCGATAACCGCCGAGGCCGCCGCGGCGTCCTTGATCTCACCGCTGGAGCGGGACATATATCAGCGCCGCGATCTCGCCGACCAGTTCAGCGAGCGGATAAAGGCGATCACGCGCACCGGCGCCGGGGCGCCGGTCAGTGCCATCGACGCCTTCGACGATGTGGCCGCGATCCGCGGCCTGCTGAAGCTGGCCGCCGAGGTGTGCCGCCGCGAGGTTGTCGTGCTGCGCCCGGGCCTGGACGACGGCGACCTGCTCGACGACCTGCTGGAGCCGTGCTACAGCGTGCTGGACCGCGATGTCACGGTCCGCGTCGTCTGCCCGCACCGTTACCGGGCCGGCTTTGCCACCCGCTCCGCCGTCCGGCGGCTGGTGGACAGCGGGGCCCAGATCCGCACACTGAGCCAGGTGCCGCACGCTGCCGTCGTATTCGACCGCACCATCGCCGTTACGCTCAGCCTCTCAAGGCCCGGCGGCGGCCTCACCGGCAGGCGGGTCCGCGACCCGGACGTGGCCCAGTTCCTGGTCGGCCTGTTCGACCAGCTCTGGGACGCGGCCACCCCGTTCGCCGTCGCCGAGCCGGGCTACGCCGACGCCGTCGATGACCTGCAGCAATCTATCGCCCGCCTGATGGCCCAGGGCCTGACCGACGAGGTGGTGGCCCGCCGCCTGGGCATGTCCGTCCGGACCTGCCGCCGTCACATCGCCGTCCTGCTGGCGAACCTCGGCTCGATCAGCCGCTTCCAGGCCGGAGTCCAGGCAGCCACCCGCTTCAGTCTGCCGGGCTGACTCATACCTGCCCGGCGGGCACCAGCAGGGCCGAATGCAGGCGTCCGCCGGCCGGGTCGTAGTCGGCCACCAGCGTGGGCTGCCGGA
>Ga0070733_10003810_pt1 | contig 10223 bp, 11 predicted proteins | sample Coa_R1_9_FD_66450 | JGI IMG/M metagenome (GOLD analysis project Ga0070733, IMG submission 66450) | Surface soil microbial communities from Centralia Pennsylvania, which are recovering from an underground coalmine fire - Coalmine... | ecosystem: Environmental > Terrestrial > Soil > Unclassified ... | reverse complement strand
TCGAATGGCGGGCCTGACGGCCAAAATCAGCGTCGGTCCGATCGTCGAGATGGCCGGCCTTGCGCCGGAGCGGGGGGCGCCTCTCGAGACGCCGAAACCCTGCGCCTCGCACGTCCTCGGCGAACACGATCTCGGCCGCCGCCGCGCGCTCGGCGTTGGCGTGCCTTTCGGCCGTCTCGAGGCGCCGACGCTGCGCCTTCTCGCGGGCGCCGCGGAAGCTGCGGATGGGGAGCTGCGCCTGACGCCGTGGCGGGCGATTTTGCTTGTCGCCGCGGGCCTCGATCCCGCGTTGGCCTCCTCCCTGCGGAGGGCCGGCCTCGCGCTCGATGACGCCGATCCGATCCGCGCCGTCGCGGCCTGTCCTGGCGCGCCCGCTTGCGCCAATGGTACGACAGCCACCCAACGCGACGGGGCGCGACTGGCGCCGCTCGCTCGGCGGCTTGGCGGCGGCGTTGCGCTTCACCTATCCGGCTGCGCCAAGGGTTGCGCCCATGCAGCGCCCGCATCCGTCACATTGGTCGGCCGCGACGGCCGCTACGATCTTGTGCTTGACGGCCGCGCCGAGGACGAGCCGACGCTTGCCGGCCTCGCGCCCGCAGAACTCGACGCGCTCATCAAAAGTCTCGCCGACGCGCGACGCGGCGATCGGCCGGCTGTCGCTCGCCGTGTCGCGGCGCGGAGCGCGGCATGAGCCGCTATCCGTACATCCGTGACGGGGCCGAAATCTACCGTCGGTCCTTCGCCATCATCCGCGCCGAGTCCGATCTTCGGCGTTTCGGCCCCGAAGAGGAGCCGGTCGCGGTGCGCGTCATCCATGCTTGCGGCCAGGTCGAAGCGGCCGCGGATCTCATCTTTTCCGCCGGCTTCGCCGTCGCCGCTAAGGCGGCGCTCGCCGCGGGCGCGCCGATTCTCTGCGATTCCAAAATGGTCGCCGACGGTGTGACGCGGACGCGACTTCCGGCGGGCAATCCCGTTATCTGCACCCTTGGCGATCCGTCAGTTCCCGACATCGCGGCGCGGATCGGCACCACGCGGTCGGCCGCAGCGCTCGATCTTTGGCGCGATAAGCTTTCGGGGTCTTTGGTCGTGATCGGCAATGCGCCGACTGCGTTGTTTCGCCTTCTGGAGCTTTTCGACGAAGGATGGGCGGCGCCCGCGGCCATTGTCGGCATGCCGGTCGGCTTCGTCGGCGCAGCCGAATCGAAAGAGGCGCTGATCGCCGATCAACGCGTTCCTCATCTTGTCGCGCGCGGACGGCGCGGCGGCAGCGCCATGGCCGCGGCCGCGGTCAATGCGCTGGCGAGCGCCAGAGAATGAAACCGGGCAAGCTGATCGGCGTCGGGCTCGGCCCCGGCGATCCTGAACTCCTGACGATCAAGGCGGTGGAGACGATCCGTTCGTCGCCCGTGATCGCCTTTTTCGCCAAGGCCGGCCGGCGCGGCAACGCGCGCGAGATCGCCGATCGCTGGATTCCGAAGGGACGATGCGAACTGCCTTTGTACTATCCGATGACCAGCGAGACGCGTTTCGACACCGCTGTGTATGTCGCGACGCTCCGCGCTTTCTACGACCAGGCGACCTTATTGCTTGCCGCCCATCTCGACGAGGGGCGCGACGTTGCGCTTCTCGCCGAAGGCGATCCGCTTTTCTATGGCTCGTTCATGCATCTTTACGTTCGCTTGCGCGAGCGCTTCGAAACCGAGATCGTGCCCGGCGTCACCGGCATGGCCGGCTGCTGGGGCGCGGCCGGCGCGCCGATCGCCTGGGGCGACGACGTGATGACCGTATTGCCGGGCACCTTGCCCGAGGAGGAGCTCGTCGCGCGTCTCGCCAATACGCATGCGGCGGTGGTGCTGAAGCTCGGCAGTAATTTTCGAAAAGCGCGCGCCGCCATCGTCAAAGCCGGGCTCGCCGACCGCGCGATTTATGTCGAGCGCGGCACGATGGCTGGCGAAAGCGTGATGCGGCTCTGCGACAAGATCGACGATAGCGCTCCCTATTTCTCGCTGATCCTGATCCCCGGCGAAGGACGGCGGCCGTGAGTTCCGGCCGTCTCGACATCGTTGGTCTCGGGCCTGGCCCGTTCGAGTGGATGACGCCCGAGGCGCAATCCCTCATCGAGAAAGCGACCGATCTTGTCGGCTATGGCGTCTATCTTGATCGATTGCCGGCGGCCCCAGGGCAGGCGCGACACACAAGCGACAATCGAGTCGAGATCGACCGCGCCCGCGCCGCGCTCGATTTGGCGCTGGCCGGCCGCCGTGTCGCTTTGGTCTCAGGCGGCGATCCTGGAATCTTCGCGATGGCGGCGACGGTGTTCGAGGCGATCGAGACCGGCGATCCACGCTGGCGGTCGCTGGCGATCGAGACCCATCCCGGCGTCTCGGCGATGCTCGCCGCCGCTGCGAGGCTCGGCGCGCCGCTGGGCCATGATTTTGCGGTGATCTCGCTTTCCGACAATCTAAAGCCATGGAAGGCGATCGAGCGCCGCGTCAAAGCCGCGGCCGAGGCGGATTTCGTGCTGGCTTTGTACAATCCTGCTTCCAAAGCCCGGTCGAAGCCGATCCACGACGCCTTCGCGCTGCTCGCCAGCGTGAAGCCCGCCGAGACGCTGGTCGCCTTCGCGCGCGCCGTCGGCCGCCTCGACGAGCGGATCGAGTTGACGACGCTTGGCGCCGCCGACCCTTCGATCGCCGATATGAGCACGCTTGTGCTGATCGGCTCCAGCCAGACGCGACGGATCGAGCGCGCCGACGGCGGCTGCTGGGTCTATACGCCGAGAAGCTACCGATGAAGCCGCGCTTTGAGGACATCCATCACGGATTCGAGCGCATGATGGATTGGCGCATCGGCCGCGGGCGGCCGTCGCAGCAAAATAACCTCGAGCTCGAGCGCGCGCGCCGCGTCGAGCTTGGCTCTGGCTGCGTCGCCGCCGCTGTTCTTGGTCACCAGAACTTCGATGCGCTCGGCGCGCATCAGCTCTATTTCATCCGCGATCCTGAACGGACCGCGCGCCAACAGCAATCGATGATGCGGCAAGCTGGGCGCCGGCTCAGGCGGATCAATCGCGCGGATCAGGTACGAATGCTGTGGCGCGGCCTCAAAAGCAGGAATCTGCAGACGCCCGACAGTCAAGAATACGCGACGCGGGGTCTGCCCGATGGCGAGGGCGGCGGCGCTTGCGTCTTTGCATTCAGTCCAGCGATCGCCGGCGGCGGGCGTCCAGGGCGGCCGCGTGAAAACGACGAGCGGCGTTTTCGTTTGGCGCGCGGCGGCGACGGCGTTGGTCGACATGCGCTCGGCGAAAGGATGGGTCGCGTCGATGAGGACATCGATGGCTTCGGCCGCAAGATAGGCGGCAAGGCCGTCCGCGCCGCCGAAGCCGCCGACGCGACAAGGCACCGGCAAGGGCGCGGGATTCTTGGTGCGTCCCGCCAGAGACAGGATCGGCTCGAAATCGGAATCACCGGCAAGCCGCGCCGCCAGCCGGCTCGCCTCGTTCGATCCGCCGAGGATCAAAACACGCATCTGACCTTCTATCCCGCGAGCCTAGTAGGAGGCCGGCGATGAGCGCCGCGGCCTCCGAACGCTGGCTCGCGATCATCGGCGTCGGCGAAGACGGGCTCGACGGGCTCTCTCCTGCCGCGGCGCGCATTCTGGCGCAAGCGCGTTTCGTCATCGGCGGGGCGCGCCATCTGGCGATGCTGAAAGCAACGGTGGCCGAGACGATGGCATGGCCGTCGCCCTTCGAGCGCGGCGTCGAGGCGATCAAAGCGCGGCGCGGCGCGCCGACCTGCGTTCTGGCCTCGGGCGACCCGTACTTCTACGGCGTCGGGGCCACTCTCGCCGCGCATATCCGGCCCGAAGAGACGATTGCGCTGCCGGCGCCGTCCTCGCTCAGCCTCGCCGCGGCGCGACTTGGCTGGGCGTTGCAGGATTGCGAAATCGTCTCGCTGCATGGGCGAGCGTTCGAGCGCATCCTGCCGCACTTAAGGCCCCAAGCGAAGCTGCTCGTCCTCTCGTGGGACGCAAAGACCCCGGAGAGGTTGGCGAAGCTCCTTGTCGCGCGGCGCCAAGGCGATTCGCGGCTCATTGTCATGGCGGCGCTCGGCGGGCCACGTGAGACGATCGTCGAGACCAAAGCCGAAGCTTTCGCTCTCTCGGCGATCGACCCGCTCAATCTCGTCGCCATCGAGGTCCGCGCCGCGCCAGACGCGCCCTATGTTCCCTTGACGCCCGGCTTGCCCGACGAATGGTACGAATCCGACGGCCAGCTCACCAAACGGGAAATTCGCGCGATCGCGCTGTCGGCGCTGGCCCCGTGGCCCGGCGCGCGCCTGTGGGACGTCGGCGCCGGCTCAGGATCGATCGCGATCGAATGGATGCTGAGCCATCCGCGCAATCGCGCCGTCGCCATCGAGGCGCGAGCGGACCGCGCTGCGCGCATCGCCCGCAATGCTGCCGCCCTCGGCGCGCCCGACCTCGAAGTGCTGAACGGCGATGCGCGCGCGCTGATGCCTAGCCTCGCAGCGCCCGACGCAGTCTTCGTCGGCGGCGGCGGCGCGGCCGTCATTGACGCGGCCTGGGCGCTTCTGCCGGCAGGACGCCGCCTCGTCGCCAATGCGGTGACGATCGAGACCCAGGCGGCGCTCGCGGAGCGTGCGCGACTCTACGGCGGCGATCTCCTCTCGATCGCTGTAGCGCATGCCGAACCATTGGGGTCGTACCGCGGCTGGCGGCCGGCGCTGCCGGTGGTGCAATGGTCGGCGATAAAAGAATGATGGCGATCGGCATCGGCTGCCGTCGGGGCGCGTCGGCGCAAGCGATCGTCGCGATTGTCCGCGAAGCTCTGGCGCAAGTTTGGCTTCCAGACGAGCCGGCGGGGCTCTTCAGCATCGAGCAGAAGCGCGACGAGCCCGGACTGGTGGCTGCGGCGCAGGCGTTGGGCCTTCCGCTGGACTTTTTCCCCGCGGAAGCCCTGCGCGCGGTCGAGGACAGAATCGCCACGCGCTCGTCGCGCGCCGAAATTTTGCTCGGCGTCGCTTCGGTGTCGGAGGCTGCGGCGCTGGCCGGCGCCGGCGGCGACGCCGGCCTTGTTCTGCCTCGCATTGCGCGCGACGGCGCGACCTGCGCGATCGCCCGAGGGCGCGGGCGATGATCGTCCATTTCATCGGCGCGGGCCCCGGCGCCCCCGACCTTATCACCATCCGCGGCCGCGAGCTGATCGCCCGCTCGCCGGTCTGTCTCTATGCCGGCTCTCTGGTGCCGAAGGAGCTTCTGGCCTTTTGTCCGCCTGATGCGCGAATCGTCGATACGGCGCCGCTGGCGCTCGAGGCAATCGTCGCGGAATTCAGCCAAGCGCATGCGGCGGGCGAGGATGTCGCGCGGCTGCACTCCGGCGATCTCAGTCTATGGAGCGCGATGGGCGAACAATGCCGGGAGTTGGATCGGCTCGGCATTCCTTATGACGTGACGCCGGGCGTTCCGAGCTTCGCCGCCGCCGCCGCGGCCCTGAAACGCGAGCTGACGCTGCCGGGCCTCGCGCAATCGCTGGCGCTGACGCGGACCAGCGGCCGCGCTTCGCCGATGCCGCCAAAGGAGACGCTCGTCAATTTCGCGGCGACAGGCGCGACGCTGGCGATCCATCTATCCATTCACGCGCTGGCCGAGGTCGTCGCCGAGCTTCAGCCCCTCTATGGCGCCGACTGCCCTGTCGCGGTGGTCTATCGCGCGAGCTGGCCCGATGAGCGCGCGATCGAAGCGACATTGGCGACCATCGGCGCCAAAATCGCCGGCGCCGCAATCGAGCGCACCGCGTTGATCCTCGTCGGCCCGGCCCTGGCGGCGCGCGATTTCCGAAACAGCGCGCTCTACGACATCGACTATCAGCGCCGCTTCCGGGGCGCGCCTCAATGAATCGCGCGCGCGCCCGTCGTCGCGAGAATGCGGCCGTCGCGGCCGACGACGACGATTTCGAGCCGGTCGACGCCGCGCTCGGTCGTCCTGGCTGCGGTGCGCCAGGCCGCTTCCGCGACGCCCGCCGAGAGGCCAAAGCCGGCGTCCTGGGCGATTTCGCTGGCTTCCATCGCCGTGTTGGCGCCGCGGATGCGTGCCGCCTCGGCTTCGCCAAGGCCGGCGCTCTCGGCAAGCCTCGCCAGCCAATCAAAGTCGACCTCGCCTTGCCGCGAATGCAAATCGATGAGGCCTTGCCCGAGCTTCGTCATCTTGGCGAAGCCGCCGGCGATCGTGACCCAGTCGACCGGATGCTTGCGCAAATATTTGAGGAAGCCGCCGACGAAATCGCCCATGTCAATCAGCGCCTCGTCGGGCAGATTGTGGAGGCGCTTCACCGCTTCTTCCGATGTCGAGCCGGTCGCTCCGGCAAGATGCGTCAGCCCGCAAGCGCGCGCGACGTCCACGCCGCGATGGATCGAATGGATCCAGGCCGAGCAGGAATAAGGCACGACGATTCCGGTCGTGCCGAGAATGGAAAGGCCGCCCCTGATTCCAAGGCGCGGATTGAGCGTCTTTTCGGCGATCTTCTCGCCGCCCGGAATCGAGATTTCTACGATGGCGTCGGGTCCGACGTGATGGCGCGCGGCGATTCTTTCAATCGCCTCGGTCATCATCCGCCGCGGCGCCGGATTGATCGCCGGCTCGCCCGGCGCGATCGGCAGGCCCGGCTTGGTCGCGACGCCGACGCCGGGCCCGGCGCGGAAGAGGACGCCGCCCCCTTGAGGGCCGAGCCGCACCGTGGCGATGACTGTGACGCCATGCGTCACATCGGGATCATCGCCCGCGTCCTTGACGATCCCCGCGCGCGCGAAATCCGTCCCGCGCAGGCTCATCGCCAGCGCGAAAGCCGGACAAGCCCCGTTGGGCAGGCGCACTTCGACTGGGTCTGGGAATTCGCCTACGAGCAGCGCCTCGAAGGCGGCGCTCGCCGCCGCGGTGGCGCAACAACCCGTTGTCCAGCCGTAACGCAGCTTCTTGACCTCGGCCATGGCCGCGACAATAGACGGCGGGGCGCAGCCGCGAAACCGGAAGGCGATTGATGAGCGAGGCGAGCCCGGCAGGCGTTCCGTTCGAGCCGGGAACCGTGTGGCTGGTCGGCGCAGGGCCGGGCGATCCGGGCTTGCTTACCTTGCATGCGCTCGAGGCTCTGAAGAACGCCGACGTCATTGTCTATGACGCGCTCGTCTCCGATCGCGTGCTTTCGCTCGCCGCGCCCGAGGCGCGTCGCGAATTTGCCGGGAAACGCGGCGGCCGACCCTCGCACAGCCAGCGCGACATCACTCTGCGGCTGATCGATCTTGCGCGACAGGGCCTTCGGGTCCTGCGGCTCAAGGGCGGCGATCCCTTCGTGTTCGGCCGCGGCGGCGAAGAGGTCAAGGCGCTCGCCGAGGCTGGCGTGCGCTTCCGCATCGTGCCGGGGATCACCGCCGGCATCGGCGGGCTGGCTTATGCCGGCATTCCCGCGACGTCGCGCGAGACAAACCAGGCGCTTATCCTTGTCGCGGGCCATCCGGCCGCGGACGGGGAAGATCGCATCAATTGGGAGGCGCTCGCGGCCATCGGACAGCCGCTTGTTGTCTATATGGGCCTGTCGCGCCTTGCCGAAATCGCCGGCCGCCTCATTGCCGGGGGCATGGCGCCTGAGACCGAGGTCGCCGTTTTGATCGAGGCGACGCTGCCGGACCAGCAGGTGATTGAGACGACGCTCGGCGCCGCTCGCGATGGGCTCCGCCAAGATCGCGCCGCGGCGCCGGCGCTGGTCGTGATCGGCGCGATCGTCGGGCTGCGCCGAGCCCTGCTGTCGAATTTGATCACGTGATTCCGCCAGGCCTCGTCATTGCGGCGCCTCGCTCCGGAAGCGGCAAGACGACGCTCGCCTTAGGGCTCATGCGCGCCTTCCGGCGGCGCGGGCTCAAGGTTGTGGGCTTGAAATGCGGGCCCGATTACATTGATCCCGGCTTCCATCAAGCAGCGACAGGGCGGCCGGGCGCCAATCTCGATTCCTGGGCGATGAGCCCGGCGCTGCTCAGGGCCATTGGCGAAGAAGCCGCGCGAGACGCCGACCTCGTCCTTTGCGAAGGCCTGATGGGATTGTTCGACGGGGTTCCGGCGCCGGAAGGACGGAGCGGATCGTCGGCTGACATCGCCGCCGCATTCGGCTGGCCCGTGCTTCTCGTCCTCGACGTTAGCGGCCAGTCGCAGTCGGCGGGAGCGGCGGCGCTCGGCTGCAAGCTTTACGATTCACGCATTGAAATAAGGGGCGTCATTCTGAACCGCGTCGGCAGCGATCGGCACCGAAGGCTTGCGACGCAAGCGATCGAGCAGGCCTCGCTGCCGACGCTCGGCGCCTTGCCACGCTCGACCGAAATAGCGTTGCCGGAACGGCATCTCGGCTTGGTGCAGGCGGGCGAGACAAGCGAACTGGAAGCAAGGCTCGATCGGCTTGCGGATTTCGTCGAAGCCCATGTCGATGTCGATAGGATTTTTGCGCTGGCGGCATCGTCGCCAAGCAGCGCTTCGGCCGAAGCCGCGCCGCCCTTGCCGCCGGCGCAAAGAATCGCTGTAGCGCGCGATGAGGCTTTCTCCTTCCTTTACCCGCATCTCGAACAAAGCTGGCGGCGCGCGGGCGCCGAGCTCAGGTTCTTTTCGCCGCTCGCCGACGAGGCGCCGCCCGCCGATTGCGATTTCTGCTGGCTCCCCGGCGGCTATCCCGAACTGCATGCCGGCCGCCTAGCCGCGGCGCGGAATTTCTTGAGCGGCGTACGTCGCTTCGCCGCGACAAGACCGGTGCATGGCGAATGCGGCGGCTACATGGTTCTCGGCCGCAGCCTGATCGACTCGTCTAGCGCGGCCCATGACATGATCGGCCTGCTAGGCCTCGTCAGCTCGTTTGCGACGCGGCGCATGACGCTCGGCTATCGTCAGGCGACGCTCCTTCGCGACGGTCCGCTTGGCCGCAAAGATACTCGCTATCGCGGCCACGAATTTCACTATGCGACGATTGTCGAGCCCGGCGGCGACGAGCCTTTCGCCGAAGTTAAGGACGCCCATGGCTCGACGCCTGTCTTAGCGGGCGGACGCCGCGGCGATGTCACGGGGAGTTTTTTCCATCTCATCGCGCCGGTAGAACAGGGAAGGACAGGCTAACGCGCCGCGTCCTCACCTCATCTTCGCTCTGCGTCTGGCGTTAGCCAGCGCCGCCGCCTGAAGCGTTGTCGGGCTGTCGACGACCTGCGCATATTCGCCGTGCATATGCGCCAGCGACAGAGCATGCACGTGATCGGCCGGCCAGAGCCGGCCGACAAGGTCGCGCTTTTCGACCGCCCAGCACGCGTCGGCGACGACGAAGACGCGATAGCCGAGATTGCCGCCATGGCGCACCGTCGCCTCGACGGAATTGTGGGTGAGCGCGCCGCAGACGACCAAAGTCGTTGCGCCGATCTCCTCGAGCGTCTCCTCGAGCCGCGTGCCGACAAAAGCGCTATTGGTCGATTTCGCGACGACCCTTTCGTCGGCGAGCGGCCGCGCCGCTTCCTTGAAACGATGGCCGGGCGCGTCGGGACGATAGGGCGAGCGCGCCTCTGTGGAATCGTGCCGGATATGGACGATCGGCAGCGTCTCGGCTCGCCAGGCGGCGAGGAGCGCGGCGATGATCTCCTCCGCGTTCTCGTTGTTGCGTTGGCCCCATTGCGCGTCGTCGATCGCCTCCTGGACGTCGATGACGATCAGCGTGGCGTCGCATGGCAGGCGCATGGCGCTCCTCCTTAGCGCGGCGCGAGGACCCAGTAATCAAGATCGAGGATTACGGCCGGATCATAGCCGTCGCCTTGCCTCAAAGGAAAGTTGGCGCAGGGACGATTCTTCGTCGCGATCGTGCGGACGCGCAAGGCGCCGACGTCGCCGCGGTCCGGCAAGGCTGTGCGCGAAAGGATTTCGCTCCAGGCGAAGACCGTGTCGCCGGCGAAGAGCGGCGCGACGTGTCGTCCGGCGTTGATACCCGCGATATGGAAGGCGTTGGCGAGGCCGTTGAAGCTCAGCGCGCGCGCCAGAGAGATGACATGGCCGCCATAGACCAAACGACGGCCGAAGCGGCCTTGGCCTTCAGCAAACTGATTGAAATGGACCTTGGCGGTGTTCTGGAAGAGGCGCGTCGCAATCTGATGCTCGGCTTCCTCGACCGTCATGCCGTCGACGTGGTCGATCCGTTC
>Ga0070733_10003809_pt1 | contig 10223 bp, 6 predicted proteins | sample Coa_R1_9_FD_66450 | JGI IMG/M metagenome (GOLD analysis project Ga0070733, IMG submission 66450) | Surface soil microbial communities from Centralia Pennsylvania, which are recovering from an underground coalmine fire - Coalmine... | ecosystem: Environmental > Terrestrial > Soil > Unclassified ... | reverse complement strand
ATGAGGTCTCATTTGGATCTGATTGCCCGGCTGCAGGCGGAAGAAAGCTATCTCAAGTCGTTGCCGGAAGCGGATGAGAATCAGAAGAACGCCAAGCTCACCGCGATTGCCGAAACCCAAACCACGCTCCAGCAGCTGCAGGCAACCGGGCCCCGGGGCCGGGTCGTTATTCACCTGCCGTTGGCGCCGGGCAATTTCGCCCGCTTTGCCCGCAGTCCGGCCGACGTCCAGCTGCGCGACGGCGACGAACTGATCATTCCCAAGAAAAACAACTATGTGATGGTCAACGGCCAGGTGCTGAATCCCACGGCGGTGAGTTTCCTGCCCGGAAGAACTGCAAAGTGGTATCTCAGCCAGGCCGGTGGACTGTCGCCAGTTGCGGACAAAAGCGGCACCTTTGTGATCCGCGCCGACGGGTCCGTGATCTCCTCCCGCAACAACTCGCTCTTCTGGTCCGGCGATCCCATGAGCGCGGTTTTGCAACCCGGAGACTCGATTACAGTTCCGGAAAAAGCGCCCCGAATCGGCGCCCGCAACTGGGGCGCGGTGCTGCAAGCAGCCCAGGTTGCTTCCTCGGTGGCCTTGACGGTTGCCTACATCCACTAGAACTAAGGACTCGGATTGAAAACTCCACTGCGGTGGAAGACCCTGCTCCTTATCCTGATCGTGGCCGTGGCTTCGACGCACCACCTAGTGGCGCAAGAGGCCGGGAAGGCCAAGGTCGCTACCAACGGGTTTGGCCAAGACGCAGTTGCTCTCCCCGGGGAAAAGAATTTCGCCGGATATAACACGTCCGGCGGTTGGAAGAACGCCGGGGCAGACTTTGGCCTGGATCAGAAGCAGATCTGGACCAGCCCATGGCGAATTCGCTTCGGCGATTCTCGCTGGCTTGTGCCGCTCGCAGGAATCACCGCCGGCCTGTTCGTCGCCGATCGACAATACGCCGCGTCGCTGCCGCAAGGGTCCTCCACCATCAGCCGCTATAAAACCATTTCCAACGTGGGAGTTGCGGGTCTGGCGGGAGCCGGCGCGGGAATGTATCTGATGAGTTTTCCATTGCATAACCAACACTGGCGCGAAACCGGCTTCCTGGCGGGCGAGGCTGCCCTCGACAGCCTGATTCCAGCCGAACTCATGAAGTACACTCTGCGGCGGGAACGCCCCTATCAGGGAGATGGAGGCGGATCGTTGTTCCACGGCGGAACTTCCTTCCCCTCCGAGCATTCCGCCGTCTCCTGGTCGATCGCGGGGGTGATCGCGCACGAATATCCCGGGATGCTTCCCCAGTTGCTGGCCTACGGGACCGCCGCGGCGGTCGATTTTTCCCGCGTCCGCAGTCGGCAGCATTTTCCGTCGGACGTTTTAGTGGGCAGCGTTCTGGGATACCTGACGGCGCAGAATGTCTACCGCCGGCGCCACGATCCCGAACTGGGCGGCCGGGCCTGGGAATCTCCCGGCGAATTTATTTCCAGCGACCCGCATCAATCTCCGGCGTTCCTCGGATCGCCCTACGTTCCGCTGGACAGCTGGGTTTACCCTGCGCTGGAGCGCCTGGCGGCGCTTGGCTACATCAAGACCGCAGTTCTGGGGCTGCGTCCCTGGACTCGCTCGGAGTGCGCGCGATTGCTGAGCGAGGCGGCAGAACTCGGGGCAGACGGCGGCGGCACCGCCGACACTCCGCAACCCAGCGCTGCGCAGGTCGATGTTCAGCAGCTCGAGGTTAGGCAAGTCGAGGCTCAACAACTCGAGGTTCAACAACTCTATGACTCGCTCGCCGAGGAGTTCGGAAACGAGTCCGAGACCGGAGGCGGAGAAAATCTCCACACCCAGGTTGAATCCGTCTATGTGCGCACCACCGGTATCGCCGGGAGGCCGCTCACGGATAACGAACATTTCGGGCAAACCATTCTGAATGACTACGGCCGGCCTTATCAGCAAGGTTTCAACACCATCGGGGGCGCTTCTTCCTGGGCCGTGTGGGGTCCGTTTGTAATCTACGGGCGCGGGGAATACCAGTCTGCCCCGTCCGCCCCGGCCCCCTCGGAGCCGGTGCTTGAGTTCATTGCCTCTGCCGACGGTCTCCCCCCCAACCCGCCCCAGGTCCAGGTCGCCGCCATCCAGCGCATGCGGCTGCTGGAGGGTTACGTGGGCATGAATCTGGCGCACTGGCAAATCAGTTTTGGCAAACAGAGTCTATGGTGGGGACCGGGCGAACAGGGCGCGATGTTGGTCACCAACAACGCCGAGCCGCTGAATAAAATGTTTCGCCTCAGCCGCACCAGCCCGATTCACCTGCCCTCCGTATTTGGCTATCTGGGCGATATCCGCATGGAATTCTTTCTGGGGCAGCTCGCGGGACAGGAATTTATCAATAACGTGTGGAAACTGACGAACCTGCCGAACCCGCCCACACTCGGACAATACGGCGTCGCCTTGCATCCACCACCCACGTTGAGCGGCGGCAAAATCAGTTTCAAGTTCACGTCCAACTTCGAAATCAGCATGTCGAAAACCACGATCTATGGAGGACCGGGAAATCCCGTGACGCTCAAAACTCTTTTTCAGAGCGCCTTCGCGGAGCACGTGCATGGAAGCGCGTTGGGAGACGGTCAGTCCGCACTGGATTTTGCCTACCGCATTCCGAAGCTGCGCGATTGGCTCAGTTTCTACGGCGATGCCTCTCAGAAGGACGAGATTTCTCCCCTCGACCGCCCTTACAAAGCAGCTTTTCAGGGAGGCCTTTATCTGGCCAGGGTTCCCCAAATCCCGCAGCTTGATTTCCGTCTCGAGGGCGGCACCACCATTCCCGTCAACTTTCCCACCTGTACCGCCTGCTATTACCACGACGGCCAATATCGCAGCGGATCCACCAACAACGGCGAGTTGATCGGCACCTGGATCGGCCGGGCGGCGCAGGGCGAGGCGATCCGCAGCAACTACTGGCTGGGTCCGCGGAAAAAGGTCGGCATCGAACTGCGCCATCGCAAAGTCGGCCTGCAATACCTTCCCCAGGGTGGCACGCAAAACGACGCTGGGGTGAACGCAGATTTCCTGCTGGCCTCCGGGCTTCGCCTGTCGGGTGGGTTGCAGTATGAGTCTTGGCAGATTCCCCTGCTGGCATCCAACCGGCAAAACAATCTGACCACCTGGTTCCAGATCGGGTACTGGCCGCAGGGGCGCTTGCGGTGAGCAGTTCCGGTTCTTGCGAACCAAGATTTGGTCGTCGCCACTCCCTGGCGATCACCGTTGCGGCTGAGAAGAAAAGCTGAGAAGAAAAAGTGACGCCCAATGCCAGGTTGCATTCGAAAACCGCAAGCGAGCCGGGCTTCGCGGACGAGACCATGGCGCAGACCCCGGCCATCGGGACACGGAAGGGGCCCGTGCAACACTTGTGGTCGTTATGGGGCCAACGGAAATTTCTCGTCCGATTTGCGCTGGCAGGACTGCTGCTGGGAACCCTGCTCGCGTTTCTCTTGCCGCAGCGCTTTCAGGCGAGCGCGCAACTGATGCCGCCGGACACCCAGTCGAGCTCCGGAATGGCCATGCTGGCCGCATTCGCGGGAAAAGCGGGCGGCGGCATGGGAGGGCTGTCCTCAAGCCTGCTCGGCGTCAGCAGTTCGGGAGCCTTGTTTGCGCGAATCCTCGGCAGCCGCACGGTCGAGGACCGGCTGATTGACCGCTTCGGCCTGGGGAAAGTCTACGGCTGTGCGCTGCAGGAGGATACCCGCCGTAAGTTGTCGGAGAATACGGGAATTTCCGATGACCGGCTCAGCGGAGTCATTACCATCGCCGTCACCGATCACGATCCCCGGCGGGCCGCCGCCATCGCTCAGGCCTACGTCGAGGAGTTGAACCGGCTGGTGGTGGAGCTGTCGACGTCGTCGGCCCATCGGGAGCGCGTTTTTCTCGAGGAACGGCTGCACGCGGTCAAGCAGGAACTGGATCAGGCTTCGGTGGAGTTCAGCCGGTTTTCCAGCGAGAACGTGGCCATCGACGTAAAGGAGCAGGGCCGCGCCATGGTGGACGCGGCGGCGACCCTCATGGGCCAGCTGATCGCCGCCCAATCGGAATTGAAGGGCCTCGAAACCATCTACGCGCCGGGCAACGTGCGCGTCCGTTCCGTGCAGGCACGCATCGCGGAACTGCGCCGGCAACTGCAGGAGAGCGTGGGACGCAAGGCGGGAACGGAAGCGGGCCAGTCCGGCGCGGGCCCAGACACTTTGGACAAAGGTACAGCAGGGCAGGACACATCCTACCCCACCCTGCGCGGCCTGCCGCTTCTGGGCGTGACCTACGGCGACCTATACCGCCGAACCAAAATCCAGGAGTCCGTGTATGAAACGCTGACCCAGGAATTCGAGCTGGCGAAAGTCGAGGAGGCGAAGGAAACTCCGAGCGTCAAGGTGCTCGACCTGCCGACCGTCCCCGAACGAAGATCCTACCCTCCGCGCCTGCAAGTCGTCGTCCTCTGCTTCTGCCTTTCCCAGATGGGCGCCGTCGTCTGGATCCTGGGAAAAGCGCAGTGGCAGGATACGGACGCGCGCGATCCGGGAAAGATGCTGGCGCAGGAAGTCTTTGAGCGCGTGCACGGAGTGATGCCCTGGTCCCCTCCCAACGGTTCGCGGTTCCAGGCCATAACGCACCGTGTCTGGATCGGTCTCCATCGGCCCCGCCGGTCGAACCGGGCATCGCCCGGCGAGGGCTGAGAAGCGCAATCGGTAATGCGAGAAAGAACATCGACTGAAACTCTTCCACAAAAATTGCAGCGTCTCAGGCTCACGGAAGGTGAGCTGAGGGGCGCGCCCTAACCGACAAATCAGGAGGCACGATGAAGGTTCTCATTCTGGGTGGCGATGGATATCTGGGCTGGCCCACAGCCATGCATCTCTCGCGCCGTGGCCACGATGTAGCGGTTCTGGACAATTTTGCCAAGCGGCGCTGGGAACTGGAACTCAACGTCGAGCCGCTGCTCCCGATCCAGACGCTGCACGACCGGGTCGAGACCTGGCGAGTCTCGTCCGGGTGCAAGATCCAGCTGTTCGTCGGCGACCTGCGCAATTACGGGGTCGTCGAAGGCGTGCTCGAAACCTTCCAGCCGGAAGCGGTGGTCCACTACGGCGAGCAGCCCTCGGCCCCGTATTCCATGATCGATCACAACCGTTCCGTGTTTACCCAGGTCAACAACGTGACTGGAACCCTCAATCTGCTGTGGGCCATGAAGAAGCTGAAGCTGGGTTGTCAGCTGGTGAAGCTGGGGACCATGGGAGAATATGGCACTCCTAACATCGACATCGAAGAAGGCTTCATCGAAATCAAGCACAAGGGCCGGAGCGACATTCTTCCCTTTCCCTGTCAGCCGGGATCCTATTATCACCTGTCGAAGGTGCACGACAGCCACAACATCCGCTTTGCCTGCAAGGCCTGGAAACTGGCGGCCACCGACCTGCACCAGGGCGTGGTGTACGGCATCGAGACCGACGACACGAAAATGCATCCCGGTCTCGCCACCAGCTTCCACTACGACGACGTGTTTGGCACCGCCATCAACCGCTTTTGCGTGCAGGCCGTCGCCGGACTCCCGCTCACGGTGTACGGCGAGGGCGGACAGTGCCGGGGGTTCCTCAACCTCCGCGATACCCTGCGCTGCGTCGAGCTGGCCATTGTGAATCCCGCAGCCCCGGGGGAGTACCGGGTCTTCAACCAGTTCACCGAAACCTTCTCGATTCTGCAGCTGGCGGAACTGGTGGCGGCACAGGCCCGTCAGCTGGGGCTGGCGGCGGAGATCCGGCATCTGCCGAATCCCCGGGTCGAAATGGAACAGCACCATTACAACCCGACGCACACCAAGCTGCTCGATCTCGGACTCGAGCCCCATTTCCTGTCTCACGAACTGCTCGACACCATGATCGCCACGATCGGCAGGTACAAGCACCGGATTAAGCAGGAGATCATGCTTCCTAAAGTCAAGTGGAACGGCACCGACGTGGAAGTCGAGGAGCTGAAGCTCATGTGGGCGGGAGCGTGAGCTTATCGTGGGTGGCGGACCTTGCTCCGTCGAACCTGGATCCATCGTGACTCCCGAAATCTTTTCCGAGTGGCTGCGCCGCCAAGGCCAGCGCGTGGTCCGCACCGCCAGTTCGTACTGGCACAGTGAAGGCTGGCGGGTCTACCAGGCGTTTCCCTACCACTGGCTCATCCAACCCTCGGCGGAGGAGATCCGGGAGTTGACCTCGCGGCACCGTGCGGCCGCGTTGCGCTATTCCGCGCCTGCGCGACGGGAGGGGACGACCGACGGATATCACATGGTCTATAACGGCCAGGACTACGACCTGGAGACGCTGGGCGCCGGGGCCCGGCACAACGTGCGCCGCGGGATGCGCTCCTGTTCGGTCGGTCCGATCGAGTTTGCGCGCTACATCGAGGAAGGCTGGGCCTTGCGGGTCGATACTCTGGCCCGGCAGCATCGCCGCCTGCCGGAATCGCGGGAGGACTGGCGCCGGAAGAACTTGGCTGCGGCCGATCTCGCGGGCTTCGAAGTGTGGGCGGCGGAAGTGAACCAACGGCTGGCGGCCACGCTGCTCATCTTTCAGATGGATGGATGGGGCTACAGCATGGATCAGCAAAGTCATCGCGACTACCTGCGCGACCATGTCAACAACGCGCTGACTTTTGTCGTGATGCAAAACCTGATTCGACGGCGCGACCTGCGGGGAATTTTCAACGGCATGCGTTCCCTCGATGCCCCGGCCAGCGTCGATGAATACAAGCTGCGCATGGGATATGAGGCGCGACCCGTCCGTCAGCGGGTTGCGTTCCATCCCGGTCTGGCGCCGCTGGTCACGCCTTTGACCTGCCGCGTTGCCAAGTCGCTGCTGGCCGCGAGCCCCAGCACCCGCTGGCTGGCCAAGGCCGACGGCATGCTGCGCCTGGGCCTGGCAGATAAGCATCCTTCGCTGCCGGAAGCCTCCGGCGATGAAGTTCTCCGCTGAAGCGGTGGTAAATGTCCGGTAAATTCATGCTGAGCCAGCGCACAACCGAAAGCGAAGGGGGAGCAGGAGACGAGGCGGTTCTATCCGCTTTCCTACCCGCGGTCGCCACACGGGAACCGCGCGAGCGCGAGCCCCATGGACATGGTGCGTTGCTCCGAGACTGCCTCGGCTACTTATTGAGCAAAGGCGTGCCTGGCTTCTTCGGACTTATTTCGGTGCCCATTTTTGTGAGCCTGATCGGCATCGAGGAATACGGCCGTCTGGCCGTGATCCTGCCGGTTCTCATGGCGCTCGGGGGCGCCGGTTCGGGCTGGCTGCAGCAAGGCATCCTGCGCTTTCATCCGGCAACCGGGCCCGGTTCACCATCAGACTCGAAATCGGCCTCGGAGTCAGCCTTCGATCGCGGGTCTGCGTTTGATCGCGCGGTCAGGCTGGGCACGGTCTGGGCCGTGCTCGGGCTCGGCCTGAGTCTCCTGCCAATACTGGGCGCGCTGCGCTACCGCCTGAGTGTCTGCGGCATGGTCGAGATCTACGGCGCGCTGCAGCTGATCTACATGGTGTCGCTGACGCGGCTGCAGGCACAACTGCAGCCGCGAGCGGTACTGAGAAAGGAAGCGCTGCGCTCCTGCGCCGGTTTTGCTCTGCCCGTTGTCCTTATCCTCGGGCTCGGGCAGAGGAGCTTTTCCCTGGTGATTTTGGGATCGGCTTTCGGCTACCTGCTGCCTTTACTCACCCCTCGCCGCCGACTGGCGCTGTCGCCCGCCGAGCGGGCCGAGCGTTTCAGTTCGAGACCGGAAGCCAACCGCATCTTGGCCGAATTGTGGCGTTATGGATGGGCCGTGGGCGCCTGGCTGATGTTGTGTCAGGCGCTTCCGGTGGTGGGACGATCGGCGATTCAGCGATACAGCGGATACGCGCAAGCGGGCATTTACGCATCGCTCTATGAAATCGCGGTGCGGTCGTTGTCGCTGTTCGCTTCTCCGGTGATGCAGGCCGCCCACCCGCGGATTATGCGCTCCTGGAACGCAGGTGATTACGGGGCCGCGCGCCGCACGATCCGGCAGTCGATTCTGATCCAAACTTTGATGTTTCTGCCCCTCGAAGCGGCGGGCCTGATCTTTGCCCGCCCAATCATCCGGCTGATTCTCGGAACCGGCGACCCAGCCGGCAACCCGGCCGCGGGCTCGTTATTTCCCGTGCTCATGTTGGGTGGCTTTCTCTGGCAGATTGCGCTGCTGGTGCATAAGCCGCTCGAGATCATGCGGCGCACCAAGACCATGCTGTGCGGCATGGTGGGAGTCGTATTGATCGAGATGGCCGGCAACTACGTTCTGGTTCCGCGCTTTGGGATGCGGTCGGCGGGCTACGTTTTCCTGGGTGGTGCCCTGGCCTATGTCGCTTTTGCCGCGGTCTGCAGCCGCACATTGCTTTACCGGCCGGATGATCGTCTGGCGGCGGCATCCGCATGAGTTTCGCCGTGGACCCAGGCCAGAGAGAAGGCGCCGCATGACCGCCGCATTCGACCTCGCCGGCTCCGCCTGGGTGCCCGTCTTGCTCTTGCTCGGATTCACCGTGTACCTGCGGGTTCGGGCTGGCAACTGGTTTGTCCCTGGTCCGTTCTTCGGTGGGTTGTGGTTTTGTTTCCTGGTGGGTTCGCTGATGGCCGTGGAACATCGCGTTCCCGGGCTGGGAACCTGGGTTCTGGTCGCGCTGGTCGCAGCGGTGCAGATTGGAAGCATTCTTGGCGAATCCCAGCCGCTTGAGAAAGAGCGTCAGCCGAGCCCCACAGCCTGGGCCGAAAGGGTTCAGCTGCAGCGCCTGATTAGGCTCCACGCCTGGCGAGCTGCCCTCGTCCTCACCGTGGTGGCCATGGCCGGTGTGATCTATTTCGCCTGGTACAGCATGGATTTGTTTCAGCAGCCGGTGAGCTTCGTATCGCTGATTCCCATGGCCGCCAAGTGGACGCTCCTGCGCTACGACGGCTTCCTCGATCCCTGGCCGCTTCGCGTTGCAGCCGTGTGGGTCTATCCGCCAGCACTGCTCGGCGGAATTCTCTTTCCTCTGTCCCTACGTTTCCGTGACAGGGTGGTAGCGCTGTTGTCCCTGGTGCCGGCGCTGTTGCTGACCGCGCTTTCAGGAGGCCGATCCGCGTTTCTGGTGGGCTTGGCTTGTTGGCTGGGAGGGCACTGGTCATCGCGGGCTGGGCGCATAGGCCTGGGTCGGGACCGGAGCGGCGTGAGCCCTAGCGAAGTAGGTCGCAGTCCAGTTCGCTCCAGCCTTACGGGTTTGAAATCCGGTTTGCTGGTCGGTTTCGGAGCGCTGGCCCTGCTTCTGCTGTTCATGGGCGTCGATTCGCTGCGGGGTGCGAAGGACGACTCTGATATTCGCGAGTTTTCCCTGGAATTCCGCAGTGCGCAGGTCCGGAACTATATGTTTGGAATGCCGGCCGCTTTTGCCCAGTGGTTCGACAGCGACCAGCACCACGCGGTGCAGTGGGGAGCGCTCACCTTGCCCGGCCCCTTCGCGCTTCTGGGCATTCATGCGCGCACTCTGGGCACCTACACCGATTCGGCTTCCACTGTGGGTCTAGAAGCCACCAACGTTTTCACCATCTTCCGGGGCCTGATCGAGGACTTTACCCTGGGCGGCGCATTCCTGATTTGTAGCCTCTGGGGATTTCTCGGAGGGCGCAACTACTCCCGGCGCTCTCTTGCATGGGGATCGATCCTGAGTCTCTCCGCCTTCTACTCGATCGCACTTTTCAGCCCGCTCTACTGCCTGTTTGGTTTCAACGGTCCGCTCTTTGCCTGGATCGTAGCCTGGTTTGCGCTGCCAAGGGACGGAATGAAGAGCAGAAAACCGATCCGATAACTCATGAACCACAGCTCTCGCAGTGCGGCACGACCGAACGCCATGCCCGACATATTAATCATCACGGTCAATTACCGGGGCGCAGAGTCGACGAAAAAATTTCTGTGGAGCGCCTCGCAGCTGGATGGGTTGGCCTGTGCTCATTTCATCGTGGTGGAGAACGGCTCGCACGACGGATCCGATGCCCAGCTGCGGCCGCTCGCCCAGAAATTCACCGAGGAGTCTGGCAACGTCGAACTGATGGAGTCGGCCGAGAACCGCGGCTACTTTGGGGCCGCCAACTGGGCGCTGCGGCAATACCGGGCCCGCGGATGCAACCCGACATGGGTCATTGTCTGCAATAACGACGTCGTCTTCGAGGAC
>Ga0070733_10003808_pt1 | contig 10224 bp, 10 predicted proteins | sample Coa_R1_9_FD_66450 | JGI IMG/M metagenome (GOLD analysis project Ga0070733, IMG submission 66450) | Surface soil microbial communities from Centralia Pennsylvania, which are recovering from an underground coalmine fire - Coalmine... | ecosystem: Environmental > Terrestrial > Soil > Unclassified ... | reverse complement strand
TGATCGCGGCCATGCCCGTTGCGGTCACGACGGCGCCCGCACCGAGCTCGAGCTCCGCGATCGCGCCCGCGAGCAGATCGCGGGTCGGATTGCCCGAGCGCGTGTAGTCGTAGGCCCGCTTCTCATCGAATCCGCGGAACGCGAATGTCGAAGTCAGGTGCAGCGGTGGGACGACGGCGCCCGTGACCTCATCGCTTTCGATGCCGGCACGAACGGTCTGAGTAATCTGGTTGGGTCGAATGTTCACGAAGGACTCCGCGCTACTTCCGGTCTCACCGGCCTCCCGCGGAGCGCCCACCTTGCGGCGGGTTCGTCGCGTCCATCTCCTCTCGCGAGAATCGCGAGGAGGAGCCACGCAGACCGCTCATCTGTCGATCCGTCCCACCGGCCCAGGCCAGCGGTCGAATCGCAGGAGTTGGCACCTTTCCAGATTGGTTAGGTCTGGCGGTTGCCCCGGCGTCTAAGGGCCTATCCCTCAGCCGGTCTCGATGAGTGCCCGGCAGTCTATGGTGCACCGCCGGGCACCGTCAAGGCAGGCTCCGGCTTTCCCGTTCCTTCGCCGATGCCTGCCGGCCGCCTGCCATCGAGCTGGCACACCGCCCGCCTTCGTGCTAACGTACTAGCGTGCTAGTACATCAGGACGAGTCTCGGGACCAGCAGCTGACGTGAAGACGCATCGCCATGTGACGGCGCGCCAGGAAGCGCTCGCCGAGAGCAATCTGTACGCCGCGATCGCGGCCCTGCGCACCCCGGCCGAATGCCGTGCATTCCTGCGCGATCTGTGCACGCCCGCGGAGATCCAGGCCATGGCGGACCGCTGGACGGTCGTGGACTTCCTGCGCCGTGGCCTGCCCTACCGCGAGATTCACCGCCTCAGCGGCGTGAGCGTGACCACGATCGGACGGGTAGCCCGGTTCCTCTCTCGCGGCAACGGCGGTTACGCGGTCGCTGCGCGCCGCATCAGCGAGAGCGCGAGCCATGGATGAGCGGCGACTGAAAGTAGCGGTGCAGAAGGCAGGCCGCCTCAACGATCCCTCGCTCGAGCTGCTGGAGCGCTGCGGTCTCAAGCTTTCACGCGGCAAGGACCAGCTGATGGGCTACGGCGAGAACATGCCGCTCGATGTGCTGTTCGTTCGCGACGACGACATCCCCGATCTCGTGCAGGAGGACGTCTGCGACCTCGGGCTCGTCGGGCTCAACGTCCTCGAAGAGAAGCGTCTCGAGCTCGCCGAGCGGGGCCATGCCGCTCGCTTCGAGTGCCTGCGCGCTCTCGATTTCGGGCGCTGCAGGCTCTCGATCGCAGTACCCGAGGGCGCGGCCTTCGAAGGCCCCGCCTCACTGCGGGGCAAGCGCATTGCGACCACTTTCCCCTTCCTGCTGCAGCAATTCCTGCGCGAGCGTGAGGTCCGAGCGCAGATCGTCGTCCTGTCGGGCGCGGTCGAGATCGCTCCCCGCCTCGGGCGTGCGGATGTCATCTGTGATCTGGTCTCGACCGGCTCGACGCTGCAGGCCAATCACCTCATCGAGGTACATACCGTGATGGAAAGCCACGCGGTCATGATTCGCACGCCGGTCGAGCTGCCGCCGCAAAAGCAGGAGTGGGTGCAACGCTTGCTCATGCGCATCGATGGCGTACAGCAGGTCAAGGAGAGCAAGTACATCATGTTGCATGCACCTCGGGCCGCTTTGCCCGAGATCCGCCGCCTGCTTCCCGGAAGCGAATCGCCGACGATCATTCCACTCGATGGCGTCTCGGACAAAGTGGCGATCCACGCTGTCTGCCGCGAGAACGTCTTCTGGGAGACGCTCGAGAGCCTGAAGAAAGCCGGCGCCAGCGCCCTCCTCGTGCTGCCCGTCGAGAAGATGCTGGCTTGAGGGAGGGAAATCATGCGCATCCTCGAATGGGAGAGCCTCTCCCGCGAACAACAGCGCGCAGCCCTCGCGCGCCCGGCGCTCGAAGAGAGCGCCGACGTGGCCGCGACGGCGCAGACAATTGTCGCTCGCGTACGCCGCGGGGGCGATGCGGCACTGCGCGCATACACCGAAGAGTTTGATGGCGTCAGGCTCGAGGACTTCGAGGTTTCATCCGCGGAGCTTGCCGCGGCCCCCGACACCCTGACTTCGCCCCAGCGTGCGGCGATCGAGCTCGCGATCGCCAACGTGGAGAGATTCCACGCAGCACAGTCGCTGCCGCCGCTCTCCATGGAGACGTTTTCGGGCGTGCGCTGCGAGCGGATCGTGAGGCCTATTCAAGCCGTCGGCCTGTACGTCCCAGCAGGCTCTGCGCCTCTTCCGTCCGCCGTCCTCATGCTGGCCATTCCTGCGCGACTCGCAGGGTGTCCCGAGCGGATTCTGTGCACGCCTCCCGGGCGAGACGGTCGCGCCAGCTCCGCAGTCCTCTGGGCCGCGCAGATGTGTGGTGTCCAACGGGTATACAAGGTCGGCGGCGCGCAGGCGATCGCCGCTCTGGCGTACGGCTGTACGAGCATTCCGCAGGTCGACAAGATATTCGGGCCGGGAAACGCTTGGGTCACTGCTGCCAAGCAGCTGGTTTCGTGCGATCCCGCGGGCGCAGCTTGCGACCTGCCCGCCGGCCCCTCCGAGGTGCTGATCGTTGCGGACGACGGTGCACGGGCCGAGTTCGTCGCCGCCGATCTTCTGGCTCAAGCCGAGCATGACCCCCGCTCGCAGGCGATCCTCGTTACGACTTCCGCTCGCCTCGCCGAGCGCGTATGCGGAGAAATCGACACGCAGCGCAGACTCCTGTCGCGGAGCACCATTCTCGCGGGCTCGCTGACCGAGAGCCGCTGTCTGCTCGTGCCGGATCTCGAAGCAGCGATGCGCTTGCTGAATGCGTACGCGCCCGAGCACCTGATTCTGCAGGTCCGTGAGCCCCGCCGCTGGCTCGAGCACATTCAACATGCCGGCGCAGTGTTCCTCGGCGAGTGGTCGAGCGAGCCGCTCGGCGACTACTGCACCGGCGCGAACCACGTGTTGCCCACCTACGGGCATGCCAGGGCCCAGAGCGGTCTGTCGCTGCTCGACTTCCTGAAGACGATGACCGTACAGGAGCTCTCCCCGGAGGGACTGAGGAAGCTCGGGCCCACAGCCATCGAGCTCGCGCGACTCGAGGGTCTGGACGCTCACGCGCAGGCGGTCGGGCTCCGTCTCAGCGCCCTCGGCGCGGAGTACGCCCCATGAGCTCACACCCGCTGAGCTGGATCTCACAGCTCGCAAGGCCCGAGATCGAGTCGCTGCTCGCCTATGAGAGCGCCGAATGGGAGCCCGGACTCGAAAGACTGCATGCGAACGAGCTTCCCTGGCGCTCACTCGCGGACCTCAGCATCGCCGGCCTGAACCGCTATCCGCAGGCGCAACCCCGCGTGTTGGTCGAGCGCCTCGCCGCTCTTTATGAGGTCTCTCCGGACTGCATTCTCCTCGGGCGCGGAAGCGACGAGCCAATAGATCTCCTCGCGCGCACCTTCTGCACGGCGGGGCGCGACAGCGTGCTCGTCTGCCCGCCGACTTTCGGGATGTTCGCGCTCGCCGCCCAGATCCAAGGTGCCGGGCTCGTCCGCGTGCCGCTCGCAGGCCCGGGCTTCGCGCTGGACGAGCAGGCAGTCCTCGATCGCGCACTCGATCGCGCACAAGCGGCCGTCAAGCTGCTGTTTGTCTGCTCTCCCAACAATCCAACCGGCAACCGACTCGATGAAGAGGCGATTGTGCGCATCGCGGACGAGCTCGAGCGGCGCGCACTCGTCGTGGTCGACGAAGCGTATGTCGAATTCTCTGCGGCTCGAAGTCTCGCCCGACATGTCGAAAGCCGACCCAACCTTGCAGTGCTGCGCACGCTGTCGAAGGCCTATGCGCTGGCCGGTCTGCGTTGTGGCGCCCTCATCGCGGATCCCCAGGTGATCGCATTGTTGCGCAAGGTGATTGCTCCCTACGCAATCTCCCAACCGACCGTGGAAGTCGCGCTGGACGCTCTCGAGCCGGCGATGCTGGCCGTGGCTCAGGCACGCCTGCAGACGATTGCTGCGCAGCGCGCCTTTCTCGAGAGGAGCCTGCCGCAGTTGTCGAACGTCGCGAGCATCTGGCCGAGCGCGGCGAACTTCATTCTCGCCAGATTCCACGACCCCGCCCGTGCACTCGAGCGCGCGCGTGCCGCGCGGCTCTTGATCCGCGATGTGCGCAAGCACGCCGGGCTCGAAGACTGCCTGCGCATAACGGTGGGCACGGAGGAGCAGAACCGCCGTCTGCTCGAGGCCCTGGCATGAGCCAGCGGCGGGTACTCGGGGCACTGCGATGAGCGGGATGCGCGTTCTCTTCCTCGATCGCGACGGAACACTCATCGAAGAGCCTCCCGATCATCAGGTGGACTCACTCGCCAAAGTGCGCTTCGTGCCGGGAGTGTTCCGCGCGCTCGAGCAGCTCAAGCAACAGGGTTTCCGCTTCGTGATGGTCAGCAACCAGGATGGACTCGGCACGCCCTCTTTCCCGCGGCGCGCCTTCGCTGAGGTACACGAGTTCGTGCTGGATGCGTTCCGCTCCCAGGCGCTCGAGTTCGATGCGGTCTTCATCTGCCCCCACACCGCCCAGGACGGCTGCGCATGCCGCAAGCCACGCACCGGGCTCGTGCGGGAGTACCTCCTGCAGCAGCGAATCGACTTCGCCGCGAGCGCGATGGTCGGTGACCGCGAGACTGATCTGCAGTTTGCGCGCAATCTCGGCATTCGCGGCATGCGAGTGCGCCGCGACGGTGTGGAAGAGGAAACCTGGGAGGCTGTCGCACGCGAGCTGAGCAGCCGGGGCGCACGAGTCGAGCGGCAGACGCGGGAAACGCGCGTCTCAGCCGCGGTACGCCTCGATTCCGCGGCACCGATCCGCATCGACACCGGTATCGGGTTTTTCGATCACATGCTCGAGCAGCTCGCAAGACACGGCGGCTTCTCGCTCGAGCTGAGCTGCCGCGGTGACCTGCACGTCGATGAGCACCACACCGTGGAGGACTGCGCGCTCGTGCTTGGACAGGCGTTGCGTGAGGCGCTCGGAGCCAAGCTCGGCATCGCGCGCTATGGATTCGTGCTTCCCATGGATGAAGCCGAAGCCAAGGCCGTCCTCGATCTCTCAGGGAGGCCCTTTGCGAGCTTCGAGGGGCGCTTCGAGCGGGAGCAGGTGGGCGGGCTGCCCACCGAGCTCGTGCCGCACTTTTTTCGCTCGCTGGCGGACTCGCTCCGCGCCGCTCTGCACCTGGTGGTCACGGGGGAGAACGCCCATCACATGATCGAGGCGTGCTTCAAGTCCACTGGACGCGCCTTGCGTCAGGCTCTGCGATGCGAGGGTGATGTGCTCCCCAGCACGAAGGGAGCGCTGTAGCTATGGACGCTGTCGTCGTCGCCAGTGGAGGTGCCAATCTTGCCTCGTTGTGCTTTGCGCTCGAGCGCGCGGGCGCGCGGCCTCGCATCAGCGCTGACCCTCGAGTCGTCGCGGACGCGGCGCGAGTGGTGTTGCCAGGCGTGGGCTCGGCCCAGGCGGCGATGGATAGGTTGCGAGCCCGCGAGCTGGCCGCGCTGCTGCCGAGTCTCACCCAGCCCGTTCTCGGCATCTGTCTGGGCATGCAGCTTCTGTTCCGGCATTCCGCGGAAGGATCGACACGCTGCCTCGGTATCTTGCACGAGGACGTGACTCTGCTGCGGCGCCTTCCGGGCCTGCCGGTCCCGCACATGGGGTGGAACCAGCTCGTGCCACTGCGTGCAGATCCCTTGCTCGAGGGAGTCGCTTGCGGCGACTACGCGTATTTCGTTCACAGCTACGCGGTCGCACCCTGCGAGTCAACACTGGCGACGACCGATTACGGCGGCTCCTTCTCGGCCGTCGTCCGGCATCGCAACTTCTGGGGCACCCAATTCCATCCCGAGCGCTCGGCCGCGCTCGGTGCGCGCGTGCTGGCGAACTTCCTGCGGGTGGACCGATGCGGTTGATTCCGAGTGTGGATGTGATGAGCGGCCGTTGCGCCCGCCTGTGTCAGGGGGATTTCGCGGCTCCACGGTTTTACGAGCGTGATGCCGGCACGCTTCTCGATCGCTATCGCTCGCTGGGCGCGCGGTGGGTGCATGTCGTCGACCTCGACGCTGCTCGAGGGGCCGTATCGGATAACCGTCAGCTGATCCTCCAGCTGGCGCAGCGGGCCGCCCCGCTCCTGCAAGTCGGCGGCGGGGTGCGCTCCGCAGTGATGATCGAGGCGCTCCTGGCACAGGGTGTTGCGCGGGTCGTGGTGGGCAGTGCTGCAGCGGAGAGGCCGCAGGAGGTTGCGCAATGGCTGGAGCGCTTCGGCAGTGACCGAATCTGCCTCGCCTTCGATGTTCGACTCGACGCGCGCGGCGTGCCACGCGTCCGCACGAACGGCTGGCGCGCGGACGGGGGTGTGACCCTGTGGGAGGCGCTCGGCCGCTATTCACACAGCAAGCTCAAACACATTCTCTGCACTGACATCGAGCGCGATGGCACGCTGGACCGCCCGAATATCGCCCTGTACCGCGAGGGCCGACTGCGTTTCCCCGAGCTCGCCTGGCAGGCCTCGGGTGGTATTCGTGACGCGGCGGACCTCGACGCGCTGGCCGACGCTGGCGTGGCTGCGGCCGTGAGCGGGCGGGCCCTGCTGGAGGAGCGGATCGACACCGAGGAGCTGCGACCATTCTTGCCCGACGCATCATTCCCTGCCTCGACGTGCGCGACGGCGCGGTCGTGAAGGGCGAGCGCTTCCGCGGCCACCGGGTCGTGGGAGGCATTCTGCAGCTCGCGACTCGCTATCGCGACGAGGGGGCGGACGAGCTCGTGTTTTATGACATCACTGCGAGTCCGGAAGATCGCAGCGTCGATCGCAGCTGGGTGCATCGCGTCGCGCAAGTACTCGACATTCCCTTCTGCGTGGCCGGCGGCATCCGCGGCCTGCGCGATGCCGAGGAAGTGTTGGCCGCCGGGGCGGACAAGATCTCGATCAACTCGCCGGCTCTCGCGAACCCCGCGCTCGTCGATGCACTGAGCGCGCGCTTCGGTTCGCAGTGTGTGGTCGTGGGAATCGACAGCCAGCGCACGCCCGAGGGACTGCGGGCGTTGCAGTTGGCAGGCGATCCTCGCAAGGCGCGCTCGTCTTCCCGGGACGTGCTCGGGTGGGCGCGCGAAGTGCAGGCGCGCGGTGCCGGCGAGATCGTATTGAACTGCGTGGACAGTGATGGCGTGCGCACAGGTTATGACATCGAGCAATTGCGCGCCGTGCGTGCTGTTTGTGAGGTACCGCTGGTGGCATCCGGCGGAGCTGGTGCCTGCGGACACTTTGCGGCTGCCTTCTGTCAGGCCGGCGTCGACGCCGCCCTGGCCGCGAGCGTGTTTCACTCCGGGCAAATTGACATCGGGGAGCTCAAGAGACAGCTTCACGCGAGCGGGGTGCCGGTGCGGCTGTCAAGAGGCGCATCGTGAGCCTAAATGCCAGCGGCGCAGTGCGCGTGGCCGACGTCTCCATGCTGGACTTCGACAAGAACGGCGGCCTCCTCCCCGCGATCGTGCAGGATGCGACATCCGGGGCGGTGCTCATGCTCGGCTATATGGATCGCGAGGCGCTCGAGAAAACACTGGCTTGCCAGCGGGTCACGTTCTTCAGCCGCAGCCGTCAGCGGCTCTGGACGAAGGGCGAGACATCGGGGGCCTTTCTCGATCTCGTCAGCGTCACGCCCGATTGCGACCGGGATGCGCTGCTAGTCATGGCGCGACCGCAGGGCGCAGTGTGTCATCGGGGCACGAGCACCTGCTTCGATGTGACCTCCAACGAGAAACACCCTTCCGCTCAGACGAGTAGCGAGTCGCTTGCATTTCTCAATGCACTCGAGACCATCATCGAGCAACGGAGCGGACTGCAGGCGCCCGACAGCTACACCGCGCGTCTCTTCGCGCAGGGACCGCGACGGCTCGCGCAGAAAGTCGGCGAAGAGGCAGTGGAAGTGGCGCTGGCTTCGCTGACCGAAGCTGATAGTCGAGTCGTCGAAGAATCCGCCGATCTGCTTTTTCACCTGCTGGTCTTGCTGCGAGGTCGCGGCCTGAAGCTCCATCGCGTCCTCGACGAGATGCGGCGGCGACACGCTGAGCGGACGAACCAACCCCTAACGCGGTGATAGAGCGTTCGCGTGGGAATCCGCCTCGGCAGCTTCCTGATTGCGCCGCAGGCCGCGCAGTGCATCCGCGATGAGTCGCCATGCTGAGGACTGTGCGCGCGGATCGCCCGTGGCGAGTGCCAGCGCCTTGCGGCCCATGCTGTGCGCCTGCGCGAAATCACCGGCCGCGACGCGTACGCGCCCAAGCTCGATCCACAGTAGCGGATTGTCGGGCTCGATGCGCATCGCGCGCTCGATGGTCGCTGCGGCGAGCCCAAAATTGCCGGTTGCAGCCTGCTTGTGGGCCTGCTCGACGAGCGTGGAGGCCGCTGGCCCCAGATGGTACTGGCGTGCAGGGGCGCGCGCTGCAGCAGGCGGTTGCGCTGCAGTCGACGGGGACGATTGGCTCGAGGGTGGTTGCGAGAATGGCGGCGGCGATCGCAAGGAATTGCAGCCCGCGAGCAGCCCAATGAGACTCGCCACGGCGAGGGGGCTCGCAGAGCGCACCATGAGCTGCATACGGTCACGCATCAATGCATGATATCGCGCAGCCACTCTCCGGCACGCTTGACGATCTCGTCGAGACCGCCGCTCGGTGCGCCACAGCCGGGCTGGACGGGAAGCTGAGTCCCGACCGGCACCGCGATCGGCACGGGGTCCGACGAGCAACCCGCAACGACCTGCGTCCCTGCGTGGTAGTCGATCCACGTCTCGGCGAGCGACTCGGGCATCGGCGCACTCCAGGAGCTCGTGCCGAGGCTCGCCATCAAACGCGCCCAGATCGGCAACGCGCCCGAGGAGCCCGTGAAACCGGTCGGTCGATTGTCGTCATAGCCGACCCACACGACTGCGAGATGCGAGCCCGAGAAGCCAGCGAACCAGTCATCACGCAGCTCCGAGGACGTGCCCGACTTGCCGGCAACGACGAGGTTGGCAGGCAACACCGCTCGGGCCGGCCGGCCCGTGCCCCTCACCATCACCTGCTCCAGCATTCGATCGAGCGCGTAGATGTTCTCGGGTGTCGCGACGGGGGTCACCTGAAGCGGAAAGGCTCTGATCGCATTGCCGCCTTCGGCGATCACCGCCCGCACCGCTCTCAACGGAGTACGAAAGCCGCCGTTCGCAAGTCCGTTGTACATCTGCGCCGCCTCCATCGGAGTAACATCGACCGCCCCCAGCAACATCGAAGGCACCTCGGCCGGCCCACGCGCTAGCCCAAACCGCACCAATGTCTCTCCCACCCGAGACAATCCAACCTCCATGCCGAGCCCGACGGTCGCCAGATTGAGCGACTCCGCGAGCGCCCGCACCATCGGCACCGGCCCGTTCGTCTGATGGGTGAAGTTCTCCGGCTGCCAGGTCTTGCCATTGGTGAGCGGAATGCGGATCGGCTCATCCTGCAGGATGCTCGCCGCGTTGTAGTGGCCGGTCTCGAGCGCGGTCAGATAGATGAACGGCTTGACGAGCGAGCCGAATGGCCGTCGCGCATCGAGCGCTCGATTGAATCCGTCGTAGCCCACGTCGCGGCCGCCAACGACCGCGATCACATCGCCGCTGTGAGGGGTCGTGACCACGACTGCACCCTCGAGCCGTGGCCGTGCGCGATTGTGATCGAGGCGCGCCAACTCGCGCTCGAGGACGCGCTCGGCCTCATCCTGCGCGCGCGGCTCGAGGCTCGTGTAAATGCGTAAGCCGGCCTCGGTCAGATCCTCGTTGCGGTAGTCGCGTCGCAGCGTGCGGCGCACGAAGTCGAGATACGCCGGGTAATAGGCGCCGGCGGCGCGCGGTGTCACGTCAAGCGGCTTACGAGCCGCAGCCTGCGCATCGCGGTCACGGACGATACCCCGCTCCGCCATCAGCTTGAGAACGAGATCGCGCCTGAGTCGCGCCCGGTCAGGATGGCGCCGCGGGTCGTAATAGGAAGGACCGCGCACGACTGCGACGAGGAGTGCCACCTCCGACAGATCGAGCTCCGCGAGCGGCTTGCCGAAATAGAACTCGCTGGCGAGCCCGAAGCCGTGAATGGCCCGATCGCCGTCCTGGCCGAGAAAGATCTCGTTGATGTAGGCATTCATGATGT
>Ga0070733_10003807_pt1 | contig 10224 bp, 5 predicted proteins | sample Coa_R1_9_FD_66450 | JGI IMG/M metagenome (GOLD analysis project Ga0070733, IMG submission 66450) | Surface soil microbial communities from Centralia Pennsylvania, which are recovering from an underground coalmine fire - Coalmine... | ecosystem: Environmental > Terrestrial > Soil > Unclassified ... | reverse complement strand
CTTTGTTGATTAATGTCTTGCCGGGCGACTTCCATCGCTCTCACCTGGATAGGCGCAAACGGAGGGTCGGAACTATCACACGAAATTAACTTTTCTCGAACGCCCTGCGTTATGAGTTAAGATTTCGATGCGTGGCGCGATGGAGAAATCCACACTACCGGGAGACGACGAGGCCCAGAAGCCGCCAATCGGTGAGGTCAGCGGACTGCTTCGCGCCTGGGGTGACGGAGACCGAGCCGCGCTCGACCGACTGACCCCCATTGTTTATGACGAACTTCGACGACTTGCAAGTCACTACATGAGGGGCGAGCGTCCCGGCCACAGTCTTCAGGCAACAGCCCTGGTCAACGAGGCCTACTTGCGCCTGGTGGATTACAAAGGCATGCAGTGGCAAAATCGCGCCCATTTCTTCGCGGTTTCAGCTCAGTTGATGCGACGAATTTTGGTGGATCATGCCCGCCGTCATAACTTGAAGCGAGGCGGCGGCGTCCAGCATGTTTCCCTGGACGAGACGGCCATCGTGGGCGGCGACCAAGCCGCGGACCTGGTGGCGCTCGACGACGCGCTGGGCGCGCTGGCGCTGTTCGATCTGCGTAAGGTGCAGGTCGTCGAAATGCGCTTCTTTGGCGGCCTCAGCGTAGAAGAAACGGCCGAGGTGCTCAAGATCTCGCCCGTGACCGTGATGCGCGACTGGAGCACCGCCAAGGCCTGGCTCTACCGCGAACTGACCAGCGGCGCGACCAATGGACTCTGAGCGTTGGAAACAAGTCGATGGTCTGCTGCAGGCGGTGTTGGAACGCCCACCCGAGGAGCGCGATGCATTTCTGCGGAACGCATGCGGAGCCGACGAAGATCTGGAGCGTGAAGTCCGTTCCCTGCTTACGGCACAGCAGCAGGCAGGAAGCTTCCTTGAGAACCCCGCGATAGAAGAAGCTGCGCGATCCCTCGCCCAGCAACAAAAGACCGGCAACCAGCGACAACCCGATGACTCTCCGATCGGCCGAACCATTTCTCACTACCGCGTAATCGGAAAGCTCGGCGCCGGCGGAATGGGAGTGGTCTACGAGGCGGAAGACATCCGCTTGAACCGACGCGTTGCTCTGAAATTCCTTCCTGAAAATCTGGCACATGACCCAAAAGCCCTGCAGCGCTTCAAGCGTGAGGCCTATGCCGCCTCCTCCTTGAACCACGCGAGCATCTGCACAATCTATGAAGTGGAAGAACACGATGGACAGCCAGTCATCGTTATGGAGTTGCTGGAAGGGGAGAGCCTGAAAGAGCGAATTCGTAAGGGCCCACTCTCCACCGACGAAATACTGGATCTGGGCATTCAGACATCCGACGCGTTGACTGCGGCACACGCAAAGGGAATTATCCACCGAGACATAAAGCCGGCAAACATTTTCGTGGCAAGTTCCGAGCGGGTGAAGATTCTGGATTTTGGATTGGCCAAAGCCGTTCCCGGCCATCGACCAGAAATCGCGCCCGACGAGGAATCGCTCACCCTTGAAGGTGTCATCCCCGGCACAACTGCTTACATGTCTCCCGAGCAGGTTCGGGGAGAGGAGATCGATGGGCGCAGCGATCTGTTCTCTTTGGGGGTCGTGCTTTACGAAGCGGCGACCGGCAAACGGCCATTCCTTGGTAAGAATCGCGTATTGATGATGAATGCCATCCTGAACGAGAAGCCACCCTCACCCAGCCGGGTGAATGAAGAACTACCCGCTGGCATAGATGGAATCATCGTAAAGGCGCTGGCAAAAGATCGTGAGCAGCGCTACCAGGAGGCGTCCGAGATGCGAGCCGACCTGAGAGCATTGAAGCGGGAGACGGATTCGCCGCGAGTGACGACGAGTGAGAAGCGTGCACCCGCAATTGGTGTCGCAAGACGCTGGAAGGCAATTGCTCCTGCTGCCGGTGCAGTACTGTTGTTGTCAGCAGGCTTTTACTTCTATTTCCACCGTACGCCCTCGCTCACCAACAAGGACACGATAGTACTCGCAGATTTCACTAATACGACTGGCGACCCAGTCTTCGACGGTACCCTGCGTCAAGGCATGGCCGTGCAGCTTGAGCAGTCGCCCTTCCTAAGCCTCGTCTCAGAGGAGCGTATCCAGCAAACGCTCAGGCTGATGGGCCAGCCAACTGATTCGCGGCTCACTCCAGAGATCGCTCGCGAGGTTTGCGAGCGAACCGCGAGCGCTGCTGTCCTCGATGGCTCGATTGCAAATCTCGGGAGCCAGTACGTATTGGGGCTACGCGCGAAGAACTGTCGTACCGGCGACATCCTCGATGAAGAGCAAGTGGAAGTGGCAAGGAAAGAAGACGTGCTGAATGCTCTGACTGAAATTGCGAGTAAGTTCAGAACGCGGGTCGGAGAATCCTTGGCGACAGTTGAAAGGCACGACACTCCGCTCGCCGAGGCTACGACTCCGTCACTGGAAGCCTTAAAAGCTTATAGCATGGGCTGGAAAGTTACGGCCTCTCAGGGTGGGGACACCGCTGTTCCTTTTTTCAAACATGCCGTTGAGATCGATCCGCGATTTGCGGCCGCATATGCCTCTCTTGGGCTCATGTACGGTTCTATGGGTGAAACGGAATTGGGTACGGGAAACATCAGGAAGGCTTACGAATTACGCGACCGTGCCAGCGACAAAGAGAGGTTCTTTATCACAGCTTATTACGATGGCCGGGCCACAGGAAACCAAGAAAAAGCACGGCAAACCTGTGAGGCGTGGGCGCAAGCTTATCCTCGCGAGTCGATGCCCCACTCATTCTTAGCGGGCTTTATTTATCCGGTGCTCGGTGAATATGAAAGAGCGGCCGAAGAGGCCCAAAAGGCGATCGAACTCGCTCCGGACTTTGGCGTTGGCTATGCCCATCTTGGTTACAGCTCTCTTAGCCTCGACCGTCTGGGAGCAGCCGAAGACGCGGTTCGCAGAGCCTCCGAGCGAAAAATCGAAATCCCTCTCTTAGCCCTCCTGCGATACGATATCGCCTTTCTAAAAGGTGACAGCGGCGGCATGCAACGGGAAGTGGCCGCAGCTCACGGGAAATCGGGCGCGGAAGAATTGATTTCCGACCATCAAGCCTTCGCCCTCGCATATGCCGGCCACCTGCAAGAGGCCACGAAGATGTTAAGGCGAGCAAGCGATTTGGCCCAACAGGCAGCCCATCGAGAAAAGGCGGCTTCATTCGAAACCCGAGTAGCACTGTGGGAAGCTTTTTATGGGAGCGCTCCAACCGCAAAGCCGGCGGCAACGGCAGCGCTGGCGCTGGCCAAGAACCGGGAGGTACAGTATGGCGCGGCCTTCGCCCTGGCTATCGCGGGGGATTCTTCGCAGGCTCAAACACTGGCCAACGATCTGGAAAGCAGCTTCCCCGAAGATACGTCGGTTAAGTTCAATTACCTGCCGACCGTGCGTGCGTTTCTCGCGTTGAACTATGGCGATCCGGCGAAGGCGATCGAGCTTCTCCAGGTTGCCGCTCCCTATGAACTGGGCCAACCGCGCAGCAGTCAAACGAGTTTCTTCGGAGCGCTCTATCCCGTCTATGTGCGTGGACAGGCGTATTTGGCCGCGCGCCGAGGCGCTGAAGCCGCCAGGGAGTTTCAGAAAATTCTGGATCACCCCGGAATAACGGTCGGGGATCCCATTGGCGTGGTGGCTCATCTGCAACTGGGTCGAGCATATGCCCTGCAGAACGACACATCCAAAGCCAAGGCGGCATATCAAGACTTCCTCACCCTCTGGAAAGACGCCGACCCCGACATCCCCATCCTGAAGCAAGCCAAGGCGGAGTACACGAAGCTCCAATAGCAGGAGAAGGTCCCTGCTCGTCGCTCGTCGCTTGCCGTTTGCCGGTTGGAAAAGCACAACCTTCAACGACAGCGAAATGGCAGTCTTCCTTGAGTGCATGCAGTAGTGCGCTCGAAAAGTGCTGACAGGGGCCGACACGGCACAGAGGCGATATTACGACGTTTGCGATTATGAGTTGCCGGACGAGCCGAATGCCGAGGAAGGTTCAAAGCTCGATCTGGCTTCCTCAACGAGAATTTCGAGGCTTTTCAGCAGGGAGCCAAACTCCGGAGACTGAGTCAGGGTGCTCAGCCAAGCGTCTGAGGTAAGAGTGATGGGTGCGCAGACGAATCCGGTCCGCGCTGCCTGTGCCACGGCGTGTAGGGCGGAATCCATCAAGCCGATCTGCGCATACTGTCGTGCAAAATATACTTTGACTTCCGGATCGCAAGTCGTATCCGCTGTTTCCATGAGGCGGACGGCATCCTCGGCTCTGCCTTCGAGAACGGCCAACAGCGAACTCATGAGAGCGGTCATCAACTTCGATAAGGTCATCCGGTCGAGGCGTTGGCGCAAAAGCGCAATCGCCCGACTCCGGTCGCCCAGCGCCGCCCACGCCGCAGCGTCCAGGTAGTAGGCTGCGCGTCCGCTATAGGCTTCTATGGACGACGCATACTCTCCAGCCAGAAACAGCGTGTGAGCAACGCTCGTGGCAATGGCGGGGTCTAGCTCCTTCGCCTGTTTATGCGCCTCAAGCGACTGTTGAAGCAGCCCGCGGAAGCGCAACACCTGAACCAGACCGCTGAAGGACTCTGGCTCGCGGGGATAGCGCTGAAGCCGTTTCAGGAGTCGGCGCATGGCCTCATCTGCGTGACCGGTGTCGACCTGCACGAACGTAAAGAACTGGTGAGCCGACGCCAAGTCAGGATCGAGCGCAAAAGCGCGTTGAAGCGCTGCTTGGGCCAACTCAAGATTCGCCGAGAAGTGTCCGCTGAATTTGTCGAGGAACCAGCAGCATCGACCCAGCCAAGCCCAGGCGGAGGCGAAGCCGGGGTCCTCAGCCAGGCAGGTCCAGTACAAATCTCGCGCTAAGTACATCGATTCCAGAGAACGTTGAGCCGCAAGTTCCTTGGCGCGGGCAAACTTTTCGTAAGTCGATCGCGCTACACCCGGTTCGCCCGCGACAGGCAGCGCGAATCGATATCCGTGTTTCGATACGGTGCGAATCGCGTCCCGGCCAACAATCTTTCTTAAGCTAACGATGATGTTGGTCAGGTTCCTCTCGCTTACATGGACCGATGGCCAGAGCAGCCTGATCAATTCTGGTTTGCTGACAAGATGTTCGGCATTGCGCAGAAGGCAGAGAAGCGCGTCGAAAGCCCTGGGCTGAAGCGGGACTGCAACGCCATCGCGCTTTAATAGCCGGTCGCGAGGATGAAGCTCAAAATCGCCGAAGCGGTACGCAGTATCAGGCGAGCTTTGATTTTCCTTTGAAAATCCGTGCGACATAAGTGGAATGCCCTGCCTGGAATCAAGCTTACACTGCTCCTTTGACGAAAGGAGATCGCAGGTGACGGATGTTTATTGCGGATCGATTGATCAAACTGTGGCCGCGAAGATGACGAATGGCGCGCGTCCCAACAGGAATCAGAAAACGACGGATCGGTTCAGGCTGGTTGCTCTTTTTCTTTTAATGTGCACACTCTGTTGGCAGCCCGACCGGGCATTTTCCCTCGCAGACGGATCGGACCAGGCTACGACCGCGCACGACGGTCAACATGATTTCGACTTCAACAACGGAGTGTGGCATACGCACATACGCCGTGTACTCGATCCGCTCTCGGCTTCGAGCGACGTGGTCGAACTCGAAGGCACGGTGACCATTCGACCGGTTTGGGGCGGTCGCGCGAAGTTGGAAGAGATTGAGGCCGACGGTCCGAAGGGACATTGGGAAGGGCTGTCGCTGTTTCTGTACAATCCGCAGTCGCACCAGTGGAGTCAGTCATTCCTCAACAGTAAGAACGCGGTTCTGACCGGGAGTCTAGTGGGCGAGTTTCATGACGGCCGCGGCGAACTGTACCAACACGACACCTATCACGACAAGTCGATCTTCGTACGGGCAGTGTGGTCGGAGATCACTCCCAATTCGCATCGTTACACGGAATCGTTTTCGAATGATGGAGGGAAGACGTGGGTTACGTCATTTGATGCACATAAGACGCGGGAAAAGGATCTGCCGCCGTCGGACATGGCTGCCGGGGCTGAGCCGATGAGCGCCGATCCCGATGGGCACGCATTCGATTTCGATCTGGGAACGTGGCATACGCAGTCTTCACGGCTGATGCATCCACTGACGGGGTCAACGACATGGGCTGATCTGGAGGGGCAGACAGTGGTTCACCGAGTGTGGGGCGGACGCGCCAACCTGGCGGAATATGTGGGCGATGGCCCGGCGGGACATGTGCAGTTGCTGGCGCTACGCTGGTTCAATCCAAATACGCATGAATGGAACCTCGACTTCGCCACCCCGAATGTTGGCACGCTGGGCGAGCCGGGAGTGGGGCAGTGTAAGGATGGCCGTTGCGAATTTTATGACCAGGAGGAGATCAACGGCAGACAAATCTGGGTTCGATTTTCCATCTGGAAAATCAGCGATGACTCCGCGCAATCCGAGCAGGCATTTTCCGATGATGGCGGAAAGACCTGGGAAGTGAACTGGATCAACAAGTACACGCGGGCCAACTAGAAAATAATTCTGGGTAGCAATCTATAGTGTCGCCGCCAACTGCTACCGAAGCTAGGGGGCCGTCGCCCTGATTTACTTCGGGGCAGCGATTCTCGCCCTTGCGGTGATCGTGCTCGGGGTTGGGTTGTTGCGATCTCCTCAGGGAAGCTAACGGTCAACCCAAGAGTCAAAATTCAAATGTTACAACAGCAATCCCTTTTGATTTTCGCCGACTCCACGCCTTTCATCGACTCACCTCCGTGAATCCTCCAAGACAAACGGCAGTTCCTGTAGGTTTCTCGGGGTGCCGTCCCGCAGGTGTTCAAAGCCCAAAGTCGGGCTGAAAACCAGGTCCAACTGCGCTACTTGGATCGCAGAAAGTTGGTGGGTCGCTCCGCTACGCTCAACAACCAGCACGTTCCCCCGGTGATTTTGATTTTGTCTTTGCGTGACTCCGTCAATTCTCATCGTATGGCCTCCTCGACTCACGGTGACGCGGACGGTTCTTCCCTCGGAGTCGACTGCAATCGAGTATTTGCCTGGAGGCAGACTGCTCCGATTGAACTGCAAGCTATAGGGCAGTGTGAAATTACCCTCGTAGTGTATCTTGGCAGCTTGGCCGGGGACGTTCGTCGTGGATTGCGGCTGAGGCTCCGGCTCCCTAATCTCGTAGTGATCGGGGTCGACGTCAGATTGCGCCCAGGCCCGAGGACTTCCAACCGCGACTAACACTGCCAGAGCGAGAAAGCACGTTATCAACTGTACAGACTTCATTAGTTCATCTCCTTCATTCGTTTAAATCGCTCATGTCGCTTGCGATTTGTTTTTCAAGTCCAGACGAAAGGCTGAGGCTTCCAGGGATCTTATGCTCACCGTTCTCCGCTACTACGAGAGCTGTGGCCTCCTTCTCCCTCGGGTTTATAGTGAGCCTCAATGCTTCGTCGTTTCTCGAGATTGAGCGGCGGCTACTTGCTAACCTCCACTTTGGTGGCTTGCGCGACCGGGTGTGGAGTCGGAGCTTTGGGTAGAACCGGCGTGGGGGGAATGGGAAGGCTGAGCGGCATCCGCTGCTGCGACGACGAAGCGTTGCGCTTCTCGAATGTCGGGCGATGGTGCACGACCTTCTCGCTTTCCGGCGCAGGCGCCATGTAGCCGATCCGCGCGGTTTCAGGAGCTCCGTAGAGTTCGGGAGTCAAGTACTGGCCTCGCTTAGGGCCCTTGTCCGCTTCAACCACCATGGGATGCGATTTCTCCCAGGCGTCGTTTCGCACTCCCGACACTTGCCATGAAACTTTGCCGTTGGGCTTGCCGCCCCCAATCTTGAAGTGACCTCCGGAGACTTCCTCGGCGATATAAAGATCTCGCCCCGGCGCGCCAATTGGGGTGAGCTGATAGCGAAAGTCCTTGTTGATGACCTCGAACCATTCGGGGAGCTGAACCATAGCTTCGCCTGAGGCATCGAGCACGACGTTCCCGCTGTAAAGATTCAAGACCTCGGAGGATTCGATGGCGGCGTGGAAAAGATACTTGTTCGCAGGATCGAGCGGATGGTCAATGCGGAAGTTCTTGGTTCCCGTAGCGGTCAAATTGCCGTACACGTTGACGTTTCCACTGGTAGCTTCCAACTGCTCGACGCTGTTGATGCGGATGTGCACACCGCTGCCAGTTTGGGCGTTAATATAAGTGTCGCCGTTGACGCCCCCAGTGAGCGTGTAGTTGTTGCAGTTTGCCATGCCCGCCGGTCCAAGCTGGAGAGCGATGAAGCCGGTGTTGCAGCCCGGATCTCCAATGGTCGCGGTTGCACCGACTCCCGCCATGACCGCCGAAAAAATCTCGTCTCCGAGGTGCACGTCGTCGTTCTCAATAGCGAGCGTGGGGGATACAGTGCTTGCGTTGAGGAAAATGCCGGAAACTGCATTATCGGCGGTCCCAAGCACTCCCGCGAAAAGCTCCGGACCGCCCCCAGTGTCCCCCCACACGCCCCACACGCCCTCATGACCGATGCCATTTCCCTCTTCGCTGACACTCCTCCCTACGCCGTAAGCGCCGATATTGGAGCCGGCGCCCACAACGCCAATGTCCGCGCTCGTACCATATACGCCGGTACCAGAGGTCGAATAGCTCTGACCGTAAACCCCAAAGGCAAGGCCCGTTGAGGCTAATGCATATCCTCCGACGCCAATGCCGGAAGTCGAGGCCGCTTCGCCCTCCATGCCAAAAGCTTCCCCAGTCGAGGCCCCGGCATAGCCTAGAACGCCATCGGCCTGTCCAATCCCTTCCACCCCGGGGACGGATGCGTTGGTCGTGGTAGCGAAAATGGTGTTGCCGGCAGACAAGGCGATAAGCGTGCCGTTCAGCGTCTGATTGTTGGAGAAGGTGTTGGCTGCCGCTAACTGGGCGTAGGCGCTCGAACCCTGACCGCCAAGTTCGCTGGAATTCACTGCCGTGACGTTGGTGAGTGCAGAGCCATTGCCCGAAAACGACGAGGCCGTGACCGTGCCGTTCACGGTCTGATTGTTAGAGAACGTGTTAGCCGCCGCCAGCAGCGGCACTTTGCTGGTATCCAGACTAAGCGTGGTGCTGCCGCCCAATGGTACCGAACCACCACCAGTCAGCGCTGTGCCCGCCGAGACTGTCAGCGACGGATTCGCCAACATCGAATTGCTGACGCCGGCCGTGGCGATGCTCAACGTGCCGGAGCCCGTAATCGGACCGCCGGTCAATCCTGAGCCGCTGCCGACGCTGGTCACGGTGCCCGTGCCTGCGTTGGCGCAGGCCCACGCGCTGCCGCTCCATTGCAAAACCTGTTTCGATCCGCAAGTGTTGATCAACGACAGGTTGAGCGTGCCATTGGTACCGCCGCCAGTCAGGCCGCTGCCTGCGCCGGTCGTGACTCCGGTGATGGTGCCGTCTCCGGTGCCAGGAAATGTCTGTCCCGTCGCAAACGTAATCTGCCCGTTGTTGGCGATGTTTAATCCCGTTTCGAGGGGCTTATTCGCGCCTTGCCCGAACAAGAGATTAAGCGAGCCGCCAGGGGCGCCGGTGTTGTTGCCCACGGGCTCGGCTTGCCACTGGAAGTTTTGTGTCACCGCCTTGCTCGTGCCGGAGTTGAATGCAGAGGCCGACAGTTGTTGTGCTTGCGAATTGAAGCCCTTGGTCGCGCTCGCCGTTCCGCTTGCCGGCAAACTGAACAGGCCGCGAATGGTGGCCGCGCCCTTCACATCCAGCGTGCTGGCCGGAGTAATAGTGTTGATGCCGAGTTTCGCAGTCGTCCCCGTCCCCGATTGAAACAGCACCGAGTTGCCGATATTGGAAGTGCTGGTCCACAAGGGGATGAAGTCGGCGGTGCCGGAACCGGTTACTCCGCCAGTTGGAAGCTGGCCCGTAGGTGGTGCTGCTGAACTGGTTGTGGTCGCAGAGCCGTCCGCACCAATTGCTGGCCCCGCCAACACGAAGGCCGACGGCGGCAATCCCCCGATCGTCGCCGCGTCGCCCGCCTTCAAAGCATAAGGCACGCTTAACAGCAGCACCCGAGACTCCTCCGCCTGCTCGGCGATCCGGACTCCCAGCCAACGGGCTTCGCCGCTGGTAAACAGAGTCGCGGGCATGCCGTTCGGCTTAGTGATCCCCAGTTGCACCGAGTAGTGGCCGGTTGAATCGAGCTGCACGTTTTGCTTCTCAGCCCAAAGCGGCTCGCCGCCT
>Ga0070733_10003805_pt1 | contig 10227 bp, 6 predicted proteins | sample Coa_R1_9_FD_66450 | JGI IMG/M metagenome (GOLD analysis project Ga0070733, IMG submission 66450) | Surface soil microbial communities from Centralia Pennsylvania, which are recovering from an underground coalmine fire - Coalmine... | ecosystem: Environmental > Terrestrial > Soil > Unclassified ... | reverse complement strand
CACCATGCAGGGACAACCAATCTTGCGAGTCTCCGACCGGCCTAAGGCGCGTTACTTTAAGGTGACTCCGGATTATTTTCATGTCCTCGGCGCGGGACTCTTGCGGGGACGTAACTTCAGCGCGTCCGACGCAGGCAGCTCGCCTCCGGTGGCTCTGATCAACAGCGCCTTCGTGCTGCGCTATTTTGCCGGGCAGCAGCCCATCGGCCGGTATATCAATGTGGACGGCGATCGGGATGGCCCGGCGGTTTGGCGCGAGATTGTGGGTATCGTTCCCGACATTCGCGCGTCGTTTGGACCGAAGGAGGAAGACCCGCAGATCTACGAACCGTACCTTCAGGCTCCGGCGACTAGCGCGAAGTGCCTGGTGCGGGCGCGAGATCCCGCGGCTCTGGCGTCGGCCCTGCGGCGCGCGGTGTGGTCCGTGGACGCGGATCAGCCCGTCGGCGATGTGGAAACAATCGCGAAGCGCGTGGATCGCATGCAAGGGGGCGACTACGTGTTCGAAGACGTGCTCACTTTGTTCGGCGCCATGGCGATGGTACTCGCAGCGGTAGGGATCTACGGTGTGATCGCGTATACGGTGGCGCTGCGCACACACGAAATCGGCATTCGGAAGGCACTGGGCGCGCGCCAGAGAGATGTGCTGGTGTCGGTAGTGGGTAGAGGTATGTTGCTGGCGTTGGTCAGCGCGGGGATCGGGCTGGCCACCTCGTGTGCTCTGCCCGAACTATTTGCAGCGATGTTCGAGGGATGGCGAGTACACGCGGCCGCGATCTTCACGATTGTTCCGCTCGTGCTGTTGAGCGTGGTGCTGATCGCGATCTACATTCCGGCGTCGCGCGCTGCCCGAATCGATCCGATGGAGGCGCTAAGATACGAATGAACGTTGACTTACGTCGTCCGTGGCGGCCGCGGAGCCAGCCCCAGCTTCTTGAGGGCGCTCTCAAAGCCTGGGCCGTTCATCTGCCAGTACTTCATCCGCTGGGAACCAACCAGATCCGCGCGTTCTCCGGCCGAGGTCTCCCAACGGACGATTCGGTGCGGCTCGGCATTTTCCACATAGATGGTGCGCTGTAATCCGCCTGGCACGGCAACGGTCCATGTTTCCACTTGGAAGCTGCCCGCTGGAACGGTCAACGGTTTGGGGCTGGCTGAGCGCGAGAGCGTCGCGTGCGCCCAGGCGATCGGCACGTGCTGCAGGCGCGCGGTTTCAAGGGACGTGAGCAGTTGAGACTCCCGGTGTTCGCCCGGTGCGAGGCTTGGCCCGGCAATGCCACGCGCCCACAACAGCCACTCGTCCTCGCTCAGTCCGCCGGCAGGATAGCTCAGCGTCGTCTGCTGATCGGCCTCCCCGTCGAAGTAGCTGTGGCTGGTCGACCGGATGGTGTTCGCGTCAAACAGCAATTGTTGATATGTCTGGCCGCACCATTCCTGGCTGGAAAACGAGACCTTCGCCGCTGTCCCGGCCGGCCGGTTGTTCACCGGCGCGAGCGCGGAGAAACTGCTGGTCATGGTGTTGTAATCGTAGACTCCCGTCTGAAAATCCTTTATCAGGTTCAGCTTCATCACGGGGAATTGATCGCTCACCGGGTGCTTGCCGGGATCGGCTTTAATGCGTAAGGTATTCGAGAAGGTTTCCGTCACAAAGATGGTGACCGCAACGCCGCGGCGCGGATGCCCGTAGCGTGGGAAAGTGAGATCGTAGCCTGAAAGCTCTGCCTGCCCGTCGCCCCAGATTTTCCAGAACGCGGCATCGTAAGCCGGCTCGCGGGACGGCACTGTCGCGGAAGGCGCAAGAATCACGAGCCACGCCAGGATTGCGCCGCTGAGAAAAGCGTATCGCCTCATGCCATTATTCCCCCACGAAATCGGGGGCTTGCGCAAGCGCCCGCGGAACCCGGCACCTCCCGGCGGTGTCGTATTGTGCGGTGTCATATTGTAGGGTCGCATAGGGGCATTCGCGCAAGATCTCAAATATGGCGTCCGACACCTGGCGAGGTATCCACATTGCGCGCGGCGGTGGACGCTCCCACACCGCGGTCACCGCATTTCTGACCAGCGTGGTACTGGCGGCGAGTTATCTGCCCGCGCGAAGCGCGACGCGCCTCGATCCCAACGACGCGTTACGTTCCGAATAAACGGCGCGGCCGACGCGCAAACTCTGGTAGGATGGCAGCGTGGATGATGCCCCGGAACGGGCAAGCTCTCTGCCGGTTCATCCCGCGGGGCCCGGACAGACACGCGCCAGCATGGACCGCATCGGCCGCTACGAAATCGTTAGAGAATTGGGCCACGGCGCCATGGGAGTGGTTTACCTGGCCGTCGATCCAACCATCGGACGCCAGGTGGCTATCAAAACCATCCGCCTGGACGCCGTCGACGATCCGGACGAGCGCGCCAAGTTGCGGGAACGGCTGTTTCGCGAGGCGCGTTCGGCGGGCATCCTGTCGCATCCCGGCATCGTGACCATTTACGACATGGAAGAGCGGGGGGATGTGGCGTTCATCGCCATGGAGTTCGTCGATGGCCCTACGGTCGATCAGCTTCTGGCGTCCAAACAGCCGCTGCCTTCCGACCGCCTCCTGAGCATCCTGCGGCAGACCGCGGCGGCGCTCGATTACGCCCACGGCAAGGGCATCGTGCATCGCGACATCAAGCCCGCCAACGTCATGATCGCGTCCGACGGCGCGGTGAAAATCACGGATTTCGGCATCGCCAAGGTCACCACGTCGCAGCAGTATACACAGACTGGAACCATCGTCGGCACGCCGAATTATATGTCGCCCGAGCAGGTGCAGGGCCTTGCCGTGACGGGGCGCGCGGACCAGTTTTCACTGGCTGTGATTGCCTACGAAATGCTGACCGGTGAGCGCCCGTTCACTGGGGAGCATTTGACCACGGTGGTTTACAAGATCGTAGCGGAGGAGCCGCCGCCGGTACAACGGTTGAACCCGACGCTGGGACCGCAAATCGACGCGGCGCTGCGCCGTGGCCTGCTGAAAAAACCGGAGGCACGCTACAGTTCTTGCAGTGAGTTCGTGAGCGGACTGGAAGCAGCCTGCAACAACACGCAGGGATGGAAAAATCTTCCACGCGGCGGAAGCCTGAGCCTGCCCACCGTGGTGAGTGAAGCGCCCAGCACTGGGGTCCCAATCGGCGCGGGCACAACCACCGAGGAAGCGATCCTTGGACGCCGGCGCGGCGGCTCCAAGTGGCTGTTGCCGTTCGTCGCCGCTCTGGTAGTCGCGCTGGGACTGATCGGGCTGATCGCGCTGCAGTTCGGCGGAGGTCTGGGCATCGGGCGTTCCGCGGCGCCGCCTCCGCAATCCGCCTCCAATGTTTCCGAGCCGACGCCGACGCCCGCGACTTCTCCCGCGGCTGCGGCCGAAGACAAAAAGCCGAGCCCGATGGAGTCCGCGCCAGTTGCCGCCAAGACCGAGCCGGAAACCGCACCCAGCCAGACCAAACCTGTGGAGACGAAGCCTGCTGAAACACGGCCTCCGGAAACCGCGCCACCCCCCGAAGTTGAAAAGAAGGCTCCGGAACAGCCGGCCGAAAGCCTGGACCAAACGCCGCGAGAGAAACCCGCCAGGCGGACCGCGTCGAAAAACAAGGCGCCAAGCGAACCGCAGACCGTGTTGGTGACCAGCGAGCCCCCGGGCGCAACCGCGGTGCTGGATGGCAATCCCGCCGTTTCGTGCAAGACGCCATGCATGTTGAACGTCATGCCCGGACGCCATAGCGTGGCCTTGAACCATGAAGGGTACCAGCGTGAGAACCGCGAAATCGTGATCACCGATAGCCCCGCAGAGCTGCCGATCATCAATATGCGGACGCAGACTGGAATTTTAATGGTCAGCTCCACGCCAAACGGCGCGAGCATCTACTTGAATGACAAGCTTCTGCCGCAGACCACGCCAGCCCAACTGACGCTTGCGCCGGGCACGTATACGGTACGACTTGAGAAGGATGGAGCGCGTAAGTCGGGAACGGTCGAGATCCGCACGGGTGTGACGAATTACATGAGGTTCCCGCTGGAGTAAGACAGGCGGAAAGCTCGCCTCAACGACGAATCATATGTACTGGAACCGCAGAAGTATCTTGAGAGTGATTTCATCAGGCGCGAGTCTGTTGCCGCTCCGCGCCGCGGATATGATCATCCGTTCCATGCGTCCCGAAGATTTCGAGATGCCGCTCGACGGATTTTCAACGTGGATCACCCCCGTGGGCCGCTTTTTCGTGCGCACGCACGTGTATACGCCCAACGTGGACGCCGCGAGCTGGCAATTGCGCGTGGAGGGCGAGGTAACCTCGCCGCTCTCGCTCGGCCTTGCGGATCTCCGCGCGCTGCCGCGCGCCGAATTCGTCAGCGTACTCGAATGCGCCGGTAACGGCCGGGGGTTCTACGACCCGGCCGTCGCTGGTTTGCAGTGGAGATATGGCAGCGTTGGCAACGCTCGCTGGGCGGGCGTTCGGCTGATCGATGTGCTGAAAAAGGCGGGTTACAGCGCTTCCGCCCGGGAAGTCCTGTTTAACGGCGCCGACGTTCCCATCGGCGCCATGCCCGACTTTGTCCGCGCCATTCCCCTAGCGAAGGCAGTTCACCCCGATACTCTGTTGGCCTACGAGATGAATGGCCAACCACTCACGCCCTCGCATGGCTTCCCGATACGCGTCATCGTCCCGGGCTGGGCGGGCGACAACTGGGTCAAATGGCTAACCAACATCGAAGTCCGCGACAAAGAATTCGACGGGTTCTTCATGAAGACGGCTTACCGGCATCCGGTGCGCTCCATAGCGCCGGGCGCCACGGTCGATCCGGCGGATATGACGCCCGTGACTTTACTCCGGCCTAAGTCCGTCATCGTAAGTCCGGTCGAGCGGCAGAGTTTGACGGAGAGTGCGACGACGATCCGCGGCGCCGCCTGGTCCGGTGAGTCACCCGTCAAGCGCGTTGAGGTGTCGGTGGATAGTGGAAGAAAATGGCGGCCGGCGAAGCTGGGAGGCGAGCAAGCTAAGTACGGTTGGCGCCTGTGGGAGGCGGATTGGGTTCCCCCAGCCCGGGGATCCTACGTCATCATGTCGCGGGCTACCGACGAAGCCGGCGATACTCAGCCTCTAGTCCAGGATTGGAATCCATCGGGATACCTGTGGAATGTGGTTCCGCAAGTCCGGGTGGAAGTGGGGAATTCCGCTTCGTTGCCAGCCGAAGTAGCCGCTTCCGTTCCTGAGCTTCCGCCAACGGTAAAGACAACCTGCATCGGGTGCCACGCGGAAGATATGATCGCCGGCCAGAGGCTAAGCCGGGTGCAATGGGAACGGGAGCTGGACAAGATGACCCGCTGGGGCGCACCCGTAGCGCCGGACAATCGCGAAACCATTATCGAGTTCCTGTTGAGTCACTTTGGCCCACGCCACTGAGCCATCTGCGCGGCCAGCGCACAGTAAGGGTGCCAACCGAGCCGGACACGCAAGCCAGAGACCTGTCAACATTTTTCAGACAACAGTTAATCTTTTCCACACTGCTTCCATCTCTCCATAGTTAGTATCAACTGAAGCTGCTTACACGTTCTCACGCCGGCGAACTATCCCGCCAACTCCTTCGTAAATTTCTTGTGTGATTGTACTTAGCCGAGGTTATCAGGTGAATGGTAGTGACAAAGTGTCACCGCCGGGCAGGCCTCCAAAGAGCACTGCGTTTACTTTCAATGGCTTGCATTTGGACCCGCGGTTGCTTGATGAAGGCCGTATCCGCGACTTCATGGACATGGAGCCACGATGAGACATGACACTTACAACTCGGGCGGAACGGCTCGCGCGCCACTCACGAGCACCGGACCGCGGAATTCGACGACGGCGCCATCTGTTGTCGGAACCAAACTCATGCGCCTGATTCAACTGACGGTTCTCTTGGCCTTCGCCGGCATGGCTTTCGCCGGCTCCAAGTTATCTCCCGACCTTCAGGCAAACTCGAATTCGATGGTCGACGTTATCGTCCAGTTCGTAAACCCGCCCACTAAACAGCAGCTCAAACAGCTCGGGGCCTATGGCCAGATGAAGCACATCTTCAACGGCCTCAATGCGGCGAATCTAACGCTGCCGATGAGTGTGATTCAGTCTCTCCAGAATGAACCGACAATTCTCTACATTTCGCCGAATCGGAACATGGCCGGCTCGCTGGACTTGATTGACCCGACAGTAAACGCAACCCTCGCCTGGCAACAAGGCTACGATGGCACCGGCGTTGGCGTGGCGATTATCGACAGCGGCGTCATGCCGAAGGACGACCTGATGACCCAGGGCGGCCTTGGCTCCCGCATCGTTTATAGCGAGAGTTTCGTGAGCGGCATGGACCCCTCGGATGGGTACGGCCACGGAACCCACGTAGCAGGTATCGTCGCGGCAAACGGAGCGGATTCGACCGGTTCTAACTTTACCCGCACTTTCAAAGGCGTCGCACCCAACGCCAACATCATCAACTTGCGGGTGCTGGATCAGACCGGCGCCGGGCAGGAAAGCAATGTGATCGCTGCCATTCAGCGCGCCATCCAGTTACAAAGCACTTACAACATTCGCGTTATTAACCTCTCGCTGGGGCATCCCGTTTACGAGAGCTACACGCTCGATCCGCTTTGCCAGGCGGTAGAGCAAGCGTGGCAGGCGGGCATCGTTGTGGTGACGGCTGCGGGCAATTCAGGCCGCGATAACTCGCTCGGCACGCATGGCTATGGAAGCATCGCGTCGCCGGCTAACGACCCATATGTAATTACTGTCGGCGCAACGAAAATGAATGGCACGCCGTACCGGTTTGATGACTCGATGGCCAGCTACAGTTCCAAAGGCCCTACCCTTATCGATCACATTGTCAAGCCGGACCTGGTCGCGCCCGGAAATGGCATCATTTCGCTCTTGGCGTCTCCTACCTGCACCCTGGTTACCTCATATCCCGGAACTCAGATCTCTTCTGCTTTTTACGAGACAAGCGGAACGTATACAACCCCCAAGAGCGCCAGTTATTTCCAGCTGAGCGGTACCAGCATGGCTACGCCGGTGGTGAGCGGTGCGGCCGCCCTATTGATCCAGCAAAACCCGTCCTTGACACCCGACCAAGTGAAGGCGCGGCTCATGAAAACCGCAGGCAAGATGTTGCCACTGTTTAGCACCAGCTTCGATCTATTCTCTCAGCAGAGCTTCAATATTCAGTCAGACATTTTCGTGGTGGGAGCAGGCTATCTGGACATTGCCGCCGCTCTCGCCAACACGGACCTGGTGACATTGCCGGCCATGTCGCCCGTCGCGGTTTATAACTCCGCTACCGGAACGGTGACCATCGTTCGTAATTTGTCCGTTGTATGGGGCAGTTCAGTGGTGTGGGGCGATTCCGTGGTGTGGGGAAGCACAGTATTCAGCGGATCGGTAAACAACATGTCGGTGGTCTGGGGAAGCTCGGTGGTCTGGGGCGATTCCACAAACGCGGCCTTCAGCGTTGTTTGGGGCAGCAGCCTAAATTCGGCGACGACTATGACAGCCATGTCGGCTGGCGATGGCGATGAGGACGGTCAGTAGGGGGCTACCGATGCCACAGAACGCGAAAATCTACATCGCTTTGATCATCGCGCTCGGGTTTGCCGTGTTGGCAGCCTGCCTGGCGTTCCGCGTCGAGTTTCCAGATCTTCCGCGCTACTTCAGTTATCTGTTGCTGGCAGCTCTGGCTTCGACTCTGAAGGTTCGGCTTCCCGGTATCACCGGCACTATGTCGGTGAACTTCTTGTTCGTTTTGATCGGCATCGCTGATTTTACGCTGGCCGAGACCATGACTATGGGATGTGTAGCCATCATGGTGCAATGCGTTTGGCGGACAAGACTGCGTCCCCGTTTTGCCCAGGTGATGTTTAATGTCGCCGCCCTGGCCCTGAGCATCGGCGCAGCCTATCAGGTTTCTCACTACGCTCTGGCTCTGGCGCGGGCGGACTCGCTTCCCGCTCTGCTGGTGCTGGCGGCGTGCGTGTACTTCGTGGGCAACACTCTGCTGATTTCAGGCGTGCTGTGTTTGTTGGACGGCCAGCCGTTGAAAAAGATCTGGCAGCAATGCTACCTGTGGTCGTTCCCGTACTATCTGGTCGGGTCGGCTATCGCGGGCCTGGTGACGGTATCGAGCCGCGCCGTCGGCTGGGAAGTTTCGTTGCTTTTGTTGCCAATGATGTATCTGGTCTACCTCTTCTACCGGCTGTATCTGGACCGGATCGTGCCCGATTCGGAACAGTTCACAGCCAAAACTGCTGCCTGAATCCCCCCAACAAAAGCCGGCCCCCGAGGGCCGGCTTCCTCTCTTTCAGGCCAGTTCCTTTGAATTTATGATGGGAGCTTCTTCCCATGCACATTTACGGACTCAGCCAAGAGAAACAGGATTCCGCGGCTCTAGCGACGGTTGTGGCACACGAAGTCACGCAGCCGCATGCGGCCGAGATCGACGCCCAAGCGCGTTTTCCGCGTGAAGCAGTCTCCGCCCTGGGAGAGCGCGGCCTTTTGGGTCATTGTGTTTCGCAAGAGCTCGGCGGCAAGGGTCAGGGACCGCGCGCCCTGCAGCCGTGGTCGAAGAACATTCGATGCCCTGCCGGCGCTTTCCAAAGAGAAGATCGAGGGATTCCGGCGCGCCCTGTTTGCCATGGAGTGGGACGATCCCCGCTATCGCAGGCTGATGGAAATGGAAGGCGTGCGCGAGTGGGTCGAGCTGCGCGAGTAGGGATACCAGAGCCTAGTGGCGGCTCTCACCGCCGCTGGAGAGCTATGAGTTCTCCGGGCGCGAGCAGCACAGCCGCGGTGGCGGTCGATGGCGGCGATCTCCCGCTGGGCGGGGGGTTGCTGGCGCTGGTGCGGCCCGCGCTCGAGTTGCTTGAGCCGGGCGGCGTGCTAGCAATTCTTTCCCGTGCGCGTCCGGTCGCCGAGGATTTGCCTGCGTGGTGCACGAGCAGCGCGTCAAGCGTTTCCTGAACGCCGCATTCACCGCCGAGCAGGCGCAAACCTTTTCGGGCCTGCACACGCCAAATTTCATGTAGGCGCGACGGGCCTTCCTGCCTGTGCCACAATGTACCCACATGGACCGGAGGCAAGCGTTGCAGGGCCTGATTTCGATGTTCGGTGCTGCCCCGTTCCTGGATGCACAAGAGCCGGACGATCCTCTTTACGGACCGGTCCGCGTCATGGATTTCGCCCCTCTCGCCAAGACCAGGCTCGACCCCGTCGCCTGGGACTACCTCGACGGCGGTTCCGAGGACGAAGTCTCCCTCGCCGACAACCGCAAGGCGTTCGACCGGATCATCCTCCGTCCACGCGCTCTGATTGACGTGCACCACATCGACCTCTCGCTCGATCTGCTGGGCCGGAAGCTTGACTATCCGATCTTGCTCGATCCCGCTGGAGGCAAGAACTGCCTTTATCCCGATGGCGAGAACGTGGTGGCGCGCGCCGCGTCCAGCGCGAAGGCACTGCACATCACCAACGGCGGTATTCAAAAGCTGGTGGCGGCCGGAAGAGGTCCGGCTTGGTGGCAGATCGAGACCGGCGGATCGCTGCGCAGCCGCCAGACTATGCGGGCGCTCGCCGAACGTCTAGAAGGCGAAGGCTGTTCCGGCATCTGCGTTTCTACCGACATCGCCTACGTTTCGCACCGCGACCGCAACATCCGGAATCACTTCGAGCGGGCATGGTGCGAAACCGGGATTCCGAAGCGCGACGCGCAGGGCCATTTGCCCCGGCCAAGGAATCCCGAGCTGGCGGGCATCTTTCCATCGAGGCCCGACCCGACACCTACCTGGGAATCCGTGCGCGAGCTGCGTGAGGTGACCAGGCTGCCCATCGTCATCAAAGGTATCCTGACGCATGAAGATGCGGAACGCTGCGTGGCAAGCGGCGCATCGGCGATCATCGTCTCCAACCACGGCGGCCGCCAACTGGATCACGTTGGCGCGACCATTGAAGCGCTTCCGGAAGTGGTTGCGGCCGTCCGCGGCAAGATTCCGGTGCTCGTGGATGGCGGTTTCAGGCGGGGCACCGATATTCTGAAGGCGCTGGCGCTGGGCGCAAAGGCCGTCTGTATCGCCCGGCCTTATCTCTACGGACTGGTGGCATTCGGCCAGCGCGGCGTCGAGCGCGTGATTGAATTGCTGCGCACAGAACTGGCTCTCGACATGGGGCTTGCGGGCGTGCCGAATTTGGCGGCCATCG
>Ga0070733_10003804_pt1 | contig 10227 bp, 11 predicted proteins | sample Coa_R1_9_FD_66450 | JGI IMG/M metagenome (GOLD analysis project Ga0070733, IMG submission 66450) | Surface soil microbial communities from Centralia Pennsylvania, which are recovering from an underground coalmine fire - Coalmine... | ecosystem: Environmental > Terrestrial > Soil > Unclassified ... | reverse complement strand
AGTTCGCTGGTTTTGCGCTCGCGCTCCGCCGATTCGATTACGAAGCCTTCCGCCTCATTCACAATCTGTTCCAATTTGCCGATCGGAACCGGACGCTTCTCGCAGGCCCGCAGTAGTCCATTCAATACTTTCTGACGATCAAATTTTTCGCGCCGGCCATCTTTCTTGACCACCATGTAAGGGATTTCGTCGATGCGCTCATAGGTGGTGAAGCGCTTGCCGCACTTCAGGCACTCGCGGCGGCGGCGGATGGAATCGGCTTCTTTGCTCTCGCGCGAATCCACCACTTTGTCATTTGCGAACCCGCAGAAAGGACACTTCATGGCGCTTGGAACATGGACGAACCTGATTGTAGCAGGGACGCGTGTAGCGCAGACGCATCACGCTGCTGGAGGCGAGGGCGAAAGCTCTGCGTGAGTCTCCTCCTGCTCACTTTCTTTCGAAAGCTTGCGCAACGAAAGCCGCTCGCGGTGAGCCAGAAGCAATCCGGCCGGAACCACCGAAACAAACGTGACCACCCAAAGTAATATCCCGCAACTGGCCGCTAGTTCGTGCGATGCGTTGAAGATGTGTTGCAGCGCGGAAATGGTCGCCAACTGCGAGCCTCCACCCACTCCCGGCAACTGAATCAACGAGCCCAACATGCTGGATCCCATCAAGAGAAGAACTTTGGATACGGTCATGTGCTCGAGCGCGGGACCATACGCGTGAGTAACCTCGCGGTACGCCAGCGCGATCATCCACCACATCAAAATGGACACGCCAGTCAATTGCAGGAAGGCAAGTGGACTGTGGATGGTGTCCAATCCGCCGTGGAATTCACGCACCTTCTGCGCCACTCTCTGCCCTAAGTTCGCGGCCAGGTGAGCGAAGCGAGTTTCGATCCAGACGGCGACGGCTTCTCCGAATTTGGCGATCAAGAGTGCCCCGAGCGCCAATCCAGCTACCAGCGCGACCAGCAGGAAGCCTCCCACGCGAAGCCGTGGGTAAATGTCGGGGTTCGGCAGGTATCGCAGTTCCGTCGGAAGGAAAATGGCGAGGACCATCAACACGGTGAATCCGGCGATATCAAAGATGCGCTCTATCGCCCAGGCTGCCATCTGCGACGAGAAAGTGAGGTTGGTTCGACGCGCGATCAGGTAAGGGCGAATCAGTTCTCCGGGACGTCCCAGCAAGGCGAGGCCCGTAAACCCGACCAGCGTCGGGGAAATCAGTCCCATGGCGGAAGCATCTTTACGAACCGGCCGCAGGAAGATCTTCCAACGTAGCGCGCGCAACCCATAGCTCAGATAGATCAGCGCGATGGCAAGAACAATATGACCCGGGTTGAGTTGCCTCGCTTCACTCCAGAAGGTGGCCCAGTCGAAGTCTTTCCACGTCCGAAACTGCATGTACACCAGGACAGCAAAAATCGCCGCGACGACCGCGTAGGCCAGATAACGTTTTTTGCCCATTTAATCGAGCCGCCCTGCAATTCGAACCCGACTACAGAAGTACTTCAAGAATAGCTCCTACTGCCAAGGTAAATGACGGGGAGACGGGGGTCAACGCAGCAAGCTTCGATGGAGCGACAGGTATCCACGGCCGTCCGCCAAAACTTGAGCGGAGGAACTCTCGATTCTTGACGTCAGCGGGAAGCTTGTTCGGTCGTATCCAGGACCGACACTTGCTTTACGGTTGGAGTATGGAGTGCGGAACCCTGGTGTGAAACAGTCTTCGCCGCCGCTTTCCGTTCCGCCAGTTTCTTCCGATTGAAGTCGCGGACAATCCGCGCAACGTAAGCCTGTGTTTCATAATACGGAGGGACGCCGTGATACTGCTCCACCCGCTGGGGTCCGGCGTTGTAAGCGGCTAGGGCCTTGATCAAATCGAAGTTGTAGCGTTCCAGCAATTCCCGCAGGTATCGCGTGCCACCTTCCACATTCGCGCTGGGATCGAAAGCGTCGGCCACGCCCAATTTCGACGCAGTTTGCGGCATCAGTTGCATCAAACCCTGCGCTCCCTTGGGCGATACCGCTCTCGGGTTAAACCCACTCTCCGCGTGAATAACGCTGTTAATTAAATCCGGATCAAGATGGTGCCGGCTGCTGACGGCATTGATCACTTCATTCATCGGTCGTGAGTTGTGTGTTGTTGCTCCCGCGGGAGCCGACAAGTCTTTTTCAAAGCGATCAATTTCGTCGGTTGGAACGTCCACATATCCATCGCGATCAACACCCAAATAAAGACGCGTCACCGAACCGACTACCTCTCGCCGCTCATGGCGAATGGAAAAGCCGTTGGTCAGAACGGCAAGATCGGCCCCACAGGCAAACAACGGCGCTGTCAAGAGGCCGAGCCCAAGAGCGAATTGAGCCAATAACTTCATATGAAACTTGAACGATGTCGCCAGAGAATCTTGCGGCCCTACACTCCGACCCGCGCCCCCAGCACCTGCTCAATGGCCGCGGCTACTCCGTTCTGATCATTGGCCAAAGTCACTGCCCAACCCCGTCCCCGCAACTCTTCCGATGCATTTCCCATGATAAATGGCTGACCAGCGAAGGCAAGCATTTCAATGTCGTTATAGTTGTCACCAATGGCCATGACCTGTTCGCGGGGGATGCCACGATATTTGGCCCATCGCTCCAGGGCGTGGCCCTTGGAACACCCCTGGTTCAGTACATCCACGATCGACAAATCGCGCACCGGATACTCGGTGCGCAGCACGGTAATGTCTTTTTCCAGCCCACTTGCCGCCAAGATCCCCAGAGCCTGATGCATGTGCTCAATCCGCCCGCAGAACATGGCCTGAACCGGATCGGTAGTGAGCGACTTTTCCAACGGGATGACGAAATCGATATATTGCAGGTTCTTCTCCAGCCAGCGCTGAATGCTCTCGGTTAAATCGCGCATGTGCTCGAGCACGATTGCGCCTTTACTTTCGATATCGAAAGTCAAGACCGTGTTCCCCCGAAATTCTTGCATCGCGACGCAGAGTTTGCGGCAAGTCTCGACAGGCAGCATATCGCGATGAAAGGTCTCGCCCGAAAGCGACCGCGTAACGGCTCCGTTCGAGCTGATCAGCCAGAGATCGAAGCCCAGCAATTCGGCGATCGGCAAAGCAAACTTGTGTCGCCGCCCGGTGACGAGGATGATTTCCACGCCTTCCTGATGGGCGCGGCGCAGCGCGGCCATATCTATGTCTGAGATGCGAAATTCTGGGTTGAGCAAAGTGCCGTCAATATCAGCGGCCAGTAAACGGATGGGAGGTCTCACCACAAATGAGTTTAACATTCGCGGGTTGACTGGCGGCCACTGCCCGCTCGATTGAGGCTTTCGCTGTCCCATTTAGTAAGATGAAATAGGAGATAAGTGGTTAGCGAAGGAATACACAACAAATGGCGAATGTGAAATCGAAAAAGGGCGTGATCGGAATCCTGACCGGAGGCGGCGATGTGCCGGGCTTGAACCCCGCGATTCGCGCCGTTACTTTCCGGGCGATCCGCGAGGGCTGTCAGGTCATTGGCCTGCGTCGAGGATGGGCGGGCCTGGTCGATATCGTCCGCGAAAAAGACTACGACAACAGTGACAACTTCCAAACCTTGACCGAAGAAATCGTCAACCGCGCCGGCCGCACCGGTGGAACCTTTCTGCATAGCTCGCGTACTAATCCAGGCAAGGTTAAAAAATCCGCCGTTCCTCAACATCTGCAGGGAACCTACAATGCCGACATTAACGATCTGACCCCGGAAGTGCTCAAGAATCTGGACTGGCTCGGAATCGATTTCCTCATTCCTATCGGCGGCGATGACACGTTGAGCTATGGGGTGCGCCTTTATCAGGAAGGCGTAAAAGTAGTCGCGATCCCCAAAACCATGGACAACGACGTTCCGGGAACCGACTACTGCGTTGGCTTCAGCACTGCGGTCACGCGCACCATTCAGATGACCAACGACCTGCGAACCTCCGCCGGTTCGCACGAGCGCTTTCTCGTTCTCGAAGTGTTCGGCCGTTATGCTGGATTTACCGCGATGCTTCCAACCATGGCCGGAGCCGCCAACCGCTGCGTGATCCCGGAACATCGTTTCAACATCGAGCAGTTGACGGAATTGCTGGTTGCCGATCGTCACAAGAATCCAAGCCATTACTCCGTGGTTCTGGTTTCCGAAGGAGCCATGTTCGAAGGCGGCGATATGATTTTTGAGGATCACTCGACCGATGCCTTTGGCCACAAAAAGCTGGGAGGCATCGGCGATCTGGTCTCGGAAAAACTGAAAGAGCTATCGCCCAAATACAACAACGGCAAAACCATCGACGTGATCAATCAGAAGCTCGGATACCTGGTTCGCTGCGGCGATCCCGATGCCATCGACTCGATCGTTCCCATGGCCTATGGGAATCTCGCTCTCGACCTGCTGCTGAACCGCATTCACGGTCGGCTCGTTGTGCTCAAGAACGGCCGCTACGACAACATGCCGGTTGACGCCGTCATCGCCTCGAAGAAAGTGGTGAACGTAAAAGAACACTACAATACCGCCCGGCTCCGCCCGCATTTCAGCAGCTTCGAAATGAAGCCGCTGTTCATCATGACCAGCGAATAGGGAAAGATGGCCGCGCGCAAATCAAAGTGCGGCCTTGATTGCGGCCACGCGGTCCAACAGACTTCCCGGTACGACAGAGACGATCTCATAGCCGAAGTTGCGATAGGTCTCTTCGTGGATGCGTTCAAACCGCAGCGTTTCCTCGAAACTGATTCGCCGCTCCTCGGTCGGTGTAATGAAGCCGAGATTCCGAATAAAGAAAACGCGCTTCTGAAAAATTGTCTCGGTCTTAATCCGCTCTAGTTCGCGTGAAAGCCCATCAGAGATCGGGTGTCCGAGATAAGCCGCCAGAGCAGCAGTGCACACGGCGGACCGATCGTGGAACTGTACGTGGCCGAGTTCGCCTGACGCACGAAGCTGCCTGAGTTTTTGCAAGTCGACGACCGCATCGATGAATGAGGGATACGTCCAAGGTTCCGCGATACCCTGCGCCTGCTGAAGAGCGATAACGTCCGTCGCCGCCTCTTCAACCACGCTGAAGCCGTCCAGTTCCAATTGGCGGAGTATCACCGTTTTCCCCGCGCCAGGCGCTCCCGTCAGTACAAATCTCTTCATTCAGTATTTAGTCCTCAGCCTTTGCCTCTAGTGTTCCCTGGAATGTTGACCCGCTACCAGTTGCCAGCGTAGGCTGACAACGCGGAGTGATTTTCCCAATGCCATCACAGAATACTGGCGAGCCCAACCCAAGTCCGGAAGAAACACCTGCTGTGGAGCACGTTTCAAGCGCCCATCAGCTGCTGAATTCTTTGCGGAAACGAATCGGAGAACATCCCGAACTCGCCGAGGCCATCGCCAAACTGGAGAGCGCACTAAACATTCTGACTGTGAAAACCGGCGGGATGTTTTGACATCAATGTGGGCCGCGCTGCAAACTCAAAGCCAACCTTTTGTCCGCGCAATGCGCGCTGCTTCGACCCGGTTGTTCGCACCCAGCTTGCTGATGGCCTCCGAAAGATAATTGCGAACCGTTCCCTCGGACAGGCTGAGTTCGGCCGCGATGTCGCCGCTCGTCACTCCATCGCCAGCCAGGCGCAACACTTGCCGCTCGCGGTCAGTTAAGGGATCAGGTTCCGCCCACGCCTCCGTCGCCAGTTCCGGATCGATCACCCGCAAACCCTGCTGCACGCGGCGCACGGCTTCGGCGAGTTCCTCGGAACGCATGTCTTTTAGCAGATACCCCGACGCTCCAGCTTCGAGCGCTCGCCGCAAATAACCGGCGCGCGCGAACGTAGTCAGAATAATCACGCGTGTTCCCGTTCGCCGGCGCTGCAGTTCGCCGGCAACGTCAAGGCCGGTCATTTCCGGCATTTCGATGTCGGTAATGAAAACGTCGGGCTTGTGCGCGAGTACGGCCTGTAACGCTTCTTTGCCGTTGCGGGAGCGAGCCACGACCGTGATGTCGCCTTCGATCTCGAGCAAGGCAGCCAATGCGCCCAGAACCATGCCCTGATCTTCCGCGATCACGACTCGAATCGCCTTGCGTCCGTTTTTTGGTTGAGGATTCAAAGGGAAAAGATCAGTGATCAGTGTTTACTTTTAGCGGGAACTCAATACTGAGTCGCGTTCCCGTGCTATTGTCGCGCTCGAGCGTACCGCCGAGCGCTTCAATCCGCTCGCGCATACCGCGCAAGCCGTTGCCTTCAACTGCGCCGCCGCCGCGGCCGTCATCTTGAATTTCGATCCGGCAATTTCCATTCACCGGCATCAGTAGCAAATGACAATTGCGGGCCCGCGCATGGCGCACGACGTTTGTCACGGCTTCGCGCACCACCAGTGCGACCACGCTTTCTTGTGCCGGTGTCAGGCGCACCTCCGAAGATTCAGACTTCACGGTCACGCCCGCCGTTTCCAGCGTCGCCTTGGCGGCTTTAAGTTCAGCTTCGAGGCTGTGCGCGCGATATCCTCGAATCGTGCTGCGAACATCCGCCAAAGCTGCGCGGGAAGTTTGTTCCACGTCGGCCATCTCGGCCTTCGCGCGTTGCGGGTCCTGGTCGATCAGCTTACCGGCCAGTTCCGATTTCAAAATGATCACCGAAAGTGTGTGGCCGAGCACGTCGTGCAGATCGCGCGCAATCCGTTCACGTTCCGCAACCTTGGCGAGGTGCTCAATTTCCTCGTAGGCCTTACGCAATCGCTGGTTCGCCCGATTACGCTGAGCGAAGTAGACATTGCCTACGCCTATGACGCTCGCAAGTCCACCGCCATAAAACAGGAACCACCCGCTCAAATGCAGTAGCCACCAATCCAATGTGACCACTGCCAACACTGCCGTCAGCAACTTGAGTGCGGTCGACTCCTTTTCCACCGCAAAGGGGATGAAGGCCGCTGCAAAGACGAAAAACGTGCAGGCCCCCGCGTTGAACGGTGAAAAGCCGATACCCAGTAGCACCATCCCCGCAACGTTGAGCAGGTTCCAAGGGCACCTGATCCAGAAAAAACTGAAGTACAAAGCCAGAAACGCGACTGTGCCCAGCCCGGTGGCCACCCATTCCTTCCACCCGGCGTGATTGAATATCGGATTAAGGAGAAAGAAACAGAAGTAGAAGAGCCAGGTGTAAGGTGCCCAGCCGTGTTGCCGATCGTCAGGTAGAAGCCTCATTGGTGCAGCTCTAGGCTACCCCTTTTTGCCGTCACTCGTCAGCCCGGTTTCCTGCTGCTTGGAACACCCAATCACAAAGGCCAGCAAAAGTGACAGCGGAATCAGAATAACCAGCAAGTCGGCCCTGCCCAGAGTGATCAGCAGTAAAACCGCACCGAGAACCAGAACCCAGCCAGCACATTGATTGACGCTCATATTTCCTCTCCCCACGTTGCTTCTTCGTTTCGCTCTTAGCCGTATGTCTTTCCTTCGTCGCGCTGAAATCCCAGCCGGGCTACGCCCAGACAGATGAGCGAGAATCCAATCAGCGCCTCCCAGTGAATCCAGTTCGATTCGTGCTGTCCCCCTCCCACCACGCTCAGAGCGAGTTGCGCTAAATGATAGGGCGGAAGAAAATGGGCAATCTGCTGCATGAATTTCGGCAAGAACATGATCGGAACCCAGAGTCCCGAACAAAAAGAGAGCGGCAAATAAATCAGGTTAATGGTCGCGACCGCAGAGTTCGGACCTACGAAATAGCCAATCGCCAATCCCATGGCACAGAAGGGAAGCGAACCCGCGACCAGGATAGCTACCAGCTTCGTGGCACCCAGGACAGACAGATGCACTCCTCCAAACGTAACTCCCAACAACAACAGGAGCGTCGCCACCACGCAGCTAAAGGTCATTCCCAGCGCAACCTTCGCCATAAAGTAAGCAAATGGAGGCATTGGGCTGGCGCGCTTCACTTGCAGCCATCCCAAACCACGCTCCGCGGCCAAGCCCGACGCCGTGCCGAAGAGCGACGCTCCCATGACTCCGAACGTGCCGTAGCTCGGTATCAAGTAGGTTGCGATCCCAACGCCACCGACGGGCGCATCCTTCTGATTCAGCACCAGACCGAACAGTACGTAGAACATCAGCGGAAACGTAATTGTAGAAATCGAATAGGCCCGAAGACGCAGCCGGGTTAGAAATTCGTATTTCGCTTCCTTGAAGTAGATCGCAAGGGTTTGGCTTAGTGGACGCGCCCAGGAGTTGTCGACGAGTGTGATGGGAGCAGTAGCCATATTCGTTTCCTTTCGGATAATTCAGATTTCCCGCCGTTGCGCTGATCTGTTAAGTGGCGTCGTTGTTCGTGCCGGTCAGCGCCAGAAAAGCTTCTTCCAGCCCCGCACTGGTGACTTCGATATTGGAGATCCCCGCATCACGTATCAACAATTCACGAAGAATCGGTTCGGCTGAGCCGGTACGAATCTCCAGCCCCGCGCGATCTTTGCGGACTTCGATTACGCCCGGCAAACCTCGCACCGTCTCAATGTCCAATGAAGTCACGCAGCGAATCCGGCGCCCGGCCGTGCTGGCCTTGATCTCAGCCGGCGTTCCCTCCGCAATAATCTCGCCGCGGTTGATCACCACCACGCGGTCGGCAAGCGCATCCGCTTCTTCGAGGTAGTGTGTTGTCAGCAGCACTGTTTTGCCCCGCGCGACAAGCCTGCGAATTTCCTCCCAGAGCACGCGCCGGGATTCCACGTCCAAGCCGACCGTGGGTTCGTCGAGAAATAAAATGTCGGGATCGCCGCACAGAGCCAGCGCAAACAGTACTCGCTGCCGCTGCCCTCCCGAGAGCTCGCCGAACTCCCGGTCTTTAATCTCTTGCAGCCCCGCCAGCGTCAGAATCTCATCAATCGGCAACGGCCGCGGATAGTAGGACGAGAAAAGGTCAATATGTTCCCGGACCCGCAATGTTTCCGGCACCTTCGCGACCTGCAGCATGGCTCCAATGCGCGTCCGGACTTCGGCATGGATCGGGTTTCCGCCGAACACGCTGACCGTTCCCGTCGTCGGTTTTGCCAATCCAAGAAACAGTTTGACGGCGGTGGTCTTACCCGCGCCGTTGGGTCCCAAGAGCGCGACCAACTCGCCCGCCCTGATGGTGAAATCTACCTGGCGCAAAGCTTGCACTTCGCCGTAGTTCTTACTGGCGCGGCGCAGGCTCGCAATCACAGCCCCGCCGTTACCCGGTCCTTGTTTCCGAAGTTCTTGGGTTTCTTCGACAGCCGCGATCATTGGATTCCTCGCTCCAGCCGAACCTGAATCGATCCCGCCAGTGAACTCATGATCGGAGAGTCGGGTGCAACCCGCCAGTGGAGAACATCATCAAGTTATGGTGACAAATGTCACTCCCGCGCCACGCCTTTGTCCGGATCGCGTAACAAGCTCTGCTTTCGGACAAATAAATCGTCAAGGTTCGATATAATCCCAAGTTCGTAAGAGATCGGCTCAAGTCGCTACGGTGATCGCGGCCCAGGGTTTCAGGCCGCTTCGTTTTGAGCGGCGCCGATCCGGATCGGATTTCGCTTTGCGTTCCTATGACCCAAGAACGGTTCTTAGTTTGCTCGAGGACGACGTGCGAGGTGTGATGCGAATACGGCCTGGAGTTGAGTTGGCCAGCATGAGCGACATCGGCTGCCAGCGCGAAAACAATGAAGACCAGCTCACTTACTGGGAGCCGGCCGCCGACGAGGAATTCGCCCGCAAGGGCAGGCTGGCGATTGTCGCTGATGGCATGGGCGGACACGAAGGTGGACAGGAGGCCAGCCGCATCGCGGTCGATTCCATCAAGGAAGTTTTCGCCGAAACTCCCAATGTGGACGTGCAATCTCTTCTGCTCACCGGCTTTCAGGTCGCACACGAACGAATTTTAGAGTACGCCGCCGGACATCCCGAACTGCACGGCATGGGGACCACAGCGACGGCAGTCGTCCTTCTGGACAACCAACTCTATTACGCGCACGTTGGCGACAGCCGGTTATATCTGGTGCGGGGCGCGGCCATTTCCAGACTCACTCACGATCATTCTTATGTCGGTCGCTTGGTACAGAATGGCGTGATCAGCGCTGAGGAAGCCGAAACTCATCCGCAAAGACATATCCTCACCGCAGCTCTCGGGGCAGGGACAGAGATCTCGCCGGAAACACCGCAGCATCCTGTACCGTTGCAGCAGGGCGATGTGCTGGTTCTGTGCACGGACGGCTTGTGGAGTTTGCTAAGCGACCACGAAAT
>Ga0070733_10003803_pt1 | contig 10229 bp, 8 predicted proteins | sample Coa_R1_9_FD_66450 | JGI IMG/M metagenome (GOLD analysis project Ga0070733, IMG submission 66450) | Surface soil microbial communities from Centralia Pennsylvania, which are recovering from an underground coalmine fire - Coalmine... | ecosystem: Environmental > Terrestrial > Soil > Unclassified ... | reverse complement strand
CATGATGGTTGCCGCTATCTCCCGCATCTCCAACCTCCATCAGGCTCAGATCTTGCGGAATCAGGTTTTGCGGAACCAGGGTCTGCGCCGGGTTGGCTAGATTCCGTCACGGATTTTCACCGATACCCCCCTTTGTTTTCTATGTTCCGGTTTATCCGTGTAAATCCGTGTAAATCCGCGGCCAAGAAGTTGACCTAGCGCGACGGTCCCAACTTGGGCCATACTGTTTTTCTTTCTGCTACTTTTCCATAGTCTCGGGGTAATATGTAAGCGCGGTACCTTGGCGCCCTTTCGACCCTAGATGGCTGCTACCACTACTCCTCCGCAGACGGCTCCAGTCAACCGTCGCCGTCGCTTCCGGCACAAAGTCCGCACTCCTGCTTATGCCAGTTTCATCGGAGAATCGAAAGGCATCGCGCTCGACCTGAATGCCATTTCCGACATCAGCGAAGACGGCATCGCCATCGATGTGAACTCTGCCCTGGAACCGGGGCGCCGTTTTGACCTGCACCTCGACCTCGCCGAATCCTCCGGTCCGATTTACACGGCGGGAGAAGTCATCTGGTCCGGCTCGGGACGCTGCGGCCTTCGCTTCGCGGAGCTTCCGGCGGCTAGCTTGTTCCGCTTGCGGAGTTGGCTTTTCCTGAATGCGATGACGGCCGTCGCCGATTCTGAATCGGCTTTGGACCGAGCACGGCTCGCCCCCTTGGAAGATGCCGCCCCACGCCCGAATTACAGCGATACGCTGGCTGCGCTGGCTGCAGTACAGCGTGAAGTGGAGGCGCTGGGGCCTGACTTAGTCGCAGCATTGCAGCTGATCGCAGCCCGCGCCCAGGCACTGGTTCGCGCCACCGGTGCGGCGATTGCGCTCAGCGCGGAAAGTCGCGATCTGATGGTTTGCCGCGCCAGTTCTGGCCCGGATGCTCCTCCAGTTGGTGCGCAGTTGCAAGTCGGTTCCGGTTTTTCGGGAGAATGTGTACGCTCCGGAAAACTGCTGCGCTGCGACGATGCCGAGATCGATGCTCGTGTGGACCACTCCAGTTGCCGGGCGTTGGGAATTCGGGCCATTCTGGCTGCGCCGGTACGCGTCGCGAGCAGAGTCATCGGCCTGATCGAAGCCTTCGCTCCCCAACCAAATGCGTTCTCCGACTGCGACGGCGTAGTACTGCAAAGACTGGCGGACACAGTTCTGGTGGCCGTGAATCGCGCCGCTCACGCCGAAGATCATGAGGATCGGGCGTCCATGACAGCGCCGATCGTTCCTACTACGGGCAGCGTCTTGTTCAAGTCCGAGGCCACCTCAAGAACCGCTTCAAACGACAACAACGACGTTGAAGAAGAGATCGCTCCGGATGGTCAAGGCGGAATCCATCTGCCTCGCTACCACTTGATTGTCCTGATCTGTGCTGCCGGTTTGATTGCTGGCGTGATTGCCGGGGCGTTGGGATTCGTCATTGCACCGTGGATAGGGTCGACGGTTATGCCTTGGATTTCCGACAAAATGCAGGCACATCAGCCCGGGCAGGTGCAGACTGTGTTGGCCTCCGCGCCGGCGCCGGGCCCAGCATCGAACGCAGCGAGACCCGCTTCTAACTGCGTCGACACCGCCACCCTTGCCCAATTGCGACAGCTTGCCGAGGCAGGAGAACCATTGGCGCAGAATGCGATGGGCCTCCGCTACGCCCAGGGCGATGGCGTCAAACTGGACGAAGAAGAAGCTGCCCGCTGGTTCACTAAAGCCGCTGAACAAGGCAACGTTGCTGCCCAATCGAAGCTGGGCTCCCTCTACTGGGCTGGGCGGGGTGTGCAAGCCAGCCTGCGTGAGGCCTATTTCTGGACCGTGCTAGCTCGTGCCGGCGGAGACCGGGGCAGCCAGGAACTCGCTAAGATCATGAGCGACCATATGACTCGAGCTCAAGCCGCCGAGATCGAACAAGATGCCAACACCTGGCTCCAGCAACACCAAACCTCAAACAAACCGTCTCCATTCTGCTAGCCCACTCCAAGATTCAATCCCATAAATCGTTTCTGGAGCCCGATTTCGCAAGCCTTCCGCCCAAAGCCCGAAGCTAGAATTGCAAAGTCCTTTCCCCGCGCCCAGCGTTAGAATGGAATCAGAGGCAGTCCCGTGCCAACCCTTGGCAGAATTCTTAATCAGCGAGTCCGCGAAGCGGAGCCTCTTCTGTACGAAAGGCTAGACAAGAAGCGCGTCCGTTGCTTCTCCTGCGGCCACTGTTGTCCGATCCCCGACGGCCAGCCCGGCGTTTGCAAGGTCCGTTATAACCAGGGCGGAACGCTCTACGTGCCCTGGGGATACGTCGCCGGAACGCAGTGCGATCCCATCGAGAAGAAGCCCTTCTTCCACGCCCATCCTGGCGCTCTTGCCTACAGTTTCGGCATGCTCGGTTGCGACCTGCACTGCGGCTATTGTCAGAACTGGGTCACCTCGCAGGCGCTGCGCGACCCCAGGGCAATTTCGCCACCGCTTGAAACTTCGCCCGACTCCCTGGTTCGCGACGCCATCGCCCAAGGCGCAAAGGCCCTGGTCAGCACTTACAACGAGCCTTTGATCACCAGCGAATGGGCGGTCGCTGTCTTCAAAGAAGCCAAAGCCGCGGGACTGCTCACCTCATTCGTTTCCAACGGCAACGGAACGCAGCAGGTACTCGACTATGTTCGACCTTGGCTCGATCTCTACAAGGTGGATCTCAAAAGCTTCGACGATCGCCACTACCACGAACTCGGCGGACGCATTGCGCCGATCCTTGATAGCATCCGCCGCATCCACCAGATGGGCCTGTGGCTCGAAATTGTCACCCTCCTGATTCCCGGCTTCAACGATTCCGCCGATGAACTGCAGCGCCTCACCGAATTCATTGCCGGCATCTCGTGTGACATTCCCTGGCACGTCACCGCGTTTCATGGCGACTACAAAATGCAAAACGATGTCGCGCGCAACACCACCCCAGAAGATTTACTAGGAGCCGTGGAAATCGGCCAACAGTCCGGGCTGCGCTATATCTACGCGGGCAATCTTCCCGGCATGGTCGGCCAATGGGAGAACACACGTTGTCCCCAATGCAGTGAGACCCTAATCCGGCGCCACGGCTATCTGATCGAAGATTATCGCCTCACCCCGGACGGCACCTGTCCCAAGTGCGCCACGGCGATTCCCGGCCGCTGGTCCACCCGCTTCGATGGCCAGATCACGTCCTATCCCTTCCTGCCGCACAAACGCTCGCGTTTGTTTACAATCACAAGTCGTTAATTTGCACACGCCTGCGGGCCGCGTCGGTCTGGCCCATGTGGCGCAGTAGGCGGCCCTGTGCGGAGAAGGCAGCAGTCAGCAATCAGCATTCGGTATTCAGCCAATACTGTTCGGTGAAGCTAAATGCCAAGTGCCAATTGCTAGTTGCGGCAATGCAGGGCTGAATGCTGAGTGCTGAATGCTGAATGCTGAATGCCGAGTGCTTTCTCTCATGCGGAACCTATCTATCTTCGCGCTATGTCTGCTCGCCGTGGGTTCGGTCACCTCCTGTTCCCCGCGCGATCTGCTCTCGCGCCGTCTAGCCGCTGATCTTATCGAGGCCTCCGATGCCTTCAAGACTCCGCAGGCACTCTTTGTGCGCACCGGCATCGTCTCCAACAAGGACTATCTCTCGCCCGAATCCTTCGTGCTGCAGCATCATGGCTGGATTTCCGCGACCACCGCGGCTTGCCCTGCCGAACTGGCGCCGCCACCCTGTTGGGACGTTGTGCTCACCCCTTCGGGCGTAGAAACAATCCGCCCTTTGCTGGCGCCGTCCGACGCAAACAAGCCAGCTTTCAATCTTCCGGCTGCAAGAAGGGAACTGGTCGTCGTCACGGGCGTCAGCAAACAGGGCAACGTTGCCGACGTCGATTTCATCTGGAGATGGCAGCCCGTGAACGAGGTGGGTGCGGCTCTCTACTCCGGCGACCTGCATTACCGCTCGACTGCCGGCTTTCGCAACTATGACGATGGCTGGCGTGTAGTACAGTCGGTGGCTCGACCCGGTCAGACGCTTGATGAAGCTCTCAAGAACGCCGAGCCTGTGCAGTGAGTCAGACGGGATCGGGCCATGTTTTCGCGATCATGTTTTCGCGGTCTGACTCCAGGTCAAGATTTGTTGTACAGAATTTGCCTTACTTAAATGTGCCATTGTATAAACCTAGTTCCCGCCGGGACCCTTTTATGCGAATCCAGAAAGCTGTGGCTGTGGCCGTACTGGTTGTGAGTTATGCGCTATTCGTTTTCGCCCAGAGCAAACCGAAACTAACCCTTGACGAATTTTTCAACTCCGTAAGCTTTCCTGCTCTCGCGCTCTCGCCCGACGGCAACTGGCTGGTTATCGGCACCGAGCGCGCCGACTGGGACCAGCAAGTCTTTCGCAACGATCTCTGGCTCTACCATGACGAGTCTGGCAAGGGCGGAGACAAGAGCGGGGGAAAAACCGGTTCGCTGATTCAGTTGACCCAATCCGGACACGACACCGATCCCAAATGGTCGCCCGACGGCCGCTGGATCGCATTCCTCTCCGAACGCAAAGAGTCTTCCGAGAAGTCGGATAGCTCCGACTCCGATTCCGGAGGCGATGCCAAGCCGCAGCCCAAAAACAAAGACAAGGAAAAAAGTAAAGAAAAAGGTGGAGACACCAGCCAGATCTACCTAATTTCTCCCAACGGTGGCGAGGCTTTTGCCATCACCACCGGAGATGAGGACGTCCACGATTTTTCCTGGTCCTCCGATTCGCAAACGATTTACTTCGCCACGCGCACTCCCTGGTCCCAGAAGCAGAAGGATGCATACAAGAAAGAATGGAAAGACGTGGTGCAATACCGAACCGCCGAGCGTGGCGACACGATCTATGCCTTCGCGCTGGCAGATGCGATTAGCCGCCACAACGCCGCGCCCGCGAAGGCTCCCCTTGACCCCGAGGCCGAGAAAGAATTAGCCGGCACGCCGGGCGCGCACGCTATCGCGACTTCGACACTGCGCGTCGAGAATCTGGTCACGTCTCCCGATGGCAAGAAACTGGGGTTCGTCAGCAACGCCATCAACCAGCGACAGGAAAAAATTGACGACATCGAAATCTATGCCATCGATCTCGCAAATGTGGCGCGGGCGCTCCCGCCCGCGAATGCTGCCAGCGCCACGAACGCAGTAGCGGAGAACAATCCCGCTCTAACCCAACCACACCGCATCACCCACAACGAAGCTGCCGAAGGCAAATTGCACTGGGCCAATGACAATCGCCACTTGTTTTTCAGCGTGGAAGTCGGCGACGTGACGGGCCCCTACCGCGACCTCCAGCCGCATCTCTATTGGGTGGATAGCGAAACCGGCGCAGTCGAGCAGTGGATCAAAGACTTCATCGGCCCGGTCGAACACTATGCCGTCGGCGACAGCGTGCTGGCTGCCGCGCGCGCCGGGACCGAAGTCCAACTTTATTCTGTAACCAAGCCTTCGGAATCTCTCCACCGTGTCAGCGGATGGTCGGGCACATACGAAGGAATCTCTGCCTCACCGCATTCCTCTCGCGTAGCCTTCGTCTATACCTCGCTGGGCAAGCCCGCAGAAGTCTATCTCGCGGAAAGCGCATCTTCGCTCGATCAGGCCCGCTCCATCACCGCCTTCAACAACCTTTTCACCGAGCGCGATCTTCCCCAAGGCAAGCCCTACCAGTGGAAGGCCGACGATGGCACCACCGTTGAAGGCATGCTGATTTATCCTCCCGGCAAATTTGAAGCGAAGCATTTGCCCATGCTCACCCTGATCCACGGCGGCCCCGCCGACGCCGACGGCAATGCCTTCGCCGCGGATTGGTACGAGTGGGCCGCGCTCGCCGCCACTAATGGATGGCTCGTCTTCCGCCCCAACTACCGCGGTTCGACTGGATATGGCGACAAGTTCCTTGAGCAGATCGTTCCCGTCATCGTGTCGCGTCCGGGCAAAGATATTCTCGAGGGCGTCGACGCTCTGGTGAAAGACGGCATCGCCGATTCCGACCACCTCACTATTGGCGGCTACAGCTACGGCGGATACATGACGAACTGGCTCATCACCCAGACCACACGCTTCAAGGCCGCAGTCACAGGCGCGGGCGCAGTCGAGCACATCGGCAATTGGGGCAACGACGACACCACCATGGACGACGCCTATTTCCTCGGCGGACGCCCTTGGGAAGCACAGCAGCGCTATCACGACGAAGCCGCCATCTTTCAAATAGACAAAGTCCGCACCCCCACGCACATGGTCGCCGGCGCCGACGACATCCGTGTCGCAGTGCTGGAAGATTATTTGTTAGAGCACGCGCTCTATTCGCTAGGCATCCCCAATAAGCTGTTAGTGTTCCCCGGCGAAGGCCACGGATTAGGCAAGAATCCCTGGCACGGCAAGATCAAAGTCCGCGAAGAGTTGAAGTGGCTGCAGAAGTACGGCGGCGTGCCCGCAGGGAACTAGCACGCCGGGACGTCGCAAGATGAATGATAAAGACGTAGAGTGCTACGTCTCCGCCGCCGGCGCGCTAACCAACGTCGACGAGTTCAGCGTCTCCTGCGGCAAGCACGTTCCTGACACCTAACTCGATCACGCCGATCAGAAGAAGCTATAGACGCCTAAATGCGGGGGCCAGAAATCGTTGAAGTGTTCCTTCAGGAACATTTTGTACTGGCAGAAATGGATGGTACGTTTTATGTATGTATTCGTAAATGTAACTGCGGATAGGAGTTAGGGAGGCCAACGAAGTGCCTGTTGACACATAATACGTGTCCACGTATACTGTGTCAATGAATTTAACTCTCTCCATCGACGAGCAGCTTGTCGCTCATGCCAGGCAAAAGGCGGAGGCCCTCGGCAAGAGCCTCAACCAACTGATCCGCGACTACCTGCAGACGGTGGCTGGGGGCGACGACGCTGAGCGCAGTATTGAAGAATTCAAGCGGCTCTCGGGTCAAGGTCACTCGCACGGCTGGCGCTTCAATCGCGACGAGATTCATTCCCGGCGAGACAATGCCGGCTCGTAGCTTCTTCGATACCAACGTCCTGATTTACGCGGATGACAAAGCGGATCCAGCGAAGCAGCAGCGGGCCGTCGATCTTGTGGCGGAGCACAGGCGCGGGAGGACCGGAGTTGTATCGCTGCAGGTGCTGCAGGAATATTTTGTGACGGTCACGCGGAAATTGCGCCTTGACGCGCGCGTTGCGCGCCGAAAAGTCGAACTGCTCGCTGAGTTCGACGTAGCCACTCCCGAAGTCGCAGACATTCTCGCCGCGATCGACCTGCACCGCCTTCACGGTTTTACCTTTTGGGATGCCCTGATTTTACGCGCCGCAAAACAGGCCGGATGCAGTGTGCTTTACTCGGAGGACATGCAGGAGGCGCGGGAGATCAACGGGGTTCGGATTGTGAATCCGTTCCAGTAGAACGACCTGACCGGAGGCGCCGAGGCACCCACCTTTCGCGAGAAGCACAAGGATGGGCCACCCGCCACGACTGGAAGTCGTGCCCTTCCCGGTTTCGCTCGACTCGATACTCGCGACTCGGTACTTACTTCCCGGCGCTGGCGAGCTTGACCCCATGCGAAGCGGCCGCATACCGCGCGATCCCTTTGTACAGCGCTTCGGCGATTTGTTCGCGGTAGCCGTCGCTGCGCAGCTTTTGTTCGTCGGTGGGGCTGCTGACGAAGGAAACTTCTGCCAGGATTCCGGGCATGGCCGTTTCGGTGAGCACGACGAAGCTGGCTTCTTTCACGCCGCGGTCGCGCAGGCCAGGGTTCCGCGCCGCCAGAGTTCCATAGAGGGAGTGCTGCACGCTGGCGGCCAGGCGACGCGATTGCTCAATTTTTTCGTGGAGCTCGGTTGATGTGAGCGCCACAGTGACGGGGGCTTTTCCGTTGGCGTTCGCGCGCGTATCCACATCTCTTGAATTCGGAGCGGAGAAGAAATTGGTGTAATACGTTTCCACGCCACGCGCCGAGGGTAGATCGCTGTAGTTGGCGTGGACGGAGACGAACAAGTCCGCCTGCGCCTGATTGGCGATTCCCGCGCGCTCGTCGAGCGGGATGTAGTTGTCATCCTGGCGCGTGTAGATAATTTCCGCGCCCAGCCGTCTTTCGAGCAGCTTGCCCAGGCGCTGCGCCACTTCGAGCACAAGATCTTTTTCGAGCAGTCCGCGGCGGCCTACGGTGCCGAGGTCCCATCCGCCATGGCCGGCATCGACGGCGATACGCAGCTTCGGCACGTGCGCGCGCAGCTGCACGTCTTCTTTGGTAGGCGGAGGCACGATGATCGCCATCAGGTTTTTGTCTGGTCCTGAGTTCGGGAACAGGTCGACCGAGGTGTTGGGCGTGGCTCCGATTTTGTTGACCTGCAGCACGAGTCGGTAGGGATTTGGCTCCAGGCTCACGGAAACTTTCGCGTCGGCCCTGGTCTCCAGGACGATGCGGGTCATGCCCGGAACCGGCTGCGCCAGGCGGATGCGGTTTAGCAACGGATCGCCGACTTCCACGGTCTTGCGCGACAACTCGGGGGCGAGCGCCGTATCGCGCAGATCGAAGTAGGTGCGATCGGGACCGCTGATGTGGTGATACTCATACTGCACTTGATCTTCCAAGTCGATGGCAACGGTGGTGGCGGAGTCGGCGGACGACCAGTGCCGGATGCCGGTAATCCGCGGAAACTTCGATAGTTCTTGTACGGTAGCTGGCGTCATGGCTGGCTCGGCGGCGGCCAGGGAATCGGCGGTGGCTTCGGGAGCGCTGGCGTCTGGATTAGCCGAGGCGTTCTCTCCGCCCTCTGCAGCTTGCGGCGAAACCGGCTTCAGCTCCGGCTTGTGCGGCTGCACGACAGCGCTGCCTAATTGCTCGGTCTTAAGCTTCCACCAGACTCCGCCGGCGACCACTACAGCAATCATGACCGCTACAAGCGCCAGCAATACTCCGGGGCGGTTGTTGGCCGCGGCCAATTCTTCAATCCCGGTTTCCGGCTCGACATGCTTGGGTGCGAAAGGCTTGGGTGCGAAAGGCTTTGGCTCTGCAATCGTTACATCGGCAGTCGTTACATCGGCAATGGTTGCCTTGGCGGCGGGTGCTTCTATAGCCGTCGCTGCAAGTTTGGGCGCTGTTTTTGGCTTCGCTATTTCCGGCGCGGCAATGCTGGCGCGCTCGCGAGCCCTAGTGAGGACACCCTCGTTGATCAATCTGCCGGCGGATTCGAGTGCAGACAGTTTCTCGGCCAGCGTGGGTTTTGTGCTGAGGTCGGCGACGATCACTTGCTGCTCAGCGGGTTTTTGCTCGATTGCAGCGCGAGGTTTTTCGGGGAGCACTCCGGGGGGGGCAACAGTCGGCGCGGCCACAACCGTGGCGCTGGGCGCGGCGGCCTCCAGGTTCGTCGCAGCTACCTGGGCGGCTTCAGCGAAGCGGTCTTCGTCCTCGGGCTTCAGAGCGCCCAGAATGATTTCTGCCAATAGTTCCAGGCTGCGGACGTCGCTGTCGTTAAAGCCGAAGGGCTCGGCGGAAAAGGCTTCGAGAACACCAATCACGCGGCGGCGTCCACAAAGCGGTACCGCGACCATGGAGCGTGCGCCCAGGTGGCGGCAGGCCTGCAGGTTTACGCGATCGTCGGTTTCAGTATCGTCGGCGCGTACGATTTGCGCGGTGCGGAAGCAGGCGCCGGAAAATGCCGAATCGCGGTCAATGCGCGCGCCTACGTCCGGCTTGATTTCACCGGCGGAGGCACGCAACACGATATCGTTATTTTCCGCGAGAGCGATGGCGAGGCCGTCCGCGCCCGTGATCGCGATGGCACGCTCAGCCACCAACTGGAGCACTTCGTCGAGAACGAATTGCTCGTCAGATTCGAATTCCGACAGGATAGTTTCAAATCCGCTATGGCGTGCGGCCAAAGCGCGGCGTCGCCGCACATGCTCATGAAGGGCGGAGAACGCCAGCAGTGCCTGCAATGCATCCCGGCCAGAGGGTCTTTGGCATAAGTTGTCGCCGGGGTCGGCCGCACGCATCGCCGGACCCTGGGTTTTGGGCCAGGGAGGCAGACGCGTTCCGAGGAACTCACGGGCTGCTTCGAGGCTCGGTTTTGTTGGGGTCGTTGCCATTGCAAAACACACTGCTACGTCTGTAACGTTAATGATCTTTTATCCGTAAGGCAATTACTAGGCCATGACCATTCGGACCCGACCTTTGGTAACCGTACC
>Ga0070733_10003802_pt1 | contig 10229 bp, 4 predicted proteins | sample Coa_R1_9_FD_66450 | JGI IMG/M metagenome (GOLD analysis project Ga0070733, IMG submission 66450) | Surface soil microbial communities from Centralia Pennsylvania, which are recovering from an underground coalmine fire - Coalmine... | ecosystem: Environmental > Terrestrial > Soil > Unclassified ... | reverse complement strand
GCGAAGGCCGGGAGGACCAAGACATAAACTTCCGGATGGCCAAAAATCCAGAAGAAGTGCATCCAGAGAACTGCGGATCCGCCTGCCTGAGTGTCAAAAAAGTGGGCGCCGAGAAAACGATCGAGTGAAAGCATGATCTGCGCCGCAGTAAGAGGAGATATGGCAAGCAGCACCATTGCGGCCATAACCAAATTCAACCATGCAAGCAACGGCATCTTGCTTAGCGTCATTCCCGGGCAGCGCAGGCACACAATAGTTACCAGAATGTTGATTGCCGTCCCGATGCTGCCGAATCCGGAGACCAGCAAGCCGAGGGTCCAGAAATCGGTGCTGTGGCCTAGTGAGAATGTGCTCGCTGTGAGTGGGGCGTAGGCAAACCACCCGACGTCAGGAGCACTCCCGGCTCCATAGAGGCCGTTACCGCCAATAAAGCTGAAGTAGAGGAGCAACCCCCCGAAGGCAGTAAGCCAGAAGCTCCAGGCATTCAGGCGCGGGAAGGCCATATCGCGAGCGCCAATCATCAATGGGATCAGATAATTGCCGAAACCAAACAAGATCGGCATGGCCACGAAAAAAATCATGGTAGTGCCATGCATGGTAAACATCCGGTTAAAGGCCTGAGGGGAAACGAAGTGGTTGTGCGGAACAATGAGCTGGATCCGCATAATGGTGGCTTCGATACCGCCAATGACCAGGAATATCAGGGAGTAAAAAATATAGAGAATCCCCAGCTTTTTATGATCCACCGTGACAACCCAATCGTGTAGGGTCGTGCCAATCGGGCGCGAAGCATCGTGAACCGGAGTGAGCGCAATGGATTCTGACGCCATCGGTTTATGTCCTATTCCTCATCGCAGGGTCTCGAGGTAGGCGGTCAGGGCGCCCAGATCCTGTTCGTTCAACTTCATCGCGGGCATCAGTGACCCTGGCTTGATGGTTTCGGGATCCTGAATCCACAGCCGGAGGTTCTCGGTAGTATTCGGTGCAGCACCGGAAGCAATGGTGTCGCGGCTCATCAAATGAGTTAAATCAGGGCCGAAGCGTCCGTCGGCGACCGTTCCAGTGACCGCATGGCAGTTGATGCAAGCAGTAGTTTCAAAAATCCGGCGACCCTCATTCACTGCATCACTGATTTGCGCCGGTTTCGTTTGTTCGCGAATCCACTGTTGGAACTGATCTGGCGTGTCGACGTAAACACGGAGAAGCATCTTCGCGTGCTGGGTGCCGCAATACTGAGCACACTGGCCGAGAAAAACGCCGGTTTCATTGGGATCGATCCACATGTGGTTGACGCGGTTTGGAATCAGGTCCGTCTTTCCCGCCAGACTTGGGATCCAAAAACTGTGGTCCGTATCCGCGGAAAGCAACGTAATAAAAGTGGGCGTCGGATGCGACGGGGGGCTGCTTGGTACATGCAGCTCGTTTGCCGTGACTACACCCAGTGCGGGATACCGGAACTCCCACCAGAACTGATGACCTATCGCGATGACTTCGATCACCCCCGGAGGCTTGGGGGCACTTTGGGTGGCATGGATTACACGGGCGGTGGCAAAGAACAGGACTAATACGATAAGCACGGGAATCACAGTCCAGGCGAGTTCTACCTGGTTGCTGCCGTACACCGGCACAGGTTCACGGCCATCGTCGTCGGCTCGCTTGCGGAACTTAACGATGGAATACACGAGGAGCGAGAAAACGACTACAAAAATCACCGCCGTAATGATCAGGACGAAGACCGATAGATGAAGAATAGAATCGGCTGGGGTTGACTGCGGCTTAAACATGTTCGGCATCTGCGGCGGAGCCTGGGGACTGCCAAACGCAGGTTGTACGGCGAGCAAGCAGCCCGCCATCAAGATGGAAAACGACCAGGTCTTCAAAGGGTCCGGTGCATGCGAATTGTGCTTACTTTCAGGCACCATCGTTCGCCCTCCAGCAACGTCCTTGCCGATCCCCGTTTTCATGCTGATCTCAGGGTTTGCCTTGGCATTTGTTCTTCTTTGCCAAGAGTCGCAGCCTGCGCCCCGATGAGGGTCTGCTCCCCCAACCCTTGCAACAGCCAGTAGCCAATTCTCTCTGCCCGAACAGAGCCTGCTAAATGGCGGTCGTTCTTACTTACGACCACAGGGATACAACCTAACCCGTGTTCGAGCATGGTCGAGGCAGCAAGCAAAGATGGGTCGTCCGCCGACACCATGATCGGATCCGCCGACAGCAGCTCGCGCACCTGCACCTTCCTGGCATCCCGGCGGCTTCCCAGCGGAGTTGAAGCGATCAATAGAAGTGCGTTAGCGATGTCGCTAATGTTCAAGACACCGAGTAAGCATTGCTCGTTATCGAGAACGAATAAGGAGCCAAGACCACTCTTGGTCAACGTAGCAAGTGCCTGCTCGAGAGTGCTGTCTGGTTTGAGCGTCCCCGATGGAACAGGGTCGAGGAAGGTAGAGAGCGGTTCCTTGCTTAACGCTTCTTTCAAAGCCGGGAAGTGAAGCCACAAAGCTTGAGACCGCCGCCTCACCAGCTCCGCGAGGATGCCCCGCGACGGCGCGATGGTGCCGGCCATTTTCGCGAATGCTTCGCGGTTCATGGCCATCACGCGCACTACCGTACGTGCACGGACACTCACCTGGTAGAAGGGATCTTGCGTCAGAACTGCTTCGCCGAAGAAGTCTCCCGGACCCAGAAAAGCAAACGCTCGGTCATCGTGGGATCCATCGATGCTCCGCAGCACCTCGACTTCGCCCTGCTCAATCGCGTAGAACAAATTGGCCGGGTCGCCTTGACGGTAAATGAAATCGCCCGGGCGATAGTAGGCGCCTGCCAGTGGTTGAGGCTGGCCTACTCGCAGCGTTCCGAGGTCGCGAGGAAAGATCAGGTCCGAGAACCAGTCGAGGCCGGTTTTTATCCGACGTGACCAGGTGGGTAACTTGAGCAGATAAACGCTCCGCCAGAGGAGCCATGCTGAAAGACCGGAGACACGAAATCCGAACATCTCCGCCACCGCCCGGCGGCCTCCAATGGAACAGAGTTGGCCAAGCGGCTTGAAATAGAAAGGATGTGTAGGCTCCCCTCGAAGTACACGTACAACGTTCGCCGCAGCTTGTCGTCCTTGCCTTTCCGCAAATTGGCCTGTGGTTGGAGAAGGCTTATCGTCGAAGGCATTCTTAATATAGGCACAGTCGCCTATTGCCCATACGTTTTGCAGGCCGGTGACCCGCATATCCGCGTCGGTGACGATGCGGCCCCGTTCCTTTCGAACATCGAAACGCTCGACGATCTGAGCCGGTGTCGTGCCGATGGTACAAACTACGGTGGCGGCGCGAATCAGACTGCCATCCGGGAATCCGACACCTTCCGGGGTGGCAGCTGTTGCCCTGGTATTGAGGAGCACCTCAATTCCAACTTGCTTCATTTTCCTCAACGCAAAATCGCGCAATGTGGGACTGACTTCCGGCAGGATTTGGTCCCCACTGTGGACAAGAGTGACCCTGATTTCGTCTTCGGTAAAATTGTGGTAGAAGCGCGTGCTCTCTCTGATCAGGTCATTGACTTCACCAGCGAGTTCGACCCCGCTAAATCCGCCTCCTATGATTACAAACGACAAATGAAAGCTTCGCCGTTCCGAACTGTCGCTGGCTTCCGCTTTCTCCAGTTGCCGAATAATGTGGGCGCGCAGAAGTATGGCATCCCTCATCGTTTTGAACGGGAAGGCGTGGTCACTCATCCCCGGAATCATTGCCAGATTACTGTCTGCGCCACAGGCAATCACCAGGTGGTCGTAGCACACCCGATCGGTTTGGCCCTCCTCCTGCTGATACTCGATCTCGCCCGCCTTGATATCAATCCCGTTTATGACATCGGTTCTGCACTCGATCCCGTGCAACATTTGGCGGAGGGTGGCTGCCGCGGAATCGGCATGGAGAGAAGCCCCTACAACATCCGCCAGGAGGGGGTGGAACACCATGTGGTTTTCCCGGCTAAAGAGGATAATGCGGCAATCGTCCGGCGACAGTTTCTTTCTCAAGGTTTTGGCGCACTTGGTCGCTGCAAAACCACCACCGATGATCACAATGTTGCTGTGTTTTGTCATCATCCCTCTGTGCCCGGTGCGTAACAGCAGCACTAGTATTACTTTGTACTGGCTCCGTCAGTTTGACGCTTCGCTTCTCAGAGAGGACCCTTTCTAGGGACTGGATCAGAACCTTCATTCGTGCGAGAGCCGAGCGGCAAAATTCTCTACCTCCGCCAGGAGCGAATTCTCGCATTCGCACAGGAAGGCAAGTACTGTCAATAATTACAGGGTCGGCTCCTGCCTTGCGAACACCTGCGCGAGCCACTACACAGTCGGAGGTGTGACTTCCCGCAGGCTTGCCCATAGCACGACCATCGACCGTGGGCCAGCCCGATAGGTATTGCCAGTTAGCGGGGGCGCTGACTGCCATTCCACGATGTCGTGAGGCGATTCCAATGAAGTGTCAATCCATCGCCGCCACGGGTGTGCCCCTGCGCCGCTGACCGGTGGGAGTTCGAATTCAAGCGGCTCCCAATAAGCATTGAAGATCAGGTGGCAGATCGCTGCTTCTTTCGGCAATTCGGCGCTAAGCGCCAGGCTATGCGAATGATCGCTCCAGTCTGGCTGGTTGAGTTTTACTCCATGCCAACCCTTGTTCGCCTGCCCGATCAGCTGGGTCAAAGTCAGTCGGTTGTCTTCCGCCTCCCGGTCTCGCATTAGCCGTCTCGCGATGAGCAGTCTAACGAAGCGATGCACATCTGCGTGCTCATCGACGAGGGACCAATTAAACCAATTGGCGTCGTTATCCTGGCAGTAGGCGTTATTGTTGCCGTACTGCGTTCGCCGTACTTCATCTCCCATGAGAATCATGGGCAGACCCAGAGAAAGCATGGTGACCGCGAAGAAGTTTTTTACTTGCCGATTCCGCAGCGTCTCAATCGCAGGATCATCCGTTGGGCCCTCCACGCCACAGTTCCAGCTGCGGTTATCGTTGCTGCCATCGCGGTTTTCTTCGTTGTTGGCCTGGTTGTGCTTTTGGTTGTAGGAGACCAGGTCGTTTAACGTGAAACCGTCATGACAAGTCACGAAGTTCACGCTTTGTTCCGCCTCGCGCTCTTTGTGCCGGTAGAGTTCGTGGCTGCCGAGAAACCGGTCGCCAAAGCTCCGCAACGATGCATTCTCGCTACGGAAGAAGTCGCGGATATCGTCACGAAACCGCCCATTCCATTCCTTCCAGCTATCGCCGATAAAGCTACCCACCTGGTACAGGCCTGCGGCATCCCAGGCCTCGGCAATCATTTTCGTTCCGGCAAGCGCTGGATTCGACTCGATGTCCCATAACACGGGTGGGTTCGACATGACTTCCCCGGACGAATCACGGGCCAGGATCGAGGCGAGATCGAAGCGAAATCCGTCGACGTGCATCTCCCCAACCCAATACACCAGACTGTCCACAATCATGCGGCGTACGATCGGATTGTTCGCATTGACCGTATTCCCGGTGCCGCTGTAGTTGGCATATCGAGACCGGTCGTGCTCCAAGACATAGTAAACGCTGTTATCGAAACCTTTGAGGCTCAGCGTGGGTCCGTTCTCGCCCCCCTCCGCGGTATGGTTGAACACAACGTCCAGAACGACTTCGATGCCGGCGCGGTGTAACGCCTTCACCATGTCGCGGAACTCGTCAAGGGGGCCCAGCGGATCCTGACACGAACTGTAGGCCTGATGGAGTGCGAAGAACGAGACCGGGGCGTAGCCCCAGTAGTTGAGCCTTCCTGGCGGACAATCCTGAGCGTCGAACTGGAATACCGGGAGCAGTTCGACAGCCGTGATGCCGAGGTCCTGCAGATATGGAATCTTTTCGATCAGGCCCCGGAACGTGCCCCGCGTCTTCTCCGCGACCCCGGAACTGGGATGGCATGTAAAGCCTCGGACGTGCATTTCATAAACGATGGTTCGAGAGGAAGCCCTGTGCAGCGGTGCGTCACCTTCCCAATCGTAGCTGCTGGAATCCACGACCACGCTCTTCATTGCCTTGGCCGCGTTGTCACCCTTCGCGATGGCCGCCTCGCGACTGTAGTTTTTCGGGACAACCACGCCGCGGCCATACGGGTCGAGCAGGACTTTGGAGGAATCAAACCGCATCCCGCGGGCGGGATCAAAAGGTCCATGTACTCGATATCCATAGATCTGACCCGGCCGCGCGCCGGGCACGAAAACATGCCAATAGTGGTATGTGCGATTGGTTATCGGATCGATAGCGACCACACGAGCAGGCCGGGCATCATCTGTGCTGTCGAAGAACAACAACTCAACGACGGAGGCGTTGCGGGAGAAAATGCTGAAGTTGACGCCGCCTTGACATACGGTGGCACCGAGGGGAAAACTTCGGCCAATACATTGGTTCGTCTTCATTCCCTTACGGCTCATTTTTCTGCTGGAGGATGTCTCCCGAGAAGTTTTCTCCGACGCCAATCAGAATCTGGGCGATCAACCCGGTCCAGCCCGTTTGATGACTGGCTCCGCAGCCCCGGCCTGTGTCGCCATGGAAGTATTCGTGGAAGGGGATCAGATCCCGCCAATGGGGGTCATTATTGAATAGTGAACACGAACCGAACACCGGACGGTTACCGTCCTTATCACGCAAGAAAATACTTGCGAGGCGCCGGGCAAGCTCTTCGCCGACCTCGCCCAAAGTCTTCAACTGGCCGGAGCCTGTCGGGCACTCCACCTGGAAAGTATCGCCGTAGTACTTGTGATATTCCCTGAGTGCCATCAGGATCAAGAAATTCACGGGTATCCAGATAGGACCGCGCCAGTTGGAGTTGCCGCCGAACAGGTTGGTCCTGGACTCACCCGGCTCATAATCCAATCGATACTCCTGACCTCCCAAGTTGAGGACCAAGGGATGGTCCTTGTGATAGCGCGAGACTCCACGCACGCCATGAGGCGAGAGGAACTCGTTCTCGTCCAGCATATAAGCCAGCATGCGCCGCAGCTGATCCTCCCTCACCAAGCCCAGGATCAGAGTGTTGTTGTCGCCGGGTACCACCATGGGCTCAATGTCGACCAGATCAGGGCGATGCTCTATGAACCACTGGCGGCGTCGCTGGAACTCCGGATAGCGATCGAAGGTATCGGCGGGGACCGTGGACGCCCCAAACATGGGAACGAAGCCGACCATGGTGCGGGCGCGCACTGGGATCGACTCATGGTCCGGGGAGATCAGGTGGTCGTAAAAGAACCCGTCCTGCTCATCCCAAAGCGCATGCTCTGGGTTGGTCCGACTATTCATGGAATTGGCGATGTAGACGTAGTGCTCCCAGAATTTGCTGGCAAGATCCTGGTAATTAGAGTTCTTTTCCGCCAGCACAAGAGCAGTTGCGAGCATGCTCTTCGCAAAAGCCGCCATCCAGCTTGTACCGTCCGCCTGTCCCAGAAGGTACCCTGCCGGGAGGTTGTCGCGATCGAACGCACCAATGTTATCCATTCCCAGGAAGCCCCCCTGGAAGATGTTTTTGCCCAAGGCATCTTTGCGGTTGACCCACCATGTGAAGTTCAGCAGCATTTTCTGAAAAACACGCTCCAGAAAACCGTAATCCGAGGAACCGGTCTGGTGACGCTCGATCTCGAAGACGGCCCGTGCCGCCAGAGAAAGGATCGGTGGATTCACTCCGTTAAAATCCCACTCGTACGCGGGAATCTGTCCATTGGGGTGCATGTACCACTCACGCGTCATCAGCACAATCTGTTCTTTGGCAAAATGCGGATCAACATGGGCCAGGGCCACGCAATGGAATCCAAGATCCCAGGAAGCAAACCATGGAAACTCCCATTTGTCAGGCATGGAGATCACGTCGCGGACAAAAAGGTGTTGCCAATCGTTATTGCGCCCTTTCCAACGCTCTGGTGGGGGGGCTGGCTGGCCGGGATCTCCTTCCAGCCAGTCGCTGACCACGTAGTGGTAGTACTGCTTGGACCAGAGCATCCCAGCAAACGCTTGACGCGCTATCAATTTCGCATCCGCTGAGAGATGCTGGGGCAGGACAACCTCATAAAACTCGTCCATTTCCTGGTGGCGCTGAAGCAGCAGAGAGTCAAAATTGGCAAATGGGGCCTTAAGTAAGCCTGTGTCACCAAGCGAAGCCAGGCGCAAGTCAATGGTGACGGTCTTGCCGGAGTTGATGGTGTGAGCGTAGACCGCGGCCGCCTTGGTGCCTACGCCTGCCGGGTTTACAGCCGTTCGGTTGCCCTTCACCAAATACTCATGAAACGCGTCCTTCACGTATGGCGTCGGCGACGAGACTCCCCATAAGCGCTCGCTATTGCTTTCATTCTCAGTGAACAGCAAATCGGGCGCGTCGGAACAGTACAAGGCGTACTCACCCAGCTCCCAGTGCTGAGCAATGAGAGTGCTGACCCGGCCTTGCCGTTGCTGCCGATTTCCCTGCGGCCCAATCGAAGGACGGCGATCATCGTGCCCCCAGCTCCACGTATTGCGGAACCAGAGGGTCGGTAGTACCTGAATTTGCGCCGGGTCGGGACCACGGTTACTGACGTGCACGCGAATCAACAGGTCTTCCGCAGCAGCCTTGGCGTATTCCACCACCACATCGAAATATCGGCTTTGGTCGAAGATCCCCGTGTCGACGAGCTCATATTCGTCATCGAGCTTGGTACGCCGCCGGTTCTCCTCAAGCAGTCGGTCATACGGGTATGCGGCCTGGGGATACTTGTAGAGATACCTCATGTAGGAGTGAGTGGGCGTGCTGTCCAGATAGAAGTAGTACTCCTTGACGTCTTCGCCGTGGTTGCCCTCAGGCCCACTCAGGCCAAACAACCGTTCCTTCAGGAACGGATCACGGCCGTTCCATAGAGCCAAAGCAAAACACAGAAACTGATGACGGTCACAAATGCCAGCCAACCCGTCCTCGTTCCAGCGATAGGCACGTGAACGAGCGTGGTCGTGAGGAAGGTAGTCCCACGCCTCGCCATCGGCGCTGTAGTCCTCGCGCACGGTGCCCCACGCACGCTCCGCGACGAAGGGCCCCCAGCGATTCCAGTGACCCTTCTTTTCTTGGACCATTGCCAAGCGCGCGCCTTCGCGGGTGTCACGGATGCTCATGCGGGCTCCTCAGTCTAGCTTCCTGGAGATCACCTCTTCGATTTTCGGCGAGCCCATTGAGAGCATTTGAGAACGGCGCACGGTGAACGCGTGGCGCGTCGAACCGACGCAGGCGAATTTGTGTTGTGTGGATCAATTCCTTCCTAGCAGCGCCTTGGCCGCTGCTGTTACCCGGTCAGGCTCGAACCCGAACCGCCTTTGCAGTTCCTTGAGTGGTGCCGAGGCCCCAAATGTTTTCATGCAATTGAGCCGACCTGGCTTGCCGACGTAGCGCTCCCACCCAAAGCTGGAAGCCTGCTCTATGGCAACGCGTGCAGTTACTTCAGGGGGCAGGACAGAATCCTGGTAGGCCTCCGTCTGATGATCGAATATTTCCCAGGATGGAATCGAAACCACGCGCGAGCGGATGCCCTCAGCGAGTAGCGTTTCATGGGCCTGCAGAGCGAGGCTGACTTCACTGCCAGAGGCGATCAGAATCACTTCAGGTTTCCCCTCTGGGGAATCGGCGAGAACATAAGCACCGTGGGCAACCCCAGCCGCGGAGGCATACTTGGTCCGATCAATGGTTGGGAGCGGCTGGCGCGACAGAGCCAGCACGACCGGCTCGTGCCGCAGTTGCATAGTGTAGCGGTAGGCTTCCACGACTTCATTGGCGTCCGCCGGCCGAAATGTGATTAGTCCAGGGATGGCGCGCATAGAAGCGAGATGTTCCACCGGTTGATGGGTCGGACCGTCCTCTCCGTCACTCATCGCTTCATGCGTGAAAACAAAGATGGTGGGCAGTTCCATCAGGGCGGAAAGCCTGATGGCGGGGCGGGCGTAATCGCTGAAGATGAAGAAGGTCGCGCCGAAAGCCCGGAGCTTCGAGAGCGAGAGGCCGTTGATGATGGCCGCCATCGCATGTTCACGGATGCCAAAATGCAAATTCTTGCCGCCCGGATTGTCGGCTTGCAGACTTCCGGCGCCTTCATAGGTCAGCAGGGTTTTATTCGACGGCCCAAGATCCGCCGAGCCTCCCAGAAACCATGGGATGTTTTTCGCCAGAACGTTCAGCACTTTTCCCGAGGCATCGCGTCCTGCGATGCCCTTGGA
>Ga0070733_10003801_pt1 | contig 10230 bp, 11 predicted proteins | sample Coa_R1_9_FD_66450 | JGI IMG/M metagenome (GOLD analysis project Ga0070733, IMG submission 66450) | Surface soil microbial communities from Centralia Pennsylvania, which are recovering from an underground coalmine fire - Coalmine... | ecosystem: Environmental > Terrestrial > Soil > Unclassified ... | reverse complement strand
CCCATACAGGGATTCAGTTCCCGTTCCGGTTTACAGAGAGGCGGTATCCCCTTATGCTTCCGCGTTTCTCTATTTGGCGCGCCTTAATGCTGTGACTGCGGAGCACAGTAATCGACCCGGCAAAATCGCATATCTGATTGACGAAACGAGGGCGTTTGCCGAGCAAATTAGAAGAGCCCACTTACTCTGTAAAGCATGGGAGGCTTCACACGGCTCTAAGGTCGTCCGCACTGGAAGTCTAGCTTTCGACAGCGACGACAATGTGTCGGCGCTGCAAGCTGCGGATTTAATCGCGTGGGCGGCTCGCAGGAAATTTTCAGGCTACGGATTGACCGCCGAGTTCTCTCCATTAGACGAAGTTCTGCGAGAGCGCTTTGCGCCGTCTGGTGCTGCGATTCGGACCCATTGCCATAGATGGGTCAAAGATGACATCGGCCCTCGAATGATGGAAGACGTCAAACTTAACGGCCCTCAGCGATTGAATGAAGCGTTGGAAAATCTGCGAACACTCGCCGAATCCGAATAATCGGCCAGTGCGGCGGTCCCGCATGTTACGGACGATCTGACTATTGAAGCCGGATGCCCGGATCTTCGGGGAATAATTCCGGTTTTCGCGGGAGCGGCTCAAGGAATTGCATCCCCCGAATCGAAAGACGCTCCTGCTTGGACAACATGCCCTTATCCGTCGTATACAGCGCCGAGCAATTCAGCACCACTGCGGTCGCCACATGGAAACAATCCCATTTGCGCCTGCGATTTTCAATCTGATCGCGGGCCGGGGTTAAATCGAGTATCTGCGCTTCCAGCTTGGCCGCTGTCAATGCAATCTCTCTGGTTATCGTCTGGATTCGCGCCAGCTTGTTGACCTTTCCGTGGTTGTCATCGTAGGCGCGTCCGGCGCGGAAAGAAAGAACCGACACTTCCTGAACCGTAATGATCGATGTGTATATGCGAACCTTGTCCCGTTTCAATTCCCGGAGGAGCGCCCTGATGCCCGGCGCAGTCGCGGCATCCACGAACATATCCGGAAACACACTGGTATCGAAATAGGCCGCGTCCACCCGTGCTACTCTTCCTCGCGCACTGCTTTCAACAGCTCCGGACTGAAGGCGCCTTTATAGCAGCCGACAAGCTCATCGAATGCGGCTTCATAGTCCCGTTCCGCGTCGGCGTCTATTTTCTCGGCGACAAGTTTCGGAGTTGCCACGCGGTAATAAACCGCTTTGCCGGTAACCACAACCTGCTTTCGGAAAAGACGGGTCACGTCGTCGACATCGGTGGTCCTGAACTGCACACGCCACGGATCGCCGTTCTCCCGGCGCAGTTCTCCCCAAAATCCTTTGCCGTCTTCGTCGGAAGGATCGCGGTCGATCAACTCCACGAGCTTGCCGTAAAGAGACATTCCTTCCACTTCGAATGTTGGAGTCTGAAGGGCGCGAATGGATGCTATGCCGGCGCTCCCGAACTTCGCCGTCAATGGCTCGGAAAGTCCCGGCCGCTGGATGGACACCTCCAATTCGAGTTTGTCCGCTCGCTGAATGCGCGCGACGCGGGCAACACGCCGGATCAACTCCCGGTCCAGGGCCCGGTTGGGTTCAAGAATGCCGTCGTCCGCTTCAAGCTCGTTAAGTGTCCGGATGACTTCTTGAACCGCCAACACGCCAATCTCGGTATTACTGGTCATTGCCAGCGGAGACCAGACGCTGCCCGGATGGACCGCGATACCGTCGGCGCCGGCAATGATCTCGAGGCCGAAGTCCCCCGCCGGAGCGTGGACGCCGCGCTCCCCCTCAAGACGCTTGCCGACAGCGCACAGCATCTGGCGAAATTCGTCCAGCACTGTAAAAAAGTGCCGGAGAGGCAGACGATTGCGATCTGCCAGCCCCTTCCGGAGCTTGACAGTGATAACCGGATCGCTGCTCTTTTGCTTTTTCGGCACGGCTGCCTCCAATCATACATTTACGTGGCGGGCGCCGGGTGTGCTGTTCGCGATGCAGCATCCGCGTCGGAAGGAGGTTAGTAGAGTGGGCGTCGTGCAACGGCGCCGCCAATGGAAATTGCTGCCGGCTCTATTAGCCGGGATACCGGCGGTCGATCAGCGTGCGGACGGCGGCGTGTTCGACGAATTCGCCTCGGTCGGCGCCGGAAAGGCCCGTTTCAACTTCGCGAACAAACCATTCATCGTAGCCCACGAGGCGCTCAACGGCCTCGAATACAAGGGATTCGGTATTTCGCCCCTGCTCCGCCGCGATTCGGGCCAGCTTGCCCTCGAGCTCGGGCGGAAAATTTAATTCCATGCCGTCAGTTCAGGAGCACAAGAGAGCAGTTGTCAGAAGAGATTCGACCAGGCGACGCGCTCCGATGGTTTTCAGCTCTGTACCAAACAGGGGATAATGGAGTTAACGGTCAACATGCAGATCACCGTCCAGTTACCGGAAGATATCGCGCGGCATTTGGGCGCAAGCCATCCCGATCTGTCCCGCGCGGCGCTCGAAGGCATTGCGCTTGAAGGCGCACGTTCCGGTGAACTTACCACGGCTCAAGTGCGCCGTCTTCTGGGATTCGGCGCCCGCACGGAAGTTGATGCCTTCCTGAAAGCTCATTCGATATTTTTGCCGGTAACGACCGCCGACATTGAACGCGACGCCGAGACCAGCCGCAGTTTTCGCCGGCAATGGTCGTTGTAGCCGATACTTCGCCGCTGAACTATCTCGTTCTTATCGGCGAAATCCAGGTATTGCCGCTGCTTTACAGGCGAGTCGTGATCCCGCAGGCCGTGATTGACGAATTGACGCACCCAGCGGCCCCTGCGCCGGTAGCTGAATTTGCCGCGAACCCGCCTGGCTGGTTGGAAATAGCGCCAGTTGATGTGGCGGAACAACTTGCGAGCAACCCGACCCTCGCAGCTCTCGACGCTGGGGAGATCGCCGCAATCACCCTCGCGGCCTCTCATCCAGGAGCTCTGCTATTGATGGACGAAACGGCCGGCCGGGCGGAAGCCGCCCGCCGCGGCATCCGCAGTACAGGCACGCTCGGAATTTTGCGCGATGCGGCCGCTGCCGATTTCGTGGACCTCCCTTCCGCATTTCAAAAACTACAGGCCACGTCTTTCCGGCTGCCAATGAGCGTCATAACGGACCTCCTCGAACGGGACGCAATGCGAAAAGAGCGTTTGTGAACTCTGTCTGATACAGAATGGTCTCTAACGCGGCGATGGTCTGACCCAGTATGAAAATCCAGTTCAGCGGCAATCAACCGTACCAGCTTGACGCAATCCAGGCGGCCGTCGACCTCTTCGAAGGCCAGCCGCTCGCCGGAGGTGCGTTCGAATTCCGATACGAAAGTCTCACCGGGCTCGCCTTGACGGAATTCGGGTGCGGCAACCAGGTCGTCCTTTCGCCGGAGGCAATCCTCCGGAACCTTCAGGCCGTCCAGCAACGGAACCTCATCGAGAACAGCGACAAACTCGAATCGATGGACTTCTCGGTCGAGATGGAAACCGGCACGGGCAAGACATACGTGTATCTGCGGACGCTCTACGAGCTGAATGTCCGCTATGGATTTACGAAGTTCGTCATCGTGGTGCCGAGCGTAGCGATCCGGGAGGGCGTCCTCAGCAGCCTTCGCCTGACGCGCGAGCATTTTCAGGCGCTCTACGGCAATCTGCCGGTAGACGCCTGGGTTTACGACTCGGCGCAGGTGTCGCGGCTGCGCCAGTTCGCCGGCTCGAACCAGATGCAGGTGCTGGTGATCAACATCGACGCCTTCAACAAGAAAGACATCGCGGTGATTCACAACGATCGCGACTCCATGTCCGGGCGAAAGCCTATCGAGTTCATCCAATCGACGCGGCCCATCGTAATAATCGACGAGCCGCAAAACATGGAGAGCGAGAAAGCGAAGGAAGCCATCGCGAGCCTGAATCCGCTCTGCACGCTGCGCTACTCGGCCACGCACCGCAATCTGTATCACCAGATCTACCGGCTCGATCCGGTACGGGCCTACGATCTGCGGCTCGTGAAGAGGATCGAAGTGGCATCGATTGTCGACATGCCGGAGTTCAGCAGGCCCTACATTGCGCTGAAGGCGATCAATACCGGGAAATCCCTGACGGCGAAGATCGAAATCGACGTGACGTGGGACAAGGCAGCGGAGCGCAAAACGATCACTGCGCGGCATGGGCAGGACCTGTTCGAGCTCTCGAACGAGCGCGAGGTTTATCGCGGGTACATCATTCAGAACATCGACGCCGGACTGAAGAAAATCGAGTTCGCCAATGGAGTGGAAGTGCAGGTGGGCGAACAATCCGGCGCGAACGCGGACGCGTTGATGCGAACGCAGATTCGCGAAACGGTTCGAGAACATTTCGAAAAAGAACTGCGGGTGCTGTCGCTTCCTGAGGGGCAACGGCTCAAAGTGTTGTCGCTGTTCTTCATCGACCGGGTGGCGAATTACGCGGCGGAAGACGGTAAGATCCGGCGCTGGTTTGCGGAAGCCTACGGGGAAACGCGGGCTTCGCCGCGATACGCAAAGCTGCCGGCATTAGCCGTAGAGGCGGTCCACAACGGCTATTTCGCGCAGGACAAGGGAAAGCCGAAGGACACTTCCGGAGCGACGAAAGCGGACGACGACGCCTACGAGCTCATCATGCGCGACAAGGAGCGGCTGCTGTCGCTGGAGGAACCGCTGCGATTCATCTTCAGTCACTCGGCGCTGCGCGAGGGCTGGGACAATCCGAACGTTTTCCAGATCTGTACGCTGAATGAAACCAAGTCGCCGATGCGCAAACGGCAGGAGATCGGGCGCGGCCTGCGGCTGCCCGTGCGCGAGAACGGGGAGCGCTGCACGGACCTCTTCGTAAACAAGCTGACGGTCGTGGCGAACGAAAGCTATAAGGACTTCGCGAGCGCCTTACAGAACGAGATCGAGGAAGAATGCGGAATCGATTTCCGGGGCCGGATCGAAAACGCACGGGAGCGGCGGACGGCGCAGTTGAAAAAAGGATGGTCGCTCGACCCGGCGTTCGTCGAGATCTGGAATCGGATCAAGTATCGGACACGGTACTCGGTGCAGTACGAAACGCGGGCGCTGATTGAGAGAGCAGTGCGGGAGTTCCGAAAGGGAGAAAAGATCGCGGCCCCGCGGCTGATGATCAGCAAAGCCGGACTCGATCTCTCCGTGGATGGCGTGGGGACGACGCTGCAGTCGCAGAGGAATGCGGCCGATACGACTCGCGCGGAATTTGTCCCCGATCTGCTGGGCTACCTGCAGCGCGAGACGGAACTGACGCGGGCGACGATTGCGGAGATCCTGATTCAGTCGGGGCGGCTGGAGGAAGTGTTCCGCAACCCTCAGGAGTTTCTGAACCAGGCGCTGGCGGCAATCCGAAGAGCCCTGGACGAACTCATGGTGAACGGCATCAAATACGAGAAGCTGGCTGGCCAGCAGTGGGAGATGCTGCGGTTTGAGCGTGAGGAGATCAATTCCTATCTGAACCGGCTGGTGGAAGTGGAGCGATCGATCTACGACGTGATCGAGTTCGATTCGGACGTCGAAAAGCGGTTCGCGAAGGGACTGGACGCGCGCGAGGATATCAAGTTGTTCTTCAAGCTTCCGGCGTGGTTCAAGGTGCAAACGCCGATGGGCGAGTACAACCCGGACTGGGCGATCGTCAAGGAAGAGGAAGGGTCGGGGCAGCTTTACCTGGTGCGCGAGACGAAGGGCAGCGACGACACCGAGGATCTGCGGGGCCGGGAGCGGAAAAAGCTGGAGTGCGGCAAGGCGCATTTCGACGCCCTGAACGTGGATTACAAGATCGTGACCAGCCATAACGAGGTTTGATATCCGCTTTCCGTTTTCATCCGAGCCAAAGCCTTTGACCCCTCCCGCCGACGCCAGCCACACAACGGGACGGGGTCCGGAGTTGCCGGAGCTGATAATGGAGGGGAGTCGTGTCGGCGACGACGATCACGCGGCAGACGGCGACCGCAGAGCATCGCCGGCCTGTCTGTCGTGCTCGAGATCCGCCATACCGTAGCGCACATAGACGCCGCGCTGCTTCAGGAACGCATGGGCCTCCGCCCTGGTGCGATACCCAAGCAACCTACGCAGTTGAGCAGTCGAGAGCTTGTTTTCGCGATAAGCCTCCAGCGCGATGGCTTCGAAAGCGGCACGGGCGACGCCCGGGCCAGAGGCTGCCAAAGCGATCGACAGCTCGTCGGGAAGGTTGAGGATCACCTGCATGCCCGAACTTCAATTCTAACCCGGATCCGGCCGCAGAATCCGCTTCCACTCAACCCGCGGATTCTGAAAATTCACCAGCAAACAAACATCCTTCCCCGAGGCCTTCAGGTAATTCATGCACTGGGACATATGCTCCGCCCCCAACCGTTCCACGCACTTCAGTTCGACGACCAATTCATCCTCCACAATCAAATCCGCCAAATACGTTCCAACATTCTCGTCCTTATAACAAACCTCCAGCGAAGCCTGGGCCTGAACGCGAATCCCCCGCAATCGCAACTCCTGAACCAAAGCCCGCTCATAAACCTTCTCCAGAAACCCAGCCCCCAACGTATTCGCGACCTCAAAAACAGCCCCAATCACCTTCTCGCTCAAAGCCGAATTCAAATCCGCGATCATCTCTGAAAGCCAGTGTCGGCCTGATGCCATAACTCTCAAATATTTCTTATCCGTGTGAATCCGTTTTCATCCGAGCCAAAGCCTTTGACTTTCCCAGTTCCGCCGTCGGCAATCTTTATATCCCGCGCAATCAATAACTTAAGAAATCCGACCCCCATCACCCGCCCATCCGCATGCCAAGATGAGCCCAGAATGAGCTCACTTCTGCGTATCCAAGCCTCCCGTGCCAACGGGAAAAAATCCCGCGGACCTGTCACGTCCATCGGTAAAGCCATCTCCGCCGCCAACTCCATCCACGCCCAAGGGCCCGTCACTCCCGAAGGCCGCGCCCGCTCCTCCCAAAACGCCACCCGTCACGGCCTGCTCGCCTCTTCGGTCGTTCTCCCCTCCGAGTCCGCCCCCGGCTTCACCGAACTTCTCGCCGATCTCGACGACCTGCTCCAGCCGGAAAACGCCATCGAGCGCCGTCTCATCGAAGTCATGGCCGTGGCCGACTGGCGCCGCAGCCGCCTCTGGTGCATCGAAATGGCCCACTACGTCCACGCCGTCCACATCCAGGAGCGCGCCCGCGATCCCTACGCCGACCAGGAGAACAACGAGATCCCTTCCATGCACACCGCCCTCGCCTTCACCAATCTCTCCGACCATTCCCGCGCCCTCGAACTCCTCAATCGCTACGAAGTCCGCTACAGCCGCGAGTACCAGCGCACCCTCGTTTACTTCAATGCCCAACGAGCCGAGCGCGAAAGAAACAGGCAGATTTCCAAACGAACCGAACCTAACGTCGGATAATTACGGAGGGCGGATTTGAATACAGCATGAGACCAACGCTCGTCACCGGCGCCTCGGGGTTCGTAGGCTGGCACGTCGCCAGACTACTGCTCGAACGCGGCCATCGTGTGCGCGCGCTGGTGCGTCCCTCCAGCCGCATCCCCGATCTCGATCTCGAACGCGTCACCGGCGATCTGCGCGACCCCGCTTCGCTTCAGACCGCCGCGTCCGGCTGCGGCCTCGTCTTCCACGTCGCGGCGGACTATCGTCTCTGGTCGCGGCATCCCAAAGAGATGTACCAGTCGAATGTCGACGGCACGCGCAACATGCTCGCCGCCGCCAAAGCGGCCGGTGTCGAAAGGTTCGTCTATACCAGCACCGTCGGCTGCATCGGCGTGCCGCGCGGCGGCATCGGCGACGAGAACTATCCGGTTTCGCTGCATGAAATGACCGGGGCTTATAAACGCTCCAAATTTCTCGCCGAACAAGTGGCGCTGGATTTCGCCCGCGCCGGTTTTCCGGTCGTCGTTGTGAATCCCACCGCGCCCATGGGCGATCGCGATTTCAAACCCACGCCCACCGGCCAGATCGTGCTGGATTTCCTCACCGGCGGACTGCCCGCCTTTATCGATACCGGCCTGAACGTGGTCCACATCCGCGATGTCGCGCTCGGCCACTGGCTCGCCTGCGAAAAAGGAAGACCGGGAGAGCGCTACATCCTCGGTTCCACCAACCTCACTCTGGGGCAAATTCTCGCCGAACTGGCGCGCATCACAACCCGCAAAGCCCCGACGGTTGAACTACCCTACTTCGCCGCCTGGACCGCCGGGGCGATCACGACTGCCTGGGCGAACCTCACCGGCATCCCGCCGCGCGTCCCCCTCGAGGCCGTCCGCATGGCCAGGAAGAAGATGTGGGTCTCACACGAAAAAGCGGCGCGCGAATTCGGCTACTCCCCGTGCCCCGCGTCCGGCGCTCTGGCGGACGCCGTGAAGTGGTTCAGCGCCCTCAAGTGAGTCAAGAGATGAGCGCCCACTCCGTTCTTTTCATCGGCGCCGATCCGCGCGAGTTCACCGGCTTTCTGTCCCATTGGCGCCAAATCCAACCCCTTCAGTTGCCGGTGTACTGGGCGCGCACCGGCCGGTGGAAGGGCCACGAAGTGCATGCCATCGCCAACGGAGCGGGAGCGGAGCGCGCCTTCGCCGCCGTACTGGTCGCCCCAAAATCTTCGGCGATCTGCAGTATCGGATTCTGCGGCGCGCTTGACGAAACTCTCCGGATCGGAGATGTCTTCGTCGCCACCGAGATCAGAAACGGCTCGAGTTCCTGGCCCGCACTCCAACCGCACGGCCCCGAAGCTCCCACGGGCGCCGTCGCTTCGATCGACCATGTCGCTCAGACAGCCGAGGAAAAACGCAACCTGCGCGCCAGCGGTGCATCGATAGTAGAAATGGAAGCTTCGGGAGTGGCGCGGGCGTCGGAAGATCTCGATCTGCCTTTTTACTGTATCCGCGCGGTCAGCGATCTGGCCCGTGAAGATTTCGCCACCGATTTCAACGCAGCCATGAGCCCCGACGGCAGATTCAACGTGATAAGTCTTATAAAGCAGCTTCAGTTGGGAGAGTTACTTCGTTTGCAGCAGCGGACCGCGCTGGCATCGAAAAAACTGGGAGACTTCCTTGCCGCCACAACCTTCTGACTCGCACGCGATGGTGGGGCGGACCCCCCGGTCCGCAGCCGACGCCCCCGTCGGCTCCTCGCCTTTTTCATCCGAGATGATCCCCCACCATATGCAGGCGGCCGTGTATCGCGGCAACTCCGTCGTCTCGATCGACACCATCGACACGCCCGCGATCGGTCCCGGCGAAATCCTCATCCGCGTGGAAGCCTGCGGCGTCTGTCATACCGATCTCAAGAAAATCGAATATAACCTGCTGACACCGCCCAGAATCTACGGCCACGAAACCGCGGGTGTAGTGGCCCTTGTGGGTTCCAACGTCACCCGTTTCAAACCCGGCGACCGCGTCATCGTCTTTCATCACATCCCCTGCGGCCAATGTTTCTACTGCCGGCGCAAACTGTACGCGCAATGCCCGGTTTACAAGAAGGTCGGGGTCACTGCCGGCTTTGAACCCGCCGGCGGCGGATTCTCCCAGTACGTCCGCGTCATGGATTGGATCGTCGAGCGCGGCGTCGAGATCATCCCGGACGACGTGCCTTTCGAAATTGCCGCCTTTGTCGAACCGCTCAACACTTGCCTCAAAGCCGTCGAGCAATGCGATCCGCAACCCGGCGACGTCGTGCTCGTGCAGGGCCAGGGACCGATCGGCCTGCTCTTCACCATGCTCCTGAACCTGCGCGGCTGCACCATCGTGGCCACCGACACCATTCCCCGCCGCCTCGAGCTTTCGAAGCTGTGCGGCGCGCACTTCGCCCTCGATCCGCGAACCGCAAACGCTCCCGGAACGCTGAGGGAGTTGACCAGTGGCCGTGGTGCTGATATCGTTTTCGTCGCTACTAATGTAAAGGGGCTTGTGGAGGAAGCAGTGTCGTCATCGCGTCCCGGCGCGAAAATCATGCTTTTCGCGCAGACGTCCGATAAGGAAAGAATCGAGCTTTCCGGCGCCAGCATCTGCGTCGGCGAAAGGTCCCTGCTCGGTTCCTACAGCGCTTCGGTCGATATTCAGAAGGAATCGGCTGCCCTGGTCTTCGGCGGCAAACTGCCGCTCAATCTGTTGATTTCCCATCGTGTCCCGCTTGATAAGATCGAGTTTGCGTTTCGCCTGGCTACGCATCCGGGTGAGTTTCCCGGTGAGA
>Ga0070733_10003800_pt1 | contig 10230 bp, 4 predicted proteins | sample Coa_R1_9_FD_66450 | JGI IMG/M metagenome (GOLD analysis project Ga0070733, IMG submission 66450) | Surface soil microbial communities from Centralia Pennsylvania, which are recovering from an underground coalmine fire - Coalmine... | ecosystem: Environmental > Terrestrial > Soil > Unclassified ... | reverse complement strand
CCTTCGCCGCGATATTCGAAGGCGATGAGGACTCCATGACCAGTGCAATAGCAGCGATCGCCGAATACATCAGAGGCAACCCATGGCCATAAAAACCAAGCCCGCTGAACAACTGAGCCACTCAGGGAAGCTGCTCGGCAATCCTCGCCACAGCGAGGGATCATAGTTCCACGATGATCCCCGTCGTTGCTGACACGCTTGCAGCCTGAAGGCAACGGTAGTTCCAGGTACCTGCCAGACCGTTTGATGCAGCACCTGTCCTGGGAACCCGGTCCCCGCACTCACAACTACCACGCTCGATTGCTCATGATCACCCGGAAGGCTACCCCTGGCCGTGCCCGATCAGCCCAGTGCCGAACGAGAGGAGCGGTGCCGAGGCGTGCCGGTCCTCCTGCCGCCGTGGCTGGGGGGAAACAACATCCTCAAGTACGTTGAGGAAGCCGGCCTCAAGGCCACGGCGGTCGATGCCTCGGCTTTCCGGTGGAGACTTGAAACCAGAGAGAGCTACGAATGCCGCGCTCCCCGTCTTGTCACCCTTGATGAGCTGGCTGGCCCCGGCCAGGCCCCTCGCTGGCAGACGCTGCGCGCGCTCGCCGACCCGGGTGTCCCGGCACCGCTGTCACGCGAGCAGCTCCTGGCAGAGCGGGATCGCATACTCACGGAGCGTCCCGGGAACTTCACCGCGGTCGCGGCGGCGCTGAAGATTGTCGTGTCCGCCATCGACCAGCCCGCGCTGGCTGACGCCGCCCGGGAGGGCTTCGAGGCCCTTTCCGCTCTCGCTAACCAGCACAGCTGGCGGCTTTTCCCCCAGCTCGCCGTCAGGTTCATCCGTTTCAGCCCGGTGCTGACCAGGCGTCTCGCGCTCGCCAGGATGCTCATGCACGTTGAGGAAGAACCTGCACTCCTCCAGCTGCGGCCGACACCGCCGCCAGGGGGGACCGCGTTCGGCTCCGGCTGGCATCTTGTCAGCGATCTGGCGCTCACGCGCGACGCTTATTTCGCCCCGCTTTTTCTGTCCGCGTCACCGTGGGTGTGGTCTGTTGTCTGCCCCCGCTTGCTCGGCCTCATCGTCTACGACCTCGGCACGCCAGTTGTTGGCCGACGAGGGGAAGCGTCTGAGCTGCTCCAGGTCTTCTTCCCGCCCGGCAGGCTCGCCAGCGGTGGCGGCCCTCCGATCTCCGGTGCCCATACGGCGGCGGCCACGGCGTGGTGGGTGAGGCAGCTGAACATTCTCCTGTCGGAGCTGACCGACTTTTCGGCCTATCAGGATGCCGGCGGCGCCTTCGTGCCGCGCCGCCTGTTCGAGGTATTCATGAGCGTTGAGCAGCTCGGGCGCCGACTGCAGGGAATCTTCGCTCACGACCGTGACATTGCCACGTGCCGTGCGCTGGCCTTCGACGCGTTTGACACGATGAAGGGCCTTGCGATCATCGAGTTGTTCGAAGGCTGCAAGCTCGGCCGGGCCGAGCGGGTACTCGCGTCCCTGGAGGAGGCGCTGCCATCGGATGTCAGCGAACTACTGCTGCTTCCGGCGCGCCGGGCAGTCCAGGCGCTGCGGATGGTGCAGGCCGGGTTCCTTGCATCCCGTGTCAGCGGGCAGGCCATCCGTCTGCCTGACCGGGCGGGAGGCGATCGCATGTGGCCCCTTGATGAGGCGGTCGCTCTCTACCTTCAGCTCCTGCGCAACGCTAACCACGGATTCACGCCCGAACGTGATGCGAACGAACGACGAGACCAAGTCCTGCTCACAGCGCATGACGGGAACATCCCTGCCGATGTCGCCTTCCTGCCGTACTTGTACTGGCTGGATGCTCTGGCGTCCCCTGAGCGCTTCCGCGGTCGGCTCCGCCCCCGCCGGCAGAGGCCTGCATGAGATTCAGATGCTAACTTAGATGAGTTGTCGATCCGGCTCGACGATGTCCGAGCCCGGCGGGCCACTCTTGGCGAAGCCACCACTAGTGCAACGGATTCGGCAAACCCTGGCGGCTTTTCGTAGCAGCTTCCAACAGCAGATCACGGCGTATGGACTGGGAACCCCTCGCGCTTCCGGTGGGCGACATCCTGTGATAAAGCTTGGTCGAGTGAATACGGGGGTGGGTGATGGCGACAGCGGGCGATGGGGGCGGCTCTGCGACCGTGCTGCCGCCGCCTGGATCAGGCGACCAGCCCAGTTGGGGCCGGCGAGCCTATCTCGCGGCCCTGCTCAGGGTCGTCCGGCTGCTCAAGCTGGCCGGTCTAAAGCGCCTGGCCGAGCGGGTCGCAGCTGCGGCCAAATATGCGTTCAGCGAACAAGAGAGAACGTCGGCCACCTGTCTGAAAGGAAACCCCGCCAGCGCGCTCTACAGCGGCGTCAGGCCGGACAACACTCAGTTCATTTGGCGATGCACCCATCCTGAGGTGCATTGCTATGACTTCTATTCCAAAGCCGAGACCGATTGTGGCTGGGGGTAAGCCGTGAAACGCCTCACGCCAGTCCTCATCCCGCTCGCTGGCCTTGGCGTTTTCTGGCTGCTGTCTGAGCCTCATGTATCTCACGGCGTAAAGTCTCATGTATCGCACGGCGTAATTTGGGGCCTTCTGATTGGATGTGCGGCCGTTGGCCTAGCCGCAGCCATAGCGGGATTCTTTGTAGGCAAGGCGCAGCCTCTCTTGGCCGCAGTACTTCTGTACGGTTGGGCTTTGTTCGTCGTGGCGGCCGGCGTGGTTATCGCTACCATATTCTACTACTTGGCTCTCAAGATCGGCGACCATATAGGCGGGCCGGACAACGCCACGACGAAGATAACCGCGGCTGGTCTAGGCGTGGCCGTCGGCGCGCTCGTCAAAATCGTGTATGACGCCCTGCCGCAGATCGGTTACCCGTATATCGCCCGCTGGACTCTCCATTTTCGTTACGAGAACAAGCTCCCGAACGCGTCCGGCAATATGGACGCTGGTTTCCTGGCGGGCTGGGCGGCAATCAAGTATACAGGTGGCGGCTCGATACCCTTTCCCGCCACCTGGTCGATTGCCAGCTCCAGGCCGGACCCTGGGAACGCAGAGTTGAGAACTATACCTGTCAAGGGCTGGACGATCGTTGCGGTCCGGCGCCGACTGATCCTAATAAAGAAGGCGATTGCCAAGCCGTCCGGCAACGTGACCATAGTCGGCAAGACCGATGTTGAGATGATCCGGAAGCTCGCGGACTTGATCGACCAGATCGCCCCGACGCTTCAGCTTGGCACAGAACCGCAGGCCGATCTGGTGTCGCGTGTCACTCGGCTACGAGCGGTCGCCAACGACCCAGCGGCCAGCGACCCGGCACCCAAGGACCCGGCGGCCCAACGAGAACTTTGGCGCGAAGCGCTGGGCCGTGTGTTGAGACTAACGGATGGTGAGGCCAATAGCCCCGCAGAAGCTCACGCTGTAGATGGGCGGCCACATCATGCGTGAACTCGGGCATTGAGCGCCGATACTACGTATACGAACAACCTGTAATGCTGCTGCTCATTTAGAGCTGGCAGTGGGTTATGACAACCGTTATCCTTAAAAGGTACTGGTGTCGTTTTCTGAAACTGTCTCGCCTGCTGACCGGCAGTCACCGGCGCTACTCCGATGGACTCGATGGCCCGCAGATCGCAACCGGTAACGCCCACGTTCTATCTCGGCACCCATCTGCCGCACTGGCTGACCAGGTCTAAGTTTCCGCTGTTTATCTCCCACGAGCTCTCAGCCTCGATCCACCGTGTAAATGAGATGTGCGTTTCGGCGGGGGGTAGCCGGGCGGCGGTGATTTTGCAGGTGGTTCGCGCGTGCTTGCCTAATTAGAGTACGCCGCGATGCCGCAACAGGACGTCCGCCGGTGTGCATGAATCGCGGAGGCAGCGCCGCAGCCCGGTCCCAAATTCGGCACTGAAGGACAGGAGAATTGCCTTGTGAGCGAGTCCCGCGCCTCGCGCCGTCCTTCCCGTAGGCTCGGACTACTGTTGACCGTCGTGCTCAGGGCGGTCGGCTCGGCGGCTTCGAGCCGAGGGGACGCAGCATGCCGAAACTAGCCGTGTCGAGCTTCGACACGTTGCGCACCTGGAACGGCGAACAGAGCCGGGCCTTCGAGGAGCTTTCGTTCCAGCTGCTCAAGGACAAGGTGCCGCCCGGGACACGGGCGATCAGGACCGGCAATCCTGACGGCGGGGTGGAGTGGTACGCCACGCTGTCGGATGGCACCGAGCGCGGCTGGCAGGCGAAGCATGTCCACGGTATCGACGCACTGTTGACCGCGATGACCAACTCGGTTGAGCGGGTTGCCAAGGAACGTCCGAACCTGCGCAAGCTGACATTCGTTATTTCCTGGAACCTGGCCACCAGTAAGGCCGGCAAGGGCGGTCGTGAACGCAAGTCTCAGCGGAAGAAGTACGAAGACAAAATCAAGACCTGGCAACAGACCATTCCTGGCATGGACAAGATCGAGTTCAACCTGGTACAGGAAAGCGACCTGCTGGATGAGCTGGCTAAGCCGGAGCACAACGGCCGACGCTGGTTCTGGTGGGGCGACCTCGTCTTCGGCCGCGACTGGCTGGTAACCCGATACGAGCAACAGGCTGCGGCAGCCAGCGAGAAGTACCGGCCCGATCTGCAGGTCGACGTCCCCATCCAGGAAGACCTGCTCGCGCTTGGCTTCGACCAATCAGTACTCGCCGTCTTCAATCGCCTTCTCCGCGATGTCATCTCGGCCATAGCCGACCTGCGTGTCTGGGCAAAGGATGAGGATGCAACCGCGGCGTCGCTCTACCAGGCCATCCAAGACACGGCCACCGCGCTGAAGGCCACGGCGGGAGCGCTCACACTGCAAGCGAGCGATCCGCCAACGGTGCTTGATCCCCTGCTCGCTGAAGTAGAGGCCTGTCAGAACGCCATCTATACCGCCGAGGAGTACGAACGCAAACTCAAGGCGGCATGGCAGGAGCTGCCCGACGATGACCCGAAGAAGGCCAACAAGCCGTCGGAGCGGACCAGCAGCTACGGCGTTCGCGGCTTGGCCTCCGCTATGGACGAGTTGGTCTCCTGGCTCGAATCGTCAGTGGGCCGCTCGTTCTGGCGCTGGGCCTACTTCCTGACCGGTCAGGCCGGGTCGGGCAAGACGCACCTGTTGCTCGACGCCACCCGGCGAGCCCTCGACGCCGGTCGTCCCGCTGTGTTCCTGGCGGGTGCACAGTTGGGCCGGGGCAACCTGTGGACGAGCATTGCGGATCAGCTCGGTCTGGAAGCCGTCGGAGGGGATGTGCTGCTGCGCGCCATGGACGCGGCGGGTGAGGCCGCTTCGACGTCCGGCAGCCGGTTCGTGATCTTCATTGATGCCCTCAACGAGACCACGCCGCCCGACTTCTGGCGTGTCCACCTACCCATGCTGCGCGCGGCCGTCGCGCCGCACCCGCACGTTGCTCTTGCAGTCTCCTGCCGGGATACCTATCAGGACCTCGTCCTGGAGGGCGCCGAGAGATCTCACTACATCCGCCGCGCGCACCCGGGATTCGCCGAGCGAGAGATCGAAGCCACACAGCGGTACTTCGCGCACTACAAACTCGAAGCACCCAAGATTCCGCTGCTGACACCAGAGTTCACGCTGCCGCTCTTCCTGCGGCTGTACTGCGAGAGCCTGTCGCAGTCCGAGGCCGGCTCGATCCCGGACGGCCATCAAGGACGGGTCGCCATCTTTGAGCGCTACCTTGCAGCCAAGATCGCGACGGTAGCCCGGCGCTTCCGGCCGGCCGCGACCTCCAGCTATGAGTTGAACGCTGCGAAGTCGCAGGTGAGCCGTGTTCTCGATGGCTTGCTTGACGAACTGTCGCGTCTCGGCCGTGAGAGCATGAGCGCCAGTGCGGCCGAGGCGGTTGCTCGGGCATCGCTGGGCGACGCGAGCGCCGACGCGACGAGGATCCTGGGCCTTCTCCAGGAAGAGGGGGTCCTCACCCGCGAGCGCCTCTACCTGGGCAGCAGTAACTTCGACGAAGGCGTCCGGATTGTCTTCCAGGCTTTCGCTGACTTCTTGCTCTTGAAACGCCGTCTGGCGCTGTCCGGCGACCCGTGCAGCGATCAGGCGGTCAAGTCGTGGTTGGCCGAGGAGTGCAGCTGGGGCATCAACGAGGCGGCAACCATCCTGTTCCCGGAGGTGTACGGCGTTGAGGTGCCGGATCTTCTGGGCATCAAGCTGGGCGCCGAACCAAAGCGGCCTGAAGACCGGGACGCCTGGAATCAGTATCACCGCGCTCGCCAGCTCTACCGTTCGCTGGTGGAGACCTTGCCGTACCGCGACTCGCGAGCGATCTCTCAGCGCACTATCGATCTCCTGAACGACGCGCAGCCCCACCTCTCACGTGATGAGTTCTACCGGGTGCTATTCACGCTGGCTCCGCAACCGGGCAACCGCCTGAACGGTGACGGGTTGCACCGCTACCTCCTCAGGCAACGCATGCCGCGGCGGGACAGCGACTTCGGGTTTGCCACCTATCACGAATTGTTCGAGACGTTCACCCCAGCAGCCCGCCTTGCCCGCTGGGCAGCGGCTGGCCCGTACCGGGCGTATGACGCCGAGGTGATCGAGCTGGCCTGTATACCGCTGTGCTGGCTTTTGTCATCTCCCAACCGCTTCATGCGCGACTGGGTCACCAAGGCACTCGTGCAGCTGCTGCGCGGTCACCTCGACGTCATGCGTGCGCTGTTTGAGCGCTTCTGGAACGTCGATGACCCCTACGTGGTGCAACGTGTGGTCGCCATTGCCTACGGCTGCCTCCTCCGCAGCACGCCGGCACAGGCCGACCAAGCGAAAGCGCTCGCCGAAGTCGTACACGCGCGCGTCTTCACTCCTCCGGTCCGGGCAGACGAACTGCTGCTGGATGCCGCGCGGGGCATCGCCCGGTGGGCAGTGGCCCACCGGCTGCTGCCCGCTAGCGCGTTGGACTCGTCCCGGCGTCCCTACGGGCTGAAGCTACCCGGGCCGCCGCCGACCAAGGCCACGATCGAGGCGAAGTACGGCTGGCACAAGGACCAGCCGGACGATGAGAGCCACTCATCCATCAGTTTCTCGTTGCTGAGCATGGGTGACTTCGGCCGTTACGTCGTCGAAGCGGGCCTGGACTACTTCTCGCGCTACCGCATCGGGCAGGAATACCCCGAGCACGAGTACCGCGAGCCGCGGTTCATCAAGAGCCGGTGGGAGACGTTCGTCGCGTCGCTCAGCGATGACCAGAAGGACGCGCTGGCCGACTGGTTGCGCAACCCCCAGCAGGAAAGCATGAGCCCCCTCGGCTTCCTGCTCCGGCAAGAAGACGACCCGCTCAGCGACGAGCAACGCGAACTACTCGACGCTGTCTTTGTGCACCCGAAGCCGGTCAACGACGAGTACCCGGCCGATGGCGCTCAGCGCTGGATTTTCCGCCGGACCCTCAGCCTCGGCTGGACCCCAAAGCTTTTCGGCCGCAAGGACCGCAGCATTGGGCAAGGCCGTGGGAGGGAAGGGCACAAGGCTGAGCGCTGGGGAAAGAAGTACCAATGGATGGCCTACCACGAGCTGCTGGCCCGCGTCGCGGACAACTACCAGGCCTCCCGGCGCTTCGGCGACAGTGAGCCGTACGAGGGGCTGCATCAGATCATCGGTGACCGGGAGATCGACCCCAGCCTCCCGCCGATCGACTTCCGGGCCTTCAGCGAGAACGATGGCAAGGGCGCGACGGCCTGGGACAAGCCGCTGATCCAGCTAGAGGAGTGGCCGCCGGCACGCCTCGACTTCAGCCGCTACCAGGGAGACATCAAACGATTTCTGGCCGACACCGCATCGGAACCAACCGTCGCCAGCTCGATGTTTGTCCGTGACCGCGACGGCAACGACTGGGTGGTTATCGAAAGCTCCGTGAAGAAGGTCGATCCGCTGGCTCACAAGGGTTGGCGTGGCCTCCAAGAGCACAGTGCCATCGACACGCTGCTCATCACGACCGGCGACGCGCAGGCATTCCTCGCCGCTCTACCGGACGAGCCGCGCCACGAGATTCGCGACCTGCTTGATTCCAATGGCCACACCGACTGCTGCTATGTCGGCGAGGTCGGCCGCGCCGGGCCGACCTGCTACCACCGGCACGACAAGCTCCGGCAGGCAGACATCGGAAATAAGTCCTTTCAAGTTGTGGCTGCTGTGGAGCAGTACGCCTGGGAGGGCAGCATCCTCGACTGTTCCATCGGGGAAACAGCTAGCACCGTATTGCCCTCGACGTTCATCCAGCAGGCCGCGGGACTGACCTTCGACATGCGCGGCCCGAGTTGGCTGGATGCAGCAGGCGCTCCGGTCTTCACGTACTACGAGGAGGAGGGGAACGACAGCCGCGCGCTGCTCGTGCGAGCCTCTTTCCTGCGGGAGTTCCTGGCAGAGCACAAGCTTGAACTCATCGTGCTGCACTGGTTCGAACGGATGCAGCTCAGCGACGACCACAGTGGCGAGCAGCCTTATGTGGAGTCGAGTGTAGACGCCCGGCTAACGACGGAGCTGGTGATACGCCAGGGCAAGCCGAGGAGGAGGGAGCGGGACCTGGGCTGAGGGCCCGGGATCGTCCCTGCGCCATCTCGATCGCAGTGACAGCAACTCCGACACGCTCACCGCCCAACCCGTTGACTCTCCAGCTCATGAGGCCCGGGCGAGTGACAACCGCACATGCCGCTGAAGGATCGATCGCGTTATGCCCAGATCGCGCAGAACTGCCACCTGCCCGGGACTCAGGAACCCGGCAACCCTTAGTGTTGCAGATGCGTGCAGCTGTAACCCTGACGAGCAGTTTTCAGCGTGCAACCATGAGCGCATAGGTCCATCATCTGTGTGAGAAGGTGGGAGCCGTCAGGTGAATGACAGCGCCGCAGGTCTTTGGGCCAATCCGGTTGCCGTACTCGCAGGCCTGCTTCATGTCTTGGCCGAAAGCGCTGACGGTAGGCAAGGCCGTCAGTTGTGGGACAGCCTGGTCGGCATCGTCGATATCCAGAGCGGCTCTCATACCAGCGATGAGGCGGTCGGAGCAGCGGAACTCGCCGCCTTGCGGCAGGAGCCCGGTGATGCGGACCGCGCTGAGGCCCTGGCTCGCGCTCTTTTGGCACGCGCCGCGGACGATGAGCGATTCCGGAGCGCTCTGAATGACTGGCGGGGCCAGAGGCTAATCCAGGCGCTGGAGCGGAGCGCAAGCGTGCACCCGCAGGCTGGCGCAGTCGGCCCCCTTTCAGCCAGCCGGAAACAGGAATCAAGTGATTCGAACATCACCAGGCAGCATGCAATAATGAACAGAATCGGCGATTTTATGGTCTGGCTGGGCGGCGGCAATAAGTCGATCCTGGTACAAGTACCGCAGGAGCGACCCCGCTTTGCCCAAATGGCAGGCGTCATGTTGACGACAGCTGGCATGGCCTCTTTGTCGATGATCTTCGCACTGCGCGATGGCGTGAATGCACCACTCACGGCGGCTATCCTCTTTGGGCTAGTATGGGGTGTTGTAGTTCTTAACCTTGACCGGTTCCTAGTGCTCAGCATTGGCAGCACCCGCGATCACCGGCGCTTGTTGTTGATAGCAGTACCACGGCTCGTGCTAGCGCTTGTGTTGTCGATAGTCATCTCCACGCCACTCGTCCTGCGCATCTTTGCTAGCGATATCAGCAGCCAGCTCCACAAAATGCATAGCGGAACTGGCATTCTCGCTCAGCTACAGGCACTGTCAGATCTCAGCAAGCAGAGTTCCGGCATAGAAGTAGCACGCCTAACCCTATATGTGCTGTTGACCTTAATTGCTATTCTCCCGGTCATAATCAAGCTTCTGCTTAACCTTGGTCCGATGTCGGCTTATGAAATCGTCGTTAGATCAAAAGAAGAGGAGGTCATCGCCACAGCCCGACAAGAGAGGCGCGACCTTGCTGCTTCCTTGAATAATCTCGGTGTCCGTTACGCCTCGCTCGGCCGCGTGGAGCAAGCTCTCGGGGCCACCAAAGGAGCGGTCGCGCTTTACCGCGACCCGACGACGAGTAATCCGGCGTTGGCGGCTAATCTGGCGGGCTCGCTGAGCAACTTGGGTGCCCTCTACAGCGATCTGGGCCGCACTGCCGACGCGCTCTCGGCTACGCGCGAAGCCGTCGCCCTCTACCGCGACCTCGCTTCCAGTAATCCGGCGTTGGCAATTGATCTGGCGGGCTCGCTGAGCAACTTGGGTGCCCTCTACAGCGATCTGGGCCGCA
>Ga0070733_10003799_pt1 | contig 10232 bp, 10 predicted proteins | sample Coa_R1_9_FD_66450 | JGI IMG/M metagenome (GOLD analysis project Ga0070733, IMG submission 66450) | Surface soil microbial communities from Centralia Pennsylvania, which are recovering from an underground coalmine fire - Coalmine... | ecosystem: Environmental > Terrestrial > Soil > Unclassified ... | reverse complement strand
CACCGCCTCCGGCTCGGAAAAGCTCTCGAGCTATCCCGACGACTTCCGCGGCGCATGATCGAGCGCGTCTGCGTGATCGGAGCAGGGACGATCGGGAGCCTCCTCGCGGCGCACCTCGCGACGGTCTGCGAGGTCAGCGTCCTGACGCGGCGCGAGGAGCATGCGGCAATGCTTCGCGAGCAGGGTCTTCGCGTCAGCGGCAAGCACGAGCTGACCGCCTCGCTTGACGCCACCGCCGACGCCGCCGAGCTCGGCGACTTCGACGTCGGGATATTCGCCTGCAAGGCGCTCGATCTCGAATCGAGCGCCGCGCGCCTTGCGGGCCGAGCACCGTCGGCGACGATGATGACCGTCCAGAACGGCCTCGGCGCGGAGGAAGTGGTCGCCCGCCACGGCGGCTGGCCGATCATCTCCGCGGTGACCTTCATGAGCGGTATTCGCCACTCCGACGCGCACGTCGAATACGAGCTCGACACGGCGACCTGGATGGGGCCGTGGGCGCAGACCACGACGCCCTATGCGACGGTCGAGGAGCTCGCCGGCCTGATCATCTCGAGCGGCCTCGAGGCCGAGCCGATGCCCGACCTGCTGCCCGCTCAGTGGTCGAAGCTGATCTTTAACTCGGCGATCAACACCGTCGCCGCGATGACGATGCTTCCGCACGTCGCGCTGTTCGCGCAGGAGGGCGAATTCGGCGACCTCGGGCGGCTCGTCCATGGCCTGATCGATGAGGGCGTCGCGGTCGCCGCCGCGGCCGGCGTGACCCTCCACGACGACCCCTGGGAGATGAACGTGCTCGCGGTCGCGCGCGGTGAAACCGGCCACAGCGACTACGCTCATCGCCCGTCGATGCTCGAGGACGTCCTCACCCAGCGCCCGACGGAGGTCGAGTTCATCACCGGCGCGCTCGTGCGCGAAGCGGGACGCCTCGGCGTCGCGGCTCCGCTGAGCACGGCGATGTACCGCCTCGTCCGTGCCCGCGAAGCGTCGTGGCAGCTCGGCAGCCCAAGCGAGCGGGTGCTCTCATGATGCGCGTCTGCGTGGTCGGCTGCGGCGCCGTCGGCAGTCTTTTCGCGGCGCACCTGGGCACGCTCGATGACGTCGAGGTCTGGGCCTACGACGTCGTCGAGGAGCACGTCGCGGCGATCAGCCGGTCGGGGCTGCGGCTGACCGGTCGCGCCGAGCTGGTCGCGACGGTCAACGCACGCACGCAGGCCAGCGAGATCCCGCCCTGCGAGTTCGGCATCGTCGCGACGAAGTCGATGTACACAGCCGAAGCGATCGCCGCCGCCGCGCCGATCTTCGCCGACGGCGCCGTCTGCAGCGTCCAGAACGGCGTCGGCAACGAGGAGCTGATCGCCGAGCACGTGCCGCGGGTGATGCGCGGCACGACCTTCCCGGCCGGGCGCGTCACCGCACCCGGGGTGGTCCAGATGGACACGGCCGGTGACACTTGGATCGGCCCCTTCGAAGACAAGCCCGCCTCGATGGCGGAGGTCGAGGCGCTGGCCGACGCGATGACGCGGGGCGGGATGCCGACCAAGGCGCTCGCCGACGCCCGCGGAGCGCAGTGGACGAAGCTGATCTTCAACGCCGCGAGCAACCCGCTCGGGGCGCTGACCGGCCTCACCCAGGGGCGCCTGTGCGAGCTTGGCGCGACGCGCTCGCTGATTAGCGGCATCGTCGCCGAGGGCGTCGCTGTCGCCGAGTCGCTCGGCATCACGCTCGACTCCGATCCCGCGGCGCTCGTCGACCATTCGGCCAAGGTCGCCTACGATCACCGCGCCTCGATGCTCCAGGACGCCCTCGCCCACCGCCGCACCGAGATCGAGGCGCTCAACGGCGGGATCGTCCGCTTCGGCTCGGAGAACGGCGTCCCGACTCCGCTCAACCAGGCGCTGCTCGCGCTGATCGTCGGCATGGAGATGGCCTGGACGTCGCAGCCCGAGGGTGGGCACTGATGGCGCCGGAGCGGGAACCGAACGCCGCCGAGGTCGAGCTGCGCTACGCCAACATGCGCGCGGCGATGGCCGAGCACGACGTCGACGCGCTGCTGGTCTCAGGCAGCGAATACAGCGGCTTCGAGGGCGCGGTCCGCTACCTCTCGGGCTTTCGGATCGTCCATCGCTACGCCTACGTGCTGCTTCCCGCAAGCGGCGATCCGATGACGATCTTCCCGAGCGAGGCGCGCTACGTCGGCGAGCACGCCGACGGCTGGATCGAGGAACCGGTCTTCGCCGAGCATCCGGGCGCCTGGCTACGCGATCACCTGCAGGCGGCCGGCGTGCGCCGCCTCGGCGTCTACGGCCTGCAGTACGTGATGCCCGTCCGCGACTACCGCGCGCTGGCGGAGGCGACGTTCGAGCTCGTCGACTTCGACGCGCCCTTCGATCTCGCGCGCGCCGTCAAGAGCCCCGCCGAGCTCGAGCTCGTGCGCGAGAGCATGGCGATCAACGAGGCCGGGTTCTGGGCCGTCCACGCCGCCTATGAGCCAGGACGCACGCAGGCCCAGTTGATGGCGGCCGCCGAGGAGATCTTCGCGCGGATGGGGACCGGCCGCCAGACGATGGACATGGTCGTCTGGGGCCGCGACGGCGCCGCGACGCCGGAGTTCCGCATCCCGGCCGTCGGCGAGCCGATCGCGCCGGGCGACCTGCTGCTCTATTCACTCGAGATCGCCGGCCCCGGCGGCCACTGGGTCGAGTTCTCGCGGCCATTGACGCGCGGCGAGATCTCCGCCGACACCCAGCGAATGCTCGACGCCTACGGCGAGTACCACGCGGCCGCGCTGACGAGCATGCGCGCCGGCGCGACGGCGCACGATCTTCACCGCGCCGTGTCGGCGCCGTTTAGCGAGCGCGGCTACCCGCTCGGCCACGTGACCGGGCATTCGATCGGGATGACGATGATCGAGCACCCGCGGATCGGCGAGGGGATCGACGTCGAGCTGCGCGAGGGCATGGTGCTGTCGATGCACCCCCACGCGATCGCGAGCGAGGGCAGCGCGTGCCTCTACATGCAGGACACTTGGTGCGTCGGCCCAGACGGCGGCGAGCCGCTTTCGAGCGTCGCGCTGCGCATCTTCGACGGCCGCGAGGAGCGGCCGCAAGGCGAGGAATAAGGAGGCCGGGAATGCTGCTCGCACCCACCGAATACGTGCGGCCAGGCAGCCTCGAAGAGGCGATCGATGAGCTCGGCGCGCGCCCGGGAGCGCGCGTCCTCGCCGGCGGGCAGTCGCTGATCAACGTCCTCAAGCACCGCGCCGCCTCCGTCGAGCTGCTCGTCGACGTCAGCCGCCTCGCGGAGCTGCGCTCGATCGATGTAGCAGCCGACGGCTCGGCGCGGATCGGCGCGGCGACGACCTACCGCGAGCTCGAGCACTCAGCGCCGCTGCGCGCCTCGCACGCGATCATCGGCAGGGTCGCCGCCGGCACCGTCGACCGCCAGGTGCGCGCGCGCGGGACGATCGGCGGAAACGCGTGCTTCGCCGACCCGGCCTCCAACTACCCGCCGCTGCTCGTCGCCCTGGGCGCGGAGCTCGAAATCGCCGGCCGCGGCGGGACGCGCAGCGTGGCGGCCGAGGACTTCTTCCTCGGCCTCTGGCGCACCGCGGTCGGCCCCGGCGAGGTTCTCGTGGCGATCAAGCTCCCGCCGCTTGGCGGGGCGGGCGTCGGCTACCGCTCGCTTCAGATCGCCGCCGACTCCTGGGCGCTCGCCCGCGCGGCCGCCTGGGTCGGCCCCGGCGACCCGATCGATGCGGCGCGCGTGGTCCTCGGCTGCGTGGCCGGAACGCCGGTGCGCGCGAGCGCGGTCGAGAGCAAGCTGATCGGCGGCCCGCGCAGCGCGCAGGCGGCAGCGGAGGCTGGGGCGCTTGCAGTCGAGGGGCTCGACCCGCCGTCAGACGTCCACGCGAGCGGCGGATACAGGCGCGCGATGGCGGCGGTGATGGCCGCGCGTGCGGTGGGAGACGCGCTCGGACTCGCAGAGGAGGTGGCTTCGAATGGCCGGTGAAGGCGGTGCGGTCCACTCGATCGAGGTGACCGTCAACGGGGAGACGCATCAGGTGGCGGTCGAGGCGCGGCGGCTGCTCGTGCACTTCATCCGCGAAACGCTCGGTATGCGTGGCACGCACATCGGCTGCGACAGCGGCAACTGTGGAGCGTGCTCGGTGATCTGCGACGGGCAGCTGATCAAGAGTTGCATGATGCTCGCGGTCGCCGCCGAGGGCTGTGAGATCGAGACGGTCGAGAGCCTCGGCGAAGGCGCCGACGGACTCGACCCGATCCAGGCCGCCTTCAAGGAGCACCACGGCCTGCAGTGCGGCTACTGCACGCCGGGCTTCCTGCTGAACGCCAAGACCCTGCTCGCCGAGAATCCAAACCCGAGCGAGGCCGAGATCCGCCGCGCGCTGAAGGGCAACCTCTGCCGCTGCACGGGCTACGTCAACATCGTTCGCTCGATCGAGGCCGCCGCGGAGGCAATGCGATGAAAGCCGAGACCACCTACTACCCCGCCGTCGAGCAGAACGAGCGCCTCGGCGCCTACAGCGGTCAGAGCGTCCCGCGCGTCGAGGACAAGCGCCTGCTGAAGGGCCAGGGCGCCTTCGTCGACGACCTCTGGATGCACCGCCAGGGCCATGTCCACTTCGTCCGCTCCCCCTATGCCCACGCGCGAATCGTCTCGGTCGACGTGTCCCGCGCCGAGGCCCAGCCGGGCGTCTACGCGACGCTGACAGGCGAGGAGGTCGGCGTCCTCCAGCAGCCCTACTTCCAGATGGCGCCCGAGCCGGGCGGGCTGATGAAGGACTACTGCATGGCCGTCGGCAAGGCGCGCTACATGGGCGAACCCGTCGTCGCGGTGCTAGCCGAGTCGGCAGCGCTCGCGCGCGACGCCGCCGAGCTGATCGACGTCGTCTATGAGCCGCTTGGGGTGACCCTCGACGGGGTCGCGACGATCGAGCCCGAAACGCCCGTGCTCCACGAGGAGATCGGCTCGAACGTCGCCTGGCACGGCGTCTACGACTACGGCGACGTCGACTGGGCGCTTGAGAACGCCGACCACGTGGTCCGCATCGACCGCCTGCACTTCCACCGCTTCTCCTCGGCGCCGCTCGAGACGACCGGCGCCCTGGTCAACTGGGACCCCGGGACCGGAGAGATCGAGTTCCGCACGAACAACCAGATGCCGATGTTCGCGGCGATGTTCATCGGTCCCGCGATCGGGGTCGGCATCGACCACATGCAGTTCTCAAGCCAGGACATCGGCGGCGGTTTCGGGATCAAGATCACCAGCTACACCTACCTGACCGCGCTGGCGCTGCTCTCGCGCAAGGCGGGTCGGCCGGTCAAATGGAGCGAGACCCGCTGGGAGCACCTGGCGGCCTCGGCGCACGGCAACGAGCGCACCTTCCTCGACATCGAGGTCCCGGTGATGAGCGACGGGACGATCCTCGGCTTCAAGGTGCGCGCCTTCGACGACGCCGGCGCCTACCTGCGCTACGAGCCGCTCGGCGCGGTCATCTGGTCGCAGGTCGTGCCGGGCAACTACCGACTCAAACACGTCCGCGTCGACTACACAGAGACCCTGACCAACAAGTGCCCGGTCGGCCCCAACCGCGGCTACTCGCGCCTGCAGCATCTGTGGATGATCGAGCGGATCGTCGACATCGTCGCCAAGGAGCTCGGCTTCGACCCGGTCGAGCTTCGCAAGCTCAACTACGTCCAGCCCGAGGACTACCCCTACGAGACGCCGAACGGCTGCATCTACGATTCCGGCGACTATCCGACGATGCTCGAGAAGGCGCTCGAGCTGATCGACTACCAGGGCGCCCGCAAACGCCAGCGCGCCGCCGCGGGAACCGGGAAGCGCATCGGCATCGGGATCGGATCGACGCTCGACTCCGGCACCAACAACTTCGGCCAGTCGCGGATCATCAACTCGGCGCTGCCCTTCTCTGGCAACGGCGAAGCCGCGATCGTCCGGCTCGACCTCTACGGCGAGGTCACGGTCACGATCGGGACGACGCCGCAGGGCCAGGGCCACGAGACGACCGCCGCCCAGGTCACCGCCGACATCCTCGGGATGAGCCCCGATCAGGTCCACGTCGCGGCCGGCTACAACAAGGCCGCCAACACATACGTCGGCTTCTCAGGGACCTACGCGAGCCAGTTCGCGGTGACCGGACTCGGCGCGGTGATGGGCGCGGCTGAGAAGCTCCGCGGCGAGATCATCAAGGTCGGCGCCTGCATGCTCGGCGCCGAGGAGTCAGACATCGAGCTCGCCGACGGCTTCGTGCGCCTGGCCGCCAACCACGAGGTTGCGATCCCCTTCATCGGGATCGCGGCGACGGTCTTCGCCAACGTCGCCGAGCTGCCCGGCGAGCTCGCCGACTCGGTGACGCTCAACTGCCGCTACGTCTACCGCCCGCCGTTCACCGTCCCCGACCACGAGACCAAGACCGGCAAGCTGACGCTCACCTACGCGAGCCAGATCCACGCGGCGGTCATCGAGATTGACGAGGAGACCGGCCTGGTTGCGATCCTCGACTACGCGGCCGTCGACGAATGCGGCCGTAAGATCAACCCCAAGATCGTCGAGGGACAGGTGCACGGCGCCACCGCCCACGGCATCGGCGCCGCGCTGCATGAGTCCTTCGAGTACGACTCAGAGGGCCAGCTGCTCAACGCGACGTTCGCCGACTACCACGCGGCGACCGCCCTCGACGTGCCCGACATCCGCTACGACGACATCGAGTGCCCGTCGCCGTTCACGCCGAACGGGGCGAAGGGCATGGGCGAGGGTGGCGGGGCGCCGCTGTCGACGATCTGCAGCGCGATCGAGGACGCCCTGCCCGAAGGCGCGCACATCGTCTTCGACACGCACAACCACTCTGAACGGGTCTATGAGCTGCTGCGGAGCGCCGCGGCCAAGGGCCCACGCGGAGTGGAGGTCGAGTCGCGATGAGCGCCGTCAGCGGATCGAGCACCGTGGCCGCCGACCGCGAGCGCCTCTGGCAGGTGCTGAGTGACCCGGCCGCCCTGGGCGCGACGCTGCCGGGCGTCGACGACGTCTTCGTCGAGGACGCGACGCACTTCAGCGCGCTCGCGCGTCCGGCGACGGCGCTTGGCGAGACTCGCATTCATATGGACTTCGAGATCCTCGAGGAGCGCAGCGGCGAGTACGTGCGAATCGCGGGGTCCGGTCGCGCGGGCGAGAACAGGGTCGAGCTGAACATCGAGCTCCACCTCGCGGACGCGCCGAGCGGCGGCACGGCGGTGAGCTGGCGCGGCGATCTGACGCTGCGCGGCGTGCTCAACTCGTTGATGCAACGCGGCGCGAGCGCGATCTTCAACGAGCAGGTGGAAGCGGTTCTCGCCGCCGGAGCAGCGGGCGGGTCCTGAGCGGATGGCGACCGGGCTGGTCAGGCTTCCTGGCGCGAACGCGATCGACAGCCACCGGACGCTCGCCGACCGCGCATTCACGGCGCTGCACGACGCGATCGTGGCCGGCCACCTCGCGCCCGGGGAACGGCTGCCGATCGAGGAGCTCGGTGCCGAGCTCGGGATGAGCGCGATGCCGATCCGCGAGGCGCTGCGTCGGCTCGACGCCGCCGGCCTCGTGGAGAACATTCCCCACCGCGGCGCGCGGGTCACCGAGCTGTCGATCGAGGACCTCGCCGAGGTCTACGAGGTGCGCCTGGCGCTTGAGCCGCTGGCCGTCGCTCGAGCGGCGGAGCGCTTCGACGCCGAGCACGCCGCAGCGGCGTCCGAGCGCCTCGCCGTGCTGGCCGCCCTGCGCGACACCAACACGCCGGAGACCTGGGCCGCCCACACGGCGTTTCACTTCGCGCTCTACGACGCGGCGGACTCGAGCTGGCTGCTGCGGTTGATCCAGCCGCTCTGGGAGACAAGCCAGCGCTATCGCCTGGCCACGAAGGTCGCGCCCAAACTCGAAGCGCGCCGCGCCGAGCACGAGGAGATTCTGCGCGCCTGCATCGAGCACGACGCCGAGCTCGCCGCGCGCGATCTCTACAACCACCTCGCCGCGACGGCGAACATGGTCTCGGCTGCGATGGGCGGCTCGGCGCTCTTCGAACCGCGCTACTAGCGTGCGCGATGATGTCGCCGGCTCGCGTACGCGGCGGCACATCGACTCGACGGAGGCCCCAGATGGAAGTGCTCTACAGCACCACCGGCATCTCTAGCGGCGACGGACGCGACGGCCGGGCGGCGCTTGCTGACGGGAGCCTCGAGCTCACGATGGCGCCGCCCGCGGAGACCGGCGGGAAGGGCGGCGGATCAAACCCCGAGCAGCTCTTCGCACTCGGCTACGCGGCCTGCTTGCACAGCGCTCTGAAGGTCTCCGGCGGGCGTCTTGAAAAGAAGGTCGCCGGCTCGACGGTCAAGGCGACCGTCACGATCGGCCGCGACGAGTCGGGCTACTCGCTGGCCGTCGAGCTGAGCGCGGCGGTGCCGGGCCTCGCCGAGGAGGAGGTCCGCGAGCTGCTCGAGGCCGCGCATGAGATCTGCCCGTACTCGAAGGCGACGCGCGGGAATATCCTGGTCACGCTGACCGTCGGCTGAGATGAGGGCGGCGGCCGCGGCGATCGTCACGGCACTGGCCGCGGCAGGGCTCGCGCAAGGCGCATCGCAGCCGCCGAGCGTCGCAGTCGGCGCGCCGGCGGGGGAGATCGCGACGGTCGGCGCGGCTCCGATCGGACTGAGCGTCGAGTACCCGCTGCTCGAGCGCGAGATGGGCCAAGGAGCGTGTCCGCCGGCCGCGTTCGTCGCCGCCATGCGCGGTCTCGGCACGCCGGTGCTTCGGATCGGCGGGGACTCGCAGGATCAGACCGCGCCGGCCGGGACCGCGCGGCGTCCGGGGGTGAGCGACCTCGAGCGCGGCTTCTGGTCGCGCCTCGGGTGCCTCGAGCGCGAGACGTCGCTTCCGGTCGTGATCGGGATCAACCTCGCCTCCGGCGAGCCGGCCTGGGCGGCGCAGATCGCCGCCGGCGCGCGCTCCGCGGTGCCGGCGGCGCGGCTTCGCTTCGAGCTCGGCAACGAACCCGACATCTACGGCGTCCGCGTGCCGTGGGCAAACGGCGGCGCGCTCGTGCACGCGCCGATGCCCTTCGCCGTGTACCTGTCGCGAGCCCACGCCGCGCGCGCTGAGCTTGGCCGCGGAGCGCAGCTCGAGGGTCCCGACTTCGCTTCGGGGCGCTGGGTCGCACAGGTGCCTTCGCTCGCCCACGCGCTGACCCTGAACGCGATCGACACCCACTTCTATCCGCTGGCGGCCTGCACGAGCGGCGACACGGCGTCGGCCGCCGAGCTCCTCTCGCGTGCCGTGCAGGCGAAGATCTTCGAACGGATCACGCTCGTGCGCGACGCCACGGCGGCGCACCTGCCGGCGGTCGTCTCGGAGGCCAACTCGGTCAGCTGCGGCGGGGTCGCGGGCGTCTCGGACGGCGCCGCGGCGGCGGTCTGGGGAGCGCGCGCTGTGCTCGAGGCGCTTCGCGCCGGCTTCACCTCGATTCGCTTCCACTCAAGCGGCGGTCGCTACGACCCCTTCACCGTCGCCGGATCGAAGGTCACGCCGCGCCCGCTCTACCTCGCGCTGAGCGCGATCGAGCCGCTGCTGCCACCCGGCGCGCGCCTTGAATGGATTCCGGGAGCGCACGCACTCGACGGCATGGCGATCGCCTCGCCGCGCACGACGTTCCTGAGTAACTACGGATCGGCGCCGCTCTGGGTCAGCGTCTCGGCGCGCGGCTCCGCAGTCGTTGTCACCGTCGCTGACTCCCGACCCGCCGTCTCGCGTAGCACGGTGCGCGCGAACGGCGGGCGCGCCCGCGTCGAGCTCCCGCCCGACTCCTTCGTCGCGATCGCCGCTCAGCCCGCGACGAGCAGGTAGACGCGCAGCGGGCCGCTCGGGTAACGGGCGCCGGCAAACGACGCGACGCGGTAGTAGACGCCGCGGTAACTGACGCGGCCGGAGTTCGGCAGGACGGCCGGACCGGGGAAGTTACCGTCGAGCTGCTCCGAGCCCGAGCGCACGAGCAGCGGCTCGCCCGTCAGGGAGTGGACGAGCGCCGCGTAGCCGCGTGCGCTCTGCACGGATAGGACGGCCTGGCCGACGACAGCGCCGGCGGCATCGGTGATCGCGGCGCGGACCGGCGAGATCAGCGGCAGCGTGCCATCGGCTGCGGCGACGAGATGCCCGCCGACCATCACACG
>Ga0070733_10003797_pt1 | contig 10236 bp, 9 predicted proteins | sample Coa_R1_9_FD_66450 | JGI IMG/M metagenome (GOLD analysis project Ga0070733, IMG submission 66450) | Surface soil microbial communities from Centralia Pennsylvania, which are recovering from an underground coalmine fire - Coalmine... | ecosystem: Environmental > Terrestrial > Soil > Unclassified ... | reverse complement strand
CGGTGCAGGCGCGGCTGCAGAGTGCGGACCGCTCCCTCGAGGAGGCGGCCATGGATCTCGGCGCGCGTCCGGCGCGTGCTTTCCTCGAGATCACGCTGCCAATCATCGCCCCGGCGATCATCTCCAGCTGGCTGCTGTGCTTCACGCTATCGCTCGACGACCTGGTGATCTCGAGCTTCGTCTCCGGTCCGGGCGCGAGCACCCTGCCGATGGTGATCTATTCGAAGGTGAAGCTCGGCGTCAGCCCGGACGTCAACGCCCTCGCGAGCCTGATCGTCTGCGTCGTCGGGGCGCTGATCCTGACGGCGGGCTGGCTCATGGCGCGGGCCGAGCGGCGTCGCGCCCTCGAGACACACCCCGGTTAGTACGCCGTCTTGATGCGCGTCCAGGTACGTGTGCGAAGGCGCTCGAGCGCCGGCGCCACTTCCCGCGAATAGTACAGGCGCGCCTCGATCGCAGCGGTCGGGTAGATCGTCGGGTCGTGGAGGATCTGCGGGTCGATGTAGACGTCGGCGGCGCGGTTGTCGTTGCCGTAGTGAATCTCGTTGGTGATGGCGGCGATCACGCGCGGCTCGAGCATGAAGTTGAGGAACCTGAGGGCGTTCTGCGGATGCGGCGCGTCCGTGGGGATGAGCAGCGCATCGTAGGTGGCGTTGGCGCCTTCCTTCGGCACGGTGAAGGCGAGCGGCACGTCGACGCCGGCAGAGAGAGCGCGCGCCCGCGAGGTGGAGTAATCCGCCGACCACGACATGGAGATACAGAACTCCCCGTTGATGAGGCCGTTCATGTACTCCGAGGAATCGAAGGCCTTGACGTAGGGTCGCACGGCGAGCAGCAGATGCTCGGCCTGGCGGTAGTCCTCGGGGCGCGTCGTGTTGGGATCGAGATGCAGATAGTTGAGGGCCAGCTGCAGCACGTCCTCGGCCGAGTCGAGGAACGAGACGCCGCAGTCGGCGAAGCGCGCGATGATCTCGGGCCTGAAGATCATGTCGAGACTGTCGACCGGGGCCTGCGGCATGCGCGCCCGGATGAGCCTCTCGTTGTAGGCGAAGCCGTTGACGGCATGCAGATACGGCATGGCGTGCGCATTGGCGGGGTCGGCGGCGGCCTCGATGGCGAGCACGTGCGGGTCGAGGTTGTGCCAGTTGGGGAGCTTGCTGCGATCGAGGGTGCGGTAGATGCCGGCCTTGATCTGGCGGGCGAAATAGTCGGTCGAGGTGCTGACGACGTCGTACCCCGAGTCGCCCGCCATCATCTTCGCCTCGAGGGTCTCGTCGGAGTCGTAGGTGTCGTACTCGACCTTGATTCCGGTGGTGCGCTCGAAGTCCGCGATGGTGTCCTTGCCGATGTAGTCGGCCCAGTTATAGACATGCAGCACCGGCTCCTCCCCGCCCCCGCGGGGTGCCCGGCCGCACCCGCCCACGGCGAGTGCGCCGAACACCAGGGCGCAGGCAGCACGCCCCGCGCCCTGCCTCACTAGAGCTTCACCATCACGTGCCGCACCACCGTGTAGTCCTCGAGCGCATAGACGGAGAGGTCCTTGCCGTATCCGGAGCGCTTGAAACCGCCGTGCGGCATCTCACTCACCGAGGCGAAGTGGGTGTTGATCCAGGTGGCGCCGTACTGGAGCCTGGCCGCCACCTGCATGGCGCGCCCGATATCCCGCGTCCAGACCGAGGATGCGAGGCCGTATTCGGAGTCATTCGCCCAGCGCACCGCCTGCTCGGTATCGGTGAAGCGCGTCACCGACACCACCGGACCGAACACCTCGCGCTGCACGATCTCATCATCCTGGCGCGCGCCGGCGACGACGGTGGGCTCGTAGAAAAAGCCCGCGCCGCTGCGCTTCCTGCCGCCGGTGGTGACCTCGACGTGCGGCGCCTGCGCCGCGCGCGCCACCATGCCCGCGACGCGCTCGCGCTGCTTCTCGGAGATCAACGGCCCCATCTCGACCCCCGCTTCCCGCTGGGTACCGACACGGATGCTGCGCGCGGCGCCGGTGAGATCGGCGACCAGGCGCTCATAGATGCGCTCGGCCGCGTACAGCCGGCAGGCCGCCGTGCAGTCCTGGCCAGCGTTGTAGAAGGCGAAGGTGCGTACCCCGGACACCACGGCCTCGAGGTCCGCATCGTCGAAGACGATGACCGGCGCCTTGCCACCGAGCTCGAGATGCGTGCGCTTGAGATTGCCGGCTGCCGCAGCCAGCACCTTCTGCCCGGTGCCGACATCGCCGGTGAGCGAGACCATGCGCACCCGGGGATGGCCGGTGATCGCCGTGCCGACAGGCTCGCCGCGGCCGCAGACGATGTTGACCACCCCCGCCGGCAGCAGCTCGGCGAAGAGCTCGGCGAGCGCGAGCGCGGTGAGCGGGGTCTGCTCGGAGGGCTTGAGCACGAGCGTGTTGCCCGCGGCGATCGCCGGCGCGATCTTCCACGCCGCCATCATCAGGGGGTAGTTCCAGGGCGCTATCGAGCCGACCACCCCGACCGGATCGCGGCGGATCATGCTGGTATGGCCCGGCAGGTACTCCCCGGCGGCGAGACCCTGCGGGATGCGGCAGGCGCCGGCGAAGTAGCGGAACACATCGGCGATCGCCGGCATCTCGTCGTTGAGCATCGCGGCGAGCGGCTTGCCGGTGTTACTCGACTCGAGCGCGGCGTACCCGGCCGCCCCGTGCTCGAGCCGCTCGGCCACCTTGAGAAGCAGCGTGGCGCGATCCCGGGGTGGCACCGCGGCCCAACCCTCGAACGCCGCTTCCGCCGCGGCCACCGCCGCCGTCACCTGCTCGACGCTCGCCGCCGGCACACGCGCCAGCTCCGCGCCGCTCGCGGCATCCACTACCGTCTCCGGCGGCCCCTCCCCGCCCACGAGCCGTCCGCCGATCAGCAACTGCGTCTGCATAGGTCGCTCACTTGTCCGGCCGCAGGGCCGCACTATATTATTACAGCCATAATATTATCACGCCCCGCGCCGCACCCGAGGCCGCCATGAACTCCGACGTCATCATCACCTGCGCCGTCACCGGCGATGACACCAAGGTTACCAAGAGTCCGCACTGCCCGATCACACCGGAACAGATCGCCGCCTCCGCCGTGGATGCGGCGCGCGCCGGGGCGGCCATCGTCCACATCCACGTACGCGACCCCGAGACCGGCGCTTTCAGCATGGCCACCCGCCATTACCGCGAGGTCGTGAAGCGCATCCGCGAGAGCCAGGTGGACGTCATCGTCAACCTCACCTGCGGCATGGGCGGCTACATCTGCGTCGGAGAGCAGGGACTCAGCGACACCCCGGCTCCCGGCACGGACTTCGTCAGCCAGGAGGAGCGCATGCGGCATGTGATCGAGCTTTGCGAAGAGGGTCGCTACCGGCCCGACATCGCCACGCTCGACTGCGGCTCGCTCAACTTCGGCGACGGCAACCGCGCCTACGTGTCGACCCCGGGTTACCTGCGCAAGGGCGCCGCGATCCTGCGCGACCTGCGCGTGAAGGCGGAGCTCGAGGTGTTCGACACCGGCAACCTCTGGTTCGTCAAACAGCTCATCAAGGAAGACCTCATTCCGGCGCCGGCGCTCATACAGCTGTGCACCGGCATCCCCTACGGTGTGCCCGCCGATCCCGCTCACCTGATGGCGATGGTCAATTACCTCCCCGCCGGGTGCATCTGGACCTCCTTCGCGGTGAGTCGCATGCAGATGCCGTGGGCGGCGCAGTCGGTGCTGCTCGGCGGCAACGTGCGCGTGGGACTGGAGGACAACCTGTACCTGAGCCGCGGGGTCTACGCGAGCAACGCCCAGCTGGTGGAGAAAGCCCGCAGCATCATCGAAGCGATGGGAGCGCGGGTCGCCACCGCCGCCGAAGCACGCGAGCGGCTGCGGCTCTAGGGGCCGCGCGGGGCGACGATCGTGGCGGGGATTACGATCTACGAGACCGCGATCGCACCGGAGTGGATCGACTACAACGGTCATCTGCGCGATGCCTACTACGGCCTCATCGTGAGCTTCGCCTGCGATGCGCTCATGGACCGGCTGGGGCTCGATGCCGCCTATCGCGCGCGCAGCCACTGCACGCTCTACACCCTCGAGATGCACCTGCATTACCTCAAGGAGGTGAAGGGGGGCGATCGCGTGTCGGTTGCCGTGACCATCCTCGGCGCGGACCATAAGCGGCTGCATGCCGGCTTCGACCTGCGACCCGCGGGCGCTGCAACCGCCGCGGCCACCGCCGAGATGATGTTGCTGCACGTCCGCCAGGGCGAGAACGTAACGACGACTCCCTTCCCCGCGCCGGTCCAGGATGCAATCACCGCGCTGGCGGCGGCCTCCCCCGCCGCCGCCTTCGGTCCCGTCTCGCGCGCGCTCAGCCTGCGCGGCGGCGCGCGCAGCGGATGAAGCGCGCCTCCCTGCAACGGCTGCTGGCGCCGCGCAGCCTCGCTCTCATCGGCGGCCAGTGGGCGGACGCCGTCGCCGCCGCCAGCCGCACCATCGGCTATCGCGGGGAGCTGTGGCGCGTGCATCCCTCGCGCCCCTCTACCCCCGGGCAGCGCTACTTCCGCTCGATCGCCGAGCTCCCGGAGGCGCCCGATGCGGCATTCATCGCCGCGCCCAATCGCGAGGTCCCGGCCATCGCCGCCGCACTGACCGCCCGCGGCGCCGGCGGCTTCGTGTGCTTCGCGGCCGGCTTCTCCGAGACCGCGACCGAGGAAGGCGAGCGGCTCACCGGCGAGCTGCTGGCGAGCGCCGCCGAAACTCCCTTCTTCGGACCCAACTGCTACGGCTTCATCAACTTCTTCGACGGAGCGGCGCTCTGGCCCGACCAGCTGGTCGGGGCGCGCCGCGAACGTGGCGTGGCGCTCATCTGCCAGAGCGGCACGATCGCCCTCAATCTCCTCTTCAATGGCCGCTCGCTCCCGATCGGCTTTCTGCTCACCGTCGGCAACCAGACCCGGCTCGCCGCCGAGGACCTCATCGAGCTGCTGGCCGCCGATGAGCGCGTCAGCGCATTCGGCCTGTATCTCGAGGGCGTCAAGGACGCCGGTCGTTTCGCGCGCTCCGTGGCGACAGCGCGCGCGGCAGGCAAGCCCATCGCACTCGTCAAGGCGGGGCGCACGGCCGCCGCCGCCCGCACCGCCCACACGCACACCGGCGCGCTCGCCGGCGCCGACGCCGCCTTCGACGCCTTCTGCCGGCAGGCGGGAATCGCCCGCTGCGAGTCGCTCAGCACGCTCTGTGAGACGCTCAAGGTGTTGCATTGCGGTGGGCCGCTCGCCGGCAGGCGCGTGCTCGTCATGGGTGCCTCGGGCGGTGACATGGCGATGACCTCGGATGCCTCGCGGCACCTCGGGCTGCGCTTCCCCCCCTTCCCCGCGGAAAGCGCCGCGAGCCTGCGCGCCATCCTCTCGGATCGGGTGTCCATCGCAAATCCGCTCGATTTTCATACCTACATCTGGTTCGATCGGCAGCGCATGCGCTCCATGTTCTCCGTCGCACAGCGCGCGGGTTACGATGCCGTCGGGTTCATGATCGATTGCCCGCCGCAAGGTCAGGCCGATGCGAGCGCTTATCTCGACGGCATCGAGGAATTCATCGTGGCGAGTGCGGGTACGCCGACGCGCGCCGCGCTGATTTCCTCGCTCCCCGAGTCGATCCCCACCGCGACGCGCGAGCGCTGTCTGGCCGCCGGCGTCGTGCCACTGCAGGGCCAGCGCGAAGCGCTCGAGGCGCTCGATCACGCAGGTGCCATGGGCGAAGTCTGGCGGCACGGCGCGCCTTTGCAGCTGCGCCGCCCGCAGAAGCAGCCGCGGCACACGCGCGCGCTCACCGAGCACGAAGCGAAGGCGGCGCTCGCCGCCTGCGGCGTGCGCGTACCGCGCTCATCGCTGGTGCGGGCGGCTGAGGCCGCGGATGCGGCCCTGGCGCTCGGTTTCCCGGTGGTCATGAAGGCGAGCGGCGCGACGCTCGAGCACAAATCGGAAGTCGGGGGCGTCGTGCTCAACGTGCGCAACGCCGCCGACGCAGCCCAGGCCGCCGAGCGGCTCGCGCGGCTTTCGGAGTCAGTGCTGGTCGAGGAAATGATCAGCGACGGCGTGGCCGAGGTTCTCCTCGGTGTCACGGTCGATCCGCAATTCGGGCAGCTGCTCGTGCTCGGCGCCGGCGGTGTGCTCACGGAGCTCCTGCGTGACTCGGTCACGCTGCTGCCGCCTTTCGACGCCTCGGCCATCGAGGCAGCCCTGCGGCAGACCCGCGTCGCGCAGTTGCTCGCGGGCTTCCGCGGGCGCCCCCCCGGCGACCTGCCGGCCCTGGTTCACATTGCACTCGCGTGCGCCCGTTATGCGCAGGCCAACCTCGAGACTCTGGCGGAGCTCGACATCAACCCCGTCATCGTGCGGCCGCAGGGCCTCGGTGCCGTGGCAGTGGATGCTCTGATCCGCCTGGCGGAGTAACACGGCATGTCAGACCTCAGCAACAGCTCCTCCGACGGCGTGTACACGAAGATCAACGGTGCGGTGCTCGAGGTGACGCTCGACCGGCCCAAAGCCAACGCCATCGATCTCGCGGCCAGCCGCCGCCTCAACCGGGTGTTCGAGCAGTTCCGCGACGCGGCGACGCTGCGCATCTGCATCGTAACGGGAGGGGGCGAGCGGTTTTTCAGCGCGGGCTGGGACCTGAAGGGCGCCGCCGCCGGAGAGGAATCCGACACGGATTGGGGCGCCGGCGGCTTCGGCGGCCTCAACTACCCGCGCAACCTCGACAAACCGCTCATCGCCGCGGTCAATGGCATCGCCTGCGGGGGAGGCATGGAGCTGGTTCTCGGCACCGACATCATCGTCATGGAAGAGCACGCGAAGTTTGCGCTGCCGGAGATCAATGTCGGGGTGCTGGCGGATGCCGGCACCATCAAACTGCGGCGGCGCATTCCTTACCACGTCGCGGTCGAGTTCCTCATGACCGGCCGCTGGATGGATGCGGCGGAGGCCAAGCACTGGGGGCTCGCCAACCATGTGGTGCCGAAAGGCGCGAGCCTCGCCAAGGCACGCGAGATCGCTCAGGCACTGGCCGACGGACCCCCGCTGCTCTTCCCCGCGATCAAGCAGCTGCTGCGCCAGACGGAGATGACCCCGGAGCACCAGGCCTTCGAGGTGCACGACGCGCTGCATGCGGTGCAGAAGGTGATTCGCTCCGAGGACCTCAAGGAGGGCACGCGCGCCTTCTCAGAGAAGCGCAAGCCCAACTGGAAGGGCAAGTAGAGTCCTTCGCGATGACGCCGCCCGCCGATGCCGCGGCCCGGTGGGATCCACTGCATCCTCGCGAGGCGTCGGCGCTCCTGAGCCACCTGCCGAGCCCCTGGTGGGTCGCCGGCGGGTGGGCAATCGATCTGTTTCTGGGTCATCAGGGCCGCCCGCACAAGGACCTCGATATCGGCATCCTGCGTGGGAGTACGCGGCAGACACTGGCGGCCATGCCGGACTGGGAGTTCTTCGAAGCCAGCGGTGGAATACTCTCCGGCCCTCTCGCCGGCGATCCCCGGCCGAACGTCAACTCCCTGTGGGGACGGCCGCGTCACACCCGCGCGTGGAGACTGGAGCTGATGCTCGATGACTCCGACGGCGAGCAATGGATATTCCGGCGCGATCGCAGCGTTCGGCGGGCCCTGAGTCTGGCGATCCGACGCGACGGCGAGGGCATTCCCTATCTCGCTCCCGAGATTCAGCTCCTCTACAAGGCGAGCGGTACCCGAGCGGAGGACGAGGCGGATTTCACGCGCGCGGCTCCCCGTCTGTCTGAAGAGTCCCGCCGTTGGCTCGGGGACGCCCTGGCGCGAGCGCACCCGCAACACCCGTGGCGGTCCGTCATCCTCCCAGCGGCCGCAGCAGCGCCCGCGAGATGATGTGGCGCTGCACCTCGCTGGTGCCGTCCCAGATGCGCTCGATGCGCGCATCGCGCCAGATGCGCTCGAGCGGCAGCTCGCTCATGAGGCCCATGCCGCCGTGGATCTGCAGCGCCTCGTCCGCCACCATTGCCAGCATCTCGCTCGCCTTGAGCTTGGCGATCGCCATATCCATGTCGGTGGCGGTGCGCTGATCGAGCTTCCAGGCCGCTTCCAGCGTCAGGAGCTCCGCCGCGCGCAGCTCGACCGCCATGTCGGCGAGCTTGAAAGCCACTCCCTGGAATTTGCCGATCTGCTGGCCGAACTGACGCCGCTCGGCAGCCCACTGCGTGGCGAGCCCGAGCGCGCGCTCGGCCCTCCCGAGGCAATTGGCCGCGACCTGCAGGCGTGTCGCGCCCAGCCAGACATTCGCCACCTCGAAGCCGCGATGTACCTCGCCCAGCACGGCGCTGCGCGGCACACGGCAATCGGTGAATTGCAGAATGCTGTTGTTGTAGCCGCGATGCGAGACGTTCCGATAGCCGGGCCGCACTTCGAAGCCCGGTGTGCCCATGTCGATCAGGAACGCGGTGATCAGCTTCCTGCGTCCGCGCGGCCCGTCTTCCTCCCCGCTGGCGGCGAACAGGATGACGAAGTCGGCGTGATCGGCATGGCTGATGAAATGCTTGGTGCCATTGATGATGAAGTCGCCCCCGTCGGGCGTCGCGGTGGTCTTCATGCCGCGCAGGTCCGAGCCCGCCTCGGGCTCAGTCATGGCCAGGCACTCGGTGCGCTCGCCGCGCACCGCCGGCAGCAGATAACGCTCACGCTGCCCGCCCGCACAGGCGAGCAGGATGTTCGAGGGGCGCGCCACACAGCCGTACTGCAGCGCGTAGCTGGTGTAGCCGAGCTCTTTCTCATAGAGGACCCAGCTCACGCCATCGAGCCCGGCACCGCCGACCTCGGTGGGCATATTGGCGGCGTAGAGACCTGCCGCCTGAGCTCTCGAGGTGAGCTCGCGGCGCAGCTCCTCGCGCAGCTCGCCGGTGCGCTCGACCTCGGCTTCGTGCGGAACCAGCTCCTCGCGCACGAAGCGCCGTGTGGTGCTGACGATCAGCTGCTGCTCTTCGCTGAGAGTGAAGTCCACCGTTCCCCCTTAGGCCGATGCGCGGCGCGCGGGAGCCTGGGCGCCGCCACGCGCCCAGCGGTGCAGCATCTCGAGCTGCAGCCGCAACTGCTCCACCTGCCGCTCCGCCGGCCAGTCGCCGGGGCTTGCGACCACGCTCGCCGTCAGGCCGTTGATGAAGGTAATCACCGAGCGCAGCACAGAATCGCGGATGCGCGGCGACCAGCGCGGCCACTCACGCCAGCCGCTCGCCAGGCAGCGCTCGAAGAGCTTGAGATATTCCCTGTGCATCCACGTGTTGATGCGCTTCAGGCGGGCATCCGCCGATACCTGGCCCCAGAACGCCGTCCAGAACGCACACTCGGTGAAGCGCGTGGCGTCGAGCGGAAGAGCCTCACTGAGGAGCGCCAGCAACTCCGGGTCGCCGCTCCCGGCGGCCAGTGTGAGCCGCTCCTCGATGCGGCGCAGGATGAGCCGCAGCGCTGCGATGACGATTTCCTGCTTGGTATCGAAATAGTGCGCCACCATGCCGGTGGTATAGCCGGCCTGGCGCGCGATGCGCACGATGGTCGCCTGGTCGAAGCCATACTCCGCCACCACGCGGCAGGCGACCAGCGCGATCTCGTCGCGCCGCCGCTCGTGATCGACGATCTTCGGCATCAGTGTCGCGGCCCGAGCCGGCCGGCCTCCGGCGGCCGCGGCAACTCCGCGTGCGCGGCTTCGAGCGCCGCAAGCCGGGCGCGGATGTTCGCGTCCATGGGCGAAGCCTTGCCGGCCGCGCTCCTCACGTGCAGGTAGAGTTGCTCGGCGGTGGCCACCTGCGCCTCGTCACGCCGCCGGTGCAAGGCGTGAAAGACTCTCACGCGCTTCTCATCGACCTCGAGCACGCGGCTCAGTACGTACAGCGGCTCGAGCGCGCGCGCCTGTCCCTGGTGCAGAACGTGCGTCTCGACCGTGTAGAAGGCGCTGCCGGCACGGCGATAGGCGTCATCGACGCCCGCATAGCGCAGCAGCGCATCGGTCGCGTCCCCGAAGACCTGAAGATACCGCGAGTCGGTCATGTGTCCGTTGTAATCGACCCATTCGGGCCGTACCTCGGTCTCGAGGAGCCGCAGCGGGGCGGCAGCGCCCGCGACCGCCGCCTCGATCGCACCCCGCGCCCTGGCCGCCTCGGCCTCGTACAGCCGCTCTTCCAGCGCACGGAGCGTCGAGCCCGCGCCGACGTTGAACTGCCGCAGCACCTG
>Ga0070733_10003796_pt1 | contig 10236 bp, 11 predicted proteins | sample Coa_R1_9_FD_66450 | JGI IMG/M metagenome (GOLD analysis project Ga0070733, IMG submission 66450) | Surface soil microbial communities from Centralia Pennsylvania, which are recovering from an underground coalmine fire - Coalmine... | ecosystem: Environmental > Terrestrial > Soil > Unclassified ... | reverse complement strand
ATTTAAAAGCTTTGCGCTTCAGGCTTAAACTTTCAGCTTTTTTGTATATTGCACTCTATCGCACATCTGTCTGCCATATCAATTCTTTCAGGTAATCTCGATTTACTCAATCATCGAAGAAGCCATTCTAAGCCCAACGCGTAACGCGTAATGCTCAAGGCCCTTTAGTTTTTATTTTTACTTCTTTAATTTTTTTTATGCAAATGACTACCGTAGATTCTCATACCACGGCTTCTTATCTGGAACTGGAAAACCAGTTTAGCGCGCATAACTATCATCCTCTTCCGGTCGTATTATCCCGTGGCCAGGGGGTTTATGTCTGGGATGTAGACGGTAAGAAATATTATGATTTTTTAAGTGGGTATTCAGCGCTGAATCAGGGACATTGTCATCCAAAAATCGTTGCAACCCTGATACAACAGGCTCAAAAACTTACCCTTACTTCCCGGGCCTTTCACAATGATCAATTTGCAGAATATGCCCGGTTTATCACGGAGTATTTTGGATACGATAAGATTTTGCCAATGAACACAGGTGTGGAAGCCGTAGAAACAGCCATAAAGCTGGCGAGGCGCTGGGGCTATGAATGCAAAGGAATCGCCGAAAACAAAGCCCGTATTATTGCTTTTGAAAATAATTTCCATGGCCGTACGAGTACTGTCATTTCATTTAGCAGTGATCCAGCTTCTTATACCGGATTCGGCCCTTTTATGCCGGGATTTGATGTGATTCCTTATAATGACCTGGACGCACTCGCAAAAGCTTTACAGAATAAGAATATGGCGGCAATTCTTATTGAACCAATTCAGGGTGAAGCGGGTGTAGTTGTACCTGACGAAGGGTATCTGAAAAAAGCCTATGAATATTGTAAACAGGAGAATGTATTATTTATCGGTGATGAAATTCAGACCGGATTAGGAAGGACGGGGAAAATGCTGGCCTGCGAACATGAAAATGTTCGGCCGGATATTTTGATCCTCGGGAAAGCACTCAGCGGGGGTGTACTCCCTGTGTCCGCGGTTTTGGCAAATGATGAAATCATGCTGACGATTAAACCGGGTGAACACGGTTCTACCTATGGAGGTAATCCACTGGCCTCTGCAGTTGCCATCACAGCCCTCTCCGTTTTAAAAGACGAGAATATGACTGAAAATGCCGCGCGCATGGGGCATTACTTCAGAAGGGGACTGGAGTCCATTCAGTCTCCGTTTATAGAAAAGATCAGGGGCAAAGGGCTGTTAAATGCTGTGGTGATACATCAGACAAATCCCGAAGCAGCCTGGGAACTTTGTATGGAACTGAAAGAAAATGGATTGCTGGCTAAACCCACGCATGGAAATAAAATAAGATTTGCACCTCCTTTAATCATTAATCAGGCTCAAATGGATGAATGCCTGGAAATCATTGAAGACAGTTTGTCCAGTCTTAAATAAAATTAGATTATTTAACTTACTCTTTATTTTATGGTGAATCCGGAAAATATAGACCTGCCGGTGGCAGGCAAATCAAATGCGCATCGGGAAGAGCATATGATCAGTGCCGATACCCTGCGTGATATCGTTATCGGAATGTCTGACGGTCTCACCGTTCCTTTTGCTTTGGCAGCCGGACTGAGTGGCGCCATTTCAAATACAGGGCTTATCATCATTGCCGGACTTGCTGAAATAGCCGCCGGATCTATCGCTATGGGATTGGGTGGATACCTGGCTGGAAAAACGGAAGTCGATCATTATAATTCTGAGATGAAAAGGGAATATGAAGAAGTTGAAACGGTTCCTGAAATTGAAAAACAGGAACTGAGGACTTTTTTTTCGTCATTGGGTCTTAGTAATGAAATTCAAAACCAGGCGGTGGAAGAAGTGAGCAGGGATAAGGAAAAGTGGGTGGAACTGATGATGAAATATGAACTTGGACTTGAAAAACCGAATCCCAAACGTGCGGCTCAAAGTGCTTTTAATATTGGTTTTTCATATATCGTCGGCGGTCTGATTCCACTGAGTCCATATTTTTTTGCTTCGAATGGACTTGAAGGTCTCAAAATTTCGTCGTTTATTACACTTGTCTGTTTATTTATTTTTGGATATTTCAAAAGTAAATTTACCGGCGTGAATAAAATCGGCGGAGCTTTTCGTGTGATGATGATTGGTGCCATAGCAGCCGGATGTGCATTCGCCATTGCCAGATTAATTCAATCACATTATTAAGCTTAAAGCTTAAGGCTTAAAGCTTTGGATTATTCTTCTGCTTTTAATGGCGCTTTGGAAAGTAAACTACAAACGAGAACGATAAGCGAAAACAACAGAATGGCATAAAGCCCGATTTTAATCTGCGGACAGATTCCCAGGTAACAGGAAGCAAATAGAAGATAAGTTTTTAATGCATACGAGAAAATCAACACAGCCGTAAACTGATTTGCTCTTTTTGCCCATAATGTCGGAATCAGAAAAAATGCGATAGATATCAGGGAAAGGAAAATAAAAGCTTTTCCGGGCTTTCCATAATTATTCCCCTTGGAATAAAAACCTGTAAAATTTTGTTGAATATCGGGGTAATACGCCCAGGGAACAAAACAGCATATGATGAGAAGCAAGGCCGCAGCGATGCCGAAATGAACAGACAATTTCAAATTCCGGATTTTTATAATTTCACTTCCACTTTTCCCTCAAATGATTTTTCTGCAGGTCCGCACAGCCAGATATTCGTGTATTGATTGTCGTAACTCCGATCGAATTTAACAACCAGTTTGCCGCCTTTAGTATCGACGGTAACATCATTATATCCGACATCATTGTGGTGGCAAACCAATGCGCTCGCGGTTACACCGGTGCCGCATGAATAAGTTTCATCCTCTACTCCCCTTTCGTAGGTTCTGACAACGATTTCATCGTCCCCCTTATTCTGCACAAAATTCACATTGATTCCTTCTTTTGCAAATGGCTCGCTGTACCTGATTTCTTTTCCTTCTTTCACCACATCCACACTCATCACATCCTTAACAAATTTTATATAGTGCGGTGAACCGGTATCAACAATAAAATGCCCGTTTTCCTCTTTGTACCCCGGAACATCTTTCATTTTAAGGCTGATGACATTTGATCCCGTTTCAATTTCTGCTTCATGTTTTCCATCACTTGCTAAAAAATGATAGGATTCTTTATGAATTCCCAGATCATATGCAAACCGTACTATACACCGGCCGCCGTTTCCACACATAGAACCTGGTTTCCCATCGGAATTATAATATTTCATTTCAAAATCATATCCATCCTTTTGGTTAAGCAGCATGAGCCCATCAGCCCCGATGCCGAAGCGCCGATCACAGATTCGTTTTATTTCTTCTGTTGACAAATTTGAATAGGAACTGTTTCTATTGTCAACCAGTATAAAATCGTTACCTGTTCCCTGGTATTTAAAAAATGGAATGTTCATTGGGGCACAAAGATAAATCTAATGGGTCATGGAATGTATTATTTGAATCGATTTCCCGATCAGCCGCTCTACTGCTAACAAACCATTTTTCGAAAAAGTTTTACTGATACGGTTGGCAACAATTACATTCAGACTGAGACATTGATGCCCCAGCATGGTTCCCAGGCCGTAAATGGCCGAAGTTTCCATTTCAAAATTTGTGATCCGGTACGGCCCGAAACTGAAACTGGTAAGCCTGTCAATAAGATCCGGATGTTTTAACCCAAGCCTTAGTATCCTGCCCTGTGGACCATAAAAACCCGGGCAGGTGATCGTAATCCCGGTATGATATCCATTTGTAAAATGCTTTAATAAAAAACCGGATGCAGACGCAATTGCCGGCTGAGCAAACTGCTGATGTAACTGAGTATGGGTTGTGAAGGCCTGCAAAATTTCCCTTTCTCCTCCACCCGGTTCCAGACGATAAAAATTCAGGAGGTTGTCAATGCCCAGTCCGTGGGTGGATGCGACGAACGAATCCACCGGAATTTCCTTTTGCAGGGACCCGGATGTGCCCAGACGTATAATCTGTAACTGCGTCAGGTTTGGTTTGATGGTCCTTGTCGCAAAATCGATATTGACCAATGCATCCAGTTCATTCATTACGATATCAATGTTGTCTGTTCCAATGCCGGTAGAAACAACCGAATATCTGTCCGGACCGATTAATCCGGTATGACTAACGAATTCACGATGTTGTTGTTTGACTTCAATACGGTCAAAAAATTTACTCACTACAGGCACCCTGCCCGGGTCACCTACGAGAAAGATTTTATGGGATATTTCATCGGGTCGCAGGTCAAGATGATAAATGGCGCCCCTGGAATTTATGATAAGTTCACTTTCTTCTATGCGTTGCATTTCTGGTGATCCGTTAGGCAAATTAGTCCGAATATACTACTTTTGCCCATCTCAAAAGGTTCCGTGGCCGAGCGGTTAGGCAGAGCTCTGCAAAAGCTTCTACAGCAGTTCGAATCTGCTCGGAACCTCCTCAATTCCCGCTATTAAGTATTCAAAAGTTCAACCCTTTTTGTCAGATGGGTTGAACTTTTGCGGCCTTTAAACAGACAGCCGGCAATCAACTCTTATTTATTTACAGGATAGTCTACCGTAGTAATATTAACAACGCTGGAAGGTTTTGTTTTTATAATGGTCTGATGCGCCGGAGAGGTGGCGTAAGTTGTTAAATCGCCTTTGCTGTTAAATGTCGTGGTATAAATGCGGGTATTTTGTGACTTGTCATTATCGTCCCATCCCCATTCAAATGCTTTCACCATGGGAAATGCGTCAGCTGCCTCCCGAAAAGATTTATCCACCAGGTGTTTACTGGAATCTGATGTGCCCGGTTTGAATGTCACAATCTCAACGTGCCTATACTGCTGGGATTTACCAGTGTCGGTTTGTGCTTTTACCAGTGTCGGAGTAATAAAGGACAAAAGGAGCACCGTGATCATTTGTCTGATTATTTTCATATTCTTTCGTTTATTCAAAGCATGTGATTATTGTAATATTAAAAGGTATTTTATTTCAAGTTAACTATTTTTCTAACTGTAAAGTCCCGGGGCCACATGCAGAAAACAGAAATCTGAAAATAATTAAATTATCTTCATGTTTATGTTTAATATCAGGGTATATGGAATTCTTCAGAATGTAAACCGAGATGTATTGGTATCGGATGAATTCATCCGTGGGAACCAGTATACTAAATTTCCCGGTGGTGGCCTGGATTTCGGTGAGGGAACCAGGGATTGCCTGAAACGGGAATTTTTAGAAGAGATGCAGCTAAAAGTTCTTGTAAAAGAACATTTTTACACGACGGATTTTTTTCAGATGAGTGCTTTTAATCCTGAACATCAGATCATTTCAATTTATTACCGGGTCGAAGCACTCGAGGAAATCCGCGTGCCGCTCCGTACCAGATTATTTGATTTTGATGAATCCCAGATGGAAATATATCGGAAAACCGGTGAGACGGAAACATTTCGTTTTATTTCCTGGGATTCGTTTTCATCTGATTCGGTTAGTCTTCCGATTGATAAAGTGGTAGCCGGTCTGCTGAAGACTAGCTGATCACGGGTTGACCTGACTTTATTGTGCCCATAATAAAAGTACTCTGTACCTGAGCGATATTATCAACCTGTCCGAGTTTATTGACATGAAAATTATAATAGTCATCCATGTTTTCAACTACTATTTTAAGCATGAAGTCGAAGGCTCCGGAAATAATATAGAACTCGGTTACTTCAGGCATTTCGGAAAGAGTTTTAATAAATTTGCCACCTGATTTTTTATTATGTTCTTTCAGTGAAATATAACAGATTGCCATCAATCCTTTATTGATCTTCGAATGATCCAATAGCGTGGCATACTCCAATATGACTCCACCTTCTTCCATACGCTTAATGCGTTCATGTACGGGAGTTGCACTCAGATGAACATTAGCGGCAATCTCCCGGACCGTCGCCTTGGCATTGGATTGAATATATCGCAGAATGGCTTTGTCCTTTTCATCCAGCGGTAACAGGGGTGCCGGCAATTGTTCTTTTAGAGCATCTTTTTGCATCAGATAACGCTTATTTGTTCTATAAAATTAACAAAATATGACTAATTGTACCAAAAACACAGATCATTATCTGCTTTTTGTTCTACAAACCTAACTTTGTATCACAAAACCATTTTACATGTCTACAAAAACGAAAAATATTGATCTGACCCTTCCTTATAAGGTGAAGGATATGAGTCTCGCCGCCTGGGGCCGTAAAGAAATACGTCTGGCAGAAGCTGAAATGCCCGGACTGATGGCTCTGCGGGCTGAGTATGGAAAATTGAAACCGCTCAAAGGCGCGCGTATAGCCGGATGTCTGCATATGACAATCCAGACTGCCGTTCTGATTGAAACCCTCATTGAACTGGGCGCTGAAGTGCGTTGGAGTTCATGTAATATATTTTCCACACAGGATCACGCAGCAGCAGCCATAGCCGCAGCGGGAATTGGTGTGTTCGCATGGAAGGGACAGAGTCTGGAAGAAGCAGATTGGTGTATTGAACAGACTTTATTTTTTGGTGGTACCGATCGTCCGCTAAACATGATTTTGGATGATGGCGGGGATCTGACGAATATCGTTCTTGATAAGTATACAGAGCTCGTGCAACATGTAAAAGGGATTTCAGAAGAAACGACTACCGGCGTGCATCGTTTATATGAAAGGGTTGCCAAAGGTACCCTGCCTGTGCCGGCAATAAACGTAAATGATTCTGTTACCAAGTCAAAATTCGACAACAAATACGGTTGTAAAGAAAGCCTGGTCGACGCCATCCGCCGCGCAACGGATGTTATGATGGCTGGTAAAGTGGCTGTTGTGGGTGGTTATGGCGACGTGGGTAAAGGTTCTGCCCAATCACTGCAGGGTGCCGGTTGCCGTGTTATAGTTACTGAAATCGATCCGATCTGTGCATTGCAGGCGGCTATGGACGGCTTCGAAGTAAAACGCATGGCCGATGCTGTTAAAGAAGCAGATATCGTTGTAACAGCCTCCGGTTGCCGCGACCTGATCACAGAAAAACATTTTCGCGCATTAAAAGACAAGGCCATTGTTTGTAATATCGGACATTTCGACATCGAAATTGATATGGCCTGGTTGAATGGTCAATATGGTCATACAAAAGACACCATCAAACCTCAGGTAGATTTATACAATATCGATGGTAAGGATGTAATCATATTAGCAGAGGGACGGCTGGTGAACCTGGGATGTGCTACAGGCCATCCGAGTTTTGTGATGAGTAATTCGTTCACAAATCAGGTGTTGGCTCAGATAGAACTATGGCAGAATCATAAGAAATACGACAACAAAGTCTTCGTTCTTCCAAAACATCTGGATGAAAAAGTTGCCCGTCTCCATCTTGCCAAAATTGGTGTCACACTGGATGAGCTGACTGAAACGCAAAGTGAATATCTGGGTATTCCGGTGAAGGGCCCGTATAAAGCAGATCATTACCGTTATTAAGCTTAAAGCCTAAAGCCTAAAGCCTAAAACCATCATAGAGTCTGCTTTTCATTAATTAATATTCATAAAGAACCCTCTTGATTAATCAAGAGGGTTCTTTTATTGAAAAAATTCGCAAAGGAAGCCAGTTTTTGGCTTTAGGCTTTAGGCTTTAAGCTTAATACCCCCAACTCTTCATAATCGCGTAGTCTTTCTTTGAAGACTCCAGCGGGGTCAGTCCTCCCTGGTAGGATTCCTGCTCAATAATAAACCATTTGGTGCCACCACTGGTACGGCCTATATCACAAACTTCCTTCGTTCCCACAATTCCCTGTCCCAGAATCGTACTTACATATTTTTCCTTTCCTTCTTTTGCCAGGATCTCATCCTTTACATGCATCAGCTCAAATCTTCCGGGATATTTTTTAGCCACATCGATTGCTTTGAAACCTCCATTATAGAGATTACCCATATCGAGTTGCTGTGCAACCAGCGCCGGATCAGTATTGGTGAGGATAAGATCATATAATAATTCACCATCGATTTTGGTCGTAAATTCGAAATCATGGTTATGATAACCAAACTTCATCCCGGATTTTTTGCAAAGTTCTCCTGATTTGTTAAAGACATCCATATAGGCTTTGAAATCCTTCATATTCTTACGGAGACTATCATCCAGCCAGGGGGAAACAAGGTATTTCTGTCCGGCAGTAGCTGCATCATCCACCGTGTATTTCCATTTATCGGCGAAATCATTTTTAGAAAATTCATAGTCATTTGGCAACATCTGCACATGGCCGCTGGGCATTTCCATTCCGTATCCGCTCAGCAGGGATTTGAAGTCAGCCGGTTTATAACCATAAAATTTGCGGTCTTTATAGTTTGCATGTTCAACATATTTGTAACCCATATCTGCGAGCTTCTTCAGTGTACCTGAAGGATCCTTACCCATATCCTCCCGAACAGTATATAACTGAATGGCGAGATAAACATCTGGATCGGCAGCAGCCATCAATTTGTGTGATCCAATAGCCAGTGCAGCGGCAGTGAGTCCACTGGTTTTCAAAAAATTCCTGCGGGATGTAGTCATGGCAATCGTTTTTTATTTGAATTAAATATACAAACAATACTTATTTAACATTCAATTTACTGGTATTGAATGAAAGCTTCAATGAAAAATTATCCACTCAGCCGTACAGTCCTGGATGGTTATTGCTATGTCTTGAGCTTTGGGTTCTCCGCTTTGAAAGTAAAATTTTTCTGTGTGAGGTAGCTGAACGAAACCACAATGGCGGTGGTTATAATTTTCGAGATGGTCGGATACAGGTGAAAGCGTTCGACGAAAAGACGGATGAAAAAATAATTCAGGATAACGCAGATTAGCACCAGCAGAAAATAACGAAAAAGCTGAACCCTGCCATGAAGGTTTGAACCGGGGAATACGATATGACGATTCAGCATAAAACCAGTTGGGAAACTGATCAAAAAGGATATTATGAATGATGCAACATGGGGCTTAAGTGAAATAAATCCGAGGTGGAGTATTTCCTTGTGCAAAATAAAATTGTAAGCCAGAAAAAAAACAAAAATATCGAGGACCGTATTAAAGCCACCACAGGCTGCGTAACGAAATGTCTGCAAGGGGATAAACTTTCGAAAGGGTGGATAAAAAAAATCTATGAAAGAAATGATCTCCTTTTTTGGCATAATCCGCAGATTCCGGGCGCAAAGTTAATATAACGTCCATAAAGTCTAAACAACAAATACTACTTTTGCGTCCAATTTAACTTAAAATGGAGCTTGTACCCGGCATTAAACTGGCAGTTCAGTCTGTTTTGGCCGAAAAATATAATCATCAGGTTGCTTTAGACGACATTCTTGTCAACGAAACCAAACCTGAATTTACAGGTGACTATACGGTTGTTTTATTTTCCTTTTCCAAAATCCTGAAAACCGGTCCGGATAAACTGGGCAATGAGCTGGGCGAAGCCCTGCTTAATTCAAATGACAACTGGTTTGCCGGTTACAATGTTATCAAGGGTTTTCTGAACCTCGTATTGGCAGACGTCCTTTTGAAAGATTTTCTTTGTGCCCAATACAACATGACATCTTATGGTAAGCAGCCATCCAACGGCAAAAGGGTTATGGTTGAATATTCATCTCCCAATACCAACAAACCGCTTCATCTGGGTCATCTCAGAAATAATTTTCTGGGTTGGAGTGTAGCAGCTTTGTATAAAGCCTGCGGATACGATGTTGTAAAGACCTGCATTGCAAACGACCGGGGAATTCATATTTGCAAAAGCATGGTGGCCTGGATACTGTTTGGCGAAGGATCTACACCTGAATCAACAGGTATCAAAGGGGATCATTTTGTAGGAAACTATTATGTGTTGTTTGGTATCGAATTGAAAAAACAGGTGGAAGCCGGAATGGCAGAGGGACTCACAAAAGACGAAGCCGAGAAGGAAGCACCGCTCATGAAAGCAGCCCAGCGGATGTTGATTGACTGGGAGGCGGGTGTTCCGGAAGTTATTGAACTCTGGCGTACAATGAATAGCTGGGTCTATGCCGGTTTTGATATTACCTACCGAAGAATCGGGAGTGATTTTGATAAAATTTATTATGAAAGTCAGACCTATCTGCTGGGAAAAGATATGGTAGAAACAGGCTTGAAGAAAAATGTTTTTTTTAAGAAAGAAGATGGCAGCGTTTGGATCGATCTGGTACCTGACGGACTTGATGAAAAAATCGTTCAGCGCAGCGATGGCACGTCAGTATA
>Ga0070733_10003791_pt1 | contig 10248 bp, 10 predicted proteins | sample Coa_R1_9_FD_66450 | JGI IMG/M metagenome (GOLD analysis project Ga0070733, IMG submission 66450) | Surface soil microbial communities from Centralia Pennsylvania, which are recovering from an underground coalmine fire - Coalmine... | ecosystem: Environmental > Terrestrial > Soil > Unclassified ... | reverse complement strand
GCCATGTTCGCGGTGATGGAAGGCGTCGCCACGCCCGAAGCGGTGGATGAAGTCTTCAAGCTAGGCATGGCCCACCCCATGGGCCCATTGACGCTCGCCGACTTCATCGGGCTTGATGTCTGCCTCGACATCATGCGAGTGCTGCAGGATGGGTTGGGTGACCCTAAGTACCGTCCTTGTCCGCTGCTGATCAAAATGGTGGATGCGGGCTGGCTGGGAAGAAAGAGTGGGAGAGGGTTTTACAAATATTAGCGCCACGGAGGCGGTTCCAGGCCGGCTCAATTACCGGCCGGTTCCTTTCGCCGCGCTTCTCCAGAGAAGTGCGCTGTTCGAGTGTTTTTTGCAGGGTGAACTGAACTATTTTTGGCGGCCTTCGTTTAGCGGTCTTCTTTCAGCGGTCTATTTTCAGTGGTCTACCGCGGAGTACCGTATGCTGACTCGGAACCCATGTCCAATCAGTCAGACTCACGAACCGACACCATGCTCAATCTTTTCGGCGTATTCCTCGGACTGTGCGCCGGAGTGCTGGATGTAAAAATCGGAGACCTCCTGCTTACTGCGATGTTTGTGCTGGCTTCGACCATGCTGCTGGGTCTGTTGCGTCCACAAAAACCCTGGCGCTGGACTCTGCTGGTGGGCGTGTTTGTTCCTGTCGTGCAATTGTTGGCCTATTGGTTGGTGACCGCGAAGCCGTATCGCGCCCAGATTTATGAATCGTTTCTCGGCTTTCTGACTGGGATCGCCGGAGCGTATGGCGGATCGGTGGCACGGAAGGGATGGAACCAACTGTTTGGGAGTGGTTCTGGGTGAAGACGATTTCGGAAGTTTTGAATCAGCACTGACTGCTTGGGTGCTAGTCACAAAGTCACTCCCGCTTCCACAGGGAGAGAGAGTATGCTGCGCGCATGGGAGTTTCGGTTTCGGTGCTGGCCAGCGGCAGCCGAGGAAACAGCACGTTAGTTGAAAGTTCATCGACGCGCATTCTGGTGGATGCGGGAGTTTCCTGCCGCGAGACTTTCAAGCGCTTGAAGGCAGCCGGATCCGATCCACACGCACTTTCCGCCATCCTGATTACGCATGAGCACACCGATCACGTTTCCGGATTGCTGGTGCTGGCGCGCAAACTAAAAATTCCCGTATTCATGACTGGCGCAACCCATCAGGCATGGTCAAGAGCGCTGCGCGATGCCAGTGGCGAGCGCCCGCAGCTTGCCCGGCTGGAACTATTTTCCTCTGGCCGCAGCTTTCGCATTGGTGACATCGAAGTTGAGGCTTTCACCATTCCGCACGATGCCGCTGACCCGGTGGGATTCACTTTTCGGACTGCAGGAGTGAAAGTTGCAGTCGCGACGGACTTCGGACTTGTCTTGGAAAACATGAAAGACAAGCTACGCCGATGTGATGTGCTGGTAATCGAATCCAATCACGACCGCGAGCGGCTCAAAACCGGGCCTTATCCCTGGTCAGTTAAACAACGCATCATGGAGCGAACGGGGCACCTGTCGAATGAGAAACTCGCGGAATTCTTCGCCACCGACTATGATGGACATGCATCTTTTATAGTGCTGGCGCATCTGTCTGAAGAGAACAACCATCCTGAAATTGCGCTAAGGGTTGCGGAGCAGGCCCTGAAGTTGCGTCAGCAGACACTTTGGGGGAATCGGGTTTTGGTGGCTGCGCAGGCGGAAGGGTTGCAGCCCATCCGGCTCTAAGGCTGTCGTTTCTGAGTACCCAGATCAGCTTAAGTGGTGTTATGAGTCAGTGCATTGATCCGATCGTAGGCAAGATTCTGGCAGGCTGGCGGTATGACATTTCCGGTCTGGCGCCCGAGATGCGCGGCGACTACGAAGAACATTTCATCGGCTGCGAACGCTGTCGCGGCCGCCAGCGCTTGCATCGCACCATCGACCTGTCATTGATTGCGCTGGCGTCGGTTTCCGCGGGAGTATTCTTGCTGGCCTTTGGCGTAATTCGCCACTTTGGCCCGCGCCATGCGTTCTGGCTGGAAATTGCCGCGCTGGCTGGCTTCGCACTCTCTGCATTGATCTGGCTGATAGTCGCTGTAGCAACTCCCGCGCCGATGGCGATGGTGGACGTGGCCAGGATTGGCGCGCGCCATGTGCATGACCGGCTGCCGGCGGAGATTCGCGAACGGCTTCCCGAAGAATTGCGTTTGAAAATCACCGGTTCGTGACGCGGCAAATTCTTTTAAACTGCCGAATCTTTTTTTCAGGAGCGGCGTCTCATTCTCCAGCGATGTCGTCGTATATTTCAAAAGCGCTGCTATTGCTACTGCTGGCCGCGGTGATTGCGGCTCCGCTGACGGCTGTGGGTTTTCCATCGCCCGCGAGTCCGCAGCCCGCAGGTTGCCACGACGACGGGAGGAATACTCCTGCGCCTGAGCCGGCGCCAGCCACTCACCAGTGTTGCCAAGCCGGACATGAGGCGGCAATTCCGCAACGATGCACTACTCTGCGACTGTCTTTTCAAGTGTCTGCGCTGGTTGAGTTTAGCGCGAGTCAGATTGCAGTGGCCGCACTTTTTGAGAATCTTGTAACCGCATCCGGCGATCAGCCGCCTAGCCCTCCTTTGCGCATCTGATCGCGCGTATTTCCTCAACAAGTCGAGTTTTTCGCAATTTCTTTGTTCAATTTTCTTTATGGAATGAGTGCGCCTCTGTTTACGTGCGGGAGTGTTGTCATGCGAAGAGCAGTATGGTGTGTGCCGGCGATTACAGTTTTAGCGGCCTTGTGCATCGCGCAGGATGCCGACTTGACCCTGGCAACAGCTGGGCCAGACCAGGCGGGAGTCACTCAGCCCGCGGCAGCGATGCAGTCGAAGATGAACATGTCCGATATGAATATGGGTGATGCTGCGGACTCATCACTGCCTTCATTTCACGCTTCCTCGGGGACGGCGTGGCAGCCTCGGTTAGTTCCAGAAACGATGTGGATGATTTCGCGCGGGGGCTGGGACTTAATGGTGCATGGCGCCGTCTTCGTAACCTACAACCAGCAAGGGGGGCCGCGCGGCGAGGGCAAAGCTGAATCGGTCAATGTTCTCATGTCGATGCAGCAGCATCGGCTCGGCCGTGGCACGGTTCTTTTGCGGCAGATGTTCTCCGCTGAATCGCTGACTTCACCGCATCCCGGCTTTCCGGAACTGTTTCAAACAGGCGAGACTTACCACGGTCAGCCACTGGTCGATCACCAGCATCCGCACAATGTTTTCGCCGAACTGGCCGTGTTGTATACGGTGCCGGTGAGCGAAAAAGTTTCATGGCTGTTGTACGGCGGGCCTTCGGCGGAGCCGGCGCTGGGGCCGGTGACTTACATTCATCGTGCGTCCGCATCAGAAGATCCGGCGGCGCCGCTGGGGCATCATTTGCAGGATTCGACGCACACCAGCTTTGGCGTGGTGACTACAGGGTTTATTTTTGATTTTTCCAAGCTCGATTCTTCGAGGCTCGACATTTCCAAGCTGGGTAGTTTGAAGGTTGAAGGCTCGGCGTTCAACGGACACGAACCGAACGAGGAGCGCTGGAGCATTCAACTGGCGGCGCTAGATTCGTGGTCGTTCCGGGTCAGCGACGCGCCGACACGCAACTGGGTCGCGCAATACAGCTATGGACGACTGCTGCATCCCGAGGCACTTGATTTCAACAACGAGCTTCGGCAATCGGCTTCGCTGGAATACGACAAGCCGTTGCCGGCAGGGAAGCTCGGAGAGGGAAACTTGGCAACCTCGCTGATCTGGGGACGCAAACATAAAGAGCTGGACAACACCACGCAGAACAGTTATCTGCTGGAATCGACGCTGAATTTTCTGGCGCGCGATTACGCTTACTCGCGTTTGGAGTTGGTGGACAAAGACGAATTGTTTCCCAACGCGGCGACTCATCCCGCGTACCGGATTGGCGCTTACACTTTTGGCGGGGTGTGCGACCTGGTGCATAACGAGCGTTGGCAAGTAGGTCTGGGCGGCGATGTGACCTTCTATTCAAAGCCGGCGGTGCTGGATCCGATTTACGGGAATAATCCAGTGTCATTGCATGTGTTTCTGCGAGTGCGGCCGGGATTGATGGCGCATCATCACTGAAGGCTGGCAAGTCGGTCGCCGAAACGGAAAGTGTTAAATTTAACTTGAGGAATTGAACATGACGTCGACACCCCCTGATTTTGCGCAATTGAAATCCAACATGAAAGCCGCCTGGATGGCTGGAGATTTTGGCCAGATCGCAGTTTATTCAGCTAAAGCGGCCGAGGAATTTGTGGCGCGGACTACCATCACGCGCGGCACGCGGGTACTCGATGTGGCGTGTGGCACTGGCAACACGCCTATCCCCGCGGCGCGAGCAGGGGGTGTGGTTACGGGTATCGACATCGCCCCCAATTTGCTGGAGCAGGCGCGAGAGCGAGCGGCGGCGGAGCACCTCGATATACAGTTTCAGGAAGGCGACGCGGAGCAGCTTTCGTATCCGGATGGCTCGTTTGATGTGGTGCAGACCATGTTTGGAGCGATGTTTGCGCCCCGGCCGGAGCAAGTGGCGGCGGAATTGCTCCGTGTATGTCGGTCCGGTGGAGTGATTGCGATGGCTAACTGGACGCCACAGGGATTTGTTGGCAAGTCATTTCAGCTCACAGCGAAGATGGTCCCGCCCCCGCCGGGCGTGCCCGCGCCCGTGCTTTGGGGAGATGAGGAGACGGTACGGCAACGCCTGGCCAAGGGCGTTGCCAAGCTTAGTTTGACCCGGCAAAAGATTCTGTTCGAGTATCCGTTTCCTCCCAAGGATATGGTCATCCTGTTCCGCGAATACTTCGGTCCGACGCAGGTTGCTTTCAAGCGACTGGATGCGGATGGTCAGCTCGCCCTGGCTTCGCAACTGGAAGCGTTGTGGAAGGAGCACAATCAGGCAAACGATGGCACGACCAGAGTCGAGGTTGAGTATCTCGAGGTGAGAGCGATCCGCGCATGAGGAGAACGGCCGCGCGGCTTGTTGGCGATTGAGGTACGTGCGAGATTTTCGGCGGTTTACCGGCGGAAAACGCAGCCAGAATTGCTTATGGAGCCCGCGCGGAAAACCCTGCGAATCATGCGTAGCTTCATGCTGGTAAGCATTGTCTGCTACGGTCTCATTGGCGAGCGCGTTGCACCGAATGCGACAGCGCCGAATCGCAATCTGTATTTTGTCTTGACTCTAGTTGCAATCACTACTGTAGGAATGATTTTTGCCGTCCGGCGTCTCTATGTATTACCAGCGGAGGTGACACTGGTTTCTCAGCCCGAGGATGCGGCGGCTCTAGTTCGGTGGCGGACGGGCTATGTCGCAATTTATGCTCTGAGCGAGTCGCTGGCGTTGTTTGGACTGGTGCTGCGCATTCTGGGGTTCACTTTTTCCGAGATCACACCCTTCTACCTGGCAGGATTCGCCTTAATGCTAGTTTTCGGACCGCGGCAGCCCGGCAAGTGAAGTGGGTTTGAGATCGGACAGTTGGGGTGGAACTCTGGTGGGCCGTTTCATAGTGCCTCCCGAAACGTCCAACGAAGTATGATCTCGGGCGAGAGTGCCCGTCAAATGCCTTTGTCAGCGGCCTGATTGCGCACTTTTTCGTTGACAGACTGCTAGGATGCCGTGGTAGTTTTATTCCCTCGCACCGGGATGGCTGCGCTCGGTGCCTGCCGCCTCGGTTTGCTGCCTTAGAAGGAGTAATCAGATGGTATTCAGAAGCATTCACATCTCTGCTTTGCCGCTTGTTGCCGTTCTGGCGCTCGGTTCGACGCTTTGGGCGCAGTCGGCGGAAGTTACGGCCACCGACGCTCTGGTTCCGGCCGCTCACATCTTGACTATCAAGTTCAAGGGCAAGATTGGACCGCTCTTATCCGGGTCGGATCCGCTAGGCCTCGATGGGTTGAGCGGGACAGTCACGATCAAGGCCAACGAATCACTGTCGCCCACGAAACACACCGCCAACTCGGCCACCTACATGCTTCCGGCGGGAGCTATCAGCGTGGTCGCGGGAAGCAATCGCTTTAAGACCACACAACCGTCGAAGATGGTCATCAATCTACTGAACACAGCTGATACGTTGACTTTGGATATAGCGGGGCCGGACGGTTTACAGGTCACGAGCACCACTTTTCTGAAGGCGGGCAGTTGGACGACGGCCGTGTTGAAGCATCCAGCAGTGTTCACGCCCTCCCCCCAGAAACTGACCGCCGCCAAGACTGCTAGTGGGCCTGGCTGCAAAATACAATACATAATCGAAGGGACAACCTCGGTACTCGGTTTCGCGGGGACTGGGTCCAACAGCGCGACTGCAGAGCCGATGTTTTCCGAAGGCTTGAGTCAATAGGTCGAGGTTCTGAGCTACAGGTTTTCTAGCGGCGCCGGGCGTCATGCCGGCGCTGGTTTTTTTTGGGGGAACCTTCTGGTGAGGAGGTGCTTAAGCCTTGATGTGACAGCTCGCCAGGCCGCGCTTTTCCAGATACTGCTGGTGATAATCCTCGGCCTCGTAGAACGTCGCTGCCGGGACAATCTGAGTGACGACTGGCTTACTGAAGCGGTGAGACTTCTCCAGATTCTGTTTCGAGGCTTTGGCTGCGGCTTCCTGCTCCGGAGTGTGGAAGAAAATGGCTGTGCGATATTGCGTTCCGAAATCAGGGCCCTGGCGGTTGAGTTGCGTGGGATCGTGGTTCTCCCAGAAGACTTCGAGCAGCTTGTCGTAGGAAAGCTTGGCGGGATCGTATTCAATTTCCACCGCCTCGGCGTGGCCGGTGCGATCGGTGCATACTTCCTTGTAAGTGGGATTGGCGGTGTTCCCACCGATGTAGCCTACGCGCGTTGAAATCACGCCGGGCAACTGGCGGAACGTAGCTTCCACTCCCCAGAAACAACCGGCCGCAAAGGTCGCTTTAGCCATATAAAAAATGTACTCCGTTTGAGATGTACCGATTGTATTTGATGCGGCAGGTGCCGGGAAGTGGCAGATTGAGGATACCGGTCTGTCGTTGACGGAGGCCGTCCAGCCGCGTTAAAGTACCTTAGCGGCTTTGTCCCCCAGCCCGCCCGAGGCTTCGTGACCCTAGGTTTCCATAGCACTCAGATGCGTTTCCGGCTGGTATTGGCGATCTTGTCTTTGTTCGTGATCGTCCCCGTAGCGCTTGCCGCGAAGGCGGGGTTTGCGCCTCAAGAACGCGTCGGATTTAGCGCTGGGGATCAGTGGGAGCCCACAATTGCCGCCGATGGGTTTGGCCACGTGTATGTTCTTTATCCGCAATACGGTCGCGTCCCTGGATGCCGGACCTGCCCCCTGCCTTCGATGATTCTGGTCGTTAGCAGCGACAATGGGGTAACTTGGCAGTCCCCGCGTGAAATTACGCCGCCCGGTACCGGACAGTATGATCCGCAGATTGTGGTAGACCCGGCTGACCGGCGGACGGTTTATGCCGCGTGGCTGCAACGCAAGAAGACGGAGATGGTTGTGGCCAAGTCGGTGGACTTTGGTCAGAGTTGGTCGATTGCGGTGGCCGACCGTGGAGTTACTGACGCCGATAAGCCGGTGCTTGCGGTTCGAGGAGAAGATGTCTACGTCGCGTTCGACCGGTCGCGAACCGTTCGGGTGGCTTCATCGCATGATGGTGGGCTAACGTTCAGTTCCGCGGATGTGAGTCCGAAATTGAAACTGGTGCGAGCCTTGGCTGGAGGAGCGACGGTTGATCCGCGCGGCTACGTTTACTTAGCTTGGGCAGGATACACCAAGCATGACGGCGCCAAGGGGCGGGAGAATCTTTACGTGAGCAAGTCGTCAGACGGTGGCGATATTTGGACGACCCAGCTGATGGATGTCTCCGCCGCACCGCCCGATTGCAGAGCCTATCGCTGCGAGTGGGGATATCTGGGGGCGCAGATCGCGATGACCTCCGACGCCGCCGGTACTTTGTATGCGCTGTGGAATTCGAGTGCCTCGGATAAAGCTCTCGGGCGGATTTATTTTGCCTCTTCGACGACCGCCGGCGACACCTGGTCTCCGAGATTGAATATTTCGACTGCGCCTTCGAGCGTTGAGCATGCATTTCCGGCGCTTACCGCGGGCGAGGCCGGCGATGTACGTATTGCGTGGATGGATACGCGCAATCGTCCGCTATGGAATACGTATTATCGCAGCTCTACCAATGGCGGCGCGACCTGGTCGGCGGAGTCTCGGATTTCGAGTTATGTGTCAGGCTACCGCTATGTTCGATCCAGAGGCTTCAGCTTTCCGTTTGGCGATTACTTCGGAATCGGCATCGATAACCGGGGCCAGACCCAAGCTGTGTGGGGCGAAGGCTTGAACTTCCGTTCGCCGGGTTCGATCTGGCACAGCAGCGGTCGCTAAGCGCTTCTCGTTCCTCTTGAAGATACTTTTGCTCATCGCCTGAAATTTTCCCTTCCCAAAACTATGCTTGCGGCTTTAGGATAGCGGCCCTGTGCACGGAGGCTTCCATGAATGTGATTGGAATCAATCTGTGGTCGGTGCTCGCGGCGTCTGTTGCCACCATGGTCTTGGGTTTTCTTTGGTACTCGCCGCTCTTGTTTGCGCGGCCGTGGACGATCTTGATGGGCTATGACCCGGAAGACAAGGCCAAGCTGGCGGAAATGCAAAAGGGCGCAGGCAAAATGTATGGCATTTCGTTCGTGGCTAGCCTGCTTTCAGCAGCTGTGCTCGCGAAGATCATTGCCGTCACTACTGTGAATACTGCGCTCTACGGGATGAAAGTCGGCTTCGCAGTTTGGCTGGGCTTCGTGACCACGGTGCAGTTGACGGGCGTGCTGTTTGCTAAACAACCGGCGAAACTTTACCTGATTAACACCGGTTATCAGTTGGTTTGCTACTTGGCGATGGGGGCGATCTTGGCGGTATGGCCGTGGTAGTCGCAAACGAGATTCTCATTCCAAGCGAAGTGAGGAATCACTGCGGGGCGAGGTGGCTACTCGAGAACTAACCGCTCCGTCTCCCGCTTGATCGCCGTTGCTATTCTGGCTCGCACGGCGAAGTTGATGTGCTCGAGCTGATGTTCGGATGACCCAGGAAGACGACGAGCAGATGTCCGCCCCTGGGGCGCGACGTTATTCGCCGGTGATACCTCGTGCTAGACTGTGATCCAGCAGCACAGGGCCCTGCAAGTCGTCTTCTCGAAGCACGCCGCCAAGGAGGTACACAAACATGACACTGAAGAATCGTCAACCATCATTGAAATATACATTGGCTGTGCTTGCAGCTACGTTGATCTTATTTACCGGCGCTGAAGCTGCGAGCGAATACAAGATACTGTATGACTTTTCGGACACCGCGTCGGATCCATCCTCGGCGCTGGTTGCTGACTCTGCGGGTAATCTATATGGAACAACACGATTCAGCGCCGGCGGCGGCTGCGGCGAAGGGTGTGGAACGGTTTTCAAACTTACCCGACAATCCGGCGGCTATTGGGCCTTCAAAGTTATCCATTCTTTTAAGGGCCCCGATGGTGAGCAGCCCATAACAGCACTCATTATCGACTCCTCGGGTAATCTTTACGGGACAACGCAACAAGGCGGAGCCAACTCTGTGGGGACGGTCTTTGAAGTTTCGCCTTCTGGGTCCACTTGGAAAGAAAGAGTCCTATACAGCTTCGGCGGCTCTGGAGATTTGAACTCTCCCAGCGCGGCGCTTACGTTGGATTCAACCGGGAACCTCTACGGCACAGCCTCCTCCGGAGGGAGTTCGGGCTTCGGCGGGGTATTCAAGTTGAAACACTCCGGCTCCCGATGGCGAGAGAAGATCCTATACAACTTTACAGGCCATGCCGATGGCAAAGACCCCTCTAGCAACCTGGTCTGGGATTCGGCCGGAAATCTTTACGGGACAACTAGCGGCGATAGCAAGCACGACTGGGGAGTGGTTTTCAAGCTGACCCCATCGTCCGGCGGAAACTGGAAGGAATCCGTGATCTACGCCTTCACCGCTGGTGGCGGCCCAACCGGCGTGACTTTCGACTCTGCTGGAAATCTGTATGGAACGACCGGCCTTGGCGGGATACTTTCCTGCAATCATGAATATGGTTGCGGCACCGTGTTTCAACTCGTTCCGTCCAAAGGTAAATGGATATTCAATGTGCTCCGCCGCTTTGACGGCTCGGATGGCTGGTACCCTTACGGCGGTGTGATAGTGGATTCGGCTGGGAATTTGTATGGAGAGACGTATGCTGGCGGAGACGGTTATGGCCTTGTCT
>Ga0070733_10003789_pt1 | contig 10255 bp, 8 predicted proteins | sample Coa_R1_9_FD_66450 | JGI IMG/M metagenome (GOLD analysis project Ga0070733, IMG submission 66450) | Surface soil microbial communities from Centralia Pennsylvania, which are recovering from an underground coalmine fire - Coalmine... | ecosystem: Environmental > Terrestrial > Soil > Unclassified ... | reverse complement strand
ATGCGGGTCCGCACCTTGGTGGAAAAAAGATGCAGAAATACGTTCTGCTGGATCGCGAGGGCGCGGCGTAGAGTGCTCGATCCGGTGCCGCCGCGGAAAACCGAACGCCAAACCCGCGTGCCGCGTAACTCGTCGAAATAGTTCGTAATAGTTTTGGCCACGCTTACACCCTCACAAACTGCATGGGACGAATGGTGACGGAACGGTCCACCATGAGATCACCCTCGTCGCTGATCGAGGTTTGCAGCCAGGGGAGCGGCTTCGGGGCTGGGCCTTCGATTTTGACTCCGTCGCGCGTGAACTTGCTGCCATGGCACGGGCAAGCGATGATACCCAACTCAGGCTTCCATGCGGTCATGCAGCCGAGGTGAGTGCAGATCGCGCTCAGCGCAAAAAAACCTTCCTGCGCGCGGATGATGTAAATTCCTGAATTGACGTCCAGGGTCACAGAATTCAAGGCATAATTTTCCGGCTTGCCTGCGTTGACGATGGGCGAAGGCTCGTATAAGACATTGGGCGAGAGATACTGGTAAGCAAATGCCACGGTGCCAGCAGCCGCGATACTCAGCGATCCTAATCCGAGCTTCACGAAAAACGTACGGCGATCGAACTCTTTTTCCTGCGCCGCGTTTTGTTTTTCTTCAGGCATTGGCTACTTTAAGCCTCCAGCCATGACTGGCGCTTTGGGTCGCAGCGGGCCATCAATGGATTCGACAGAAATCAATCCGGTCGGCTCGGCGGAAACCAGATTGTAGGACTCCATGGTGATCGTGCCGACAGGACAGCGCATGGCGCACAGTCCACAGCGAATGCAGCGAGTCTCGTCTTTCAGCATGGCGGAGCCGGTAACAATGCCAAGTTCATCGGCCGCAACTTCGTCGAGTTCGACGCCAAACAATTCCTGATGTTCGCGGATTTGCCGTACCGTTTCCGGCTCAAACTGGATACGATCGAGCGACACAAGCGACAGGCATTTTTCCGGACATACATCTACGCACCCGCCGCACAGGATGCACATGCTCCCATCTTCCGGGCTGCCCTCGAATACTGTGTTCACCCAGCAGTGCAGGCAGCGCTGGGCTTCCTCTATTGCCGACGCGGCGTCATAACCAACTTCGACTTCGGTCACTCCGGTGCGGCGCTCGAGCGGCAGCATCGGTATGGGCGGACGGGTCAGGTCCAATAACTCGAGCGGCATACTGTGGCGTTTGAATACTTCGACTTCAACCAACGGCTCGGGATGCTTGCGGCCACGCAGATACTCGTCAATGCCAACCGCAGCGCGCTTGCCGTCGGCGACGCTATCGATAATCAACCGCGGACCGAAGACGCAATCGCCTCCGCCGAAAATTCCATTTGCCGAGGTCATTAGCGTTTGCGGGTTCACCGCAATTAGGCCGCGTGGAGACAATTCCACACCATCTGCGGGTTTAAGAAACTCCAGATTCGGCGCCTGGCCGACCGCCATAATAATGGTGTCGCATTGTAGTTGCGTTTCACTGCCTTCATAAAATGCGGGATTGAAGCGTCTATTCGCATCGAACACCCACTTCGTCTTCAGCGTTTCCAGCGCCACAACCTTGCCGTCATTGCCGATCATGCGCTTGGGACCGAGCCCGGGATGCATGACGATGCCTTCCGTTTCGGCTTCTTCGATTTCTTCTAAAGCCGCCGGCATTTCTTCCCGCTTTTCCAGGCACACGAGATGCACTTCCTGCGCGCCCAAGCGAAGCGCAGAGAGTGACACGTCCACCATTTCTTTCGTGGCCACGGCGCTTACGTTTTCCTGCGAGGGCTCAAGGTCTTCTACTCCCGCAACATGTTGGCGCACCACTTCGCGAGCTGCCGATCGCGCCACGTCCATGGCAACGTTGCCACCGCCGATCACGATCACCTTTTTCCCGATGGTGAACTTATAGCCGAGATTCACGTTCAGCAGGAAATCGATGCCCTTATAAACGCCATCCAAATCAACTCCGGGGATGGTGAGGTCGCGGCTGCGATGCGCGCCCACGGCAATCAGCACGGCATCGAAACCGTTGCGTCGCAGATCGGAAATCGTAAAGTCGCGTCCAGCTGCCTGATTGAGTTTCAGAGTAATGTCGCCGGTCGCTAGAATCTCTCGCACCTGCGCTTCCACCACGTCGCGAGGTAAGCGGTACTCGGGAATGCCGAGGTAAAGCATTCCGCCAGCGACAGGAGCGGATTCGAAAATCGTGACCGAGTAGCCCATTAGGGCCAAGTCATGCGCTGCCGATAGTCCGACCGGCCCGCCGCCGACCACCGCCACTTTGAATGGCAGCTTGTTCTGAGCCCGTCCCGCATTGACGTCGACCGGGTACTTGGATTCGGGGCCGTGCCGCTCCGTCAGAAAACGCTTCAAAGCCCGTATTGCGATGGGACGATCAATGTCTCCACGGCGACAGGCAGTTTCACAGGGATGAGCACAGACGCGGCCACAGATGCTCGCCAGGGGATTAGGATCGCGAGCAAATTTGTAAGCTTCTTCAAAGCGCCCTTCCGCGATGAGCGCAACGTATCGCCCCGCGTTGGTGTGGGCGGGACAAGCCATCATGCAGGGAAAGTTGGTGTTCAACCAATCCCTGTCGACTTTCTTGTCTTTGTAACGTTTCAGCACGGGCGCATTCCCAGTGAGTTTGTTTAGTGGAATGCAATTCTACACGCAGGAGGCGGGGAGCGGACGTTATCGTCCGCTCTTTATTATGAATCATTCCCTTTCTTACTTGGTGACGGTGAAGTCCGCTTTGGTTTCACCCGCTACGGTCACTGGCTTGGACTGGTTCTTGGCGCCTTCGTGCCATACAACTACGGTGTAGCTGCCGTCAGGAACGTCTTTGATTTTGTAATTACCGCTGTCGTCGCTTTGGGCAAAATACGGAGTTGGGCTGACGATGAGGTATCCCGACATTTCCGGATGTACATTGCAAAGCAACGGCACGACACCCGCCTTATCGAAGGTATAAGGCCGCTTCTCACCCTTGGGCCAGGTTCCCAGGTTGTGTGTTGCTTTCTTGTCGCCGCCGATGGAAGGCCAGAAGACGTTATGTTGCACATTGTCGCTGTTCAGGAACTCAACGGTTGTGCCCTGTTGTACGACCACGATGTGGGGCACAAACACCAATCCTTTTTGATCGATGACCGGTTGATCTTTAGGAGCGGGAAATGTCTTGCCTGCAATGGCGTCGACGTAAACCACCGATTGGCCCTTCATCCCGCCAACTTTGCCTTCGATATCACCCGCCCACGCTGCGCCGCACAACCCAGTGATCAGCACCGCTAATATGAATCCCTTGCGCTTCATTGAATTTTCTCCTTGTGGTCGCAAGTAGTTTCTCACGTGCGCGTCAGAAAAGGAATTTTACATCCAAATAGAGCGTGTTATTGGAACTTGCATTGCGACCAGCACCATCATAGTTGGTTGAGCCGCCGTCGAAGCGGGTATATCCCGTATATTGGGCTGCGAGCTGTAGATTTTGCCACGGCCAATAGGAGAGATTCCCGATATACCCGGCGCTCCTCGGGCTACCATTGAAAAAGCCGGTGATTGCACCGGGAGCGAACAGCAAAGGATCGCTGGTTCCGCTGGTATCGAACCAGCCGAAGGTTCCCGAAACACGATTGCCGAAGTGGTATTCGGCATTGGCCATCACGGTGTTGAGATGGTGCAAGCGCTGCGCGGCCGCCCCTGCGACGAAAGAAGCTAACAAGTCGTTATTCTCGTGGATGTACGTCCCGCGCAGCGAAAGCACGTCCTTCCTGAATAACGTCCGGTCATACTGGGTGTCGAAAGCAAAGTCCGTGAACTCATCCTCAAGACCGGCGACCGCCCCGGGCGTAGACTGCATGTGAATTCCGTAGGTGCCCACCTCAAACTGCGTCGTCCCGGTTGATTCCTGCCAAGCGGCTCGCCAATATGGCGCAACCCCGCGAATGTTATTCGCAAAACCAGTTCCTGGATTCGGCTGAGGACCGCCCACGTGTTCCGAGCGATAAACCGCTGCGTCCAGATACAGATGATTGTCCCACATCCCGAAGGCGCCAAGTCCAGCCACATCCTGCGCCAAACCACCATCGATGATGGGAGCAGTGCCGGGCGTTGGTGCAAAATCGCTTGAGATCCAGGGGAAGCCCCATGCTGGCGTGCTATTCCACAGGTCCTCAACAGTCGGATTATTGTTGAGGTCCAATCCATACACGAGTTCCTTGCCGCTCAGCTTCGTCGTGTTCGCGTAGCGGATATCTGTATTGTCGCTAGTGAAATGGTCGTCGTGGGTGTCATAAGTGACTTGAACAAAGCTGCCGACGTTGCTTGTCCATCTCCCAGCTAGAAAAAGCGAAATATCTTGAGGAAATTCGAAGCTGCCATTCTGTGTCCCTGGCACGTCTGACTTGGTTGAAGTGAACGATGCCTCGAGCATTACGGAAAGAGGCAAAGATGCGAGAAGATCAAGGGCGGCGTGCGACTTGCCTGAATCCGCGTGGATGGTTTTGGTCTCATCTGCTTTATCAACATAACCGAGCAGCTTGAACCTTCGTCCGGCGGGGTTGAGTTCCGGGGGATTGTAGTGGCAGCCACTGCACGCCAAGCCCGTCTGCCGCGCATAACTTGGAACCGCCAACGCTCTGGTCGGATTCAATATGGCAAACAGCACGATTATAATAAGGAGCGCTTGAAGCAGAGGGGGAGCCGTTTTTTTCATCTGGAATCTCTTTTTTCTCCGAAAAGAGCGCTGACTGCCATCCGACCGGCATTCTAGTGTTTGCTCAATGGATAGGCTTAGCTTAGAAAACTCTGAGATTCGTGAGTAGTGTCTCTGCTGGTGCAGTGGGTACGACACCTGCTGGTTGGAAATGGGTCAAAAGGGATGGCGCCAACACGCACCCATTGTGGTTTAGTTTTTCGGGCTCCCCTCGAGGTCCTTGTAGGTGACATGCCCTTGATGGCTGCACTCTTTCTGTTCTTCTAGCGAAAGAGGCGTCACTTTTTCGTTTGGCAGCACCGAGTCGCAACGCATGTAATTCTCAAATCCAGGTGCTGAAAATACGAATATGACGCTGACCCTCTCGGTTCCTGCGTTCTTTATATCTACCCATGTGTTTGCGGGGATGAATACAGTTCCTCCTGCGTGCAGATCGCGTTCCTGGTCTGCCAGATGAACGTGAACAGTTCCTTTTTCGATATACACAAGTTCATCTTGCTCGAGGTGCTTGTGCATTGGAAATTCGTCTCCGGGAACCATGTCCTCCGTTCCCATGACAAGCTGTTGAGAACCATTGTTTTTCGGGCTGACCTTCAGGATGAAGTCGCCAGGGGGAGGCTCTCGCCAAATCCGCCGCTCACCCTCATTTTTCTCCAGCATGAGAGGTTTTGCAGGGGCCTGGGATGTGTTTGCGGAACTTGATTGTGCTGATCGAGTTTGAAAGACGGCAACTGCAACGAGCATCGCAGCTATGGCTGCAAACGCTGCCTTACCTGAACTTGAGTTCATGGCAACTCCCCCTTTCATGGATGGCTCGGTAGAGCCAACAAATTCGCCCGCTGGTCACGAAGTCATACGTGTCGCAAGTCACGGTCTAGCTTCGTAAACCAAGTTGAAAATGTGTTTCAGTCGCGCGTCTGAAGCGGGTGAGGCCTGCCGAATTGACGACCTCGCGCACTCGCTTCTCGCCGGCCTGAGCCCCAAGACACATGGCTACTTCTTGCGAGCGGGAACAAGGTGTAGATAACAACGTCGAAAAGAATAGTAGACCCGGCCCATCGGATTCAAGTTGTCCAATAGCTTCCCCCCAAGATCGGACGGATTGCCCGCTTCACGGGCAACTACCGGACTGACCAACTAAGGCTCCGCCCGCTAGCAAGAGCATGCGGGAGGAGTTTCCGGGGCCTCCCGCGCACATTGCACACAGTAGTGTGCTCGAAGATTGCTTGCCGCTGCCGACACTCACGCATGCGAAGCCGGGGGTCGCGCCGAAGGCTCGGATCATTTTTCTCAGTCAGTACAATTCAAGCAGCATAGCGCAAACGGCACCAGCGATTGGTGCGCTGGCCTATGAAATCTGCGGCCTCAACCGACCTCATCCCAGCGGTGCAATCCGTTGTTAAAGGCAAGACCTTTCTCAGCAAACTAGACTAAATCAATCCGACAACCCCCGGTTCGTACTTCGGTTGAGCACCCATGCATCAAAACCCTGCTTTTGCTGGCAAGTTCCCACATGCACGCGGCTGAAAGCGAACAGAAGTGGCCGCTTTGGGAACAGAAAATTACAGAAATTCGTTGAAAAGCCCACTGTTGGAATTGGCGAAACGCGTGCTCTAAGAAACGGGGAGAAGAAACTCTGTGAGCAATACGGCACCAGAAAAACATCAGAGTGTTCGCGCGCTCGAATGGCTCAACTTCTTTCTCGCCGACGTGCAAACCGGCCTCGGTCCATTCCTGGCTGCCTACCTTGCTTCGAGTGGATGGAATCCAGGCAGTGTTGGCTACGTGCTGACTTTCGGCGGCTTGGTCGGGGTCGCGATGCAGACTCCAGCCGGAGCGGTCATCGATGCAGTGCATCGCAAACGAACCTTGCTTGCCGTAAATCTCGGTTTTTTGGTTGCCGGAGCATTCCTCCTCATGGGCCATCTGAGCCCGTGGAGGGCATATTCCGCGCAGTTCCTTATCGGCAGTTCAGGACCGTTTCTTGGGCCCACAGTCGCGGCGATCACTCTCGGGATTGTTGGTGTCGCAGCGTTTGACAAACAGTTCGGAAAGAATCAAGCGTTCAATGCGGCCGGGAATGTCTTCACCGCGCTACTTGTCGCCTATGTCAGCTACCAATTCGGTTACCGTGCGATATTCGCAGTCGCTGCATTGCTCGCCATTCCAACCGCCTTCTCTCTCTTTTTCATAGATGCTAGGCAGATCGATTATGCACGGGCCCGCGGTGCGATCCAGAAACAAGGCAAGATTTCGGCGGAGGGATGGTCTGCTCTTCTCAAGGATCGCATTCTCATTTATTTCCTGGCGACGGCCTTTCTCTTTCATTTGGCGAACGCTGCGATGTTGCCGGAACTGGGAGAGATGCTGTCGAAGGACAATCTGAAGGCGGCCGCTCCGTTTATGTCCGCCTGCATTATCGTGACACAGCTTGTCATAGCAATCTCTGCTGCGTGGATCGGAAGGCGGGCTGCTACGAATGGACGAAAAACTCTATTACTGCTCGGCTTCGGTGTGCTTCCCATTCGTGGAGTTCTCTACTCCCTTACTCATGCCGTCGGAGCGTTGATCGCGATTCAGACCCTAGACGGAGTGGCGAATGCCATATTCGGTATTGTCTCGATCCTGGTTGTCAAAGACAGAACTCAGGGCACGGGGCGCTTTAATGTGGCTGCCGGATCACTTGCGACGATGGTCGGCATCGGGGCGGCTCTGAGTACAACAATTGGGGGCGTACTAATTCAGCATCTAGGCTACCGGGCGTCGTTTCTCGGTTTGGCGGCAATCGCCTTGCTCGCCTTCGCGGTGCTGTGGCTCGCTATCCCTGAAACTCTCTGTGACGCCGCTGTCAACACAAGTGCCGGTCCCGAAATCAAACCAACTTCATGCGCTCTCGGCTCGGATCGAACAAAAGCGGGAGAATTTGGTAGATGATCTCGCCCGTGCCTGCTCACACTCTCCTGTCGCTCATCATCGGCATTAGCATCGTACTGATGTTAATCCGTCCCCGCAATATTTCCGAGGTCTACTGGATTGCGGGCGGCGTTCTCTTATTGCTTGTCCTCAGGCTGGTGCCTTTACAACTCGCGGGTCGAGCCGTCGCGAAAGCATTGGATGTCTGCTTTTTTCTCATCGGCATGATGTTACTTTCTGAACTAGCACGCGAACATGGAGTCTTCGATTGGCTTTCATCGGTCGCTGTCCGAAGCGCCCGCGGTTCCTGCTCCCGACTGTTTGCCCTGGTCTACGCAGTCGGCACAATTGTCACTATCTTCATGTCGAATGACGCGACGGCAGTGGTTCTGACCCCAGCAATCCTGACGGCGGTTCGCAAAGCTAAAGTCCAGCCCTTGCCCTATCTGTTTGTTTGCGCCTTTATCGCGAATGCGGCGTCGTTCCTTCTGCCAATTTCCAATCCAGCGAACCTGGTGGTGTTTCACAATCAAATGCCGCCGCTCGGGCGATGGCTCGTGTCCTATGGCATTCCGTCTCTTCTCTCGATCGCTGCCACATTCATCACAATGCGCTGGCTCTTTAGAAAAGAACTTCGCGCCGCCATTGAAGGCGAGGTGGAAACGAAGCCGCTAACAAGAGATGGCGCTCTGGTCCTGGTTGGATTGGCTGCCATGGTGGTCGTCTTGTTAACCGCCTCCTCGTTGGGCAAAGATCTAGGGTTGCCTACGTGCCTGGCTGCTCTCGTAATTACGGCAATCGTCTCCATCATGGCGCGAAGCAATCCACTGCGACTCGCAGGTGAGATTAGCTGGGCAACGCTGGCTCTCGTACTCGGCCTCTTCGTCATGGTAGATGCGATGGAAAGCGTCGGCGCGATGCAACAGACTCGGGAGTGGCTGACCCGGGCCCAAACGCTGGGATCGACGGCGGGCACATTGATTACGGGATTTGCGGTTGGCGTAACGAATAATCTGGTTAACAATCTGCCACTTGGTCTGATTGCCGGGAGCACGCTGCACGCGGCGCACGCCAAGGGCCTGATCGCCGACGCCGTCCTCATCGGCGTCGACCTGGGACCCAATCTCTCCATCACGGGATCGCTCGCGACCATCCTATGGCTGATCGCCTTGCGTAAGGAAAAGCTCGATGTGAGTTTCTGGGACTTTCTCAAGGTAGGAGTCGTTGCGATGCCGATCGCTCTATTGGCATCACTCGGCGGGGCGATCTTGATGCAAATGTGTTTTCAAGTTCATTAGGGACGCTTCACGAGGAATGACTCTCATCGCGAAGTTCTAGGCTGCTTGATTTCCTCTGCAGTTCTCTCCCTTTCTCATGACAAGGCCAATCTTCGGTCACATTTCACACTGGTCAACAGTGTCTGTGCGTGCGTCTTCCGCTCATTCAGACGTTCGCTTTGGGATCACTCGCAGAAGAAAAATGCGAAAACGGCGTGGGCAAATACCTGATTCTACCCGCCATCTGAAGATTTCCAGTTCTGGCACGCTCCGTGCTTCAAGAAATATAAGCAAATACGGAACCCCAAGGAGTTCATCGTGAAACTACGACTAGCACAACTAATCATGTTCGTGATCATGACCGGATGCGTGACTGGATTCGCACAAGCCGGTCCGAGAGGCAGGGGACCACGTGGGCCGGGTATGGCCGCGCAAGACGCTCAATTTGACGTGCAAGATGCCATGCAGCGTGCTTATGACGGACTCAATCGCTCAACCGCGCTTGTGGAAGCAGCGAAAGGAACCGCCAGCGGTATCTCTCTAAGCCGTTTCATTGCGGACGGCAAAGCCTTTTACCAGGAAGCTCTAAGCCGGTATCAAGCATTCGACTACATCGGAGCCCGCGAACTGGCCGCCGCGGCCGACGATATGGCTCACGCGGCAGAGACGATGGCTATGAGCAGCATCGGTTCTGGCAATGCCGCCGGAATCACCGCACCGCCAAGCCAGCCGGGTATAGCCGAAGATGCCTTTCGTGCTAATGACGAAATCGCCCGCGCTGGCGGCACGATCTTGCAAGTGCAGAGCGCAGGTAGTTACTCGAACGTTGTACCCGCTGAAACCACACGCCGCGTGCGAGATCTATTGACTCTGAGCCAGCAACTCCAACAGCGAGCGCAGGCCTCCCTATCTCAAAGTCCGCGTGAAGCGTCCGCTGCTGCCCGTGCGTCCGATGCGATCGCACACGCTGCAGACCACCTTCAGAATCGCTATCTCATTGCCTCCGGCATAGTTCCCCCCGGCCCCGCGGGCAGACCTGGGCCTCCACCTCCGCCGCCGGGTGGACCCGGAGCGCCACCGCCGCCTGACGCGGATAACGGAGCCGCGCCACCTCCACCGCCCGGCCCTGGAGGAAATATTCCGTAAAAAATAGCGTTCCTGTTGGTAGGAAACCGCGGGAGTACATATGAGACGCACTTTGACTTACCTGACAACCGTGTTGTTAACCCTGACGGTCGCGAACTGCGGTCCCGGTCTTCTCGCTCCCGGGCCGCCTTTGCCGGGTTTAGGTCCAGGATTTGAGTGGATTGCTCTTTTCGCTATTATTGTCACCGCTGGGGCATG
>Ga0070733_10003787_pt1 | contig 10258 bp, 11 predicted proteins | sample Coa_R1_9_FD_66450 | JGI IMG/M metagenome (GOLD analysis project Ga0070733, IMG submission 66450) | Surface soil microbial communities from Centralia Pennsylvania, which are recovering from an underground coalmine fire - Coalmine... | ecosystem: Environmental > Terrestrial > Soil > Unclassified ... | reverse complement strand
CTGGATCATCGTGACGTCGGCGCCATGCTCCCAAAGATCGGCGCAAATGTCATGCGCCGAATTGTTCGAGCCGATGACGATCGCCTTCTTGCCCGCCCAGCCTTCGCCGCCCCTGTGTTTGCTCGAATGGATTTGGACGCCTTTGAAGCTATCCTGGCCCGGAAACGTCGGCATATTGGGAACGCCGGACATGCCGGTCGCCAGAACGAGGTGCTTCGGGCGCAGCGTGACGGGCCTGCCCTCGCGCAGGACTTCGACCGTCCATTCCTTCGCCTTGTCGTCATAGCTTGCGCGTCGGCAGAGGGTTGAAGTCCAATAATCCAGCTCCATCACTTTGGCGTACATTTCAAGCCAGTCGGCGATCTTGTCTTTTGGCGAGAAGACCGGCCAATGGTCGGGAAACGGCAGATAGGGCAGGTGATCGTACCAGACCGCGTCGTGCAGGCAGAGCGACTTATAGCGGTTGCGCCAGGAATCGCCGGGCCGCGCGTTCTTTTCGACGATGATGGCGGGGACGCCCAAGCGCCGCAGCCGCGCGCCAAGCGCGATGCCGCCCTGACCGCCGCCGATGATTGTCACATAGGGTTGGCGACTGTAGCCGAGTTCGCTTTTCTCCTCCGTTTGGCGTTCGAGCCAGGTCTTGCGGTTCTTATGAACGCCATGCTCGACGCCTTTCGGCCGGAGCGGGCCTTTCGGCTCCGGGAAGCCTTTGAGCCCGGTGATGGTGGTCAGCAGGGTCCAGCAGCGGTCGTTCTTGAGCCTTACGTGGCCGCGGCCGCGCGCGACGGCGGTTTCGAAATCGAACCAGGCGCCGATCGCGCCATCCGCCGGCTCAGCCTCGCCATCGAGAGTCCAGTTCGACGGGCGGGCTTCCTTCAGCGTCGCCAGCAGCATGTCGCCGATCGCTTGCCTGCCCTCCATCGTCCGGATGTTCCAGGTGAAGGCGACGAGGTCGCGCCAGTAGCATTCGTCGCCAAAGAGAGCCAGCGCGGCCGCGACGTCGCCGCTTGCGAGGGCCTCGGAGAAACGGGAAAGCCAAGTCGAAACCCGCGCCGTCGGGCTCGCAATGTCCATCGTCTCCTCCTCCTTGTCGCAGCGGTCTCGTAGAGGGCGGCCTTTTTGGGCGCGCTTTCCGCCTTCGCCCCGCGCGATCGATAAGGGCAGGGAGTCTGCGGCTGAGCGACGTCCGTTGCAAGGGCTGCCGGTCAGCCGCCATAAATCCAATCGTAGCGCCGCAGCAGCCGCTCCGGCCCCATGGCGCGCATGCCGATGTCTCGCGCCGCAGCAGGAAGTCCGCTCACGTGGTACAATTGCGTTTGATCTTCCGACGCCTTCTGCATGCGCGCGGCGCGCGGCGCGCGGTGGCGAGAATAGGCGGCGAGGCCATCCGCAACATCGGATGTCGCGCTAAGACATTCGGCAAGAATATCGGCGTCCTCGATCGCCTGAGCCGCGCCTTGCGCCAGGAAGGGGAGCATCGGGTGGGCGGCGTCGCCGAGGAGCGCGACGCGGCCGCGCGCCATCGCCGAGATCGGCGGGCGGTTATGCAAGGGCCAGGCGCGCCAGTTCTGCGCCGCCTCGATCAGCGCGCGCGCCTCGCGAGACCAGCGCGCGAAAGCGCGGGCGAGCGCGGCGCGGTCGGCCTCGCCATCCCAGGGTTGGTCGCCGGCTGCGGCGCGCCAGTCCGACTCGATCACCGCGACGATGTTGACGAGCGCGCCGCCGGCCACGGGGTAGTGGACGAGATGGGCCTTTGGCCCGAGATGAAGCGAGACGTCCCGCTCTCGGGCGCGGATTGGGGCCGCGCCGGCGTCGATTGTCGCGCGGAAGGCGACGCGGTTGGAGAAACGCGGTTCGTCGTGCTTGCCAAGTCCCAGCCTCTCGCGGACGATCGAGCGCAAGCCGTCGGCGCCGATCAAAAGATCGCCGCGCTCGGCGAGGCGAAGGAGGCCGCGCTTGAGGCCGAGCGTCACGCCGCTCCCGTCGTCGCTGAACCCGCCGACCTCGACGCCCAGCGTCAGACTTATCGAGGGCTCGCGCGCCGCCGTTTCGACCAGCGCTCGCTGCAAGGCGGCGCGCTGCAACACCAGGTACGGCGCGCCCCAGCGCCTTTGCGCGTCAAGGGGGAGGCGCGAGAGCTCCGCGCCATCTCGGCCGCGAAAGATGCGGATGGCGCTGGGCGCCAAGGCGCTTTGTTCGACCGCCTCCAGCGCGCCGAGATGGCCAAGAGCGCGCGAAGCGTTGGGCGTGACTTGAATGCCCGCGCCGATCTCTTCGAGAACGTCGGCGCGCTCGAAGACGGCTGCTTCATAGCCGGCTCGCGCCAAAGCGATCGCCGCCGTCAATCCGCCAATCCCCGCGCCGGCGATCAGCGCGCGGGGTTTCATAGCGGCGCCTGGCGAGCGGTCAGGCGGCCTCGGTCAATTCGCATTCCGCCGGCAGACAGTGCGGTCCAAGCGAAGGATCATAGACAAAGCGCGTCGAGCAATAGGGGCAGACCGTCTCGTCGGAATCGCCCATGTCGATGAAAATATGTGGATGGTCGAAGGGCGGCTTGGCGCCGATGCACATATATTCCTTGACGCCGACTTTGATGGTCGGAACGCCGGGATCATTGTGAAAATGCGGCGTCGCGTGATCGGCCATGGCAGCTCCGGACGTTGTGATTTGCGCCGCACCATAGGCGAGGGCAGGGACCTTGGGTAGGGGATTGGATTTGTCTCTTTAAGCGGTTAAGCGACGTTTATCCCGTCAAAGCGGCGGCGACGGCATGACCGATGGCGGCCAGCGCCGCGTTTCGCTTGTCGTCCGAAGCCGTGGTCTCGGTGAGATAGGCGGCGACGATGACGGGGTCGCGATTGGCTGGCCACATGACCGCGACGTCGTTGGTTGACCCGTGGCCGCCCGCGCCGGTCTTGTCGCCGACCCGCCAGGTCTTCGGCAGGCCGGCGCGAAGCTTGGCGTCGCCGGTCTTGCAGGCGACAAGCCAGGCGATCAATTGGTCGCGCGAAGCGGGCGACAACGCCGCGCCGGTCGTCAGGAGCCGCAAGTTCTTCGCCATTGCCGCGGGCGTCGTGGTGTCGCGCGGGTCCTTGGGCTCCGCGTCGTTGAGGTCGGGTTCGATCCGATCGAGCCGCGTGAATTCATCGCCGAGGGAGCGGGCGTATTCGGTTATCGCCGCAGGTCCGCCGAGGTCCTTGAGAAGAAGATTGGCGGCCGAGTTGTCGCTCAGCGTGATCGCCGCCTCGCAGAGTTCGGCGACGGACATGCCGTCGCCGACATGCTGCTTTGCGACCGGCGCGTAGGAGAGAATGTCGCTCGGCTTGATGTCGATGCGCCGATCGAGCCGCTCCTTGTCGGCGTCGACCCGCGCGAGCGTCGCGGCGGCGGCCAGCAGCTTGAATGTCGAGCAGATTGGAAAGCGCTCGTCCACGCGATGTCCCGCCAACTCGCCAGTCTGTGTGTCAAGAACGGCGACGCCGAGCCGCCCGCCGCTATCGGCTTCGATCTTCGGGAATTGGTCGGCGAGCGGCGCGAGGGCTTCATCCCCTCGCGCGAGCCCAGCGTCGCCGATTGCGCCAAGGCCGATCAGAGCCGCTAAGGAGTTTTGAGCAAAGCGGCGTCGACTGATCATGCGGCAAAACCTGCAAAGGAAGGGAGCCGCGCAGCCAGGAAGCGCGAGGCGAAACGCGGGCGTCAGGCGCCTTAGGGGATCGACGCCGGCGAAGCAAGCGCGCGCACGTGGTCGCTGAGATCCAGCGCTTCGATCACGGCCGCTGCGTCGTCGGCGAATCTGTCAATGTCGAAGCCGTCGGCGCGCATTTGGGCGGGCGCCGACGCTCGTGATAGTTTCGCGCCGCTCAATCCGCCGCGCAGGGGCGAAGACGTGCTGGAATTTTCGTCCGCCGGCGTGCGCATCGCCTATGCCGATTTCCCGGCCAAAGGCGCCGATCGTGGCGAGCCGATCCTGCTCATCCATGGCTTCGCATCGAGCCATATTTTCAACTGGGTCAATCCCGGCTGGGTCCGCGTCCTGACCGAAGCCGGCCGGCGGACGATCGCCCTCGACAATCGCGGCCATGGCGCGAGCGAAAAGCTCTATGACCCGCAGGCCTATCACAGCGACTTGATGGCCGAGGACGCGCGCCGGCTACTCGACGAACTCAAGATCGAGAGGGCCGACGTGATGGGCTATTCGATGGGCGCGCGGATTGCCGCCATGCTCGCTTTCGCTCATTCTGATCGTCTCCGCTCGCTCATCCTTGGCGGGCTTGGCCATCATCTCATCAACGGCGTTGGCCTCCCGCTCAGCATCGCCGATGCGATGGAGGCCGCATCGATCGACGATCTAGTGGACCCGCAGCAGCGCGTCTTTCGGGCCTTCGCCGACCAGACCAAGAGCGATCGCCGTGCCCTCGCCGCCTGCATTCGCGGCTCGCGCCAGACGATGCGCGCCGAAGAGGTCGCAGCCATCGATTGCCCGGCTCTGGTCGCGGTCGGCTCGCGCGATCCGGTCGCTGGCGACCCGAAGGCTTTGGCGGCGCTCTTTCCAAAAGGCCGGGCGCTCGAAATCCCCGGCAGGGATCACATGCTGGCGGTCGGCGATAAGGTCTTCAAGGCCGCGGCGTTGGCCTTCCTGGAGGAACGTCCTTAAGGCCGAACCTGAAGCAAAGCTTTAACAGGGCGCCGCCCACATCGGCATGTTCCCCATCTTAAATTTGATCATAAGAAAATCATCGTAATATGTTGATTCTGTGGATTCTATTTGTTGCATCGGCTTGGGCTGGAGCGCAGAACGCGCTGGCCGGCGGAGGTTCGTTTATCACTTTGCCCGCGCTGATCGCCGCCGGCATGGATGCGCGCGCCGCCAATATCACATCGACGGTCGCCCTGTTCCCATCCCAAATCGTCATCGGCTTCACCAGCCGCCGGGGCGGCTCAGGCTTTCCAGAACTCTCGCTGAAAGCGTTGTTCGCTATCAGCCTAGTCGGCGGCGCAGTCGGCGGAGTCATTCTCTTGGCGACTCCGCCGAGCTTCTTTGCCAGGCTCGTGCCCTGGCTGGTGCTGTTCGCGACCGCGGTCTTCGCCTGGGGCAATTTCATCCGAAAGCCGGCGCCGCCGGGCGAGCCGCATCTGCCGTCCTGGGGCGTTGCAATCGTCCAGTTCTTGATCGCCGTCTATGGCGGTTATTTCGGGGGCGGCATCGGCTTCCTGATGATGGCGGCGCTTACCGCTGCAGGACAGAATGTCCGCATCGCCGGCGCGACCAAGAATATCCTGGCCGGCGTAATGAACGCCGCGGCGGTCGCCATCTTCGTCTTCTCGCCGGACGTCCATTGGCTGCAGGCCGCCGTCACCGCGGCGGGCGCCTCGATCGGCGGTTGGGGCGGCGCCATGATGCTGCAACGGGTCAACGAAAGGCTTCTTCGCCTTGGCGTTGTGGCGATCGGCGTCGCCCTGACGATCGGGCTTTTCCTTCGCTCGACCTAGGCGACTGGCGCTTTTCGGCGCCGCGCCCATATTTCCTGGCGTCGCGGCTTTCATGTTATAGAGCCGCCCCCGCGACTTCGAGGAGGGAGCACATGGCGCAAAGCCAGATCGCGCGCGTCGTCGGACTCGGGCGCAATGACCCGCTCTTTGCGCGTATCCGCGCCGAGGCGGAAGACGCGGCTCACCGCGAGCCGGAACTTGCCGCCTTTCTGCTGACGACGATCCTCAATCACGAGACCTTCGAAGGCGCCGTCATCCATCGCGTCGCCGCGCGCCTCGATCATGCCGACGCGCCCGCCGCTCTGATCCGCCAGACGTTCGCCGACTTCGTCGACCGCGATCCCTCGCTCGGCGAAGCCTTCCGCGCCGATATTCTGGCCGTCGCCGATCGCGATCCGGCTTGCCACCGGATCATGGAGCCGCTGCTCTATTTCAAAGGTTTCCATGCCCTGCAGACCTATCGCCTCGCCCACGCCTTGTGGCGGGCCGGGCGCAAGGATTTCGCTCTCTATCTGCAGAGCCGCTCGTCCTCGGTGTTCCAGACCGACATCAATCCGGCGGCCAAGATCGGCAAGGGCATCTTCCTCGACCACGCGACCAGCCTGGTCATCGGCGAGACCTGCATCATCGAGGACGATTGCTCGATCCTGCAAGGGGTGACGCTTGGCGGCACGGGCAAGGAGACCGGCGATCGTCATCCTAAGATCAGGCGCGGCGTGCTGATCGGCGCCGGCGCGAAAATCCTTGGCAATATCGAAATCGGCCATTGCGCCAGGGTGGCGGCGGGTTCGGTGGTGCTTGCCCCCGTGCCGCACAACAAAACAGTCGCCGGCGTGCCGGCGCGCATCGTCGGCGAAGCCGGCTGCGCCGAGCCGGCGCGCACGATGAACCAAATCATCGCGGAGAAGCTGGTCGAGCCGTGAGGCTGGCCAAGCAGGGATCTGCACGCGTCGCTTAAGAGCGATGTAATCCACTCGAAGGGCGCAATCCTTCCAAGGGATTGTCTTGCTGCGACGCTCAACCAGGCGGCATGATCTTCGCGGAGGGCCCGAGGCGATACGTTCGCTTGCCCGCCGCGGCCCTTCGTGGCAAGCCAGGCGTTAAGACGCCGGGCGGCGGCGAGACGAGCTTAGGGGCCATGGACAAAGCTGAAGTCCTCAAATTGCAGGCGCATCTCAGGCGCAGCTTTGGCGCGCCGGGCATAAAAGTCATGCCCAGTTCCAAATCAAAGGAAGCCGCCGACGTGCAGCTCGGCGAGCGGCGCATCGGGGTCATCACGGTCGACGACGAGGACGGCGACCGGTCCTTCTCTTTCGAGATGAAAACGCCGGTCGAGCGCCATGTGTTGCAGGATTACCTCCGCCGTCTCTTCGAGAACGACAAGTTGACGATCATGGCGCGGGCCAGAAAGACCGATTCCGTCGAGCTCAACAGCGGCGAGGATTTTCTCGGCGTGCTTTCGGCCGACGACCCAAAGGGCAAGACCTTCACCCTGCAGATGGCGATTCTCGATATCGATCTCGACGATTTATAGAGCCTTTGGCGCGCGCTGAGGCGGGGAGCCCCAAGATGTTCGCCCACATTCTGGCCTCGACGATTTACTTCGCGCTCTATGCGATGCTGCTCTATTTCGCCTTTCGCTATCTCCTGACCGGCCGCTACATGCCGATACACGCAGCTTCGGCCGGCCATGATTGGAAGGCGCTGGACGCGACGACCCAGGAGATCGTCTCGGCCATGGCCCGCGTCGTCGGGGCCGGCATGCTGACGACGTCCGTCACAGGCGGCCTTCTGGCGCTGGGCGCAGCGATTACCGGTCTGGCCTGGCTGAAATATCTGACGCCGGTCCCGGCGATCGTCTTCTGCGCGCCGACCCTTTACGCTTCCTATCTTCTTAGAAAGGCGACCGGCGCCGCAACGGCGATCGCGCCGTCGCTCGCCGCGATCATTCTCGCCGCCGCCGGCTTCGCGCTCTCCTGGATGTGAGCGTTGAGCTTTCTCTGGGTGTTTTGGCGTGCCAGGATCGGCGAGCGAAATCCGATCGGAGGGCGTCGATGGCTGCGGACCACAAGATCACGATAACGCCCGCAGCGCGGCGCGTTCGCGTCGCCTGGAAGGGACGCATCGTCGCGGACAGCGCCGACGCGCTATCGCTCAAAGAGCACGTCTATCCGCCGGTCTTCTATATTCCGCGTAAGGACGTCGACATGAGCCTCCTGCAACGGACCGCGTCGCATACGACTTGCCCCTATAAGGGCCTCGCGAGCTACTATTCGCTCGCCGCGGACGGCGTCGTCGAGAAGGACGCGGTCTGGACCTACGAGACGCCGTTGCCCGGCGTGGCCTCGATCAAGGAGCATCTCGCTTTTTATCCGAACAAGGTCGAGATTGCCGAAGGATGAGCGGAGCGACGCAATTCCCGGCGCCGCAGGCCGCCTCCCGCACCCTCTCCCGCGACGCGGGGGAGGGTACGGGAGGGGATCATCGGCGCGGCTAAACAAGAAACAGCAAACGCGAGGAGGAAATGGCGATCAAGGAGTTCAAAGCCGCGCGGGATTTCCTGTTGGCGCACGGTTCGGACTACGAGGCCGCGTACCGCGGCTTTCGCTGGCCCGATTTGACTGAATTCAACTGGGCGCTCGACTGGTTCGACGCCGAGCTGGCTCAAGGGGAGAGCGCCGAGCGGCCTGCCTTGATCATCCTCGGCGAAAGCGTCGAACGCTACACGTTCGGCGAGCTCTCGCTTGCCTCTTCCCGTATCGCCAACGGACTTAAAGAGCTCGGCGCCAAGCGCGGCGATCGCCTGCTGCTGATGCTCGGCAATGTCGGGCCTTTGTGGGAAACGATGCTGGCTTCGATGAAGCTCGGCCTCGTCGTCATTCCAGCGACGACGCTTTTGACGCCCGCCGACATCGCCGACCGCCTGGCGCGGGGCAGGGCGCGTTTCATCGTGGCGGACGCTGCGGACGCCGGCAAATTCGCCGGCCTCGGCGAGAATGTCGCGCGCATTGCCGTCGGCGAGGCGCCGGCCGGCTGGTCGCCTTTCGCGCGCCTGCGCCAAGCCGACTCAAAGTTCGCCCCTGGCGGAGCGACCAAACCCGACGATCCGCTGCTGCTGTATTTCACTTCCGGCACGACGGCGCGGCCGAAGCTTGTGCTGCATAGCCATCAATCGTACCCGGTCGGCCATCTGACGACCATGTTCGGCCTCGGGCTGAGGCCGGGCGACGTGCATCTCAATATCTCCTCGCCGGGTTGGGCCAAACACGCCTGGTCGAGCTTCTTTGCGCCCTGGAACGCCGGCGCGACCATCGTTGCGCTCAACAAGCGCTTCGAGCCGCGCGCCGTTCTCGACGATCTCGTCGCCCATGAAGTGACCAGCTTCTGCGCGCCGCCGACGGTCTGGCGTCATTTGATCCAGTTTGATCTTAAGAACTGGAGGACGGCGCTCCGCGAAGTCAATTCGGCGGGTGAGCCGCTCAACCCGGAGGTGATCGACCAGGTGCGCCGCGCCTGGGGCCTGACCATCCGCGATTCCTACGGACAGACCGAGACCACGATGATGGTCGGCAATTCGCCGGGACAACCGATCACGCCTGGCTCGATGGGGCGCCCGCTGCCGGGCTATCACGTTGTCCTTGCCAACGCCGAGGGGGCCGACAGCGACCACGGCGAGATCGCGGTTAAGCTCCATCCGCGACCGACCGGGCTGATGCGCGGCTACCAGGACGACGCTGGCGCGATCATCCCGCTCGAAGGCGCGCTGTACCGAACCGGCGACGTCGCCTCGTGCGACGACGAAGGGTACGTCACCTATGTCGGCCGCGCCGACGATGTGTTCAAGTCGTCGGACTATCGGCTGAGCCCGTTCGAATTGGAAAGCGCGCTGGTCGAGCATGAGGCGGTGGCCGAGGCCGCCGTCGTGCCGGCCCCCGATCCGATGCGCTTCACTGTGGCCAAGGCCTATATAACGCTCACGCCCGGTCATGCGCCGGATCGCGCCACCGCGCTCTCGATCTTCAAACACGTGCGCGAACGCCTCGCGCCGTTCAAACGGGTGCGGCGGATCGAATTTTCCGATCTGCCGAAGACCATTTCGGGCAAGATCAGGCGCGTCGAACTCCGCGGCCGCGAGAACGAGCTTGCGAAGGACGACAAGCGCGCCGACGGCGAGTTCCGGATTGAGGAATTTTCGGAACTGGGGTGAGGTTCTGCGAAGAGATGGCTTCGGAGGGCGGAATGGGCGTCCAAGGGTTGGCGAGAACTTTAGGCTCGGTTCTGGCCTTTACTCTTAGCAGCGTAGCGATCGCCCAAGACGCTCCGAAACGCTTGGCGGCCAGCGATCTTTCGGTCGAAACTCACGAATGGGACGGCAAGAGTATTCAAACGACCGTGCAGTGCGTTTATCTCGGCGCGAACGACTACAAATGCGCCGTCGTCCCAATAACCGGGAATGGACTGGTCAGAATGGATTTCTCTTCCGTCGACCCGCCGGAAATGAAGAAGGTCATTGAGGAGAACTGCGACACGGTCGAAAAAATGACGACCAAGGCATGCCGGTTTCAGGTCGAATTTATCTACGAGCTGAATGATCGGCAGAAAAACGCCGACGGCTCGACCACGATGCGAATTGGCGCGAAGGATGACGCTGGCGCGTTTTCACCAACCAAATAATTGGATAGCGCCGACCCGCCTCACCTCCGCCACAGCCGCCCCGCCTCGATGCGCTGCCATAAGAGCAGCGCCGGCGCGCCGATGACGATATCCC
>Ga0070733_10003786_pt1 | contig 10259 bp, 6 predicted proteins | sample Coa_R1_9_FD_66450 | JGI IMG/M metagenome (GOLD analysis project Ga0070733, IMG submission 66450) | Surface soil microbial communities from Centralia Pennsylvania, which are recovering from an underground coalmine fire - Coalmine... | ecosystem: Environmental > Terrestrial > Soil > Unclassified ... | reverse complement strand
CGGAAGGGCGAGGCGCTGACGTAGTTCATGCCGACCTGGTGGCAGAATTTGACGCTTTCGCCGTCGCCACCGTGCTCGCCGCAGATCCCGATCTTCAATTTGGGCCGTGTCTTGCGACCCTTCTCGATGGCCCACTTCACGAGCATCCCGACGCCCTCGACATCGAGCGTCTGAAACGGGTCAGCCTTAAAGATTCCGGCTTTGTGCTCGTCGACATACTCGGGGAGGAAGCGGCCCGCGTCATCGCGGGAAAGGCCCATCGTTGTTTGCGTCAGGTCGTTGGTGCCGAAGGAAAAGAACTCGGCGACCTCGGCGATCTGGTCCGCGAGCAACGCCGCGCGCGGAAGTTCGATCATGGTGCCGACCAGATATTCAAGCTTTACTTTAGATTCGGCGATGATCGCGTCGGCGACTTTGCGTGTTTCGGTTTCGAGGATCTTCAACTCTTTCTTGTCCAAGGTGAGCGGATGCATGATCTCAGGTAATACTTTAACTCCGCGCTTCTGGCAATCGATGGCCGCTTCAATGATCGACCGCACCTGCATCTCAAGAATTTCGGGATAGGTGATGCAGAGGCGACACCCGCGATGGCCGAGCATAGGATTGGCTTCGTGGAGCTGCTCGACGCGGCGCGCCACGGCTTCGGCGGAGATGCCGATCTTCGCGGCGAGTTCGGCTTGTTTGGCCGGATCGTGGGGAACGAATTCATGCAGCGGCGGGTCGATCAGGCGAATCGTGACCGGCAAGCCGTTCATCGCCTCGAAGATGCCGATGAAGTCGCGGCGCTGAAACGGCAGGAGTTTCGCCAGGGCCTTGCGGCGAGCTTCGGGAGCGTCCGCGAGGATCATTTCCTGGATGGCTTGCTGGCGCTCGGCGCTCTTTTCGGGATGTTCGAAGTCCTTGAAGAACATGTGCTCAGTGCGGCAGAGTCCGATTCCTTCGGCACCCATCCCTCGGGCAACGCGAGCGTCCTGTGGTGTATCGGCGTTCGTGCGAACGCCGAGCTTGCGCACCTTGTCAGCCCACTTCATTAATATTTCATAGGCCTTCGGGGGCTCGGGCCGGGCGAGTTCGATCTGGCCGGAGTAGACGGAGCCGTCCCCGCCGTCGAGCGTGATCCAATCGCCTTGATTGACGACGTGACCGTTCGAACTCATCTTTTTCGTTTCGGCATCGATGTCAAGTTTCTCGGCGCCGACGATGCAGCATTTGCCCCAGCCGCGCGCGACGACCGCGGCGTGGCTCGTCTTGCCGCCGGTGGCGGTCAGAATTCCCTGCGCGACGTACATACCGCCTACGTCTTCCGGACTGGTCTCGCGGCGAACGAGAATTACCCTCTCGCCGCGCAGCGCCCATTCCTCCGCTTCTTCGGCGGTGAAAACGGCCTTGCCCACGGCGGCCCCAGGCACGGCGTTAATTCCTTCCCCGAGTTTGCGGCTGGAAAGCTCGCTGCGAGACGCCTTCGGATTGAGCACGGGATAAAAAAGGCGCTCGACGTCCTCGGGCTTGATGCGTTCGAGGGCTTCCTCCACGGAGATCAGTTTTTCGTTGGCCATGTCGACGGCCATTTGGAAGGCGGCGGCCGGCGAGCGCTTGCCGGTTCGCGTCTGAAGCATATAGAGCTTGCCGTTCTCGACGGTGAACTCCATGTCCTGCATATCGGCGTAGTGTTTTTCGAGAGTCTGGCGAACTTTTTCAAGCTGCTGATAGACTTTGGGCATGCGGGTCTTGAGTTCGTTCAGGTGCATGGGAGTGCGGATACCCGCGACGACGTCTTCACCCTGCGCGTTGAGCAGGAAATCCCCGAAGAAAGTCTTCTCGCCCGTGCTGGGGTCGCGGGTGAAGCAAACGCCCGTGCCCGAATTGTCTCCTGTGTTGCCGAAAACCATCTGCACAACGTTTACGGCAGTGCCGAGCAGGCCGGTAATTTTCTCGACGCGGCGATAGGTGACCGCTTTCTCGCCCATCCAGGACTCGAAGACGGCGCCGATGGCGCCCCAGAGTTGCTCGACCGGGTCCTGCGGGAAATCACTACCGGTTTTCTGCTTAAAGTAAGACTTGTACTCGGAAACGAGCTCGCGCCAACCGTCGGCAGTGACCTGAGTGTCGTCTTTCACGCCAAACTTCTTCTTCATGGCGCGCAGACGGGCTTCAAGATCATCCTTGGGAAGGCCAATGACGACGCTCGAGTACATCTGAACGAAGCGGCGATAGGCGTCGTAGGCGAAGCGGTCGTTGTTAGTGGCTTTTGCAATTCCCTTCACCGACTTGTCGTTGAGACCGAGGTTGAGAATCGTCTCCATCATGCCGGGCATGGAGCGCGCGGAGCCGGAGCGGACGCTGACGAGCAGCGGATCGGTATCGTCACCCAGTCTCTTGCCGGTCAACTTCTCGAGATGCGTCAGGTCCTTGGCGACCTCGGCGCGCAATTCCTTGGGGTATTTCTTGCCGTGCTTGAAATAGTAGTCGCAGGCCTCGGTGGTGATGGTGAAGCCCGCCGGAACGGGCAGACCGATACGAGTCATTTCGGCGAGGCCGGCGCCTTTCCCGCCGAGGATTTCTTTCATCTCACCCGTACCGTCCGCTTTTCCCGCGCCAAAGAAATAAACGTATTTCATTTCGCTCCTCTATGAAAGTCAGGGTTCGTCCGCGGCAGCGTGCAAGCCCTGGAGATTGGATTCATGTGTTACTTCAAGATGCGATTGTTGCTGGTTGAAAGTTTTTCGTCGGCGTACCGACAATGAAAACCTGTCTTTAACATTCCACCGTAACGCCGGACGAACGCTCAAGTGTTGCCTGAAGGTCTCCCGCGTCGGCGATCCGACGACAAAAGCGCAACTTGAAATTCGCTCGGTGCCTGTCCATCCCCTCAAGTATCACATCCACGAGGCGAAGCATCACTTCAACTTACCCGTCACGGGCGGGCGACCACTCGGGTCGCTTCCTTTGATTCTTCCCCGCCCAGCTCGGAAAAATCGGCAATCGTCGAAAACTCCTTTAACAGTCCGCCAAGCAGAGCGATGCGGTTGCGCCGGATGTTCTCGTCTTCGTGCATGACCAAAACCTTGTCGAAGAAGAAATCGACGGCTGGGCGCAGCTCGGAAATCTTTTCGAGCGCCTGCCGGTACTTCTTTTCCTTCTTCCGGCGCAACGCTTCCTCGCCGATGCGCTGTGCCGCGCTCTGAAGCTGAAGCTCGGCGGCCTCACAAAGCAGCTCTTGCTTGACGCCGGACTGCCTCTTGTCGCTCGCGACGGCGGACTTTTCAAGGATATTGCGAATCCGCTTGAAGGAAGCAGCGAGCGGGCCGAAATTCTTGGTATGGCGGATCGCTTTAAGCGCCGCAATGCGTTCGACTGTGTCCACCAGGTCGTCCGCTCCTGCGGCGAACGCGGCATTGATCTCGTCGTAGGCGAACCCGCGGCGCTCTCGAAGAATGTAGCGCGCGCGTTCGACGAGAAAATCGAGCACCTGCTTCTGGACCGTCTCGGAGACGGCGATCTTTGGTCCATGCCCACTTACGCCGCGGCTGGCCGCGGAAACAGCGGCAGAAAGAGAAAGCGGAAGCTGGCGCTCAAGGATCATTTTCACAATTCCCAAAGCCGCGCGACGCAGGGCGAATGGATCGCCCGAACTGGTGGGAATCGCGCCCACGGCGAAACAGGCGACGAGCGAATCGAGCTTGTCTGCAAGTGCGACGGCGCAGCCGGTGAGATTGCGCGGGATAGGATCGTCGAGGCCGAGGGGCTTGTAATGATCGTAGATAGCCCAGGCGACGTCGTCAGGCTCGCTCTGCGCGCGCGCGTAGAGGCCGCCGACCACGCCCTGAAGTTCCGGAAACTCGCGAACCATTTCGGTGACGAGATCGCACTTGGCAAGTTCGGCGGCGCGATCGGAACCGGCCACGTCCGCTTCCGTGACGCCCGAGTTGAACCACTGATCGGCGAGCCAGCGCGCGAGCGCGCGCATGCGGTCAACCTTATCCTTATAGCTGCCGAGCCGGGATTCGTACGTCACGGCGGCGAGCTTCGGAAGGTAGTCAGCGAGTTTGACCTTCTGGTCGGCTTGCCAGAAGAACTGCGCATCGGCGAAACGCGCCCGAAGGACGCGTTCATGGCCTTGGCGGACGAGACCTTTCGGATCGTGCGCGAGATTGATGACGGCGAGAAATTGAGGAGCGAGTTCACCGTTGCGCGATTCGAGGGCGAAGTATTTCTGATGGCCGCGCATGACCGTGATGAGGATCTCGTCGGGAAGTTCAAGGAATGCGGGGTCGAATGCTCCCGCAATCACCGAGGGGTATTCGTCCAAGTAGGTGACTTGGTCGAGGAGGGCCGCGTCCTCGTGCGTGTGGAGCATCTTGCGGGAAGAGATCGCGCGAATTTCCGAGTCGATTTTCTTGCGGCGTTCTTCAGGGCGGCAAAGAATAAAGTTCTTCTTTAACTTCGATTCGTAGTCTGCGGGGTTCGCCACCGGAATGTTCCGCTTCCCGAGAAAGCGATGGCCTTGCGTGCGATTGCCGGAATGCACGCCGGCGAAAGAAAACGGGATCACTCTGCCGTCGAGTAGAGCAACGATCCACCGCACGGGACGAATGAAGCGCGGGCCGCGCGCGCCCGTCCAATACATCGAACGTGGCCAGGAGATTTCCTGGATGGCCTGCGGCAGAAACTCGGAAAGAATTTCCAGGGCGAGCCGGCCGCGGATGATCTGGACGGCGGCGACGTATTCTCCCTTGGGCGTGTTCACGATCGTGAGTTTCGAGAGCGGGATTCCCTGCTTCTCTGCGAAACTCACGGCGGCACGCGTCGGCTCGCCGACATTATCAAAGGCTACGGATTTCGGCGGGCCCATGATTTCGCGCGTGCGATCCTCCTGTTGAAGGCGGACATTGCGAACGATTGCCGTGAGACGTCGCGGAGCGCCGAGGGTTTCGATCGAGTCAGGCGGAAAATTTTGCGCGAGCAGTTCGTTCGTCAGAAAATATTTTTCAAGTATTACTTTCAGTTCCCCGACGGCCTTGGCGATCATACCGGCCGGGATTTCCTCGCAGCCAATCTCGAAAAGGAAGTCGCCAAAGGATTTGGAAGGCTGTGAATTGCTCCGTGATTTCTTTACCGGCGTCACGGACGCACCTCAAGTAGTTCTTTACGTTCTGGCCGAGCCAGGGCGGAGCCCGCAAACCGGAACCCACATCCGAACAGAGGCGCAAACTGATGAGAATGCGAAATCTCCGCGCCTGAACCCGCCGAGCCAAAGCTCGGCGCTACGTTTGGACCTTCCAGCCGCGGCTGAATCATGCGCGCGCCTCCGCGGCTGGTGCTCCGGATTGCTGCTCGGTCCAGGCGCGAGCGACCTGCACCGCCAATTTTCGCACGCGACCGATCATGGCGGCGCGCTCGGTGACGGAAATGGCGCCGCGCGCGTCGAGCAGGTTGAAGAGATGCGAGCATTTCAGACACAGATCGTAAGCCTGCAGAATCGGGAAATGCAGCCGCTCCTTGCCTTTCGCCTTGGGGTAGGCGGCCAGCAGGTGCGCGGCTTCGGCTTCGTTGAGGTCGAAGTGCTTGCGTGTGGCGACCGCGTCCGCGTGGTCGAAACTGTAGGCAGAAAATTGTTGTTCTTCAGCGAGACGGACCTGGCGGTACGTTGTCGAGTTCGACCAGCGCACGTCGAAGATGTTATCAACACCCTGCAAGTACGCAGCAATGCGATCGAGGCCGTAGGTCAGCTCGACGGAGATGGGATCCAGGTCGAGCCCGCCGCACTGCTGGAAATATGTGAACTGCGTGATCTCGAGACCATCGAGGAGAACCTGCCAGCCGATGCCCCAGGCGCCGAGCGTGGGCGATTCCCAGTTGTCCTCTTCGAAGCGAATGTCGTGTTCCTTCAGATTGATGCCGACCGCCGTCAGGCTATCGAGATACAGGTCCTGAACGTCGTTGGGCGATGGTTTAAGTACTACTTGAAGCTGGGTGTGCTTATAGAGGCGGTTGGGATTTTCACCGTAGCGGCCATCGGCGGGCCGGCGGCTGGGCTGCGCGTAGACGACGCGATACGGCTGAGGCCCAAGAACGCGCAGGAACGTTTCGGGGTGCATAGTGCCCGCGCCAACCTCGACGTCGTAGGGCTGCTGAAGAATGCAATCGCGGCGCGTCCAATACTCTTCAAGTCTTAGTAGAAGATCCTGGAAGGTGAGGCCGCGGCGGACGGGTGCCGATGAAGCTTTACTTTGCGTTCGGACGGTCGCGGGCTCCGAACGGCCGCTCGGGCGTCGTCGTGACGCCATGTGCGAAATTTTCATGCGGATTCCAGCAGTTCGCGTGACGTCAGCTTGCGATCGATCTGATGTTCCACGATGTCGAGCATAACCTCGGTGACTTCCCTGGCCGCGCGCGGTGGCACGGAATCTTCATTCAAACGGTCGAGCCGTTCGGCTAGCATGAGGCGAACCGCAGCCAATGCCGCAGGCGACATGACCCTCATGCCGGGCCGGTGACAATTGCCGCAAACGATAGCCGACGCGCTCGGCAAAAAATAGGCGGCCCGGGCCGGCTCGGCGTTGCCGTGCAACGCCCGCCCACAGCGCGAGCACGCATCCAGCGGCGGGAGCCAGCCGCCGAGCTTCACCGTCCAAACCGTGAAGTAGGCGAGCGCGGGCTCAACCTTGCGTGTTCGCTTCACGGCTTGCACGCACAGAAGCAACAGACGGAAATTGGCATCGGAGGCTTCCCGATCAGGCAGAACAGCCTGCGTGATCTCGCTGAAGAGAGAGAGCCCCACACTCGAGTCGTAGTCGCGAAAGGCGTCGACGAACGACTCGATAATCTCACACTGGTTGATGCGAACCAGTTCGCGCGTCTCGCGCTCGAAGAACCAGATGCGCACGTGCGACAATCGCTCAAGCGCCGAACCGAAGTGGCTCTTCGGACGCCGCGCGCCGGCAGCGACGCCGCGCATGCGCCCCATGGAGCGCGAGAGAAAACTGACCAGCCGATCCGCCTCGCCCAGCGGATAACTCTGCAGGACAATGGCCTCGGATTCGTGAAGCGGCATCGGCGTGTCGGCGCGGCGACAAGCAAAGCAGCACTTGAAGAGTGACTGCGTTCATTTCCGCTGGCGCAGTTCACGCTGAAGCGCGCACCAAAACAAATTTTTGTATCACAGCAGGCGGGGAGGCGCAATCGAATTGCGCGCCGGCGGGAGTTCGCGGTGGCGGAAACAAATCTCATTGAGCCGCTACCCGGAGAGGTGTCCACCTGAAACACGGGTTGCGGAAAAGATTGTCTGCCGCTACAGTGGCGCTACATGAGCAACAATGGAAGCGCTGGTAATGCGCCGCTGGTCGCCGGTGTGGGGATCAACGCGACGGACACGGTGATCCGACTGCCGCAATTCCCTACTGTCGACAGCAAAGTTGAAGTTACCTCAGCGGAAGTGAAGGCGGGCGGGCAGGTCGCCAGCGCGATGGTTGCGTGCCGCAGATGGGGATTGCGCGCGCGGTATGCGGGGAAAATCGGCGATGACCTCGCCGGGCGCTTTCAGATGGACGAGATGCGGCGCGAAGGCGTCGAAACGCACTGGATCACCGCCCGAGGAGAAGTAAGCCAGAGCGCCTTCATCCTAGTGGATCAGCCGTCCGGCGAGCGCACCGTGTTGTGGAAGCGAGAGCCTGGAATCGCGCTGCGACCCGAAGACATTCGCCGCGAGTGGATCACGGGCGCGGCGGCGTTGCTCGTGGATGGGCACGACACGGCTGCAGCAGCGCTGGCTGCACGTTGGGCGCGCGAGGAAAAAGTTCCCGTGCTGGCGGACTTGGACAATTGCTACCCTGGAGTTGAAGGGTTACTTGAATTTGTGGATTACGCCATCACGTCGAAGGACTTTCCGGGACGACTCACGGGAAAACAAAGCCTTTTGGAATCGCTGCCTAAGATGCGCGCGGAGTTCAAGTGTCGCTTGACGGGAGCAACGCTCGGGCGGTTGGGTGTGCTCGTTTGGGACGGCGCACAATTCGTGCTCTGCCCGGGTTTCCACGTGGAGGCGGTCGACACTACGGGAGCCGGCGACGTCTTCCACGGTGCATTCCTGTATGGGTTAGTACAGCGATGGGAAATTCAAGAAACACTTGAATTCAGTTGCGCGGCTGCGGCGCTGAATTGTGAAGCCCTCGGAGCTCGCGGCGGAATACGGGCCGTGGACGAAATCCGGCGGATGCAGCGCGAAGGAACGCGATCAGAGGCAGCCTTCGAAGCTAAAGAATTACTTGAGGCGGAACGGGCGGCGACGGTGGGAACTTCAAAATGATTCCGCTGAAAGACATGACACCCCGTCGCGCGACGCCGGTCGTCACGCTGTTGCTGATCGCGGCAAATGTGGCCGTGTTCTTCTATGAGATCTCTCTCTCGCCACAGGCGTATGAGGCTCTGTTGCGGACCTATGGGTTGGTGCCTGCGCGGATCCAGTATGCCCTGGCGGGGACGCACGGCGTGAGCTACGCGCACGCCTTCGGGCCGCTCTTCTCCTGCATGTTTCTGCACGCGGGCTGGCTGCACATCATCGGCAACATGTGGTTCCTGTGGATCTTTGGAGCGAATGTAGAAGACCGGTTTGGCCCGTTGCTGTATCTCCTCGTTTACCTGGTTTGCGGGATCGGGTCGGGGATCTCGCAGGTGCTTTTTTCGTGGGGATCGGCGATCCCGTCGATTGGCGCAAGTGGAGCGATCTCGGGAGTGCTGGGCGCGTATCTTCTATTCTTTCCGCGCTCGCGAATCCTGACGCTCGTTCCCTTGTTCATTATCTGGTTCACGGCGCGGATCCCGGCGTTCATTTTCATTTTGCTGTGGTTCGTTGTGCAGTTCCTCAGCGGACTCGGATCGCTGGGAGCCGCGAACAACACGGGTGGAGTTGCCTGGTGGGCGCACGTAGGTGGGTTCGTGCTCGGAGTGCTGATCGCCCTCGAGACCAGAATGACGGGCCAGGCGGTCCGGTACAGCTGACGCTTAGGGGCTACCCAACGACATTTCTGTAAAACCTTCTTACGTTTCGAATCCCTGTGGAGGAGGATAGAAGAGGAGAGGGACTTCCAAAGGGACGAGCAACTGAAATCGAAGCGCGTTCTCACCCAGCCAGAGTCGCGCGAGACCGAACGACGAACGTGAACAACAAAATGGAGGGGGTGGAACGAATGGCACGCAGGAGAGTAGAGAATTGGCTGATGGTTGGGGCGTTCACGGCGATAGGAGTTTTTTCGCTGGCTACCGCGACCCGAGCGGACAACAAGGTGCTCGGACACGTCAATTTCATCCCGGCAAGCAAGATCGAAAAATCAGCCGGTGTATGGGTGGACGGGCAGTATCTCGGATATGTCGATGAACTGAAGGGGGACAAGAAGGTCCTGCTTATGCCGGGAAGGCACACGATTACGGTTCGGCAAACGGGTTACAAGGATTGGACTGACGACGCAATGGTTCAGCCGGGCCAGGAATTGGATCTGAAAATCCAACTCGAAAAGAACCCGCAGGCAGAGTATCCCTCCGTGACGGCGCAGGTGAAACTTGAGGTTGATCCCGACCGGGCGGCAGTCTTTGTGGATGGTCAATTCGTCGGCTACGCAGGGCAGTTTGGCGGGTGGGGCCGCGCGATGTTGATCGCGCCCGGAAAGCACCAGATCAAAATCGCGCTGGTCGGATATCAGGACTTCACGACGGAAGTGAATCTGCAGCCGCATCAGAAGTTCACGCTGAAGACGGCGCTGATTCCAGGAAGCGTGGAGCAGGCGGACCCGTCGGTAAAAAAGAAGAAGACCTGAGCGTACTCGCAAAGTGATGCCTTCATTGCGCCCCGGGCAGGCGCGTCCCGTTTTGCGCCTGTGAATCACGCTTGCGTCGACCAGCCGACTCATCAAGTAAAATCTCACGTAATCTGCGCACGCAAAAGCATCACTTCGAGGTTTCTGGGGCTGGCGCAAACGGTCCCCACCAAGTTCAACTCTTACTTTGCCCGAGAAGGCTGCAAAGGTTCGCTCGCAACTTCTCTCCAAAGACAGCGGTCTCTCGTAAAGTAACACTTAACCTGCGACCCCCTTCCTTGGCCGCGGTCGGAATTGCGTTTTGAGGTTCGCGGAATCGTGCGTAACCGCAATTCAAGTATTACATTACTTCCAGGGCACCGGCGGCAGGGCCTTCCGTGGACACCCAGGACCACACCGACTCAACATGTCGAGATGCACAAAACAAGGCATTGCGAGATCACGAGGAGA
>Ga0070733_10003785_pt1 | contig 10260 bp, 8 predicted proteins | sample Coa_R1_9_FD_66450 | JGI IMG/M metagenome (GOLD analysis project Ga0070733, IMG submission 66450) | Surface soil microbial communities from Centralia Pennsylvania, which are recovering from an underground coalmine fire - Coalmine... | ecosystem: Environmental > Terrestrial > Soil > Unclassified ... | reverse complement strand
AGGTAAACGACGCGCCATGCTGGCCGATTCGCCGTTGCCGGAAGAATACTGGACCCTTAGACGTCAGCTTGATTACCAGGGCAATCGCCAGCCACAACGGAGAAAAGACGATCAGGGCGAACAGGCTGCCGCCGATGTCCATTGCTCGTTTGACTGCGTTAGGGAACTTCCGGGATTCGTTTCGCTTCTCGAGATCGGGGTACAACCTGGGGTCGCTCGGCCGCTTTTCATCCTCATGGTTCCAGTCCTCAGGGAACAGGTGGAACGAGAGGCTCACCTGATTGAATTGTTCAAAACTCAAAGCGCTCTTGAGCGTTTCGCTGACGCGCGTGATCATGGTCCCCAAGACGGAGGCCCGGTCCTCCAGACCAATCTCGGTGAACATCACTCCGACGACACTGGAGTGCTTGTACCAGCCAGTCACGTCAGTTTCCCGAGTGGACACCGCGAGCGCGGAAAGGATGCTGCCTAGAACCTTGGTGGTCCTCTCCGACGGCATATAACCACCCATGTCGACCAGCATGAGCAGGAACGGTTTGCGAGAGCGTTCGCTTCTTTTCCGTTCCAGAGAGATCATCCTTTGGAAGGACTCCTCGCTCAGGACGCCAGGTTGGCCGGCAGCTGGCGTCTCCACCGGGAGCGGGCTCAGAGTTGAACCATTGTTTGAGCGTCGCACATTCACATTTCCCTCCGTCTGTCCGGCGTCTTCTCCGCGCCAGATCCATTACAACGATTGATTTTGCTCGAGGGGGATCTTGCCGAGTTAAAGGAACGAATTACGGGATCAGAACTGCTTACTCTTCGGGGAAGCTACCCTGCGCCGCAACCACTGAAGGAACATAGCGCGCATAGTAGTCACTAGATGCTGCTTCTCTTGAACTGTTCAACAACGCACCAATCAATTTCGATTGTTCAATGGCTTCCAGGCCGCGCTGCAATTCTTGTTTCTTGGTTGCTCCCTGACGAGTTACAACCAGCACGCCATCTGACAGTCGGGTCCAGATGCTGGTATCGCCTAACGGCAGCACTGGAGGAGAATCGATCACAATCCAGTCGAACCAACCGGCTAACTCGTCCATCAGCACCGCAAGCCGGCTAGATTGCATCAGTTCTAACGGATTTTTCGGCGAACTACCCGCTGGCAGGAACCAAAACCCCGGGCCTTCGAGGCGGTAGATATTCCGCATCGGGCCGGGCGTACCCTGCAGCCAGTCACACAGACCTGGAAGCTTCCCTAGCCCGAACATCTGGGCCAACGTCGGCCGCCGCAGGTCTCCTTCCAATAATAGGATCTTGTGCTGCTGCCTTCGGGCTAAGGTGCACGCGAGGTTCGCAGCCACCATGCTCTTCCCTTCCTGAGGAATGCTGCTGGTGATCAGTAGCTTCTTCAGGGGGCGGCTTTGGCGGAGCTGCCGTAGTCGAATGCCGAGAAAGCGAAACTTTTCGGCGGCCATGCTTTCGCGATCCACCAGGCAAACCAGGCGGCTTTGCGGAGAGACCACCACTTGCACAGATGGAACTTGGTCGAACGCTGTCGGGCCCGATTCGCCGGTTCTGATCTCGCGATCGATGTCACGTTCCGTCGCGACGGGGTTATCGAGAGCGATGTTGCTTGTCACAGCCATGACGGGCTCGACCCCGGCTTCGCGTTCGACCGCCGCGTTTCGTTCCACCGCCTGCAACAGTTCAGTGGCAATCGACAAAGCCGGGGCTTCGTCTCCTGACCGTTCCGTCTCAGACCTTTGCAAAGCGTCAAATATATGGCTCATGTTTACTCACGCGGGATGTCAACGTAGGGCGTGCCTCAAGATTGTCGAGCGGCTTTTGCAGAGATGAACATAAATCCAGCAGGGTCTTCGCGGCGACCCGCAAATCGGTTTCCTCAGTCGGCTTGGGCTTTTCGGCATGAAAGTGATGCACCACGTTAAGCCGAAAATCCACTGCGATGTCATCGATGATGTCGGGCGTGATGCTGCGCATTTGGCGAGCATAGCCGGTGATCAGCGCATTTTCACAGATGGTGTTGATCAGCCGGGGAATCCCGCGCGAATGCTGATAGACACAGGCGATCGTTTCGACCGGAAACAGTCTCTGGTCCGGGGAGTTCGTCGCTCCCGCAAGCTGCAGGCGGCGATCGATGTATCCTCTGGTTTCACTGGGATCGAGCGGCTCCAGGTGGGAGCGCAGCGCAATCCTCTGCTTGAGCTGCCGGAGGCCGACCGAGTCCAGCTTGTCGTCGAGTTCGGGTTGGCCCACCAGCAAAATCTGAAGCAGTTTGTCGTGTGCCGTCTCCAGGTTCGTCAGCAAGCGAATTTCTTCAAGAATATCGGCCGAGAGATGATGCGCCTCATCCACTACCAGTACGGTGGTCAGTTTCTTTTGCGCGCGGGTAATCACGTAATTGCCAAGATCAAGCAGCAGCTCACCTTTGTTCCGGCCCGCCGCAGCCAGTCCAAAATCACTGGCCACATATTCCAGGAACTCCACCGGGGACAGGCGGCTGTTGAAGACATAGGCGTAGGCCACGTCATTATTCTGTTTGAACAGTTGCAACAGGCAACGCAAAACCAGTGTCTTCCCAGTGCCCACTTCTCCGGTCAGTACCACGAAACCCTTGTGCCGACGCACTCCGTAGTAGAGCGCAGCCAGAGCTTCGTTGTGTCTCCGGGTCGGAAACAGAAAGGACGGATCCGGGGTGATGTCGAATGGATTCCGTTTCAGGTTGTAAAAAGACTTGTACATTGATTCAGGAATCTAACCGCGCAGATAGCTGAACGCCGATCCTGCCAGGATGGTAACCACCACAAACCCTGCGAGGGCCCACCCTAACCAGGCTTTCCTCCTGCTGATCTGCTCGTCCTCGGTCGTGACGATAACCGGAATCTCAGAAATGACCGGCACGGGCAATAACCCTTTGATTTCCGCTTCGCTGTACGCCCGGTCGTCTGCCATTTCGAACGCGCCCGCCACCACTGCCCCCAATGCTAACCCAATCCCGAGGCCCATGCCACAGAACTTCAGCCGATCGGGAAAGTCGGGTTTCAATGGCAGGCTGGGCGGATCAAGAATGCGAAAGCGCTCGCCGCGTTGCTGTAGCTCCATGCTGGTGGCCATGGATGACTCAGTCTTCTTTTTCAATAGGTCGTCGTAGTTCGCCTTGGATTGATCGTAGCCGCGCGTCAAATCTGCAAGTTGCTGTTCACGCACCGGTTCCTGGTTGAGCCGCGCCTGATAATCGCTCACCTTGGCTTTAAGAGCCACAATCCCTCGTTCCCGGTTCGCAATTTCCGTCTCGTTCGCTTGCAATTGCCCCTGCAATTGGACCATTGGGGATGCATCGCGAATGTCGGTCGCGGTCGCGGGCGCGGGGGTGTTCGTTGCGCTGCCGTCGCTTGGCGCTTTCATGCCCGCGACAACCTGCGCCCGCAGCTTCTCGGTCGTAGCGATCTGGTCCTTCAGTTTTCTAACATCGGGATGACGCTCAGTGTAGTGGGAACTTAGATCGGCGAGTTGTGCCTTTAGTTTGTCCAGTTGCTGGTCAATAGCCGCCAGACCGAGCGGGGCGCCGTCGGACGTCTTCGACGATCCCTCCAGGGCGCGGTACTGGTTCACCAGGCTCTGCAGGTAAACGTGTTGTTGGCGAGCGCCATTGAGAGAGTCTTCCTCTCCCTGAAGCTGGGACTGCAGGCCTCCCAAGATCTGAAGATTGGTGGCGAGCTGTTCCGGTAGTTCCCCCACGTGCTGTGCTTTGAACTCGCGGATCTTATCTTCCTGCACTGCCAGTGTTTGCCTCGCGGTCTCCAATTGGCTCTCTAGAAACTTGGTAGTGTCTTCGGCTTGCTGCTGCCGAACTTCTAAATTCTCATTGATGAACAGGTTCGTGATCTGGCTGGTGACCTGCTGCGCAACGTAAGGATTCCGCGCCGTGTAATAAACGTTGAAGGCGTTGACTTGGTTATGGACATCACGGACCAGCTCGATCTGAATGTCCTTGCGCATGCGCTCAACCAATTCATCGGGGCCGGTACGGGGCCGATCGGCAGCGTAAAGGTTCAGCTCATCGATAATGTGCAGTAGCCGGGTGCGGCTGAGGATCTGTTGGGTAATGGTTTGCAATCTCGCTTGCAGGTCGTCCTCGTTTATGTTCGACGGCACCAGGGTCTTGGGCATCGTCGGTTGTTCGACCAGAATCAGGGTGCCAGATTTGTAGCGCGGAGGCAGAATCCAGCTCGCGCTCCACACTGCCAACCAGCCAACAAAGAACGGGATCAAGAAATGGAAGTGGCGGCGGCGTGCCACGCCTAGCCAGCGTTGGAGGTCGAACCCTTCAGAAATATTTTGTTCGAATTCTTCTGCCATGATTATCTTCCCAACGCCCGCGAGAACTGATAGGAAATGGTCAACCACTCGCGATTGGTATCCGGGTTTGTACTGACCGCGGCGATTTCACTGTAGCTCTGGTGAAGCCGCGTGTATCCGCCTTCCGCGCTGAAGTGCGGGCCTAGCGTTCTGCGGATGGTTGCACTCCCCGAAATACTATGTCCTCCAGAATTGGAGAGTCCAGGACTTAGAAAGAAAAGCGGGGACACGTTCTTATAGATCGAATACGCCCCCGACACCTGCCCGTTCCAATTCTTGCTGAGCTGTTGCCGCAGCGAAAGATTGGCCAAGTTCGAGTGGAACGCTCCCTGCAACCCACCACCCCCCGATATCATTCGCGAATAGCTGGCCGCCAGGTTGGTGTGGCGCGCTTGCCATCCCATGCTGGCGGTCACCTCTGGTGACCACGACTGCGACGACGGCAGCGGAGACTGATTGACATTCGAGTGCTGCGGCCCTGCGGAGACCGAGAGCGAAAGCTTAGGCTGCGGATAGAAGGTGTAAAACACCATGACGGCATTCGTTTGCGTGTCGCTCTGCGCCCCTGTCGGATAAGACACGATCCTCTGATACTGATAGGACGCACCCATGTAATGTCTCTTCGACAGGCGGTGGTTGAAGAACGCCGAGGCTCCCTGCGTACTCGAGTCATATAGCCCAGGAACTTGTGCCGAGTTCGAGTAGTGCAGATTGGTAAAGGTTCCGCTCGCCCCGACCATGTCATTAGCGCTGAATTGATAGGTGATTTCCGCATTGCCGTTATTGTTGAGCTGATCCGCAAGGGGCGCGATTACTGCAACCGCCGGGACCTGCGCGCCGCCCGTGACGACGCCCGCTGATGTAAAATCCGGCTGATCCAACACACTGGAAGACTTCTGGAAAGTATCTCGCAGGCTCAGAGTTACGTGCGGGCTGAGACGGTAGCGAAAATTGATGGAAACATTCTGATTCTCCTGGTTAAGCGAGCTCTCGCGCTGATAGAACGTAAAGCCCGGGCTGTAGGAGAGCACCCAATGCAGCCGTGGGGTGGTTTTGTCCAAGGCTATGCTCGGGAAAATTGCATAGCTCACATCGCTCACGGGATTGCTGGAAGTACCCCCCAACACATTGTCACTGTACGCCGTGGTGAAAGCTAATCCTCCGCGCAGGTAATTGGATCGGTCCTCGGACGTGTACGTGGTCGGGTAAGCGGCCCCGCTCACAGAAGGAGGAGTTTGCATATGGTCGTCGGCGGCAGCCGGGGTTGCCGTGGTATCCGCAGTTGCAGGAATGGTAGTCGTGTCCGGCGCAGTGTTCACCTGCGACCACAGTGGGACACCAGCCACCAGGACGATGCCGAATCCAATTTGTCTCAACAAGCGTGTATTCACGGGACGACGATGGTGTCTCGGGGCTGCAATTTCACGTTCTGCGCAGAATCCTGGCCCTTTACCACATTCTTATAGTTGAACGGCAGGCGCGTCTGAGTGCCATCCGGGTTCTGCCGCAGGATATAGATGGATTTCTGTTTGGCAAAATCACGGAAGCCGCCGGCGATCGCGATCGCGTCTAACACCGTCTGCGAATTTAACAGCGGATAGGAACCCGGCCTGGCGACTTGCCCAAGAACATTGTATTTCTGGCTATTGATCTGCTGAACCATGACCGTGACTTCGGCGTCAGCAATGTAGCTTTTCAGCCGGGCCGCGATGTCCTGTTCGAGACTCAAGGGCGTCCGTCCGGTGGCTTGGACTTCTCCGACCAGGGGCAGCGATATCTTGCCGTCGGACCGCACCGGAATCGATTTTTGTGAGACGTCGGGTTCCTTCCACACGTTGATCGTCAGGATATCGTCGTTGCCAATCACGAACGTGTTATCGTGCGGCTTAGTGGAGTTGGCCTCCGAACCCTGCACAACCGGTGTTGCCGGCGTCGGCGCCGAGCCGGCAGCTTGTGCCCACAACCAGCTGGACATGAGGCAAACGAACAGCAGAGCGAGCCACTTCACTCCAAAGTTGTTCTTCATACGGATTCCCCAGCAGCCATTGGCCAATACCATTCTTAGACCGTTCTCGCTCAGCTTACCCTGCCCTTGAAACCATTGCCATTTGTTTTTACGCCGTTTCCGCCGGCAAAGGGTACCGCATCAGATGCGCTCATGTGATAGTGCTCGATCTTGTAAAGCAAAGTTCGGTAGCTCACCTTCAGCAAACGGGCCGCCGCTTTGCGGTTCCAGCCGGTTTTGTCGAGCGCCGCCGCGATTGCGTTTTTCTCCGCTTCGCCCTTGACGCTTTGAACCAGCGATTTTAACGAGCCTTGGTTTGACCGGGAGGAACTCGCTTCGTTCCCCATGATGCCTGCAACACACTCGCGATCAAATGAACCAAAGTCGTGGGCAGTAACAGTCTCCGAACGCTCGCCCGGAGTCAGTTCTTTGTCCCCCATCACCAGGTACCGTTTCACAAAGCTTTCGAGCTCTTTCAGGTTTCCCGGCCAGGAGTAAGCCTTGCATGCATCAAGGACCGAAAGCGAAAATGCGCGAGGCTCGAGGTTGTAATGTTTCGCCAGGTGGCTCATGAAATGCTGCAATAACAACGGAATCTCATCTCTACGCTGACGCAACGGCGGGACTTGAACCGTGAACGCGCTCAACCGGTAGTACAAGTCTTCCCGCAATCTCCGCTCGAAAACAGCTCGCTCATCGCTGGCCGTGATGGCCGCAATAACTCGCACATCTGCGTCCACCATGGCATGGCTGCCAGGCCGAGAGAACTGTTTGGTTTGCAGGATCTGAATCAGCTTGGCCTGCAGGTCTGCCGGCATTTCAGAGATTTCATCCAGCAGAATCGTCCCCTTGTCACATAGCTCGAACTTGCCCGCCTTGGTCCGGAGGGAACCGTTGGATTCGTGGTGTTCGTAACCGAACAGTTCACTTTCCAGCAGGTCTCCAGGAAGCGCGCCACAATTCACTTTCACAAACGGAAAGCCGGATCGGATGGACAGTTTGTGGATCAGGTGGGCTACCGTATCCTTGCCACTTCCGCTTTCTCCGAGAATCATCACTGGCACATTGGCCTCAGCCAGCAATTCCGCTTGCGCTCGAAGCTTGCGCATCACCACGCTCGCACCGACAAAGAACGCTTCCGCGCTCAATTGCTCGACGTCTTGGCTGGTGATGTCGTTTCCTGTATTCCCTTGAGTCGAAAACAAATGTCGCCGGATGACCTGTTCCAGTTGTTGGTCTTCCACTGGCCGGACCAGGTAGTCCTGAGCTCCCAGCCGAATCGCTTCCTTTTCCCGGCTGGCGTCTTCGGGATAGGCGATCAGAATGATGGGCAGTTCTGGACGCAGCCGGCGCAGCCACCGCAAGATATGCAGGCTGTCTGAGTCGCCCCGGGGCAAATCCAATAGAAGCAGGTCGGGGGCGGCGCCAGATTGCACTCGCTCCATGGCCTCCCAACCGCTACTGGCGGTTTCGAGATGCCAGGAATTGGATTCGCCGATCGACCACAGGGGCCGCAAAAAAGCGGATTCGCGGCTCACGACGAGCAGACGAGTTGTTTCGATTGCGTTTTCTGCCACGGGATTAGTGGCTCCTTTGGATGACAAGGTAAACAGAGTTTATGTTGCGGAGAGAAAGACTTTACAAGGGTTCGACGTCATATCCTTCGATGCGAACCGCCAGCGACCGTTGAATGGCATCGACGGACAAGACCAGGGTACTGTCCCCGTTGCGGGAAACCAGAATGCCTTCCATGCCGTTCAAGGCGCCGCTTCGAATGCGCACGCGTTGACCAATCTTGAGGAACGGATGGGTGGACCAGGGCAGCTCTTCTTCGATGAGGGTCCGCACAGCGTCGATCTGCTGCTCAGGAATCGGAGTGCCCTGTCCCCGAATCCCCACAAAGTTCAGCACGCTATCAATCTTGAGCACACGCAAGCGCTCTTCGCTGGTAGGCGCCATGCGTACAAACACATAGCAACCGAACAGTGGGAGTTCAACCGATTTCTTGCGATCGCTCCAGCGACGTATTTCCGTGACTAGCGGCAGGAATGCAGTCATTCCGCTCTCCTGGAGTCGCTGGGAGACAACTTTCTCGTGGCGGGCGCGAGTGTGCACGGCATACCAGTTCTGCGCTGCAAGGTCTGTGCCCCCTCCGGAGAGTTGAGCGGCCGCGGTATCCCACGATTGATTGACGGTACTCATAGCTTCGCCCTCTGAGTCACAAATAGTTCCTGGACCCTGCACGTACACAAGTTACCGGGGGATGACCTCACCCTTGAGGTCTGGGGGAAACTGCTGTTAATGCAAATAATTGCAAGACTGCTGTGGGGGGAGGAGTAACCTTGTTACCTTTTCTGCATCATTGCACAAATTGCTTCAACATCAAACCCCACCATCGGGCTATGTTTTCAGAATCATTCACTTCGAGGCTGGGGAGGTCCGCCGAGTACAAAACATCTGATAAGAATCTGATCCTTTTTGCAGAGCCCCGAAGTGTGGCTAAGGTACGTCCTGATGCAGACAGTTGCAAGAGGTACATGGCCTCGGCGGCGGTCTTCTCACGCTTCATAGGGCGCGATGTCTCCACTCGAAAGACATAGCACTCAGAGATGAACTTCTCTTTCGTTCCCCTGATGGCTTTGGTCTAGCACGAACTGAGGCTCGGCGAAGTCGCATCTTGAGAATATAAATAGGACGGTACAAGCTGTTGATTCTACACGTTTAAACTTAGATTTTTGCTCTGGGGACTTCGAGCAATCGGATCTGTCTTGGATCAACGACGTCTTGCTCAACAAGACGTATGTGCAGCCGTCTTCACCCGATTGCAACTCGTTGCATACTGCGTGCCGCGTGGGCCTTGATTCACTACAGTGGTTCCAGTAGACTGACCCTCAGTTTCGCAAGGGTTCCCCCACCCGAATGTTCGCCCGTTTCCCCTGCTGCAGGCTTTTTGGGGTTCTGGTTTTCAGCAGAGGCGTTCAGTGCTGACTCCCCGAGTTTTTGTGGAGCAGCATCCTTTGGAGGGGTTAAATGACCGACCAACATAAGGCACCAGGGACGATCCGGGTATTCGTGGCCGACGACACCCGAATCCACACCCAGCTCATGGCGGACGCTCTGCGGCGAGAGGGCGGTTTGCAGGTCGTCAGTTCGGATTCGGGCCTGGAGGGTCTGACCGCTCGTGGAAACCTGCACGACATCGATGTACTGGTGATCAGTTCCAATCTTGACGAAGAGCCTGGCCGTGGATTTGAGGCCTTGCGCACTGTGCGTGTCTCCAATCATCAGCTGCGGTCAGTCGTAATGCTTGAGTCATCCAAGCCCGAGGCGATTTTGGAGGCTTTTCGTGCCGGCGCGCGGGGGATTTTCAGCCGCCATGAATCTGTCGAAACCCTGAGCAAGTGCGTGCGCAGCGTCCATAGCGGCCAGATTTGGGCGGACAGCCAGCAGATGGCGTATGCGGTGGAAGCACTGGCGGCATCGCACACCGTGCGCGCGGTGGACGCCCAGGGGTTGAATCTGCTCTCTAGCCGCGAACTGCAGGTCGTCCGTTGCCTGGCGGAGGGGCTTTCCAATCGCGAAATTGCGGAATACCTGGGGCTGAGCCAACACACCATCAAGAATTATCTGTTTCGGGTCTTCGACAAGCTGGGCGTATCCAGCCGGGTTGAACTGTTGTTCATGACGTTGAGCCAGAACAGCCACCCGCGATCTAGGTTTCAGCATTTGCTCTCAAGTCTCGGTGGACCCAAGCTTCAGGACGAGGCTACTTTCTCCGAGTGTCAGAAAGCAGCCGAGCAGGGGGCACCGATCGCACAGGTGGCACTGGCCCAGATGCACGGAACCCGCCGCGCTAACTCCAAAGATCTGATGCAGGCCTACATGTGGTACCTGAT